>Ga0307515_10021721_pt1 | contig 11358 bp, 14 predicted proteins | sample 17_EM_MG_FD_194513 | JGI IMG/M metagenome (GOLD analysis project Ga0307515, IMG submission 194513) | Populus trichocarpa ectomycorrhiza microbial communities from riparian zone in the Pacific Northwest, United States - 17_EM | ecosystem: Host-associated > Plants > Roots > Unclassified | place... | reverse complement strand
ATTTTCCATACCTGTTATATGGGCACAGAAAACTCTAGCGCGGAAACTCGCTGGCGGGCAAAAGAGTTGGCCGGAGCTATCGGAAGGTAACGCGGTCATGCGATGCGGTCTTACACTCTCCACTAACACTACTGGCGGGTAGCTACCACGTTGACATGAACATGGACACGGTTGTCCGATCTATTCACGATCTCTTCACCTTTATCACTGGTTTCAAACCCCGTTTCCGTGTTCACGGCGGATCAGACAGGGAGAATCTGGCAATGCAGAACATCCAAGCACGTTTAAGGATGGTGCTCTCATACCTGTTCGCCCAGCTACTACCGTGGGTCCGCGGTCGCGACGGAGGGCTCTTGGTTCTGGGGAGTGCGAACGTGGATGAAAGGTCGGTGCGGGATGTTTCTGTTCGGTGCGATGCATTGTACTGATAGCCATGCAGTTTGAGAGGGTACTTGACGAAATACGACTGTTCATCTGGCACGTTTCTTACTTCGTCACTACAATTCCCCCACCTAACGCTCCGCCCGCAGCGGACCTGAACCCCATTGGGGCCATCAGTAAAGTCGATCTCAAGAAATTCATCATCCACGCGGGCGAACACTTTGATCTCCCTATCCTCGAGAGGTCTGTATCCGCGATACCGTAGAGGCCCACCCTAACATCGTTTTGTTTTAGCTTCGTCGGTGCCATCCCTACCGCCGAGCTTGAGCCCATCACAGAGACGTATGTTCAAGGGGACGAGGTTCGTGAACTATCCCCTCCAAAATTTACCCAGTTGACACGTAATTTCCAAGGCGGATATGGGTATGACATACGACGAACTCTCTGTCCTCGGTCGACTCCGTAAGATCGAAAAGTGTGGGCCTTACAGCACATTCACAAAGCTGGTTCGAGAGTGGGGTTCTGTATTCTCTCCCATTCAGGTCCGTACCGTTAGTTCCCTCTCTCTATGCGGGATGGAAAAACTAAAGCGCCCCTTCAGATCGCGGAGAAGGTGAAATTGTTCTACTTCGAGTACGCAAGGAATCGACACAAGATGACTACGATCACCCCATCTTACCATGCGGTATTTCAACCATTCCCCTTGCTTTACCGCAGGTGCTGATTTTCTTCCGCATCGTGTAGGAGAACTACAGTCCGGATGATAACCGATTCGACCTCCGGCCGTTCCTATACCCGGCTCGATTCCCGTGGCAGTTTAAGAAGATCGACCAAATTGCGGCAGCGCTCCCCGATAGATCCCGTAGGGGCCCTGGACAAGATAAGACCAAGACCGAGTAGATTGGCGGCAGGCGAATCCGAACGAGCGAAACATCGAGTGACTGTCCTGGTGTTGTACAATTAATTGTATAAATACAAATCCGTTGGTACACGAATGATTATGTGCGATAGACGATCTGTTTGGGGGTATACATGAGAAGATGAGCGGATGGGAGCGGGCTGAAACATCGGCATTGGTTTAGTTATTCCTGAGGAACCTATAGATTATCCCTTGAACGGAGATCTTCTTCATGATGGTTGGTTCTTCAGCTGTAACAAATCGCGTCAATATGGAGAAACCAAAACAAAGGGGAGGACTCACGATCTTGCAGGTTCTCCTCCTTCACTTTGCGCTTGACGCTCTCCACAACCTCGTTCACTGCCGACCGATCAAAATCACCACGACACTTCATCAAACTTTCCACAAAAGCGACGTTTGGTCCGTGAACCTTGGCGAATGACCAATACGACAAGAACACCAGTGACTTGGAGGCTTCGAGCATAGAGAGGATCATCTCCACGACCTCGAAGTCCCCTTGGAGTTCCTGACTCTTCTTGTAAGCCCCGAAGAACCTGAACGCCGCATCGATGTCCGCACGTATCCGGTCTGTGGCAGCCGGTAATCGAAGTTTGGGAGCGTTGGCTAGGGCAGTGAGGTAGGTGACGATGAATGTGTCCAATAGGTCGGCAATGAGCAGTTCGAACAAGGTCGGGGAGAGATAAGTGTTGTAGTCGGTTGTGTAATCCTTCACGGTGTCGATAACTTGGGTCATGATGCCGTCGTACCAGGGAGGTTGGAACAGTTGTTTCGTCGCGGGTTTCAAGTCGTTGAAGATCATATCGATCAAAGTCTGCGTACACTTTTTCGCGACGTCGAGGTGACCGTCGATGGCATCGTTCAACCGCTCGTTGATAACCACCCGGTACTTCTCCGAAACCAAAGGCTCGATCCTCGCGGAGAGCGCTTCCGCGTAATCTGCGCACTTGACTTGATCGTTGGCGAGGGCGATACAGTATTCGACCAAACCGCCGGGGACCTCTTCCGGTTTCTCGACCTGCTTCTTGAATTCGGAATCGACGACCTTGGTCCATTGGTCATGGATACCGCGCATGACCCGGTCGACGTCGGTGATGACACGGGACAGTATCGCTCCCTGACCACTCTCCATCGCTAAGTCGACCTGCTGGTTGATCATTTGGAAAAGGATGACCGCTCCCTGTGTTCCATACATTCCATCCGCGTCGAGTTCTGGGGCGTCCCTCCTCTGGGTGAACGCCTCAACCTCTGTCCTCATAAGGTTCACCGACCACTCGTCGAGTTTTTTGATAATAACCCCGAGGTAGTCGTCGATAAGTCCCTGTTCTTTTCCGTCGAGTAAAGGCGGTTGGATAAACTCCAGAGGAATATTAAGTTCCTTCATATTCTGCCTGTATTCCTTCAACCAGGCATGAAGTGCAAGCAGGGCGCTAGCTTCGGGTTCGTCTGCAACGATCCTCCTGATGGTCTCGTCTAGGGCTTTGTGGTACTCCTTGATGTATAATTCGTATACCTTCCAACTGGCAGGAAAGCACTTGACGACGTCGCCCTCGATGCGAATGATGTCCTGGTACATCCAACCGAGGTTATCGAGGAAACCGGTGGGATTCTGTCGGTCATTTTCGTACGCGTCATTGAACTTTTCCCGAATCGATTCTTTGATGCACTGGACGATTTTGCTACGGTAGTTTTTGATGACCCGGGTCCTTGCTGCCATGTTCTTGAACTTTGCTGCAGAGTCTTTCTTCGCGCGCATGACGAGTAAGATACCAGCGGCCTTGTTTTGAACGACTGGTCAGCGACATATCTCTGGAATTCCAAGAGTTGGCTCACCCTTTCGTCAGCTTTACCCTCAACCTCGGCAATTTTGATGAGTTTGATGACAACCTCCTCCCTGTGAGCACGGACAAGGGGGAGGATATTTTGAGCCAAGTCGAGGACATATGCGTCAAAAACTGAGATGATCTTGTTCAATCGTTCGAACCATCTTGCGAGGGTAGCTTTCGATCCCGCGGAAGCCTTCTTCGCTTGGCTCACGGTTTCGTTCCGGAAACTCTCCAACTGATTGATCTGGTAGTGTATGGCAAGTAGGTTGGTTGCGGGACCCAGTATATCACGAGTATCTTCGTAAAGCATCTCCTCCAGCTGCCCAACTCGTGCGTCCATCTCGAGAAGGTTGTTCACGAGCTCTTCCGTCCGCTCAAAGTTACGGTGAACCATGGATACCTGGCGCACAAATCATGAACATCGACAAGGCAGGAAATTTGGCCGCATATGCTCACTCGACTGATTTGATCAAAAGTGCTGACGGAGTTCTTTGGATCACTACACAGGGCATCGACGACCTGCATCTCGTCTTTAATGCTTTGAATATGAGTCCTTGTGCTGAACAGTTTCCTTAATCCTTCGCGGGTGGCGTCCAGTTGGTCTTTGACCCCGCTCTTGAGTCGTGTGTCAATCGAAGCCTTCTCCTTCTCAAGTTTCTTGCGGAATGTAGCGACCTTGAGCAAGTCGTCTGGCGATTGGAGGAACTCGCCAACAGCTTGAGCTGCAGACATTGTCGAGTTTGAGTTGACCACGACCGCCGCCATCGATTAGATTTGGTTGTGGACTATAGACAATAGTCAGCGGTAAATTTGTCGGCGCCAAGCTCTGCGGACCTTCGGTAAAAAACGGGAGGGTATTTTCCAGCAGCTACCAGAGCCACGAGGACAAGGGGAAGGAGAAGAAAGCGGTGGATAAAAGACAGCGAGCAAGGTTTGGAAGCAGAGTAACTTCCAGTAACTTGGCCCGTCGTGCCGCCGGTGATCGGAATGCTTCACCCCGTTCCGTGATGTTGTCCTGGACGCGGTCAACGGTCGCGACGACGGTTCGTTGGAGGTCGAACATCCTGCGCAGGTTTTCGACCAGCCATGAATTCGAGGATAGAGACGTTGTTATCGTGGGAGGTGGTCCAGCTGGGCTCGCGTTAGCAAGCGCTCTGGGTACGTCGTGGCTCCCCCGTTTGTAGCCGTTTCTCGTGCCAACTTATCCCATGTAGGATCCTCTCAAGTTATGAGGAATTCACTGAAGATGACGGTAGTTGATGCTGGTGACTCTTCCAAGATCGAAAACTGGTCCATGGACGCGAATAAATTCTCTAACCGAGTGAGCTCACTCACGAATGATTCGTGCCAGTTCCTCAAAGGTGCGGCTGGACTCGGAAGCGTATTACACAGGCTCCAGCTTAATTCATCACTAGCTATCGGCGTATGGGATCACGTCCAGCAAAGTAGGACCTGTCCAATTGAGGAAATGCAGGTGCGTTCAGGTTACATCGAATCCTCGCATTCCTTACATATTCACAGGTATGGGATGGAGTATCCGACGCGAGAGTAAACTTTTCCGCCGCAAACCTCCCTTTTCAAACGCCAGAAATGTCCCGTATGACCGAGAACCTCAACCTTCAGCGTGGTCTATTGAAACATCTCTCACAAATCCCGGAGGTTCAACTCCTTGACAATGTTCGGGTCACCGCCATCGAGGGGGAAGGGGAAGCAAACGGCTGGCCATTGGTTCGTCTATCAAATGGCCAGACCTTTAGAACGCGGCTTCTTGTCAGTTTCAGTATCTGATGGTCCCTGCGTTGGTTCTAACTCAATTACAGGTTGGTGCAGATGGGCCGAATTCTCCTGTACGCGCATTCGCGGGTATTACGACCCATGGGTGGGCCTACGACACGCACGCCGTCGTCGCTACCCTCTCGCATGCACCCCGCGCACCTTTCCAACCCCCAAATACCATCGCATATCAACGTTTCCTCCCTACTGGACCGATCGCCTTCCTTCCCCTCTCCCCAACCGAGTCATCAATGGTTTGGTCGGCCAAGCCTGCCTTGGCTGCGGCGCTGAAATCTGTGGACCCCTATGTGCTTGTGAACGTTGTCAACGCTGCTTTCCGCTTGCCGGAAGTTTCGATCCGCTACCTACACGACCTCTTACTCTCATCGACTGCTTCACAGAAGGCTCTCACGCCCGATGAGGTCTGGGAGGAAATTCTTTGGAGGGAGCGATCACACAACATCTCTGCGACATCTGCATATTCGTCTGCCCTGTCGACCAGGGAGGTTGGAATCCCACCAGAGGGTTCAGAGTCTCTTCCACCACTGATTACGTCTATTCAACCTGGAACCGTGGCGTCTTTCCCTTTGAGATATTCACATGCAGACGTGTACATTGGTGATGACGGAAGGACGGTCCTGGTGGGAGATGCGGCACATACAGTCCACCCTCTCGCCGGACAGGGTCTCAATGCTGGCTTGGCTGATGTCCAGGTTCTTGCTCAAACAATCGAGGCAGCCCTTTTGCAAGGGGGTGATATTGGTGTGTATCCATTCCAACAAGCGTCCAGGGGAACCACTCATCTCTCTCCTCCATAGGTTCGAGAACTGCTCTCCTTCCCTACACGCGTGCGCGTTGGTTTGAGAATCATAAGATCCTTTCGGCCGTAGACAAACTCCACAAGCTCTACTCTACGACACTTCCGCCGGTGGTCTGGGCGCGGTCAGTTGGGCTGGAAGTCATCAATGAGTTGGACACCATCAAGGCAGCTCTGATGATCACCGCCGGTGGTGCCGGGGGTGGCCCTCGTGCGGGCAGTGGCGAGTGGGGATGGGACGTTGCGGCGAGGGGTCTGGAGAACTTCAACAGCGCAGCTGATGCAGCAAAGATGGTCGGGAGTGGGTTCGTGAATGTAGTTGGCGTAGGGGTGCAGCAGCTTGGAAACGCTTTGTCCCAGATTGGTAGGCGATGATACCCCAGTTAAGTACTGGTGTTTTTACGCGCCCTCTCTGGTGTCAATTACAGAACACGGGGAGTCATCGGTAGTTTTTCCAACCTCTGCGACGGGATGAAGTTGAAATACTGAAGTTGAGGGGCGACCCTTGAAAGTGCGGTACATTCGAGGCGTATCGTATCCACCGCAAGCGGCAGTCATAGATTGAGAGATCCGCAGAAGTAGTTCAGGTACAGGCACAGGGTATCTAATCTCTATATGTAGCTAGGTTCACTGCCACCATCGACTAGCAGGAGGAATGTCCCTCTCTACCTCATCTTGTATCTCGATTAACCGCTTTCTCGCCCTGATCGCCGATTCCTGCCTAACTCGAAGACCAGGAACCGCTCGATCTGAGGGGTCGAGGCCACCTAACTCTTCCTCCCAGGTCTCGAGGTACACATTGAATATCGAAATCCAGGATTCGCAATAGCGCGTGCGGTTTAACATGGTGACCGCCTCGCTCACCTCACATTCCCTGCAAACGGTCTCTCGAGTTTCCTTCTCCATCTGATCCAGGACATCCTTCGACAACGAATGGTGCTCCATCCAAAACATTGCCATCAAGGACGGTAGGCCCACCTTTGGGCTTACTCGTTTGACGAACGTGAGGAGATCCGGATTCTGTGTACACCTTTGGAGGGAAGGAGGGTTCGTTTCCAGTAAATAGTGGAAGCTGTCGGTAAAGCCCCACGCTTCCGGAGGAATGTGCTCGCGTAGGCAGGGTGAATTCACAATGGCGAAAAAAACTTGGGCTGCTGCTCGGTCGACTCGTTGTAGTTTATCGGTGCGGCAACTTTCCACAGCGCCCCACCATGCGTCCACGAAGGCCTGCGCTTTCCCCGGAGCTTGAAAAGCCTTATCCGAGGCGAACAGGTGGCTGTCCAACTCCGGGAGAACAACGATAGCCATTCCCTGAAGGTCCTTATATCCTTTGTTTGAAAGGGCATGAATTATCGTGTCGATGATCAACGGACTCGTAAAATATCCCGCGAGTCTCGGGTGAGAGCGGTCATCGGAGGAATCGGTGATGGCGCGGAATGAGTGGTAGATAGGTTCGTCGCCGAATGCAGATCGCCGTTGTGAGGAAGTATAGTGGTGGAGAAACTCGAGAATCGTTTTTAGATCATCCACGCGTGGCGCCTGTGCGATTGGCGAAAAAGCTCCTTTCATCGAGAACCTAGCTGATTCCCACAGCCGGTTGTCATTCTTGACGATGCCCATGATTTTCCGGAAGAGTGCGAAGCTTTTTTCACCGATCCGCTCGTTGCGTACCATAACCACGAGTGACAGCACTTCGTTGGCCGTCGCAATGTTATCAGCGGACATACCTCGCTCGAACATGACCTCGAGCCTTGAAAAAATCCTATCTACCAATTCGGTTGTTTGGTGGCTGTTGCTACCCGTAAGTTTTGGTGAAAAGCCTCGAGGTCAGAACGGCCCTGACCTTCGATCATTGATCAGGAACTCCTGAGTCTGCGGTCGGTGGTCAACCACCATATATATGACGAAGAGACAGTCTGCTTTTACGCAGTCGATGGAGGTGTTTCGGTTAAGAGAGTCATGTATGAACCCTCTCACGTCCTCTGTCAGCTTCCCGCGTGTGCGTATGACGTCCCATGCGCGATATTGGAGGATGTGGCTCAACCAGTGACGGTGAGGTTCGCTGAGTTCGAAGTCAGACCAAGGAATAGGCGATTGGAACCCAAACGTCCAATCGATAATGTAAAATGTGGACTGGAGGTCAGGGTCTCCGTCGGGGCCGGGATATGCCAACGGTTGCTTCTGATGATCCATGAGCTTTACCTGACTTGTCAGGGTTTTGTCGTTACTGTGGATGCACCGGCGTTGGAGGTATAAGTACAGGAGAGCCTTTGCGCTCGAGAATGCTCGGTCCTCCGCTCCAGGTCGAGGGGAAACCATCCCGTCAGTCGAACGCCAGAGCGACTCCCGCAACGCTCGGTAAACCGGCAGCAACGGGATCGACTCCAGGCGAGAATCCCAGGTGATTTCTGGGATGTATTTCATGATTGCGACAATGGAATTCAACGCTTTAGTCATCTTGAACATCGTGTAGATACAGCGCAAGTCGGCCCGGACCTCACTGTCGCGATCTTCGACACCGGACACAACAAAGGAGGTGGGGGATTGATGAAGGTGGACGACAGGTCCACTTTGTGATCGCCTGAACCCAAAGAAGCTCCAGGCCCTCCTGATGGCAGTCCTTACATCCTCTCCGCATAGTTCCGCGATAGTTCGGAGGAAGACCGACGCCGGGGTCTGGAAGGGACATGCCTTCGAAGCGGTTCCGGCAACGACAATGAAAAGGTAGAAGATGAGACCGAAAGCGGTGAACGCGATAATGACGGAGGAGACCATGCGGCTTAGGTCCCAGAAATATCGAGCCAGCGCGTACCCGAGCAGGAGGAGAGACCCCTGCATTATCAGTGGCAAGCACTCCATCACCGCCCTGAAGTGCCAGGTAATCATCCCCCTCATCTTGAGCTCTCGGTGACGATTGCGGTGGATGAAGGACCCATCCGCGTGCAAGTTGAGCCACTGCTTCCCGAGAGTGGCAAGGAATGCTGCGAGTAAGGCACTGGCGAGAGAACCACATAAGATCGCTTGGACCTCGACGGCGGCCTTGTTCGGCCCGGTCGCTATCGGAACCTTGATGTCGCTGGGGTTCCCAGAAGTGGCGTTGAGCAGCATGGTGAGGACGACGAAATTCATCTGGTTGTAATCCGGCCGGACTTGCGTCTGAACGTCGACGATGAACGCGGAAGCCACAGCCGAGAACAGACCGGCCTACCTCGTTATCAGCAGAGACCAAGGTATCCGATTGGGGAGAACTCACGAATAGCAAGGTTGAGTTAAGGTCATCGTGGTATTTCTTGTGAAAATCACGATCGTATTCATCTGCCTCTTTTCGAAACTGTTCATGGAACCGTGTGCGTGGGTCTGTTTCTGGCTTGGCGAAAGCTGAGTTCAGAGCGGCCGTCACGGCCTCGCGCAACCTATTCCCATCGTGAGCTGTGGGCGGGGCCAGAGAGTCTGTCTGTATCGGAAGAGACGTACTCATGCTTCAATTGCTCGTGATCTTCTACCGCCGACGTCTTCGTTTGAGGATCCTTTGCCACCTCTGGTTTCTGGGCACTGGTTGTTGTAGCGGCAACCTTTCTTGCGCCCGCCATGACGGTTTGAGACAGGGTAACGGGTGTTTCGGATCAGGGCAGTGGGATGTCCCTTTGTGTCTTCCCAGAGGGGACTTCAGCGGTATGGCTTTGTTTACCTTCCAAACAGACCATTGTTCCTGGTGTGGTCGCTGTGGGAATGGTTTCCACCAATCCGGTCGTTACTTCCCGGATCCTGACAGGATCTGGAGCCGGGAACACAATCGCCGCGTTTATTTCATCTTGGGGTGTCATCATGCCAGGATGATGCTCCTAAGGCCGCCCAAGTCCCCGTCGTTCGTGATACGTACTGTAAATGCACGGTGCACATCCTAAGCTAGTATAATGGTTATTCAAGCTCGAAAGCGTGGACGGGTACGTCCAGAGACGCGCTATTTCACGATGGCAAGTATTGCGCTAAACGTCCACGGCGGTGAAACAGGACGCCCCGACTCGCCCCAAAAACATCATCCCAGATCAGACGCCTTTCCGCGACCTCATGTGGCCAAACTTGCCTGCGCACGGGGGAGAGTGCGATTTCTGGAATGCGAAACCAGTGTCTCAACGGGCAATTCCAGCAGGGACAGTGTAATTGGTGGTGGAATTGTTTTACCACAGGGTTCGAAAGAACGGTAAATAAATCGACATCAAAGTGGCACGATAATTGACGTAGGGATAGAGGCCGGCGTTCTGTCGTACGGCGGCCTACATGGCTATGCGCTTTACAAGAGACCCCGCGAAAGACATGAAGATTCTTTCCAAGAAAACCGCGTCAAAGATCACCGATTTAATAAATTGCTCTTGGCGTGGTCGTGGACGCCACTCCCAATTGACGATCCCTACGGTTTCACGTATCCTCCTCCATAATGCAAGGGCCATCACTGCATCGGGGCGGCCGGTAGGTTCGGCACAGGTCATCGCTGCAATCAATTTACTCAAAAACTCGACATTGGAGAACGGCTGTACAACCTTTAGTCGAGGCGTCAATCGGTTATGGTAGAAAAACACCTACTTGATAGAACTCTCGTTTGAACATGTTTCCAATGATAAAGATGTCGAGTTTGAAAGGGTCATACAGCTCAGTTTTTGAGAGTTCAGGGGGGTCCTGATCTCTACCGAGAATGCCTGTGACCAACATTGGGCTGACCGCCTCCGGGAAGTGGGTCGAAATACCAAAGTCCACAAAGTAGTATTTGACCCCAGCTGTTGTCCTTGACTTGAATTTTGCGGAGGCAGAATAGTCTGGCGTGCTGCTCAATATAACGGGGTGGAATCCTTCAGGGTACATGGCGTCGGCGTCCATGAGAATATTATTCATGACGCAATCTCTACGGAACTTGGTGAGTTCGCGGAGAAGAAGGCACACGAGTAAGTTATACCGGTGAGCCACACCCTTCTCGTGGAGGAATACTAAACCCTAAATATTTTGGTTAGAAAATCCGAGCCAGCCTGAGGCGATCTGGACATGCCTCAAGAATTTGGTCCACGTAATCGATGATCTCCTTCACGGATTCAAACGGAGGATTGTCCGCGGGCCGTAGGAAAGGCATGACAATATATGATATCCTGCGGTTTGTGTGGTCCTGGAAGATCTTCAAAATGGGAACGCAATGGTTTCGTGGGTCACTGATCCAATCCTCCTGCGTCAACAACTGGGCAATACGATGTTCCTCGCGGTCGGTCTTGACCTCTTTAATGTAAACCAGTCTACCACTTTCTTTGTGGGTGGCGTCCACAAGTTTGGACCGCACCTATAAGGCCATCAACGCGATGCATTAGGTGATTGGACGGGACATCTACCGGCAAAGGTTCGGCATCTTCACACTCCAGCGGGCTCTTTCCTGACTGCGACCAAGAGGGTGTCCAACCCGGTCGAAGTCGTGGCCGGAGCATATATCCCTCCTTTTCAAGCATTTCGTGACGATCCCTCCATTTCTGCTCGATGTTCCCGAGTGCCGATACGAGCTCAGAGAACTCTTGGAGAATGTCCTCGTTGTCTTCCTCTTGTGCAGCGTTGGTCATTCCCGTAGGATCCGCAGTCGACATGATGGGGAAGGGGAGGGAACCCTGCTTAGG
>Ga0307515_10021720_pt1 | contig 11358 bp, 6 predicted proteins | sample 17_EM_MG_FD_194513 | JGI IMG/M metagenome (GOLD analysis project Ga0307515, IMG submission 194513) | Populus trichocarpa ectomycorrhiza microbial communities from riparian zone in the Pacific Northwest, United States - 17_EM | ecosystem: Host-associated > Plants > Roots > Unclassified | place... | reverse complement strand
AAATCAGACTTTTTAGTTTTGATTGTTGTTTTTTAGTCATTTTTCTTTTTGTTAAAGTTTAATTTCTTTTCCATTTAATCATTGGTTTTTAATTTATATATATAAGGCATTTTGATTCGGTCCTTATAATTTTAATTTTTTATTTTTTTCATTTTCCCTTTTGTCAATTTTTTTATATCTTTCAATTTTATCCTTCAAATCAAGTTTATGATTTTTGCTTTGATCCTTATTCTTTTGATTTCTTATTGTTTTTCTTGGCCCTTTTGTCTAAATTTTTATAGTTTTGAATTCTATCTTTCAAATCAAGTTCATGGTTTTTATTTTTTTCAATGATGATGATGATGATAATTGTTATAATAATAGTCATGGTAATATTAATGATGATGATGATGATAGTATAAAAATGATGATATTATTAATGATAACAACACAACAACAACAATTAAATTAGTAATGATAATAATAAGGATGATGATAGTAATAATATTAATAATGATAGCAGTGATAACAACAACAACAACAAAAAAATTATTGGTGATAATAATAGTACTAATTGTTGTAGTGGTTGTGATGGTAACAATATTGCTGCTGCTACTATAAATAATAATAATAATAATAATAATAATAATAATAATAATAATAATAATAATGGTATTACTTATTAATAATAGTTATGATAGTAATTCTGATCATCATTTTTTGAATTGCTATTTTTTAAAAAAAAATTTGTATGATTAAATTTTTTTTCTCAATTTCTTCTTCTAATATTTAATTTTATAAAAATTAAACTTTATAATTTTTCTAGATTGGGTGCTTCAAGTTTAATAACTCAAGTCACGAATTTAATAAAGTTAACATATTTTTTAAAAGATATTCTTTTTATTTTTAATCGAATTATTTCAATCATATAATATAGACCACCCCGGGTTAGATGGAATTTCTCGTGTTAACTTAACTCTAATTAGTGTTTTAATATATTTATCATGAATGATTTTGTATATTTTTTATATTCATTTTCAGTATCTATATATTATTTTTCATTTAAAAAATAGCCTAGCCTCGCCATTAAGCGGGAGCAACAAAGACAGTTACTGTCATAGACACAAAAATCCAAATACCATAAGCATCTGTGACAACAATATATATATATATATATATATAAAAGGTTAAGAATGTTGGCTTGTATATGTATGGGGTCATTTATTGGATTTTGAACGGATAAATTCATACATGGGAAAGACAGATGTCAAGTGAAACAAACTTTGAAAAATTTAGATCAGAAGCAACAGCCCATCTAAATCTCAGTAATAAACCCCAGCCTCTTCTTACATGAATTTATAACCAAACTAGTCTACTAGAAGCACAGTAACAAAATTTGCCCCAACGTTAACTTAGAAACCGATCAATCCAGAACCTTAACCAAGTTTAATTATAGTAAAAATCAGAGTTGTATTTGACTCGACAAAACCTGATGAATCTGACAGATCAACCCGAAACCCGAATAAAACCCGGCATGTATTTTCTTTTTCATGAACAAAATGATCTCGTTTAATGGGAATGAAGACTCGATTCTCGTATGATGTTTTAAATAGGCACACAAAATGAAAGCCACATGTGCCCATCGGCTACACATAGCACTGTACCCAGCTTGGTATGCAACCTAGGCCATCTATTTTCACTCAAGGTAAATGCTTTCTTCATATAAAACCCTTAACGCCTCATCTCTTTTGTTGTTCTTGGCCCAACTAAGATACTGAGTGCCCTCCTCTTTGGGTCCTCTTTTCTTGAACAACAAAGGACTTTGTGGAACTCTAAGCCCTTACTCAACCTGACGTCTCCTCGTTGAGGATGTCTAGATTTTCAGCTTTATGTGCAAAGTTGAAACTATAAAGGCTCTCTGTTTTCTTGGTGTGTGTATATATCTCTCTTATATGCACTGGAATCTCACAGCATATAGAATTTAAAGTCCCGAATAAACTCATCGTTTCCTTCAAATTAATATTTGAAATGAGAATTAAAAAGAATAATTTTTTCTAGTAGTTTATTCAACTGGATATTAAGAAATATAAATTAATAAATCTCATCCTAAATCAAAATCAAAATCAATCTCTGATGTTTTAATTTCTGATTTAAACCCCCTTAAAAATTAAATAAATAAAGTCAAAATTGGGTTATAATATTATGCATGCAATTATATTTAGGTTTTTAATTACCTTGTTATTTTTTAAAAAGATTTCATATGCATCTTATGGATATTATAATAACTTACTTATATGGATTACTTGATAGTGATATTTACATGAAATTTCTTGAAGGAGTAAAAATGCTTCGAGCTTGCAACTTAAAAACCCATATTTAATTAAATTACAAAGATCTTTATATGGCAACCTGGATAAATGAGGTACAATTTTCTGAGCACATATCTTCTTAAAGAATGATGCATCAATAATCCTATTAGCCACGTGTTTTTATCAAGAAATCAAGTTTTGGATTCGTTAATTGAGATTCTGTTTGAGTAAACCAAGTCATCTAACCGTACTATTGTTTGTCCTTTCCCCATATTTCACGAGCTTGTACCTTCAGCTTACCAAGCATTGTACCTTGCCAAATCCTACCACCAAACCATCTACACCACGAAGAGAGTCTCCCCTGCACAGAAAGCAGACACGCACCATAAGAAAGGAACCAATTTTCCTCTGTAAACAAAGAGAACTCAAAAGGTCCAATGGCCATTGCCACGGCCACAAACTTGTACACTTCATATTCTCCAATAACAACCAAAACCCGCAATTACAAAAGTGTCTCTATTCCATTACAACCTGGTGCTTACATCTCTAGGCATGTCAAGTTCGCTGTACCAATTCAGAAAAGAACCACACTTTCGATATCAGCTGCAAGTACCACTGCTATACAAGTAGATGGACCTACAACCTCTAGCAAAGCATCAAAGAATTTGCCTTTCAGAGTGGGTCATGGGTTTGATCTCCATAGGTTAGAACCTGGGTACCCTTTGATTATTGGTGGGATTGATGTGCCACATGATAGAGGATGTGAAGCTCACTCTGATGGTAACATTTTGATTGATTCTTGACGTTTTTTTCTTCCCAATTCCATATCAATTGAATGTTACAATTCAAAGTTGAGAGTTTTGGAACTTGAAAGAGATTCGGGCTTCAATCATTTTTTTGGTGTTGGTTTTTTATGGGAACTAATTGAGATGTGATTTTGTTTAATTAGTTCTATTGAATTGTTTGCAGGGGACGTGTTACTTCATTGTGTTGTGGATGCAGTATTGGGTGCTCTGGGGCTCCCTGATATCGGGCAGATATTCCCTGATTCTGATCCCAAGTGGAAAGGAGCACCTTCATCTGTTTTTATCAAAGAAGCTGTGAGTTTTTTTTTCTTTTCTTTCGTTTACATGGCTATGAGAATTAGACAAGTTTACTATGGGCTCTTGGTTGTCTTAAATTTGGTTGTGTTGTCTTAATGTTTGACTTTATTGTCATTACTTTCAATATAGTTTCAACTTTTTTTGCACATTTAGGAGTGGCAAATCACTCACAGGCTTAGATGTGCTAGTCAAGAAGCTTTGAGGAATTCGTTTGGCTTTGAACACACTGAATAAATCATATTTGCTAAACTCAAAGTTAAATGGTTAGAGAGTTTCTATCGTTGTGGAAGAAACAAAGAATATCTACACTTTCACAGGCAACAGTAGACGATATTTTAGAGTTGGTTTGTAGTTACACTCTGAATTAACCAACCTGATTTTCAAACTATCTCACCTCTTTTTTAAATCAATTTGCTTACATGAATAGGTGTTAAAGGTAGAGTATCCGATCTGCGAGGAAGCAATTCTGATAGTGCTCTAAAATCTCTATGCTTCTGGATTGATGGTGCTCTAAAATCTCAATACTTCTGGATTGATGCTGATGAAACGAAACCCTTGCTTGGAACAACTGTACTTGTTTCTAGTTTGACTGGGGAGTGTAGGAGACGGCAGGCAAGGATTTGTCATAGGAAATTACCTTTGCGTGACATGTGTCCTAACAAAGATAAAAGTCATGCTATGTACCCTAAAGAAGTGGGTGGGGCCTCTAGCACTGTGCAAAAGTGTTGATACTTGATATTACTCCACTTTTATTAAGAGAGAGAGAAAGGTTTTGAGAGAATTAGAGTGCCATCAAAACTTAGTGTAGTGCTAATGGCACCACCACAGAGTAGCCTGTCACTGTTAATTCTCATTATAAATGTTTGCTATCTGCTTTGGCTGGGCCTTCATGTATCAATTCTATGTAGTTTTGTGAAATTTATTGTAGCTGGTAGAAAACAGCAGAGAAGCTTCACCAGATCAGTCTTAATATCACTTTTGAAGGTTTTATTTAAACCACTCCTGCAAAAAAAATATGTTCCCAGCATGTGTTCTTTTATCTCATCTATTTATGTGGTGCATCTGTCCCATGTGTTTTCTTAGCAGTCCTACCTACCATAAAACATATATAATGTCTTGGTGATGCGTATTCTTTAGGACTTGCAGAAACAGATTTGCAAGTTTAGGACAGAAAGAGAATTTTGGCAGAGAAAGGAAGAGAATGTCAGCATTGTTTCTCTGTTACAGTGACAGGAGTTGATCGTTGTAGTGTTTGTCACATTTTTTTACTGTAATCTAGCTGCTTTAACTTAACTTTATAGCCACATTTCTTGCTAAAACTAGATAAAACTACAACAGTTTCACAATCCTTTTGCTGCAATGTCCCTCATCCCCTGCAATCTCTTTGCCGGGGAGCTATCCTGAGCTTATTTATTCCTCCACTCCTTGTTGCCATCTATCACTTCCCCATTTGCATCTGTGACAATCTTATGTAGCATTAATAGGTTTTGAAACAAGCCTTTGATGATCAAACATCTTATAGTTACTCTCCCATGTTATTCATAAACATTTACTACTGTGATAAACATCTTAAATAATGGGGTGGGCTGTTCTTGACTTGAGTGGTGTACTGGCATTGACATTTACATGTGAGATTACGAGTACTGACATCTAGGAACAAGTAGCCAATCTTATTATATGCATGTCTGGATAACAACTGGTATGATGATTTATCCTGGAAAATATCCTTTGTTATAATCCTTGTACACTTTGTGTTTCAGACATTAGCTGTGTCATTATTAGGAATCAGCTAGATGTTTATTCCAGTTTGTCAATCAAAGGGTGCATTACGTTTACATCTGAAAAAAATTTCATCTACTTTTCTGAAACCTGGGATATTATAATGTTAGGTACTCTAAGCAGTTCAGTTGATCAGCCATACAAAGCTTACCCTATGCCTTCAATTCAGGTGAGACTAATGCACGAGGCAGGTTACGAGATTGGAAACTTGGATGCTACCTTGATCCTTCAAAGGCCAAAACTCAGCCCACACAAGGAGGCTATCAGGGCCAATTTGTCGGAACTGCTAGGAGCCGACCCCTCTGTTGTAAATCTGAAAGCGAAAACTCATGAAAAGGTCGATAGCCTTGGTGAAAATAGAAGCATCGCGGCGCACACAGTGGTTCTTCTCATGAAGAAATGAAGTGAAGGCCTTAAAATCTAATACTGTTTTAAGGATGGCAACTGTGACATTGTTATATACAGCTACAAAAATAATGGTGTTAGTTCTCTCGACTGATACCTTCTGTGTCTCGTATAAATATTTCCCTTCGGGTGCCAAGTTTATCGGTCAGCTATTTTTTTATGCTAGATGTTGTGCCAACTTGTGAATTTCAGACTTCTTCGGATTCGGCTCTCATATTATGTACCCGCTTGGATTCGAGTCCCGGCGAGAGAGGGGGCCCGATAATTTTTATTCTCCGTAATACTGTTTAGTATGTAACAAAATATAACAATTTAATAATGTATATAAAAAAATAAAAATAATATAAGGTTGCTCGTAAGGTCAAGCACCGGGTTAAGAGCTGGGGTGGGTTCGGGTACAGATGACCCGCCCCTGTCCCGTCCCCTGTTGGGTTGGTGTAAAAACCAGGTTTTTCCGTTGAGTTGGGATGGGCCCATGTTTCCGGCGTTGGGTGCTACACAGTACATACCACTACTTCTTGCGGTGGTATGCATGGCACTTACAAGGCCTTAGTACACAATGTGGGGCTTCACTTTCGCCACATTTAAAAGCCCGTGTTTAACAAGCTGCTCGGTCAGGGGATGACATGAAGCTTCCATGGCAGGAGTTAATAATGACAATTTGCTAACTTTGAATTCAACTAGTAACAATCTTCTAGAGACGTATGCAGGAGCAAACATCATGTTTTTCAGCGTTACTTGTTCTGTTACTACTTTGAATGTGATTTTCTCAAACTCGTCATGTCTGCGGTGTTGTCTTTTTTTCCATGGAGAAATCTTGAATCGCCATCCCCTACCAAATACACAAAACTTTCAAAACCCAATTTGTGGTTGAACAAATCTCTGCCAAATTTAAAAAAAAAAAAATGGATGAATTTTGTTGTTCAAGTACTCTATTATAATAACGATTGACTATTCTGATTAATTCCCAACAGAAACTTCCATGGTAGATGCAAGGTAGGTCCTTGAAAGCAGATGATATTGAAGTCCAAGACTTAATATCTCTGGCTGCTTGTGGTCCCAAACTGTGAAAATCAACCCTTAACATTGGGTCAAACCAACCTTTGCATGGTTCCTCGACTTTACATTAGGTCAAATCAACCCTTTACTTCCAATTTAAGATCATCCTCCTTTCAGTCTACAACAATGGCTCATGGAATACGCTCCTCTGCTCTGTAATTTAAGTAATGAAATTGGATAAGAGTGCTGAAATCATCTTTGATTGGAAGAAACTGGGGTTCGTTCCATTTATTGAATTTGAAATAGAGGCTGTGACTCGACCGAACGTAAGATGTAGAGGGACCACATGTGACTTTTATTTCTACAGAAGTAATACTGATTGATTATTGCATCTTCCAGATGCTCAGCTTGTGTGGATAAGAAATGTAGAAACTTCAGCCGTCCACGTGTCGAATTCCCATTCTATGACCTTTGACGGGAACAAAAGTGAGATCCAACTCAAGTCCTCAACCGTCCAAATGGTCAGACATGTCGAAGGCTTCAACGATTCCTAAAATCTGACTCGGAGACCCAAATCATATTACTAGCTTGCCACCAGGAATCTTCAGCCAAGTGTTTTTTTAATTTTTAAAGTATTTTTTATTAAGAAATGTATTAAAATAATATTTTTTATTTAAAAAAAATTATTTTTGATATCAGCGCATTAAAATAATCTAAAAATACTAAAAAAATATTAATTTAAAGTTAATAAAAAAATAAAAACATTTTAATTTTTAAAAAAAAAAAAATTGAAATGCAAAAAGAAACTCAAAGTTAAAGATGAAAAGTATTTTGAATTGTGAAAGCTAGAAGCATTGCCAGAATACCTAAAAGCAAATGTATATTAACCACGGGATCAGAATTATGGAGAATTTGAATTAAATAAAATGATTGACGTTCATGTGGAACAACAAAAATTCTTTTTAGATAGGAAGAACAATATACTCGTCGTACTTGTAGACTCAAAAACTGTTTAGTTGCGCAGCAAACCTCTCCTCTGAACTTGGAATATTTACAATGAAGCTTATTTAATTTGTTAAGTATTATTAATTAAGTTTTTACTGTAGTTGTTTATGTATAAAGTTGGATTCGATCAATTTACGCAAATTCAAATCAAAATATCATTACCTGGACCAGGAACGGAGTTAGAATTATTAGTTGGAAGGGGCTATAATTAATATAATAAAATATAATATTTATTTTACTTTATTATACATGAATTGCAAAAAAAACATGTATAATTTAATTTTATTCAAATAATTTATTATAAACATATAATGATCTTTGTATAAGGTGAAAGGTTTGAAGAAATACCAAATTGAGTCAAAACAACGAAGTTAATTTCATCTTCATAATATATTTATCACTTTAATATTGTTGGTTTTTATATCTTTCAAATATAAACATACAAAGTATATAAGAAACATTAGCTAAAACGAAGCATTATTTATGTTCAATAAACTTTGAAATAAAGCATAAAATAAAAAAGAACTATTCTCACTAATCAACGCAGGTTCTTTGTAAACTGAGGCGCATTGGAGTTGCTCAATCATAATTTTAACATTACACATTGGAGATGGTTCACTAGGTTGCAAGTTATCAATATTTTTTTTGAAAAAAAAATCAAATTCTTCTTATTTTGTTCATGGTTCAACCTAAAATCAAAACATATATCGTGAGAAAAAATTAATAATTTTGGTGATTCTGCTAAAAACAGAACATAAAAAAAATCAAAGTATAATAAAAAAAAACCAATAAAATATATCTAATTAATTAAAAAAAAACACTATAACAAGAATTCAAAAAACAATTGGTAAAATTAGCAGATCTAAGAAAAAAATGAAGCAAAAATCGTAGAATTATAAATAATAAAAAAACCTCATCAAATTATTAAAAAACATCTCAAAACAAAATAAAAATAGATTTTAAATTTAAGTTACCTTGTTTTGTTTGATGAAAAATAAATTAATTGATGACTCTACTTCAATCTTTCCGTTGAAAAATTTTACTTGTGATTCATATTTATATTTTTGTTTTTGACCGGCTACAGAATTTATTGCGCAAAGTAATGATTTTATATTTACAGGATTTATATTAGTGCTACATAAATTAATTTTAAAAAAAATCAAATTGAAAAATTACACTTAATTACAATAAGAAAACTCACCTTTGTAGAATAAAAAACCTCCCCCACACTTAATTACTTATATATATATATATATATATATATATCTATATACATTACAGGGGCGGAATATTTTAGGGGAGGCCCGGGCCCCTGCTTGCCTCTCCTTCCTTCCGCCCCTGCCTGGGACTGGGATGTTGTTGATTTAAGGGTACAAATGTCTTTTCCTCAAGACCCATTTGACATTGGAATTTTGATCGGTGAAAAATTAGTATTTCCACACTTGAAAGCATAGTGTAATAACTTGCATGCTCTTAATTAAAAAAAAAAAACTAAATTAGGGTAAAGGGATTTTTTTATCCTTTAACTATTACGTGCACGGTAAAATAATAAAATTGCCCTACGAGCCAAATATCTTAGGCTTTAGTTAGGGAATATATTTACTTTTTTGTAATATCACTATATTTGTTTTTTGTAATTAGCGTGTGACTTTAGAGGCAATTAAGTTATTTTTATAAATTAAAAATAAAAAAATTATTAACACGTGCAGCGCTTATAGAAGGTCAAAAACAGTTAACCACCATGTTGTCGCGCATGATAAAATAACATAATTACCCTACAGGCCAAATATCTTAGGCTTTTGTCTAGGGAATTTTTTTTTTAATATCACTATGTTTTTTGTAATTAGTGTATGGCTTTAGAGGCAATTCAGTTATTTTTATAAATTTAAATAATTTTAAAATAAAAAAAATTGCTAGCACGTGCAACGCTTTTAGAAGATTAAAAGCAACCAACCACCATGTTGTCTGAATAAGAGAGTGGAGACACAACTGATGAGGCGGCGCATGTATGGGAATTAGAGCCGGTTCGATGGCGATTGAGAGTTTTTTCCTCCCCTTTATTTTCTCTCTCCTAACCCAATCAAAGTTCGAATCTATCCCCTCAGTTTTTTTTATTTTGATCGTGGTCCTCATTTTTTTATTAGTCTTTTAATTGTTTTTTATTTTTTAATGATTATTGTTTTCAATTTTATCCCATAACTTTTCATTCTATTTGATTTTTATAACAAGCATAGTCCTTATTTTTTTATTGCTATTTGTTTTTTAATATCCTTCTCTTAATTAAATTTATTTTTTAATTTTATGCTTCATCCTTTTATATTTATGTCAAATTTGATCTTTTTTCTTTCAATTGTTTTTTTTCTATGGCTCTGTTTTCTTTTTTCAATTTTTTTTTTAATTTTCATCCTTCAACATTGGATTAGTTGTGAATTAATCTTTTCTTATTTTTTTGTATGTGATGATCTCGGTCTCATGATCTGGGTCGCGGATATGGAATGTTAACTCGGATTGACATCAATTTTTTTTCCACTAATTTTATTTTTAAATTTTATCCTTTGACATTGTGTTTATTTAATATTAAACTTCTTTATTTTTTTCGGTTGGTTTTCTAATGTGATGACCCAATCTCATTATCTGGGTTATATGTTTATTGTGCTAACTCGAATTGGCTCAGGACATTTTCAACTTTTCATTTTATTTTTTAAATTAATTTTTTTTCAATTTCATCATTTAATATTTGATTAGTTGAAAATTGCACTTCATGAATTTCTTTGATGCGGTGATCCTAGTCTCATGGCTAAGTATGAAAATGTTAACCTAAATTGCCATAAGTAATTTTTTTTTCTAATCTTTTTTCCAATTAATTTTTTTTCAATTACATTTTTTAACATTAGATTTATTGATGAAGCTTATTTATTTTATTATTTTTAATTTTTATTTTTATGAGGTTAATTTTACCTCACACCTAAAGTTGCAGATTTATCATACTAGTTTAGATTAACTTGAGGATTTTTTTATTTTTAATTTTTGATGAATTTTAATTTTTTTTGTAGCATCTTCGTGATTTTTTTAGCTTTTTTTTTTCTGCTAGTGGTTATTATCAATTTTTCTCTGTAGAAATAGTGCATTGATTATCATTGTTTATTTATTTATTTATGGTGTGATTAAATTAAACCATTTCATTGGAGGAAGTAGAATCTATGACTCAAATAGTTGGATTTTTTTTTCTTTAAAACACACCGGAGGTGCTTGAATTCGTTTGTCAAGTTACATGAAAAATTTACCTGGCACGCGGCAAAGCACAGGGCACCTAAATTCCAAGGGGAGAGGAAAAAAACCACTATTGTGGTCAAATGTTTTGCCCTGCCTGTGTGATCTGAGACCAAACCAGAGTACGCTATTTATGGTGTGACTTTTTATTCTTGAGCATTTATAAAATGGGGCCAAAAGTTTGAATTAATGTGTGTAGATGTGGACCACGTGTTGATCCACTTGACCACAGAAGTCGGAAATAAGGGACACAAGCGTGTCATACTTAGCAGAGTAGGTGGTGTCATGATTCAAGTGTCCAGTCTTCAGATCCAGTCTCATGCGTATTTATTATATCATTATTTTTAAAAATTTTTTTTATAAATATATTAAAATAATATTTTTTTTATTTTATAAATTTTATTTTTAATATCAACCCATCAAAACAATTAAAAAACATTTAAAAAAATCAAATTCTCATCAAAAACAAATTCACCTAGAGCTGTTTTAAAGTCTAACTTTGCTTTATG
>Ga0307515_10021719_pt1 | contig 11358 bp, 9 predicted proteins | sample 17_EM_MG_FD_194513 | JGI IMG/M metagenome (GOLD analysis project Ga0307515, IMG submission 194513) | Populus trichocarpa ectomycorrhiza microbial communities from riparian zone in the Pacific Northwest, United States - 17_EM | ecosystem: Host-associated > Plants > Roots > Unclassified | place... | reverse complement strand
GGCCGGTCGGAAGCGGAAGTCGAGGGTGGGTCATCGTGGTTATCAGGAGTTTTCGGGACAGGTGGACGGCCAGTGGTACTGTCAACTGTGCGATAGGATTGGGGGCCGCACATGGAAGAATGAGAAGGACATTCTCAATCACGTGTGGAATAAGCACTGCGACGCGTCGCCGTTGGGTTGACGGTGGGTTCAGATACTAGGAGGGCAGAATCACGGGAGAGTTCTACTTTCGGGCCACACGTCTTGAGAAAATGTAGTTAGAAGGAAAGGTATGTGGCCTGGAGGGGCTTGTACCAACGAAATATATGATTTTAGAATGATGCTATAAGCTGAATGTCCGTTTGGTATCATAGTTGGACAATGGAGAACTAAATAGTGCCCAATGGTATTACAAACTAAGCTAAAGGCTTTTCACCTCCGCATGGAGCGAAGGCAAGGGTGGGGAAGTGCGGTGAGTTGGTGTGTGGAAGGTATTGAAGGTATGGACGAAATGGATTGGATATCAGTGAGCCATGATTCACGAATTATGAGCTTACATCACGCCAAAGTGCTTGGGTAATGAAGGCGCGCTTCGTTGTGTTAGAATTTCTGCGTAGCTGGGAGTACGATGAAACGAATATTGTTTGTTGGGACCTGCTAACACACAACATGTGGCAGGGGAGAGGAACCGTGGGCGTCAGACGTCATCATCGATGTCGATGCGCACGAGGGTTGAGGAGTGCGCCTTGGGTAAGCAGCATCAAGTGACAGTAATGACGCAATACTCGGCAGCGGGCCATGGGACGGCGTTGGCGCGAAAGCCAGAAACAGAAAATAAGGTTTGTTCCCGCGGAGATCATCAACTATCACAACTCTGCCCAGCTCTCTGTCGCCCGCCTGCACAATGGGCTAGGTTCTTGGTGAATATAAAGGCCATATCGACTCGAAGGTGCCTCACCGTAAATTTGTGGCGACCACTCGCAGCGCTGAACGACGTTTTTTTCCATCTCTTCACTCGCCCCCCATGCCGAGTCCCCCAACGCTTCTTGCTACTATGCAGTTAGTTGGTTAGCACAGGAGCCACATTGGTGTGCAATGTGATCAACAAGACGCTGGAGCTCGAGCTCGAACACGAGGCGTTACGAGTTCTGAAGGAGCTCCGCAAAGAGGTCGAGAGTCTGAAGTCCAATACAATGGTATACAAGCCCCTCCTGAGTGCTATGGAGAAAGATGTTGACCTACATGAAAGCTCTTCTTATACGCGCTTCATCCAACGGTACGTGATCGGGTTGCGCTCAAGCTCATATGCCCATAAAGCTAATAATTTACGACATCACAGACAGGAAAGAAAGGGTGCATTGGAAAGCCTTGAAGGGGCGCTCGAGGCAACGCTATCACTGCTCTCGGGCGACTACTATAGCGTGACGATGAATCCCCCCGAGAGCAAGAAGCCTAGAGGAGCCCACTGGCTTGTGCTCAATATAATCAGTGCCAAATCCCATCCGTGACATGGCCACGAGCTCATCGGCGACCTCAAGGACGTGACCAACGAGACTTTCATGTGCCAACAGAACAATAAACACGCCTCCAAGCTTGTATGGTACTATTACGTGACTTCTCAGCAGTGGACTGGTCGTCGCTCGTCTATCGATAAGATCGGCAATATTCAGGACCGCGTCGCGTGCACCCTCGATTCCGTCCTTGGCGCCTTTCACGTCTATCCTTTCGCCGTTTCACCAGAAAGTTTCAGTCCACCTACCGTGCCTACATTCGCGATCCTCAACTGCAATCATGAGACCGCTACTCGACACGAGAAGTTCGCTCGACGAATCGGCAAGGCCTGGGTGGATGACCGTGTTGGCAGATACAATGGTCAGGTTCGAGGGCTTGCTGCGTTGCAAACCTCGCTGCTTGAGCTCTTATGGAGCGGAATAGCAGAACAACTAAGGAAGCACAGGGCGTACTCCTCCGACGATCCTGAGCGACCAGAGTTCGAGAGGGTAGTGGAGAGGCTGGACAGGGCACTACAGCGCGCAATAGTACATTTGAAGAAGCAACAATTAACGATTGCGTTCTGCGAACGGTCGAGGCCGACAAGTCGTTCTTGAATGCGCCCATGGGCCGGTCGATTCTCCCATCAGATGGTGAGTCTGGACGTTCTCTCATGCCCACCCTATACTCAGTATCATTGCAGAGCGGCTTTATACAGCTTGGCCGTGCCGTCTTCGCCATGTCGAAGGCCAGACAGTCCCTGAATTACGATTTCAGGCTAAACCATTCCTCGCCGTGTTGAAGGTGCTGCAGTTTCTTCAGTATGGTCAGAGGGTGCAGACCTACCAACCCCGAGAGAGGAGCCGCTGCTTAATCTTACTCAGGACGATACACAGCCAGTGGATCGTCATGCACGCTGTTACCCGCGATAATCTGTTGAAGTTCGAGACACCTGGGTTTCAACTACCTGGAATGGCGGTTGGGGAACAGGAGGTGCAGACCTTGGTCTGTTTCGTGCCTTGCTGGAGAGCTCTACTTTCAACTGAATACTATTTTCAGCTAGTTCAATTGAACGATATCGCCCGATTGTGCCAACAATTTGGTCTCAAGTGTGATATGAGCGAGGCCGACTGGGCTGACGGTCGAGTTCAGCTCACTGCGTGGTCACCGAATGGGTGGTATTGATGAGATTGGTCGCAGTGTTCTGACGGTCTTTCCCAGTTGCTGACCCCTCGTATCTAGTTCATCGACTCACCAGTGAGTGTCTCCGAGGTGTGGACACACCACTTCCTTTGTGACTGATTCACCACCAAGATATCGGTGATGGTGTCCGTGATGTGAAGTTCCGTTTTTGATCCCGCCTGACCTCCCTTCCCAGGTCAATGTCGAATCGCTCATCCGCCTCGTGGCATCCGATTTGAACGCGATTGTACCGATTGTGGCGTTCAATGAGATTTCCCGTAGTGACTGGAAGCACCTCCCTGAACTTGTCGCGAGTTGGCTCGATGGGAGGGTGGACGTGGTTACCTGCACTCACCTGGATCAAGTCTCACAGGAAAATATGGATCAGCTGGAGACCTTGGCTAAGGTATTTTGGCCGAGAGGTGCTTTGGATACAAATCGTGATATCCCTTGCTCCTCCGTCATGGGTCCAAGCGTGCGAGATTTACTTGACATGTCTCAAGTAGCCAAACCTCCGTTCAAGACTATATGGAATAAGGATTCTGTGGGTTATCATGTACGTGGACCGCTATCTCAATAGCCTGCGCTGAATAGCCGTCCAGTGCGCTGCCAAAATTCTAAGGGTGGAAGACCGAGCTACTTATGACCTGTTCACCGAGAACATGTGGCGCGACGCACTCCAAGCGGAACACCATGCCAGCGGTTTTCCCGGGGCCATCCAAAGGCTGAACATATTAATGCTTGACAAGCGCTCGGATTAACGTGCTTCTTAGCAAGGCGGATATTGTCATCAGACAGTTACGAGAAGTGAGCAGTGTATACGAGTGCGACCTGCTTCGGTCTAGCCTGCCTTCGTTCGACTTAGTCCCCACAGACGAACACTCCTGCTTGAGGCAACGCGGATCGAATCCGAATACGACACCGCGGCAAGAAACTACAATCGGGCGCGTGAGATGTCACAAGCGATCTTGGATACATGGGGTAGGTTAGAGTCTATAGAGACTGAGGAGATCCGCTTGCTCCTGGAACAGGATTTAGGGGTGATCTCACAAAAGGCGTGCGGGTTGGTCCATCAGACGATTAAGAAGACATTCCCGGACAGTGGTATGTCATTAGAGGGTATGGACGTTGGCCATGGCACCCCGGGTGGCTCAAGAAGGAAGAGAGGAGTAAATGGGTCGCAGCATCCTGGATAGGCTACAACCACTGAATGGGTACCCTAATCATGCAGCGTTGGTGTGTCCATTCGTGTAATGGAGGTGCTAATTAATTACGGGAATTCTCTCCTGCGGAAGCCGAAGTGAGTCACTTGGACTTTGTGATGATCCCATTCATCGTATGACCCATAGCCCAGCAATTTTTCATTGCAGAGACTAAAGGTCGAGCAAAGGATCTCTTACGTCTCAGTCAGCATGAGCTCAGCTTAATGCTCGAGACGCTCAAGAGGGAATATACTGCAATAATCCTTGATCTGGCTGGTAAAGTAAATGCGAAACTCCTCAAAGTTGTACGAGGTATGATCAAACAGGCTGAGCTACAACCACTACCCCAGGATTGGGGGAACCGTGTTGGTAAGATTCTTTCTGCTTTCCGTATGTATCCTTTAACTCTATTCTAGGCGGCCTTGTGCCACCCCCCCTTAACATTAATGAATTTGCGTTCCAAGAAATCCGTGGAGTAATCAACACTCAGCAGTCAACCGCCAGTATAGGATCACAATCGATACTGTTCACGACCGATTCAAGGGCGAGATCGTTGATCCGTGGATCAAGAAACTGAGGGAGGAAGGGGAGAATGCTCTTCTTGGAACCACTAAGGCGAGCTTTATGGCCGCGAAGAGCTTGGTGACCTCCCTCTTTTTTGAGAGACGACTTCGATACAAGTGAGAGCTAGATGAAAAGGAGAACCTCGTTGGTGAGGAAAGGGTGGAGCATCTCACGGCCGTATACAGCAACCTCTTGGCGGCCGAAGGGGCATTGGAGGAATTGCTCGTTCGTGCAAGCACCAGTACGGGACGAAGTGACGATGAAGAGTAAAGTACAGATGACCACCTCTGACTCATTGCGCTCTAAATATAATATACCATGTAGTACACTGGTAGAGATATAGACTAAATTAATGCGCGGATCGCATACAGCAAGACGGTCTTCGTGTGTTATTTCTACCTTCCTACCCCTCGTGCGCATCATTACGCTCGTGCCAGGGCGTTCCTATAAGTTCTCCAATACAAAATCCTTCTATTCTCTCCCTCCTGATGAGTAGGAGCTGCTCTGGCGTCACCGCGCACGAGCTACCCTAACCCCGCTCGCTATCGACCTACCTCTCTGGCTCCCTACGCCCCCCCATGACAACACTAACTAGAAAGGGCTTGTTTCCTTCACTGGACTTGGCGGGGGCGTCGCGTGTTCCTCAGTTTCTTGGGTTCCCCATCATGGGATGTGCGGTAAGTGCACCTAGAAGGAGCAGAAATGGGCAGAAAGAAATGTATAAGTGACTGAACAAATAATATATAGTCCCCCGCAATCTCGGCGTCGTGAGCCTAATACACCCAAAGAGATGTAAGATTGATAGGGCCGCGAAGGCGACACAGTAAATGGTCGTCCGTTGAGACTAGACTAAGACAATGGGTCGCACGTGGTTTGTGCAGTAGGTACAACCGAACCGACGAATCCGAGGCTCCCTGGCTCTCCTGAAGTGCACAAGAAGCACCAAGATGTGCGGTGTTGGTTACGTCTGAAAAGGGCTGGAAAGGGCTGGAAAGCAGGTAAAAGATGACAAGAATTTATGGCGACTCCGGCCTTTGCTTAGTTGATTAATTTCGTAATATCAATGAAATTACCAGTAACCGAAAGTAGGAAAAGGGAGGACTCATCAATGAGTAATTGTAAGGGAAAATGTGTGCAAAACTCCAAATGTCCTACAGCAGGAAATAAGTTCCACTGCTCCAGTAAAATCCCCATCTGCCGTCATTTCGCCCCTTTCTTGGACGATACCTTCCGGCGCTTTGAAGAGCCACCTCCAACTTTCTTCAAACTGGACTACCTGGAAGCGTCTTGGTGTTCAGGACACACACATACATACATTTGGTCTATATGGCCGTCCATATATTCCTGTCCTCAAGCATATCAGATTTCATGCTGTAGACTATTGCAGAGGAGAGTAGAGCACTTAAGAAATTATATACGGATGACGTTAGAAATGGCATCGCCACACCTGACAAAGTGAGAACCAGAAAAAGGGACGACAAGTACAACAACCAAAGAGTAATCAATAAATAACGCTACAAGCACAGGGTCGAGAATAAAGAAAGACTAGGGCTGTGCAATATTGGAAAGCTGGATCCAAGAGGTTCCAAAGACAAACTCTTCAAATTGAAGAGAAACCGACCGAATAGGAGATGTGAGAGGGATTGTGACGAGAGCAGGTGAATGGAGGCCTTTGCGACAGTCCGGGGGTACCCAATAGAGTAAGCCGCCCATAGGATCTCTGACCCAACCCTCCACGTCAGGCCGTCGATTCTGAATATCCGAGGAAGTAAGCTGGATGTCTGAAAATGAGTCCGGCACGTGAATGGCCCTACCACTGGATGCAGAGATGCTACGCTGCTCATTGGGGGAAGAGCGAACAACTGACGACAAATAGTCAGTGTGCCCCTCTAGGTGCTTGCCTACTGTAGAACCAGATTGGACATCCCAGAATCGAATTGTCTCGTCTGAGGACCCAGAGATGATGTACCGCCCATTGGGAGAGTAGGCAACTGACCTAACAGCGCCAATGTGCCCCTCTAGAGGCCTGCCAACTGCAGCACCAGTCCTGGCATTCCAGATTCGGATTGTCTTGTCATCGGACCCAGAGATGATGTGCTGCCCATCGGGAGAGAAGGCAACCGACCACACATTGCCATTGTGCTGCACTAGAGGCCCGCCGACCACAGAACCAGTCTCGGCATTCCAGATTCGAATTTTATTCCCATGGGAGCCAGAGATGATGTGCTGCCCATCGGGAGAGTAAGCAACTGACCACACAAAGCCAGTGTACCACAGGGACCTGCCAACTGCAGAACCAGTCTCAGCATTCCAGATTCCAATTGTGTTGTCACTGGATCCAGAGATGATGTGGCGCCCATTGGGAGAGTAGGCAACTGACAACACAGGGCCAGCGTGTCCCTTAAGCGGTTCGCTGACCGCAGAACCAGTTTCGGCACTCCATATTCGAATCGTATTGTCACCGGACCCAGAGATGATGTGCTGCCCATTGGGAGAGCAAGCGACTGACCCGACATAGCCAGTGTGCCCCTCTAGAGGTTTGCCGACTGCAGAACCAGTCCAGGCATTCCAAATTCGAATTGTCTTGTCTTCAGATCCAGAGATGATGTACCGCCCATCGGGGGAGTAAGCAACTGACATCACATAGCCAGTGTGCCCCTCTAGAGGATTGCCAACTGCAGAACCACTCTCGGCATTCCAGATTCGAATTGTCTTGTCATTGGACCCAGAGATGATGTGTTGCCCATCGGGAGAGAAGGCAACTGACCCCACAACGCCAGTGTGCCCCTCTGGAGGTTTGCCGACTGCAGAGCCAATCTCAACATTCCAGATTCGAATTGTCTTGTCTGAGGATCCAGAGATGATGTGCTGCCCATCGGGAGAGAAAGCAACTGACCCCACATCGTCAGTGTGCCCCTTTAGAGGTTTGCCGACTGCAGAACCAGTCCAGGCATTCCAGATTCGAATTGTCTTGTCTGAGGATCCAGAGATGATGTACCGCCCATTGGGAGAGTAAGCAACTGACCACACACAGCCAGCGTGCCCCTCTAAAGGTTTGCCGACTGCAGAGCCAGTCTCGGCATTCCAGATTCGAATTGCCTTGTCTGAGGATCCAGAGATGATGTACCGCCCGTCGGGAGAGTAGGCAACTGACCACACAGGGCCAATGTGCCCTTCTAGAGGATTGCTGACTGCAGAACCAGTCTCGGCATTCCAGATTCGAATTGTCTTGTCGAAGGATCCAGAGATGATGTACCGCCCATCGGGGGAGTAAGCAACTGACATCACATAGCCAGTGTGCCCCTCTAGAGGATTGCCGACTGCAGAACCAGTCGCAGCATTCCAGATTCGAATTGTCTTGTCTGAGGATCCAGAGATGGTGTACCGCCCATCGGGAGAGTAGGCAACTGACCACACAGGGCCAATGTGCCCTTCTAGAGGATTGCCGACTGCAGAACCAGTCGCAGCATTCCAGATTCGAATTGTCTTGTCTGAGGATCCAGAGATGATGTACCGCCCATCTGGAGAGTAGGCAACTGACCTCACAGAGTCAGTGTGGCCCAGTAGAGGTTTGCCGACTGCAGAACCACTCTCGGCATCCCAGATCCGAATTGTCATGTCTGAGGATCCAGTGACAATGTGGTACCCATTGGGAGAATAACCCACGCAATTGACATCACCATCGTGCCCAATCCATTCCAAGGGTGGCGCTGGCCATGACAACAATTTTCCTCCTTGAATTTTGATGCCTTTAGTAAACTTTGTGCGGAATATCATTGATAAAGGTGAATCTGAGGGCAGGAATGGTGCCGTTGAGATATATATGTGTGGAGTGCTCGCAGAGATGGGAATGTGGAAGTAGTTCACGAAGCGACAGACATCCTGAAGTCTTTCCAAAAGGTTCAAATCTGCATCCTACAGTAAATCAGAACCCTGGAATACCCTTGGCGGCAAGCTAAAGCTCAACTCACCTTAACCAAGGTCGATATCACCTTTCGAAGGCTTGGAACGCCAATCCGCAACACTCCCATGATACTCAATACCTCAATCCAAAACAATACATATGGTCCCTCAAGAAATTCCCTCAAACCTTCGAACACACGCTGATCGCCAGTGTCGGGAGTACAGCAAAGATGATTCGACCAATACAGGGAAATATACTGTAAAGCGTCGGAAATGTTCTCTTTGATTCGCGATGGGAGATCCTTCACATCCTCATTAGAGAGCCGGGAGTCTTCGAGCTTGCAGATATTGAAGCGGAGCTGTTCAACCATCCTCGTGAGGCAAGCGATACCCAGTTCCACATTTGCGTCACGAAGGTTGACCTGATAGTCGCGGTGACAGTGATCGCTGACAAAGAAATCCGAAATAGATAAATGCCGGACACGAATCCCTCCACTGGCCTCTCCGTCTTGATAGAGCATAGAACTGAGATCCGCCACCCACATTTTCACCAGATCAGGTCTCACTCCAGCCAGCTCCGCAATCGTCTCTTCGCACAGCGGGCGGTACGGCGCGGTTATAAGAAGGACTCCAATCATTCGCCGAAATTCGGCATTCTTTTGCACTTTACGTACTCTTACGATACTGGAGTACAGTTCGTATAGAGACGCCAAGCCAGTACCGGCCGAGCCTTGCAAGGTCATGTGCAAAAGCTCAGTGGCGTCATCACAACGCTCAAGGGCAAGAGCAAGAGTCTCGATGAAGATGAAGAGACCCGCCGCCCGAGAGATCACACCATCGAACAGCGATTGTTCTGGCCATGGAGATTGGAGGAACCGAATGAGAGCCACTCTCCTGAATCGGTCTTCGGCGAAGAGTCGTAGATCAGAGGTGGTCGCTTCATCCGTGGTCAAATCATATTTCAAATGCGAAAGCTGCGTGGAACCATGAAAAAAACGTTGAATATCCAATTCAGGTCTACTGGTGATGACAACCTTGAGCCACGGAGCGTGTGCGGCGGCTCTTGTTAGGGTATTCAGAATGTCTGAACGACTCTGAATACTGCCACACTCATCAAGTGCGTCAATGACAAAGGCGAGTGTCCTTCCTGGGAGGCGAGGAAGTTTGCGGATGAAGTCAAGGAAATGAGCGTGCTTCATTGTCTCGCGTGTCACGTATGGATCTTCACGAAGATGTTCTGCGACAATTCTTCGAAAAGGGGGAAGCACCATTGCGAGTTGGTGGATGAGAGTCGGAAGGATATATCTAGGCTCGCTCAAATTCGGATCATCCCTCCGGCAGAAGAACGCCCCAGCTAGCTGCTTATGGTCGTGAAGGCTTGCGCAGATCGAATGAGCTAAGGACGTTTTGCCAATGCCAGGTAAACCATAGATCCAGTACGTCTTGCCATCGAGAGCATCTCCCTGCTCTGATATACTGGTCACCCAGTCTGTGATCTCCTTGAGGAGAGCTTTGCGGGTGCCATCCATACAGCGGCGGTCTTGGTGATAGCCAGTTTCAACAGGTTTAAGCTGCCGAACCAAAAGACCACGCTCCTCTTGTTCTTGCTCTCTTTGGTCTACACAAATCCACTGAGACTGCACTGTCGCCAGATTAAGACAAGTCGTGCTTACCACTCTTTTTGGCGAAGCGGAGGGTTTCGACATCCACTGCATGCTCAAACTCCTCAATGACCTTGGTCAACTCTCCGTCTATTTCTTCGATTGCCTCCGAGTAGGTCGGCCCGCCCACCGTCCTCGCTGTGATCATCAGCGTTTGCCAAATCCAAGACATACCACCTACCACGTTTGACATAATCGCACGACATTTTCGCGACCCGGTATATCACTTCAAACATTCGCGGAATGACCTTCTCCAGCAGATCCGTCTCTTTACAAACGATTTCTTCTGCGACAATGTCAGCGAAGGGCAAGATGCGCTTCAACCGGTCCAGAAGATCCAAGGGTATCTGGTCGGTCTTGTTTTGCTCTTTCAAGACCTAAACGGTCAAGCATCACCCTCCGCTGCTGACACACCAGTAGCAAGCACAAACCTCAAACGTAACTTTGGCAACACCGAAGACAGCTTTTGTGATTGGATTCAACTACTAACCATCAAAGTCCCGCTGATCTCCATGTGGAAGCACGGACCTCTGCGAATACAGCCCCATATTTAATAGCACTCTCCACGACCCCCTCGGTCGACTTGCTCATCAGTGGGGAATATTGCTTCAACAATTCTTCGAGTTGGTGGAGCAACGGGCGCAGAGATTCCGTCTACGCAAGGATTATCAGCTAACTGGGATGTGCACTTGCAAATAGACGAACAGTAGTGCTCGCAGAGAAACGTAATTCTAGGGACCAACGATACTGGTGATACCTTCCATCGAGAATAATGTCCTCTGCGCTTCGCTATCAGATAAGAGCGGACGAGTTGGTGGTCATGACAGACTCGGTACCGTGAATTCGTGCTCATTGGAGCTCCGGTAATCATTGAAAATTGCTTGAGGGTCGATCATCCCACTCGCCTGTCGGGTTTTCGCCCAAAGGAATTTACCACTCCTCAGTTGGATCTCCGCGCGTATCTCGGATGTCGGAGAAAGACCTCTACACACGCACGGACATCATAGAGTGTACGTAGCCGGCAAACAAGGGACATACGGGCGTTGGGTTGGTGTCCAGGTGCGGTTGTCTGGTGTCTGCAATTCCAGCTCCTCATTTCCGATAAACAGCCTGAGCGTATAGTCCCGATGCTGGACGCCTTGTAGTGTGATTTCTGTACGTTGCCCTCAATCAGCGGTATGGGCTCAAATGGAAGTGAAGCGCCGCACGATCTAGATAGAGGCTTCGATTGATGATCAGCCACGATAATACTGCGCGATATAGCGGTCGCTCACAGATTCTCTGTCCTGGGTCGTTGAGTCGCCATGTTTGACCAATTTGAGAATATTGGGAGGTCCGGGAGGAGAAAGAACGAGGAACGTGGGATCGGTGCGGAC
>Ga0307515_10021718_pt1 | contig 11359 bp, 8 predicted proteins | sample 17_EM_MG_FD_194513 | JGI IMG/M metagenome (GOLD analysis project Ga0307515, IMG submission 194513) | Populus trichocarpa ectomycorrhiza microbial communities from riparian zone in the Pacific Northwest, United States - 17_EM | ecosystem: Host-associated > Plants > Roots > Unclassified | place... | reverse complement strand
TCGTCGCGACGTTCTTCGCGTTCAGCGACTACATGCGGCCGCCGGTGCGGCTCGCCGCGCTGAGCAAGATGCCCGCGATCTTCGTCTGGACCCACGACTCGGTCGGCCTGGGCGAGGACGGCCCGACGCACCAGCCGGTCGAGCACCTGATGTCGCTGCGCGCGATGGTCAATCTGTGCGTGTTCCGGCCGTGCGACGCCAACGAGACCGCGGCGGCGTGGCGCTACGCGCTGGCCAAGACCCACGGGCCCACCGCGCTCGTGCTGTCGCGCCAGGACCTGCCGATCGTGACCCAGCCGGGCGCACCGGGCGCCGAGCGCGGCGGCTATGTCCTGGCCGACGGTAGCGACGCGATCATCATCGCCACCGGCTCGGAGGTCTCGGTCGCGCTCGCGGCGCGCGACGAGCTGACCCGGGCCAACGTGTCGGCGCGCGTGGTGTCGATGCCGTGCTGGGAGCTGTTCGCCGCCCAGCCGCAGTCGTACCGCGACTCCGTGCTGCCGCCGGCGCAGCACCGCCGGGTCTCGGTCGAGGCCGGCGTCACGTTCGGCTGGCGCGAGTACATCGGCGACCGCGGTGTCGCGATCGGCATCGATCGCTACGGCGCGTCGGCGCCCGGCGAGGTGGTGCTCGAGAAGCTCGGGATCACGGCCGCCGCGGTGGTCCAGGCCGTCCAGCACACCGCGTGAGCGCCGGATCGCGTGACCGGCGCACGGTGTGAGCCGCTCCCGCGGATCATGGAGCGCCGGGCCCGCTATGATGCGCCGTGCTCCGGTCCGGCGTCGTCGTGCTCGCGTGCCTGTTCGCCCGGTCGGCGTACGCGCAGTTCCCGCCGATCACCAGCCGCGCCTACGCGATCGACCTCTACGACGGCGTCGCGCTCGGTAGCACCGAGATGGTCGGCATGGGCGGCGCGGGCGCCGCGGTCGCGCTCGGCACCGCCGGCGTGCTGCTCAACCCGTCGGCGATCGCGGTGCGGCCGACGACCGATCAGGGCTCGTGGAGCGTCGACTACCACCTCGATCTGCTGACCGGCCGGTTCTCGTCGGACTACGACAATAACGGCCAGGTCGCGTCCGGCGGCGCCTCGCTGATCACGCTCGGGATCGGCGGCCGCTACCACGACTGGGCGGTGGCCCTGACGGGGATCAGCCAGACCACGCCGGTGGCCGGCTCGTCACCGCAGCTCACCGCCGAGGCGCTGCGGGCCCGGTTCACGGTCGCGACCCAGATCTCGCAGATCGATCTCGCGGTCGGGGCCGGGTTTCAGGTCGCGACGTTCGATGTCACCCGGCCGATGGACCCGGGGAAGTTCGAAGACGATCTGACGCTGTTCTCGATCTCGGGCACCGGGGTGATCGCCGGTGCGACCTGGCTGCCGCGCGGCGAGAGCTTCCGGATCGCCACCGCGGTCGACGGGCCGATCAACGGCGGCGAGGTCAAGGCCGATCACTGCGAGGCTCCGACCTGCGACATCGACAAGCTGCCGGGGCGCGTTCGCGCGCCGTGGCGCGTGGTCGCCGGCGGTGCGTTCCGCTGGGCGCCCAGCGCGTGGAACCAGCCGGTGACGACGCCGTTCCGCGACGAGCGCGCGGTCACCGTCGCCGCCGACATCGTGGTCACCGGCGCCACGTCGAACGGCCACGGCATCGAGGCGTTCGGCATGCAGCAGCTCCAGCCCTCGGGGCGCCACACCGTGCTCGGCGTCCGCGGCGGCGTCGACTACGAGTGGTTGCCCGGCCGGCTCCGCGTCCGCGGCGGCTCGTACTGGGAGCCCGGCCGGTTCGATGGCGTCGGCGGCCGCCTCCACGCGACCTTCGGCGGCGATGTCCGCGTGTTCGAGTTCCACGCCTGGGGCCTGCGCCGCGGCCGGCTGTCGATCACCAGCGACGCCGCCGCCCGCTATCGCAACTTCGCCGTGTCGATCGGCTTCTGGCACTGACCCGCCGAACCGGTGGGTCCACCACGCATGGATCTTCGCCATTTGCCGTCGTGCGTGGCGCGAGATCTCGAATCGCACAGATCACAGGGATGCGCGCTGACGCAGCTCGGCAAGGGCTTTCGAGAAGTCCTCGGTCTGACCATTATCAGCCTCCAGGATCGAAGCCTCGAGCTCGCGATGCAGCGCAGCTCGTTCGTCGTCGTCCAGGAAGTCGCCGCCAGCCGCGAGCACATGGTCGCGCGAGAACAGCTCCACGACACCGCCCTCCGGCAAGTCGGTCGGCGCTCCTGGTGGCTCGTCTTCGATCACGGTGACCTTCACGTGGTTGCCCCTTGTTACTCGAGCGCGTTCGTGGCGTCAGGGCGGTCAGGGGTGCGCTGCGTGCGCAGCTTGAAGCGCTGGATCTTGCCCGTCGCGGTCTTGGGCAGCTCGGCGACCAGCTCGATCCACCGCGGATACTTGAACGGCGCGAGCTGGGACTTGACGAAGCCCTTGAGCTCGTCGATCAGCGCCGCGGGGCTGCCGGCGGCGCCCGGGTCGCGCAGCACGACGAACGCCTTGGGCTTGGTGAGCCCGTCGGAGTCCTCGGCGCCGACCACGGCGGCCTCGAGCACCGCGGGGTGGGACGCGAGCGCGGACTCGACCTCGAACGGCGAGACCCAGATGCCGCCGACCTTGAGCATGTCGTCGGCGCGGCCGCCGTAGGTCCAGGTACCGTCGGCATTGCGGGTGTAGGTGTCGCCGGTGCGGGTCCACGGGCCGTGGAACGAGGCGAGGCTGCGCGCGCGGTCGTTCCAGTACGCGATGCAGCTGCTCGGGCCGCGCACCCAGAGCGCGCCCTCCTGGCCGTCGGCGACCGGGCGGCCGTCGTCGCCGCGGAGCTCGAGGTCATAGCCGGGGACCTCGCGGCCGGTCGTGCCGTAGTGGATGTCGCCCGGGCGGTTGCTGAGGAAGATGTGCAGCATCTCGGTCGAGCCGATGCCGTCGAGGATGTCGCTGGCCATGCGCTCGCGCCAGCGCTCGCCGATGTGGCGGGGCAGGGCCTCGCCCGCCGAGGTCGAGATCCGCAGCCGCCGCGACGTGGTGTCGCGCGACAGCGCCGGGTCGGCGAGCAGCGACGCGAACAGCGTCGGGACGCCGCAGAAGATCGTCGGCTGGTGGCTGCGCAGCACGCGCATCACCGTGGCCGGCGTCGGGCGCTCCGCGGACAGCACGGCGGTGGCGCCGACCGAGAACGGGAAGGTCAGCGCGTTGCCCAGGCCGTAGGCGAAGAACAGCTTGGCGGCCGAGTACACGACGTCGTCGGCGGTGATCCCGAGGATCGGCCGGGCGTAGAGCGCGGCGGTCCAGGGAAGGCTGGCGTGCAGGTGCATCGCGCCCTTGGACTTGCCGGTCGACCCCGACGAGTACAGCCAGAACGCGACGTCGTCGGGGGTGGTCTGGGCAAACGCGGGGAGCGGCGCGGCCTCGTCGATCAGCCGGCGCCACGACGGCAGCGCGCCGAGGTCGCCGCCGAGCGCGGTCGGACAGCCGGCGACGGCGCGGGCGGCGGCGGACGCGGGGCCGAGCTTGCCGAGCAACGCGTCGCTGCCGATCAGCGCTGCGGCGCGCATGTCGCGGACCAGATAGGCGTAGTCGTCGGCGGTGAGCAGGGTGTTGAGCGGCACCGGGACGGCGCCGAGCGCGATCGCGCCCAGGAACGTCGCGACGAAGTCGACCGAGTCGAGCATGCACAGCGCGACGCGCTGCTCGGGCGCGACCCCGAGCGCGGCGAGCGCCCCGGCGGCGCGCAGCGCGCGCTCGGCGACGGCGCGGTAGGTGTAGCTGCCGTCGTCGTCGATCACCGCGACGCGGTCGCCGCGGCCCTCGTCGACGTGGCGCTGCAGCAGGTCGTACGCGGCGTTGTAGTCGCGCGGCAGCTCGACGCGCGGCGGAGAGGCTTCCAGGTCGACGCGGGACGGGGACGGCACGCGGCGAATGTAGCGCCGAATCCCAGCCGGCGCGTCGCTAGTTCATCACCAGCGGGGTCGACGCGACCACGACGTTCTTGTCGTTGACGAGCTTGACGATGTACGCCTTGCCCTTGGACAGGCCCTCTTCCTCGTCGATCGAGATCTCGCCGCTCAGCACCGTGATCTTGGGATCGACGCCCTCGAGCCGGTTGTCGGCGGCGAACTTCTTGTCCTTGTCGTTGGTGTGGAACTCCATCCTGAGCTGCGTGGAGCCGGGTTTGGCGAGGAACGCGGTGTAGTGGAAATGCCACGCCGTGACGGTGCTCTTGGCCTCGCCGCTGATCTCCTTGAGCCGCTCGGCCTTGATCTTGGCGATCGTGTCCTTGTCGGTCTTGCCCTCGGGCAGATCGCCCTTGGTGATCACCAGCTCGCCCTTGAACGCCGCGATCACGCCGCGCGACACCTCGGCGCTGGCGGCGCCTCCCCAGCCGACAGCCGCGGCCATCACGACGGCGGCGGATAACAAGCGACGAGCAATCATGGAAACCTCCAGGCGAGATCGGTCAGCAGATGGCGTATCACTCGACACATCATCGCACCTTCTGGTTTCGCAGAGTCCCTATTCCTTGGGAGCCTCGGCGACATCATCCGGCGCGCTGGCGGTCGATGGCGCTTCGACGGCGGCATCCGGCGCGGCATTCACCTGCTGCTGGCGCTCGGCCTGGCGCTTGGCGCGGCGCTCGGGATCCCACGGCTGACCATCGGGTCCCAGGCCGTTGGCGTCGGGGCCGATCGGCTTGCGCTCGCGGCGCGGCTTGGGCGGCAGCGGCTGACCATCGGGCCCCAGGCGCGGCGGCTGTGGCTGCTGCGGCGGCCGGGCCTCGCGCGGCGGACGCGGCTCGCGCGGCGGACGCGGGCCGCGCGGCAGCGGCTGGCCGTCCGGCCCGAGTTGTTGCTGTTCGTAACCACCACCACCACCACCACCACCGGGGCCACCGGGTCCGCGACCCCCGAAGCCGCCGCCGCCGCCCCCGAAGCCGCCGCCGCCGCCCCCGAAGCCGCCGCCGCCGCCCCCGAAGCCGCCGCCGCCGCCCCCGAAGCCGCCGCCGCCACCGGGTCCACGAGGACGGCGATCGCGACGGTCGCCGCCCGGGCCACCGCCGGGGCCACGCGGACCGCCGGGGCCGCGCGGGCCGCCAGGGCCGCCGCCACGCCTCGGGCCGCGGCCCTCGCCGCCGAAATCGCGCGGCGCCGCGGTGAGCTGCCAGCCGATGCCGGCGCGCGGCATCTCGCCACGGCCCGGCCGATCGTCGTCCTTGGGCGCGTCCTTCTGGGCGCTGATCTTGAGGCTGCCCAGGCCGCGCGGCTTGTCGCGGCGATCACCGCCCATGCCGCCGCCCATGCCACCGCCACCGCCACCGCCCCGGTCGCCGCCACGGCCGCGGTCGCCACCGCCGCCGCGCCGGCCACCGGCATCGCGGTCCCGCCCGCTCCGGCGCCGGGCCGACGCGACGCGATCGATAGCGTAGTGGAACTCGCCGCGGGCGATGGAGCCGTGGGGCCCGGCCTCGCCCTGGAACACGCGGACCAGGCGGACTTCCTCGATGCGATTGCCAACAATATCAAGCGCTTCTAGCATCCGGGCGGCGCGGTCAGGCTGCACCCCGAGCGCGCTGGCCACCGCGTCGACGATCGGATCGGCCTTGGGCTCGGCGGCGGCGGCCTCGGCGGCGGCGGCGGCCTCGGCAGCCGGCGCCTCGTCGGCCGGTGCCTCGCCGGGCTTTTCGGCCGCGGCGTCGCCGGCCGGTGCCTCGGCGGCGCTGGCCTCGGCGGCGCTGGCCTCCGCGGTCTCGGGCGTCTCGCCGGCTTCGCCACCCGCCACGTCCTCGTCGGCGCCGTCCGACGCGTCCATCGCGTCGTCGAGCTCGGCCGCGGGTGCACCTGAGTTCGCGCCGCCCGCGGCTGCGCGTGCAGCCGCTGCCTTGCGCAGGGTGAGCGGCGAGAACTCGGTGAGCGTCTTCATGGGAGGCTAGCTACACCAAAGCCCCCCGGGACGCCAGGGTTGGGCGGGACCTTGTTCAGCCGCCGCTGGCGGTGGCGCTGGCCGACGCCGTGACGGTCACCGAAACGTGGATACTGGCGTTGATATGGGTCATTGCGTTGGCCAGGGCGGCGACCTGGCCGCTGATGCACGTCGCCTGATCGGCGAACGACTGCACGAACTTGGGCCCCATCTCCTTGAGCTCGGTCACGCTCCTCGCCCAGTCCGCGACAGCGGCCTGGAGCGGCTCGAGCCGCGCCTTGACCGAGAGCAGCCTGGGCAGGCCGTTGCGCAGCGCCTTGAGCGTCATCTCGAGCTTGGTCGCGTCGACCACCAGCTTGGCGTCGGCGGCGAGCGTGAGCTCGGGCGGCGTGCACTGGACGGCGAGCGACGCCTTGACCCCGGCGGCGGCCTTGCACTGGCCACCGGCGCTGCTGCCGCCGGTGCCGGCGGTCGCGCCGCCCTCGCACTCGGCCGCGGCCCTGGCCTGCAGCTGCGCGTCGACCGTGCACATCGCCGGCTTGTAGCTGACCGTCAGCTTGGCGCCGGCCTTGAGGCTGACCTTGAGGTTGTTCTGGTAGGTGGCGGTGACCCGGTTGCAGACGTCGTTGGTCTCACCGCTGAGCTCGGCCGGAGACATCCCGAGCTCCTGGCCCATCATCACGCAGCTCTGCTTGACGACCTTGATGGTCTCCTCGGCGGTGGTCTCGAGATCTTTGGAGGCCTGCAGGAACGCCTTGAACTTGCGGCCGGCATCGGACACCGCGTAGTTGCCGCAGGTGTTCGGATCGACCTCGCCGGACGGCATGCTGGTCGGGACCCGGTCGAGCGAGCTCGGCTTGCCCGGCACGCCGCCGGGCACGCCGCCCTTGGCACAGCCGGTGGAAACGACGGCGACGAGCGCGGTCGCCAGGAGTAAACGAGTGTTCATGTGCATGGGCAAACCCTGCATGGGTAGCAAGGCTTGCCGCACCGCGTAGGTGCGAGACCCGAAATCTTGCCGCTCTGCGGCATCTTCGGAGAGCGACGCTGACGCCAGGTCACGACCCGTAGGGGTCGGCGACGTCCTGCGGGCTGGTCGTCGGAGCGGTGGGCATCTGCGCCGAGCCGCAGTTGGTGTTGACCTTGGAGCCCGACAGCGTGGTGCCCGAGCTCTTGATCGTGGCGCTGCCGCCGGCGCCCCACGCCATCGCGTCGCCGGCGTGGATCTCGAGGTTCGTCGTCGCGGTCATCTCGATCGACTGGGCGACGATCGTCATGTCGTCGGCCGGGGTCTGGAAGCAGACGTCGCCGTCGATCGCCTCGATGATGATCTTGTTCGCCTTGGCGTCGATCGTGATCTTGCCCTTCTGCACCCCGTCCTCGATGATCAGCTGCTCCTTGTCATCGTCGAACGTGATCTTGTTGCCCTGGCGCGACTTGATCACGCGGCGCGGGTTGCCGCCGGGGTTCTTGTCGGGCGGCTTGTCCTTGCCGTTCCACAAGGCGCCCACGACGAGCGGGCGGTTGAGATCTCCGTGCTCGAACATCACCAGGACCTCGTCGTCCTTCTCGGGGATGAAGAACCAGCCGCGGTTCTTGCCGGCGCCGAGCATGATGATCGGGCACCAGTACGTGGTGTCCTGCTCGGACAGGATCGGGATCTTGAGCTTGACGCGGCCGAGCTTGCTCGGGTCCTTGTTGTCGGTGACGATCCCGATCACCGGCTCGTAGGCCCGGGTCGATTCGGTCTCCGCCGTGCGGATCTGATCCGCGAAGACGCTTGCGAGGTCGTACAGCGGGCGCATGGGTCGATCCTACTATGGCCTGTTACGGCCGGGGGGCCGGCGAGCTTCCCGGTGATCCCAGCGGGAGCGTGCCTAACACCGCGATAGTCGGGTCGATCGCCAGGTTCGCGCCAGTCGGCTTGCGGGGACTGCCGGCGGGATCGCCGGCGACCAGGCCGAACGCGACCCCATCGCCGCGCCAGTCCCGGGGGACCTCGATCGAGAACCGCTCGCGGACGAAGTCGCCGGCGCGCCAGCGATCGGTGGCGAACGCGCCGTTGCCGGTGGCGCGCATCGGCGTGCGGTAGATCGCCGCGGCGGCGGGCTCGGCCGCGGCGGTGCCGCCGGCGCTGCGGTCGATCGGCCACGCGGCGAGCCCGAAGCGAAACGGCGTCGCGGTCGGCCGCTCGACGTGGAAGTAGACGTGGATGTCGACCTTGGCGCCCGGCGTGATCGGCCGGCCGTCGGCGGTGCCGATGCCCAGGATGGTGATGCCGTCGAGCGTCTGGCCCGCGGTCGCGACCGGGGGGCTCGGCGCTGCCGGCAGCACGACGTCGGCGATCTGGCGGAACGCCTGGTTGAACGTCGGATCGCGGACGAACATCACGCGATCCATCCAGCGCTGCAGCGCCTGCTTCATCGCGTCGAACGCCGGCGGCGCCTGCGGCGCGAGGTTGGCGTGCTCCCACGGATCGGCGGCCAGGTCGTAGAGCTCGTAGACGTTCGACGCGAAGTAGTAGATCAGCTTCCAGCGCTCGGAGATCGCGGCGCGCTCCTTCTGCGGCGCGTTGGTCTCGGCGAACACGATGCGCTCGCGGTCCTCGGTGCCGTCGTAGAACAGCTGGGGCACCAGGCTCCGGCCCTCGAACGACAGATCGTGGACGTCGATCCCGCACAGCGCGGCGACGGTCGGGACGATGTCGAGGTTGGTCACCGCGCCGTGGACGACGCGCGGCCGGTTGTCGGGGATGTAGAAGATCATCGGCACGTGCTGGAGCTCGCGGTACAGCGCGGTGCCGTGGGTGCCGAGCGGCACGCCGTGCTCGCCCATCGAGTCGCCGTGGTCGCTGGTCAGGATGATGATCGTGTTGGCGTAGCTCGGCAGCCGGGCGAGCTCGGCGATCAGCCGGCCGACCTCCTGATCGGTCCACTTGATCTCGGCGTCGTACAGGTCGGGCTCGCTGGCGCCGTAGTCGACGACGTCGGGGTGCGCGACGTAGCGGCCGTGCGGATCGATGTAGTGCGCCCACATGAACCAGCGGTCGGCCTGGTGGCGCGACACCCAGGCGAGCACGTGATCGGTGACCCGGTCGGCCGCGATCCGGAACGGGTCGTCGGTCGGCGCGATCGAGTTGTCGTAGTCGTCGACGCCCTGCTCGAGGCCCCAGTGGTTCCACCACACGTGCGAGCCGACCACGCCGGTGGCGTAGGCCTTGCGCTTCATGATCTCGGGCAGCGTCGTGTTCTCGGGCAGGATGCCGGGCGGGGTGCCGGGCGGCCGCGGGCTCTCGTCGAGCGCGATCCCGGAGTGGAAGTACTTCGAGGTCAGGATCGCGGGGATCGACGCCATCGTGCCGGCCGACGGCGCGTTGGTGAACGCGAACGACACCGAGCGCTTCGCGAGCTCGGCGAGCCGGGGCGTGGTGTCGCGGTGCTTGGCGCTCTCGGCGTAGCCGCCGAACGTGGTGTGGTCGTAGCGCAGGTCGTCGATCGTGAGCAGCAGGATGTTCCAGTCCTTGCGGAACCGCTCGGGGAGCTGCCTGTCGGCGTGCGGGACGGCGGCGACGTCGCGCAGCGAGAAGTCGTGGCCGTCGCAGTTCTCGTCGATGCCGTTGTCGGGGCGATCGAACGCGCCGGGGTAGATCGAAGGATCGAGCGGCGCGCAGTCGGCCTCGCCGAGCAGCGAGCCGAAGCCGTCGCCGTCGAGATCGTTGGCGACCCGGACCACGCCGATCATCCGCTTGAGCGCGGGCGACGCGGTGATCGCGATGTACTTGGTCTCGAGATCGGCGCCGAGCCAGAGCAGCGTGGCGGTCATGACCGCGAGCGCGGCGCCGGCGAACGCCAGGGCGCGGCCGCGGAGCTGGCGGCGGGGAGATGCGGGCCGGCGAGGGCGCCGGGCGCGCCGCCACAGGCCCAGCCCCATGCCCAGGCCGATGGTCAGGCCGCTGATCACCAGCCGGACGTCGATCTCCGAGCGGCTCTGAGGCAGGACGACCCAGATCGCCGCCACGCCGCCGCCGACCACGCCGATCAGCGCGATCCCGGCGGCGCGCCAGCGGCCCAGCGGGTTGGCCCGGCCGAGCAGCGGAGCCAGGCCGGCGCCGCCGACCCGCGCCGCGACGACCAGCGCGCGGTGCAGCACCAGGGCGGGGGCCAGGCACGCCACGGCGACCGCGCCGATCAGCGCGGCGCGCAGCTGGACCTCGTTGTAGCGCGCGGTCGCGAACACCGCGAAGCGCTGGATCGCGACCATGGTGATCAGCGCCGTGACCGCGGTCGCCCACAGCCACGCGACCTCGGGCCGGGCGTCGCCCGGCGCCGCGGCGGGTGGCGGGGTCAGCCAGCCCGGCGCGCGGGCCTGGGCCGGATCGAGCTGCGCGCGGACCAGGCGCACCGCGATGAGGCCGGCCGACAGCCCGGCGGCGAGCAGCCACCACAGCCAGGCCGCCAGCGTCGCGGTGAGCGCGACCAGGGCGAGCCAGCTGGTCCAGCGCGCCGCGCCGGCGTAGGTCGCCAGCATCAGCGCGTACTCGACCGCGGCGAACGCGATCGCGCCGCCCGTGGCCACCGCGATCGCGCGGCCGACGTCGGCGCGCACGGCGTCGCCCGGGGTCCGGAACGATCGCGCCGGCGCGGCGCGTGCGGCTGGCAGCGGTGCGATCGACGGCAACACGATCGATCCGGTGGTATCACGATCCCACGCAGGTGCGTATCAAGGCCGGCTTCGCGCGCTACGGGTGGCTCGCCGCGATCGCGATCGCCTACCTCTACGTGTTCCCGTGGTTCCCGCGGATCCACAGCGCGAACGAGCTGCCCCGGATCTACCTGGTCAAGGCGATCGTCGACGATCACACGTTCGCGATCGATCGCGGCGTGGCGCGCTGGGGAGCGACCGCGGACGTGTCGCCGTCGGGCGGCCACCTGTACTCGAACAAGGCGCCGGGCTCATCGCTGCTCGCGGTCCCGGCGTACGCCGCGGTCCGGGCCGTCGCCGGCGAGCCGGGCCTGGGTGCGACGATGTGGATCTGCCGGGTGTCGGCCGGGATCGCGCCGATGCTCGCGTTCCTGTGGCTCGTCTGGGGCTTCCTGGCCCGGTTCGCGCCCGATCCCGCGGTGCGGCGCGTGGTCGTGCTCGGCTACGCGCTCGGCTCGCTCGCGATGACCTACTCGATCCTGTTCTACTCGCACCAGCTCGGCGCGATCTGCATCGCCAGCGCGTGGATCCTCGCGCTCGAGGTCGCGGACGGGCGGCGCGGGCTCGCCGCGATGGCGGCGGCCGGGCTGCTCGCCGGCGCGGCGCCGCTGGTCGACTACCAGGCGGTGTTCGCCGCGCTGCCGGTCGCGGTGCACGTCGCGGTCCGGCTGTGGCAGCGCCGGGGCGCGCCCTCGTCGACGCCGCCGTCGCTGCCTCCGGGGCGCGCGATCGCGGTCGCCG
>Ga0307515_10021717_pt1 | contig 11359 bp, 4 predicted proteins | sample 17_EM_MG_FD_194513 | JGI IMG/M metagenome (GOLD analysis project Ga0307515, IMG submission 194513) | Populus trichocarpa ectomycorrhiza microbial communities from riparian zone in the Pacific Northwest, United States - 17_EM | ecosystem: Host-associated > Plants > Roots > Unclassified | place... | reverse complement strand
GGGACAAGAAGAGAAAGGCGAGGTTTTTCTCAGGGTAAGATCTAGAGCGGTGCGTCTCGGGGTTATCTCATAAATCAGACGCTCCGTAGTAGAATTTTGACCGAACTTAGTTAGATCAACACGTGCTTGGTTACGGGGCAGGATACCCCTATATCTGCTCCCTATATTTTAAAATTCTACAGCGGAGCGTCTGAGAGCTTATGGGCGTCCGTGTGGTAACGAAGAATTTTGCAAAAAAAAATTTCCTTTTTGCGAGCTAAGCCTAACCACCATAGATATAATATATTTGTTTAATGTATTAGATTCTTAAAGTAATTATCTCCCTCCCTAGATATATTAGAGCCCTATATTTGTTGTAATAAGGCATAAGATACAGCGTCGCAGACGGAGAGTTGGATTTTGAAAGGAATCTTTGTAAATTTTAGACTGACCACCTATATCTAACTTTTGATATAACGTAGCTACAGTATAGCTACTAAATGGAGTAGATAGAGAAAACGGAGAGCTTATACCTCGTATTATTTTTAAGGTAATTAGACGTGGGGAAGGTGGTAAGGTTTGGCAGTGACTTGGTAGTGTAGTAAGTTTAGTAGTTAATTTTGCGACCATAAGCTCTCAGACCCTCGACAGAAAATTTTGGATATAGGGAGCAGCACGCACGTGCCTCCCCTTTTTCTGCGAGGGGCAGCACCACAGCACCGCGCACAGACACAGACCCGGCACCAATACGAACCAATACAAACCAATAAAATATCGGTTATCGGCAATATATCGGCAATATCATATTGCCAATATTGGGTAAAATATGAAAATAACTAGCTTTACTATAAGGGGCCAGCTTAACCAGAACGTATAATTATCTAATTAATAGTATTACTAGTAAGTAAAAGGTAGAATAAGTTTTTATATATTAAAGGACAAATACTTTTAACCACTTCTATTTAGAGACTAATTGCTAGTTCTTCTCTAGAGGGGAACTAGCTTCCTATATATTCCTTTTAAGACGCTAGTAAAACCTTTCTCCCCTAACCTGTTTAACTATATCTTCTAAAATATAGATAGGATATAAATAAAACCTCCTACTGTCTTATCGGATATGTACCTCCTAGGGGGTTCTATTATAATTACCTCCCCTTTTAGGGTCTTAGTCCTCTAAGACTTCGCCTCTACTAAGCTTTTATAAAGTTCTGGCTAAAACCACTGGGGAAACCCTTAGTGGAAAGGTACTCTATAATGCGGCTTATTGCTAGCTCTTTACTAGCGCGGAACTTTATTTTATTTTTTATTCCTTTACTCTTCTCCTACTCTAGCTCCTTATAGTGCTTTTATAATGGGATTTTAATAATAGTAATAAAAATTTAGTGGGATTTACCTCTCTAATTTTAGAAATTTGTTATAAATAGATCTAGAGGTTATCCGGTACGACGCGCTAACTAACTACTATCCCCATTTACCTAAAATGGGTTTTAATAATAACGTCTTTTATTTTAATTTCTTTCTGTTTATAAGTCGTCATCTCTTACTTATCCTTTTATTAATAACACTATTTATCTTATTCTTAAATAGGCTGTTTTTATTATATCTCGCCTTTTAGCTTTTATATCTCTAGCCGCACTTTTATTATTGCCTTATTATCTTTTTTTAACGCGTTTATAAGTAATAGGATCCCTACCTTATTTCTTATAACGATATTAACTTCTTAGAGTATTCTCTTATAATGGCTTATGGTCCTTCTGCGCGTCCCTAAACTAGTAGTAGTATTATTCCTCTTCTAGTAACGCCCTAGACAGCGTCTATTACTTCTATGGCGGTTTCCCTAAAATACTTTTATTGCTATATTTATGCTTTTACGTAGGATCCTTCTCACGTCTATAAGATACCTTACTTTAGTAAAAATAAATCTAAGTACTCCTATTACCGCAGTAGGAGAAAGACCTACGTCCTAGTATTTCCTATTCCGTCTTATTCTAGATTTCGCTAATTATACTAAATCCCCGCTGTTTATATGTATAAGACTTATAAGCTCTAACGCGCTATCCGAGATTTTCGCTAATATCCTAATAGTAATAGGTGGGGATAGAAGGTGTCTTTCCTCGCTTATAGACTTTTTAATTTAATAAGGGTTTCTACTGCTGTAGAGACGTAATAATTTTGGATATATAGTGTCTAGGAGCGTATATACGAACAGCTTACCTTTATTAATAATAATATTCGCACTCTTATATAGGCTACTCTAACTAGTAAGTTTCTCTAGTAACTTACTTAGGAACTATACTAACTCCTTTAGCTAACGTCTTTCTAATCCCTATTTAGACGCTAATTTAGAACTTAGGGATAATTCTAAGGATAGCAACAAAAGTTAAGATAAACGTTCTCCTCGCCTGTCCCCCCGCTATACTAGTCCTTCTAGTTCCCGCCGCTCTAAGAAGAATATTAGTAGAAGCGCTAATGTTTCTAGGGATGGAAGTGCTGATAATACCATTAATAATAACGTTAAGATGGAGGAGGAGGCTCCTATTGTCACAGCGACTCAGTCAATCGAGGCACGAGCGCCGTTTAGAACGTATGCAAGCCTGTACAATTGGAATGTCTATAGACCCGGATATCAAGATGAGGAGCAGAAGGTGGAAAAGGACACGTCTATATACATATGCCAAGGCTCAAGCGAGCCCCCTGACTAGATCCGTTACGGAGCCGTAACATTACCCCCCCCTTTAAAAAAGCTTGCCCTCAAGCTTTTATCCTTAGGTGCTTGTCTTCTACCTCTTGTACAGTTGTAGTTATTTGCTGCAGGTGGGGCAGCAGTTGTCGATGAGATGCTGCAGGAAGAGCAGCGAGGGTCGATCGTAGTGCTGCGGGCGTAGCAGCAGGAGTCAATTGTGGTACTGCAGGCAGGGGCAGTAGTGGTCGAATTAAGGTTTAGCTGCAGGCAGGAGCAGCTGTGTTCGGGTAGTAGTACGGTACTAGCGGCGGTAACAATAGTGGTCGAGCATAGAGCTCGGGCTATCGATTGGTCGAGTGATCGTAGGCATAGAGGCACGATCATTGTCTCGTCGACTGTGGCAGGGCAGCACAGTCGTTTGTTGTAGCAGTACGATGCAAGCGGAAGTCGTGGATCGCAGGCGTAACGGCACGATCGTACGGTCGGTGGGACTGTAGGCGTATCGGCACAGTTGTAGTCAGGTCGTAGTAGCAGGCGTATCGGCGCTACTATTGTCTAGTATATAGATCGTATGCATATCGGCACGATCGGTAGTCAATAGCAAAGTGATGCCAGCGTCGGTAGTCCTAGTGATTTCGTTCTCGAAGCTCGTACAACTCAGTATCAGTTGGGGTCGTTCATCGCAGCCAGTGTCTAGCACTAGTCTCAGTATCAACCGATTTCGTTCCTCACAGTATACGTGGCTTAGTGTCTGTCAAAAAGGACTATTTAGGTAGCAGTACGGTGCAAGCGTCCGTAGACGTACGGTCGGTCGGTCGATCGGTCGGTCGTTGGCAGGTAGACATACGCGTTCAGTTGACAGATATACGCGTCGCTCGCGTCGTCATAGGACCTTTATCGTTGTCGATCGAGTTCGTACGGTCGGAAAGAGTTTACTGCCCAGCAGAGAGAAGAGAATAAAAAGAATCGAAATAAAAACAAAAAGAAACATGAGGGTGCCTGCGCGGTGTAGGGAGTAAGCTTCTCGCAACCCAGCCACCACAGGACTTTGATCCTTGCTTTGTTATAGAAGTGTGCATCTCCTTCCTTTGCCTGCGTATAGGGCTCCGACCACCCGTCCACTATAGGACTTAACCTGGATTACAACAGCCTACGTTTAACTGAGGGATCTTAATATAATGTCACAGCGACTCAGTTAATCGAGGCACGAGCGCCGTTTAGAACGTATGCAAGCCTATACAATTGGAATGTCTATGGACCCGGATATTAAGATAAGGAGCAGAAGGTAAAAAAGGACACGTCTATATACATATGCCAAGGCTCAAGCGAGCCCCCTGACTAGATCCGTTACGGAGCCGTAACACCTATTACTGCTGCTAGTGTTTAAGTTATTATATAGTTTTTTCTTTTTTTTTATAAAATAGCTTTATATAGTGCTTTTTAGGTGCCTTTAGAATGCCTAGTTATTAGGAATCGACTTTATACTTTAGGAATGCCTTTATTTTAAGCTTTGGTAACAATCTATATAAACGCAGTGTACTACTATAATCCCTATATGTAATAAACGGGTAGTATTTCTATAGGTACCTTATAATTCCTTAAAATTTCTAATTCTTTATAGGCTGTCCTTTTGCTCCTCTTCGTACTATTAACTCTACTGCGTATCTCCGGTGCTAGGCCAGATACTCTCCTTTTATCCCTAAGGGATCCTTTTAAATCCCCAAGGCCACTTCTTATAGTACTACTGCTTATTCTTAAACAGCATCTTCTTTAAATAGTATCTCTGGTAGTTCTCCTATAGATCCCTATTATAATAGCGAAACGTTTCCGTTCTTAATGCCTATACTTAATTCTATAGTTTTAATTTACGGGGTCTTTCCTGTTGCTTTACCTATAGTATATCCAGAACTATTTCTAAATCTTTACCTTTAGTTCTTAGGAAGGTTTTAATTGCGGTATCGCATCCTAGCTAAAGGTACTCCTTAGGTTCCCAACTATTATATACCTAAAAGTATCCTTTTTAATAAACTAAAAATTTGCGCTTCTTTTAGCGCTATCTTTGGTCTAGAATATCTTCTATATTCTATTCTAGTTCCCTATTAATTTTGCTAGGTAGGGGCGGTTTTGCACTATCTTTTCTCTAATATAGCTCTAGTAAGAAAATATAAAATATAGGATGTATTAAATAAAATTTTAGTAATTCCAATTTATAGGCTTAGTTTCCTTTGGTTTTCCTAACTATTTTAAAGGGTCTAAGCTACTAGTGATCCAGCTTCTTCTTAATACGTTTTATTCGGATATTTTTTATAGATAGTAAGACTTCGTCTCCTATCTTGAATTCTTTCAGTATATATTTTTTGTTATAGTACCTTTTTTATACGGCCTGGGCGTCTAGTAAGTGCTTTTTAAGTTTTTTTTATAAACTCTTATTTGCTTAATTCTTTTAGACGCCGCTAGTGCCTCCCTTTTAGGAACGATGTCCTTAATATTCTAGGGGTTATTTACTTTTACCCCAAACAGTGCTTTATAAGGGGTTATTTTTGTGCTGCTATAGATACTTATATTATATATATACTGCGCTAGAGCTAACTATAATGTCCAATTATCCTGTTAATAATTAATATAGTAGCGGAGGTAGTGTTCCAATAACGCATTTAGACGCTCTATTAGCCTATTTATTTACAAGTAAAAGGTAGTGCTTATCCTTTACCGTATTTTTAATAAAAGATAAAATAAAGACTAAAATGCACTGTTAAATATGGTACCTCTATTAGATATAATTCCCCTTAGCGTGCCGAATAAGAGCTACTGTTCTAAAAACAAGTCTGCCAGTTCTACTACCGTAATCGTTATTATAATAGTAAAGTATTCTAAAAACTTTATATACCTATTAACGATTACTAGGATAGTATTAGTAACCTCTCCAGTTCTTATCTTAGTAGGGGGTAAGCCTATAATAAAATCTATTATTAATTCTAATATAGGTCCCTGCGGAATAGGAAGTACTAATAACTCGCCATATAGGCAATGCCTAGATATCTATACCCTTTAGCACGTATTACACCTTAATATATAGTCCTTAACTTCTTTAAACATTCCGTCCTAAAAGTATTTCCTTTAAACGGCCTTAAGGGTTCTATTAGCACCGTAGTGACCCCTAAAAGGGTTGTTATAGAAGACTTTTAGAATTTCGTCTTAAAATGCTTAGTCCTTTAGGATATATATAGCACCCTTAAAGCGTAATAGACCCTTTTAGTCTTACTACTATAGCTTTTTAGTAACTCCGGCTAAGTTAGTCTCTACTATATCTTTCTACCTCTTCCTAGAGGCGAAGGCGTCCCTTTATTAAGCTTAAAAAAGAAGATTTAGAAAGGTTTTGTATAAATCGCTTACTTCTATTTTACTTGCCACTATTATAAACTTAAGGCGTAGCACGAGACGTTTTAAACTATTAGTGCTAGTAGATTCTTCTACTGTTATATAGTGTGCTATACTACGAATAGGTATCTTACCTATCCCCCTTAAATCCAAAAACTCGCAGCTAATGCGCCGTTAAGTTAAAGGTGCCGTAACACCTCTAGCACATTCCGTAGAATTCTCGCTAATTCTAGGATACGCTAACTTTATAACGTCTGCTTAGTCTATAACCTAGTCTATAACTATATCCTACAGCTCTACAATTATATTACTTCGCAGCTATATTACTAGGACCTCTACCCTACTATAAAATTCTATAGTTTTAGGGAAAAAGTCTTCTTTCTTCCTAAGCAAATTTTGCAATATAAGGATTATTTCCCCTATACTGTTCTAGATCCTCCCTATCTTATAATCTAGATATCTTAATAACTTATTAGTAGGATTTATCTTTCCTAGGCGGTACGTAATTTTAAAGTTATACTATAATAGTGCCTTTACCTATTTTACTTATTAACCGCTTAATACTTTTATAGTTATAAAGTATTCTAGGTTATTATAGTCTATAAGGACTTTAATGGGATAATTGCTTTCTATATAATAATATCGCTAGTGCTTTATTACTGCGATTATTGCGAGTAGCTTCTAATCGTGTATTATATAACGCTGCTTTATAGGGGTTATTTTCCTTAACTAAAACGCCATAGGATACCATTTTTTGTCTTTTAACATATTACTTATAGTAAAGTTAGGCTTGCGCCTATACTTATTCGCTTACTATTTTATTAATTTCTAAGCCTTTTTTAGGTTTGTATAGGCTACTTTCTAAGCTTCTTTTAAGCGCTTAACGTACTACTAGGCTTCCTTATAAGATAGTTTTTCGCGTATAGTCTAGGGCTCTTTTAGTCTTTCCTAGTTAAAGCTTATATGGGGTAGGTAACCTATTTTTAGTTAAATAGGGGCAAATCCGGTAGAGTTATAGGGTAGGGTCGCTTGGGCGTAGTCTATTAAGGGTAACAGTTTAGCCTAGTTATTCTAAAAGTAGTTAATAAAAGGCCGGAGTCTCTAGTCCAAGTATTAATTTATAATCTTTGTTTAACCGTCTGTCTAGGGGTAATATACTATAAAAAGCTTTAGCTTAATGCTTAGAATCTAGGTAAACTTATTCTAAAAGGCTAATATAAACTATAGCCCGCGGTTAGATATAATAGTGTTTAGTAGTCTGTAAATTTAGTAGATATAGTAAATATACAGTTAGGCCGCCTCTTTAGCATTAATATTTTTATAATAGGGAATTAAAAACGGGCGCTTACTAAAGCGGTTAACTAGTATTATAACTATATTATATCCGTTATAGTCTAGAGGTAGCTTATAAAAGTCTATAAAGATATATTACTAGGGGTAATTAGGTATTAAAAGGGGGTTTAATAGTCCTAGGGTCTTGTCTTGTGGGATTATAGACCTATAGTAGTTATTGCAGTTCCGTATATAGCGGTTAATATTTATAATTATTCCGGGCTAGTAGTAGCGGTCGCTAATAATCCTACATGTCTTATTTTTTCTAGAGTAGGCCGTAGAGACTTAGGTATGTGCTTTAGTAATAAGCTAGGTCCGTAAGTTCTATTCCTCTACTACTACTAGCTATTTGCGGTGCTTAAGTAGTCCACTTTTAAGGGACTATAGGCTAGAACCGTTCTTTGCCTTTTTACGGTACTCCTATAGAGAAGGGGCCGTATAGTTTACCTATAGCAGTTTATTAATAAGGTTTAGTTCTATAGAGTTAATAGGGTATATCTTAGCATTTAAAGAGTCTATATTTAGTTCTGCCCGTATCTAAGAGTTAAGGTACTCTAGTTATAATAGCGCTTAGGTCTATAATAAGATCTTTACGGCTATCTAGTTATTTATATCCTATTTATGCCTTATAAAAACGTCCGCATAGTTAGTGGCGCCTAGCCTATATATAATTAGGAAGTAAAACTAAGATAGGGTATCCACCTAGCGCGCCTATTAGGCTGTAAGGGCCTTTATTATTATAAAATATTTTAAGGCCTTATAATCGGAAACTACCTAGATAGACTTAAGGGTGCCTTTTAGTTAGGCTCGCCAGTACTAAAAGCTAGAGATAATAGCCAGCATTTCTTTATCGTGGATTAGGTAGTTTAGCTTAGTATCTATTATAGTTTTTAAATAGCAAGTAATAGGGTACCATTTTCCATCTATCTGCTTTTAGGAGTAAACGCTAGCTATAATACTATTTAAGGCATTGGTTTCTAGCATTAAGGGCTATTTAAGGTTAAAGTTGGTAAGTAAGGGAGTAGAGACCAGTCGTTTTTTAAGCTTATTAAAGGCCTACCTATATATGGTGTTAAAGTAAAAGGGCTAGTCCTTATAGGTAAGTAGGCTTAGTAGCCAGGCAATCCTGCTATAATTTTTAATAAAGCGTTAGTAGAAGTTATAGGACCCTAAGAATAACTATACCCCCTTTACAGTCCTTAGGGGTACCTATTAGTTAATTATAGCCATCTTTTCTAGGTCTACCTTAATCCCGTTTATACTAATAATAAACCCTAAGTACTTTATATACTTAATACTAAATTCTAACTTCTTAATATTGGCTTAGAGGCTAGCTTCCTAAAGCCGTTATAGGACTTTATAGATATACTCTTTATATTCTAGTTTATTTTTAAAGTAGATTATAATATTATCCAGGTATACTATATAGAAGTTATTAAGGTAGTTAAATAGTATATTATTTATATATCGTTAGTATATAGCTAGTCCGTTAGTTAGTTTAAAGGGTAGTACTTTATATTTATATATTCCGTAATAGGTCTAAAATATAATAAGGTTTTCTAATTTACGGTCTATTCTAATTTAGTAAAAAGCCTAGCAGATATTAAGCTTTATAAAGATTTTAGCTTTACTTATTCGGGCTAAAGTCTCATTAAGTAAAGGCAGTAGGTAGCGGTCTTTAAGGGTTAAATTATTAAGCTTGCGGTAGTTAATACAGAAACAAAGTCCTCTATTTAGCTTTTTAGTAAAGAAAATAGGTAAGTTAAAAGGGGCTTAACTAGGCTTAATAAAGCCCTTATTTAGGTTATTAATAAGATACTGCTTTATGGCCTATAATTTAGCAGTAAATTACTATTAGAGGAGGCTATAGCTAAGGGTAACTACTTTATCCAGCTTAATTTTAATCTTATAGTTATACGGTTAGTAAGGCGGGAGTATATTAAACGCTGCTTTAAAGAAAATGTTTTTAAATTTCTAGTATTAACGGGGCAGTTTTTATTCTACTAGCTCCTTATCTATAAGCTCGCCTTTCTCTTAGGCTAGAGCTTCTTTCTCTTTAATTATTTAATTAATTTTATATAAGCTAGTTATAAAGGCAACGGTATTAGGCTAAATTAGGTTTTAGTAGAATCCTATAGCGCTAATATAGCAGATATTAACTAGTAGGAGGTCCGCGGGTTTCTTACGGATATTTATTAGGCCGTATTTTGCGGTATAGGGTTTATAGTCTTCCTTAGCTTACGTTCTATTTTCTATAAGTTATCCTTTTAGTTTATTAGTTTAGTTTATTATTTAATATCTCTAGCCTTCCTTTATAGCTGCGTAGGGCCTAAGTTTTCTATTAGGGACTTAGCTAGGCTATTACCGACTTCCTAAGTCTTTAGTGCGGGTAGTGTAATATAGGTAGTCTGGGGGCGGTGTAGTATACAAATCTGTTGCGGATTAAGCTATATATCCTTCTTAAAAGCCTAATCCCTACGCGTCGCATCGGCCTAATAAACGGTGTTTATTTGCGGCCGTATAAGGTTTTCCATTATAATACTAATCTCTTTTATAAAAGAAGGCGTTAGGGGTATAGTTTTGGGCCAGATAAGCTGCCTATTCTATATATTAAGCTATAAGCCTAAATAGGCTAGCTATTTTCTCCTTAAGATTATATTATAGCTTCTAAGGTCTATAATAAGGAAGGGGATATTATACTGCCTTTATCTATTAATATGGAGGTAAATCTGTAAGATAATTATAATAGGTGGCCCTATTTATTCGTTATAACCGTAAATAGGGATTAGTTTAGGCAGTTCTTTAAAGGGTATATTTAAAAAGTTAGCTAGTTTTGCAGCGCACTTTATATTAATTAAGGTAAAGGTATTTACTTCTAAGTTAGCTAAAGCAGAGGTTAAAACTTAATATTTATTACAAAATAAAGTATAAGGGATAGTGTAGCTTTTTCTACTAACTAGCCGACCTAGATTAATATATAATATATTAATCCCTTTTAACCCTAGAGAGGAGTCTTTCTCTAAGGTTCCTCTTTTTCTAGCTCTATATTATCCTTCTAAATTAATAAAACCTTATTTATCTTTACCTTTATTAGGCAGTTCCTTATAGGGTAGCCTATTTAACTATATAAGAAGTAAGCTCTTTAATTACTAAGGGCTTATATATAGGGGTCGCTATATATAGGCTAGGTGTACACTAGGCCCACAGTAGGGATAGCTGCGCAGCTAGCTGCTAGGTTAACTATAGGAGTTGCCGATTATACTAAGGCACTATAGGCCGTACTTATAGTACTTACGGCCTGGTTTATAAGGTTTTTAGTTTTTAGCTAATTAGCACGTGCCTTAATTTAATAGAGGCCTTAGTTAATAGCTAGGCAATAGTCCGTAAGTTTTTTTTAACGTCTGTGCTATAGTATAAGCTAGTAATACAGCCCGCTATAGGTCTAGGGTAAGCTTATTAAAGAGGTCTGGTAGTAAGTCTTCCTAGGGGATCTAGGCCTATCCGGCTAGGTATAAAAAGCGGGTTTAAAAGGCCGAAAAGGTCTCTGTTGTTTTTATATTTAGGCTTTTATAGCTAAGGCAGGCGTTTTATACTTTAAAAGGGTCTTTATAAATAGAAGATAAGTATTTAATTATTTCTTCTTTAGAAATAAAGGGGTCTACTAAGTCTTTAGTATATCGCGGGCGTAAATACGTTTAGGCGTCTCTGCTAGTACGGCTAAAGACATAGGCCATTTTGGCTCGGGCGTTAGAGAAGTAGTTTATATTAACTTTAAGCTTATCCCGCAATTAAAGCTTCTAATTATTAAATATAGGGTTAGTTCCGTTTATAAGTAGTAGGGGATTTATAACCTTTACTAACCGCTTTAATACTATATAGGCCTTAGTAAATCTACTAAGGCGTTAAAATAGGGCCTAAAGGACTATAGTAAGTCTTTAGTTATCTAATAATAACTCATTATTAGATATAGGGGTATCTCTAGCTTTA
>Ga0307515_10021716_pt1 | contig 11360 bp, 2 predicted proteins | sample 17_EM_MG_FD_194513 | JGI IMG/M metagenome (GOLD analysis project Ga0307515, IMG submission 194513) | Populus trichocarpa ectomycorrhiza microbial communities from riparian zone in the Pacific Northwest, United States - 17_EM | ecosystem: Host-associated > Plants > Roots > Unclassified | place... | reverse complement strand
TAATAAAAATTTATATATAAAAGATTTTCTTAAGAAGATTCTTTATAACTTTTATATATATTATAAATCTATATAGGGTGTGGTTATAAAGATAGGTTTACGTTGTAAAAAAATTTGTGTGGGAGCCAGCTTATCGAAAAATTTGCAGAAGATAAGAAAACTACAGTAATACGTTAATTGTCTACACTACGTGCCCAAAAATTGAAGCTGCTGTTCCTACCCGATTGGATTAATTATATAGAAGTCTTGGTGTCACTACTTATAGCGCCCCAACAGCAGCAGCTACCCACTTAATTGTCTGCCCGTCTGCCCGTCTACCCAAACCTTCCGAACGAAAGTGGGCTCAATCTGTGTTTATACCTGCTGTACGGCTGCCTAAAAAGATTAAAAGGAAGCTAAATGCGATAAAGAGAAGGTAGAAGGTAGTACCGTTGCCGTCGCCATCGCCGCCGTTGTTATCGCCGCCGTCGTCGCTGCCGTCGTCGCCGCCGTTGGCTTAAGTTATTAAGTCTATATCTAAAGATAAGGACAATAGGGGCAAGGAGCTAGTAGAGGTAGAGGATAAGGATATTAACGCGATATTGCTACCGCCGCTAGCACGCTTTATAAGTATTTAGAAGGCAGTTGCTAACGGTAATAAGGAGTTTCTTCCTGGCATAAAGTCAGCTATATTTAACGCCAATAACCTATATTATTTTAAGCTAGAGTAGTAAAAGGAGCAAATCTTACTAGATCTGTCGCCACGGAAGTTTAAAATTAGTTAACTCTAAGCCGTTGCCTCTTATAAGAAAGCGCGTTAAGCTAACTATTACCCTTATAAGATTTAATCTTATAATAATCTATATTAAGCTATCGATATAATTAATAATTAGTATAAGCGCTAGCCGTTAAAGTCTCTATTCTTAAACATTACCTTATATTTAATTAAGAAGAGGACGCTAAAGGCTTAAGCTCCTACCACGACTCTAAGTTAGTATTTAAGTAATAGAGCTAGGGTTAGAAGGACAGCTACGTAGGCTTACCTTACTAATCTACCTAACGCGCTTGCTGCTAAGGAAGCTTTTAGTAATTATATACCGGCAATCGCAGATTAGTGGCCTTATAAAAATACCCAATGTATTACGGACCTTATATCGGCAGTAGTGCAACTACTAAGAGTGGACATGAACGGGTTGGTTGAGATAGTACGAGAGGCGCTGGAACCGATCGAGCCATGGGACGAGGGGTAGCCGAGTTACGTAGCTAGTCACGTTATAAGTTTAGAACGTAGGAACATAGGAACGTAAGAACGCGATATACCGACGTACTAATATACTAATATACTAAACTCTTTTACTATAAGGAGGAGTTATATATTTAAGGACATACGGTCTCTATAGATAGTTTCTCTCCTTTATAGTAAATCTTAGAATATAATTAGAGTTAATCTATTAGGTAACCACTCTACTAGTTATATTTACGTTATTAACTATTTTATACTTATATACCTAGTATATTAATAAGTCTACCGTAGTATTTCCTATAAGGCTTTATTATATATTTACTACTAAGGTTATAGTAAAAAAAGTTAAATAATATGCTATTAAAAGTAGTAGCTATAACGGCAGTAACTATATTAGGATTAGGTAATAATACCAGTATAATAAATACTAACTCTTAGCTAGTTACCATTAGACGGCTATAAAAAATAGTTAATTAATTAATAAATAATAATAGGATACTTAAAGAAAGAATTAATGGGATTGGAGTAGCTAAGGTTAAGTTACCCTTAATTAAGCGATTCTTAGGGGAGAAGTTAAAACTTAAGGGATTCCTTATATAAATGTACTTTAAGATTATATAAGAAGGAATAAAACTAGGAATACCTATAGATTAAGTTGCTTACGTAAGACTGTTCTTAATAGGAAGAGTACTTAAGTAGTTTAAACCTTACTTTATAGAGGTATAGGAATATAGTATAATAACCACTAACTAGGAGGTATAGTATATATTCTTAAGCTAGAATAGATTCGCGGAACGCCTAATATAGATATTTAAAGACCTAAAAGTAACTACTATAGTAAAAAAAAAGCTTTAAAACCTAGTATAAAGAACTTTAGTAATTAAATATATAACGTAGTTTTAGATATTAGCTATATAGGTTAAATAAAATAATAAAGCGCTTATAGTATAGTATAAGTAAGGACTTAAAGTAAAAGTCTAGGATATAATTATCCTAATAGAAGATATAGATACTCTTAGGGAATTAACTAATTAAGTAATTAAAATCGATAATAGGATCTACTAAAGAGAGTAGACTAAGAAGGGTTAAAATAGAGTTCTATAATTATATAAGGCGCATAATATATAATAATAAAGTTAAAGTTAAAAACTATAGTATAGCGTAGAGCTAATAGACTTAAGTAGTACTAAATAAAATAAGAAATAAAATAAGAAACTATATAAACCTAAAAAATAAGGATTAAGTAATTAAAGGTCTAAGGAGCAAAGGCTAAACTAGGGATCTTAGTAGTAAAAGACGTTTAGACGGACTCTATAGTAAGAAAAATAGTTTAAAGAAGAAGCTTATATAAATTATAGAAAATAAGGTTATTTTATTAGAGACTATAAAAGTAGGTAGAGTTATTATATAATAAAAGGAATAAGACTAGTAGACGATATATATATATAGAGGGATAATAATATGCTATAATAAACAAAAAAGTGTTTAATTAAAAGTTTTGTGTTTTATTATAATAACGTATACTAAATTTATAAAGACGCTAAGTATAGTATAAGCTATTAGCTATAGAAGCTAAAATTAGTAAAGTTTAAAGGAACTAATAAACTATCTTATATATTAGATATTAAAGATAATAAATTAATATAGGTGAAATATTTAGTAATAATAAGGTAATAAAGGCAGCTTACTAGGAGTATATAGACCTTAAAGATGTTATAAAAGAGGTAGAGGATAATTCTACTATAAAATAGGGAATATTAGTAGAAATTAAGACCCCACTAGATATAATGTCTATTGCCTTATAAGACGCAAGAAAAGTAAAATAATAAACTACTTTAGCACTTAATAAAGGCAAAAGGCTAAAGGCTTAAGACTCTTAAGACAAGATAAGAGATACTTAAGATTATTAAGAAGAGATAAGACACGCTTAAGGACCTATAATAGATGATAACTAATAAAGTAGAGTAATGGCTTAGTTTAGTAATATATAAATAAGCTTAGGATAAAGTTTTCTAAAGGTATAAGACTCTTAAGATAAGATAAGTAAGATTTAAGATTATTAGGATAAGATAAAAATACTATAGAAGCCTAGTTAGACTAAGGCTAGAGCTAAGCTTAAGAAGGAAGTAAGCTTAGGATTAAGAATCCTATAGGACTAAGATTTTTAGATATAAATAAGGACTATTAAATAAACTAAGATTAGGAAATAGGAAGACTTTAAGAATCTACTTATAAGGTAAAAAAAGAAGAAAACTATAGAGGAATTTAGATAAAGAATCCTCATATAGTAAGAATAGAAACTAGACTAGAGATCTAATATACTAGGCCGTATAAGGGATAGAGTACCTATATAAAGAATTACTAATAGGTTTAGGGTAGGTATATTAAGAGCTAAGTAGCTTATTAAACTGGAAGATAAAGAGGATCTAGGAATTCTAACTAGGTTTAAAAAATAATATATAAAGGGCTATTATAATATAGTAATAAGAAGATACTTTCTTATAGACAAGCTGTATATACTCTAATAGCTATACTAAAAGTAGTATAGGCAGCAATATAATAATAAGTGGGAAGACTTTTATATATAGTTGGACGAATAAGTTATCTAGAACCACCCTATTATAGAAAAAGCGATAGATTATATTAAGGGAGCCTTAATTATAATATTAAAGGACCTAAAGGAATAATTAGAGGACTAAAGAAGTAAAAGATGTATCTTAGTACCTGTAAATAAAGTTATAATATTTAGATTAATACGGTAAAGGTTTAAACTTAAAGATAAAGATAAGTTAAGAATTAACCTAAAGCACCTAGTATATTATATGCTATTATAGATTGCATATATAGACGATATATATAATATGCATAAGAATCTAAATTAAAAAAAAGAATTAGAAGTACCCTATAAGAATATATTAGGCGCTAGATAAGTAATAATATAGGAATGCTAAGTATATATATAGATAGCATCTAGTAGAAGTTTAGAAGTTAGGGGACTTAATACTTTAACTAGGAAGATTCCTTATAAAAGAATGCTTAGATAAATAATAGCAGTAGAAATGCCTAAAGAATACGTGTTTATAGTATATAGAGGATAAGAAGCGAACTAGGTATTAGCTTAAAAAAATAAGCTAAGTATATAAGGATCTAGCAGCTAATAGTTAGAAAAAGTAGAGGCCTATAGGACTAAAGGGAGCTAGTAGTAGAGCCTTAGACCCTTAAAGGAATTTAAGGACAACACCTAAATCTATAAGTTAATTGGTAAGATTAATAGTTTAAAGCACTAATAGATAGTGGAGTAATAAGGAACCATATCTTACTAGTAGCAGTTAAAAGAATAGGATTATTTTATAGATAGAAGAAACAATCTTACCTATTAGTTATAATTTTAGGAGATCTAATAGCCTATAGAGAAGGGATTATTAATTTTAAAATAGGACCTATTTAGATAACTATTAAAGGAAGACAAATTAAGATATCTTTTAATATCCTACTATTAGGACGGGATAAGGCAGTATTAGGTATACCTTAGTTACAGGAATACAATCTAAGGATTAATTAGATTATGGGTTAAGTTAATATTAGAGATACTTAATAACGTAAAATGCGATAATAAATTAAGTTAGTATAGTACTAAGTTAAAGCAATATATAAAGAGACTAAGTAGGGCTTAAGTTACGTACTAAAGAGATACTATAAATATAGTAAGAAACTATAGAGCCTAGAAAGTAAAAAGCTAGTAGATTATATAGTATAGGATTATAAAATAGAGTTAAAACTAGAAATAAGTTTAAGGTTCTTCCTAACCTATAAGCTTACTTAAGAGGAGTCTAGAGCACTTAAAGAGTTTATCTAAGAAAACTTATAAAAGGGATATATTAGACTATTATAGTTATTAGTAGGTTATCCAGTACTATTTATACTAAAGAAAAACGGAAAACTTAGGCTATGTGTTAACTATAGGCAGTTAAATAGTATTACTTAAAAGAATAGGTATTCTTTACCCTTAATTAGCGAAATCTAGGACTAGGTAACGTATAAATCTTTATAAAGATAGATCTAAGATAGGCGTACTATTAGATTAGAATTAAGGAAGGTAATAAATAAAAGGTAGCCTTTAGGTTAAAGGAAGGATTATATAAACCATTAGTTATATAATTTGGGTTAATAAATATACTAGTAATATTCTAGAAGCGAATTAATAGTGTATTAGGAGAATACCTTAATAAGTTTGTTATAGTATATCTTAACAACATTATTATCTACTTAACAACTAAGGAAGAATATAGAGAACACGTTAAATAGGTCTTAAAGAGACTATAAAAAGAATAGATATTAGTAGCAATTAAGAAATACAAGTTCTTTATAAGGAAGACTAATTTTATAAAATTTATTATTAAACTAGGTTATATTAGTATAAACCTAAAGAAGATTAAAGCTATAGTAAGTTAGTAAGAACTAGAGAATATAATATAGTTAAGGTTATTCCTAGGGTTTTATAACTACTATAGGAGGTTTATAACATAGTAGTTAAGGAATATTAAACTATTTACTAGGCTTATAAAGAAAGAGGAACTATAGATATGGGGAGATAAGTAAAGAAAGCTATTTAAAGAACTTAAGGAGTTGTTTACCTAAGAGCCAATTCTTAAAATCTATTAATTAGGATTAGACACGGTTATAGAAATAGAAATATTAAACTTTATACTAGGAGTATACTTACTATAGAAGTATAAGAATGTATAGCATTTAGTAGCATATTATAGTCGGAAGATAATACTACTAAAGTTAAACTATAATATCTATAATAAGGAGTTATTAAGTATAGTTATAGTACTTAAGGAATAGAGAGCATTCTTATAAGGCGTAGAAAAACTATTTATAGTTAAAACGGATTATAAGAACCTAACGGGGTTCCTAATAATAAAAGAACTTAATTATAAATAGGTTAGATAGGTAGAGATGCTTATAGAATACTATTTTAAGATTTAATATACTAAGGGCACTAAGAATACAAGAGTAGACGCACTTAGTAAAAAGGCTAAACTATAGAATAATAAGAAACTATTAGGGGCAATACTATATAGAGATAGTAACGGATTAATTAAATATAATTACCCTAAGCTAGCAGCAACTTAAGAGGATAGAAAACTAAAAAGAGTTTATAAAACACTAAAGAGCTTTTAGGTATAAAGAATTCTAGAGGTATAGCTAGAAGATATATAGATAGATATATATAAGAACTAAGAAGTAAAGTATATCCTAAAAAGTATAGCAGAATATTTCGTGGAAGATTTCTATAAGGGAATAACTTAAGGATATAATAGAGCAATAAGCTTAGTATTAAGACTCTATAAAGAATATATTATTAATAGAATTTAGGGTATAGCTAAAAAAAAGTAATAAAGAAGTGTTTAAACTACTAGAGAAATAAACTAATAAGGTATAAGCTATATAGAGGGCTATAACCTATTAAAATACTAGAAAGACTATGGGAGGTTATATTATAGGATTTTATTATTAAGTTACTAAAGTTAAGAGATCCTATTACTAGATAAGAGTGTAATATAATCTTAGTAATAATAGATAATTTAACTAAATGGGGCTACTTTATAGCATATATAGAAGAAATCTTAGCGGAAGATATTGCTAGAATTTATATTAAAGAAGTATTTATAAGATATAGAGCACTAAATAAGATTATATTAGATAGAGATCTAAGATTTATAGTAGTATTCTAGGAGGTATTCTTAGCGGAATAAAGAGTTAAAGCAGTAACTTCTGCTATATATTATCCACAGACGGATAGATAAATAGATAAATTAAATTAGACGCTAGAACAGTATTTAAGACATTATATTAACTACGTATAGAATAATTAGGTATTATTATTACTAGTTATATAGTTTATATATAATACAACACTATAAAAAGGAATAGGTATATTACTATTTAAGGCAAATTATAGATATAAGCTAAGAATATCGTTATTACTATAATATGTTATGTTATGATATTCAAGTACGCTGTTGCGGCTCCCGTTAGGGTCTATGCAGCGGGTCTATATGGGTATATATATATACATGTATAAGAGGGGAACCATACCGCTCGGGCCGGATAAAACCTCTTCTTCTCTTGTTATACGGCCTATATAGCCTCTCTTCTAATTAGTAACTGCCAAGCACGAGTAGACGTCTCTTTAAGGCGCTACAGAAAAGCCATCTTAATACGTACTCCTAGGTCTGTCCAGTGGGGTGTATAGCTAGGGCCTAGGTTCCGTTCCCCAGTTGCATTTCTATATAGCCTTAACTATATACAAAGTAGAGTTACGGATGGCCTACCTGCCTAAGCCCTCTACTATAGTCTCCGCCTAGGTAGCGTTACAGTACCTTTATGGCGACTATAAGTACTAAGCAGGCTTCCACAAGGGCCTGTGCCCTAGCCAGAAACAGGCCCCTTCCTATATGCACCTAATTTGCACCTTAAGCCTACTACACAAGTTACCGCTTGCTTATAATAGTAAACCAACACGCGCATCCGTCCTTTCAGGCTATATAGATAGTGTCAGCTGTCGCTGCCATTATATACCACGCCCCATAGCTACAGGTAGCCCCTTCGCGTTGCCTATAACGCTTTTGCAATAATAAGCCAACTATATCTTGCAGATGGAGGCTTTACTAACTTAACGCCGTGCAGCTAGTAGCCCTCACCATCTACTAACCAAACCTGCCACTGTTCTTGCTCTTGCACCTTATCTAAGGTCCTAGTCCCTAGCTCCGGAGGTATAAGGGTAAGGGCTTCCATTGTGGCCCGGTACAGAGGTATCCTATTATCCTGTCAGATCCTTAGCTAGTAGCAGGCTAGCTTTTAGCCCTAGGCCCCCGGTTGGCCTAGGTAATAGAGTATCGGATAGTTATCGCTAGGTCTCCTCTGTTTGTCTTCCGTTGTGCTTTAGTAACGCCAAGGCTCGTGAAAACTCTGTAAATCTAGTGGTGTCGAAGAGGAAGTTAACAAACCCTCAATTAGCCATGACGTAACGTCGCTGCACCAGTATTTGACGTAATCCTCACTCTTAGGTAAACCGTAGGGTTTAAATGAGACGGAAGGAACCCCTGTACGGCAATACGGGTCGGATCACGATTATTAGTGTTCCCTACTTATTACTATAATAAGTAAAGAAAGAATAAAGATATTAATAAATATTTATATAGACCTTATAAAATTAGTAAAAAAGGTATAAAAGAGAATAAAAAGGTACTATAACGCTAAGAGATCTAAGGGACTAGATCTTAAGGAAGGGGATAAAGTGTGGCTACTATATAAAAAATTTAAGAGTTAATAACTAAGTAAAAAGTTAGACTATATTAGGCTTAGACCTTTTAAAATTATATAAAGGATTTTACTAATTATATTTAAGCTAAACCTACTAGCTAAAATAAAGATCTACCCTATATAGTATATCGTAATGCTAAAACTAGTATACGGAAATATTAAACTATTAATCTATAAAGCAGACATATATAGAGGGTAAGAGGAAGATAAATAGTAAGTTTTAAGGATTATTAGTTATAAGGACGTTAACAATAAAACGTAGTATAAGGGTAAGTGGATAGGCTATAATAAGACTACTTAGGAACTACTATAGAACTTTAAAAATGCTATAGAAAAGGTATAGGAGTATTAGAGGAAAATAGGTTAGGTAATATTAAGAAGGAGCTAAAAATAAAGGGATTAGTTAAAGGTAATAGATAAGCCGGATTATCTAAGGGATCTACTACTAGCGTATAAGTTATTTCCGCCTCTTCTTAATCGGAATCCTTTTTAGCCTTTTTAGCCTTAAGTTTAGATAAACCTTACTCTACTAAGCGCAGTTTTTTTAAGCGTACCTTTTTATAGACCTTATTAGATAGCTTAGGTAAGTATAAGTATCTAGTTAAGCTTTTAGAGCCTAAGACGCCTTATTAAAACAATATTAAACCTTAGTAAGGGCCTTAGCTAGCTTACTCTCTAGTTTTTCGGCCGCTACTAATACGTATAACCCTAAAATAGATTAAATAAGGAACTAGATAGTTATAAAGAATAATAAGATATATATATTTAACGTTAGAGATAGATTAAATATTATAGGATAATTGTATATTCGCTTGCATATACTTAGTATAGAAAGAAGGTTAGTAACTTATTGGGAATAAGGTAAGCGGTTGTTACGTAACGCCGCGGCACTAGCGTGGCGAAGAGTCTTAAGCTCCTCGCCCTTCCTTATTCCAATTAATAAGCTTTTATTAACTAATATCACTATAACCTACTTAAGTAGTCGTTATTGGTAAGTCACCCTGTATAATTAATACTGATTAGTGGTTGAATATATAGTCAACTACAGAGCAGCTAGGTTTTTAAATAGAAGAGATAGTCTTATATAGAGGTGCTATATACGCTTATATAAAATGGATCCCAGTAATACTATGCTACCTTAGACTTGCGGAAAACTAGTAATAGAAGTGTTACTAAGTACTAGAAGATACCAAGTTGCGTTTATTATATAGAACAACCGCGTTTATAAAGATTTAGTTGAGTACTTTAGGTTAGAAGTGTTACTAAACCTAGGGTCCTAAGTTAACGTCCAAAACGCGTTAAACAACCTTTATTTCCTTATTCTTTTATTAAAAATGCGTTAAAACAACCATCTTAATACCTTTAGTATACCTCCGCAGACTGCAGGATTACAATTACTACCTAATTATACGTTAAATAACCTTTAATAACAGCTATTATGGCGTTAACCTACCTAAAAAAGTACAAGGACGACATTAACCTGGAGATATGGAACACCAATATAACTAGCCTTAAAGATGTTAACTAGCAAGACTTAAATAGATTTTTATTATACCGTATGGCATACTATAAAGACAGCGAATACAACGACACCATGCTATGGTACTACGTAAGGGAAGACTTTATTAGATAGATAAAGGGAATATAAACCCCTATAAAGAAGGATATTATATAAGACTTCTATAACTTCTTACGGGAGTATAGAGTCTTTGTACCTATAGATGGGGGTACTATTAAAGATAATATTTAGGAGTAGGTTATTAACGTAAAAGAAGAGCATAAATGGACTCTATAAGAGATTAAGCACTAACTACGCACCATAAGGAAGCTTAACTTATAATAGAATCTAAGTAAGACACCTCTAGAGACGAATCTACCTCCGCCTTTAACTCCTCTATATCTAATTTAACCCGTAACTTTAACTTCGGATACTATACCCTAATAAAAGTAGGCATAGGATTCTATTACTTTATAATTTATTAACCTTTAAACTCCACCAATTAGACCTATATCCCCACTATAGCCTATAATATAACCCCTACCTCCTCTATCTTAATCTTAAATTGGAGGTAGTTTAAAATTGCTTATAGGGCTTACGAAGCTCTATTTAGATTAGGAGAAGAAGTTTAGTAGGGAATTATATAATGTTCTTAATTCGAAACTACGTATCTTCTATAACTATTACTAGAAAGTAGGAATAGAGTCTAATTAATACTATAATGCCTATTCTATTATGCTTAAGGGCCAAGCTAGTACCTTCTATTATAATTATTTAGCAGGAAAAGGATATAATTTCGGCCGTATAATATATAAGTTAAGATACTACTTTAAAATAAAAGAGAATAAGTAGCAGTATATATTAGAATGGAGAGAGATTACCTTTTTAAGGATTATTACTATAAACCTAGGTATCCCTCGACTTAATTATCTTTAAAAGCTCTTTAATTAACTTTAGATAATTTAGTATGGTTTATCTAAATTATATTAAGAGGATTTTAACCTACGCGATTAAGTTATTAGCGTATACTAAGGTATTAAATAATATAACCTTACTCTCTTTAATCTTATAAATACTTATAAAGGAGTATATGCTTAATTAAGATCTTTTATTAGCACCGCTCTACGCTCTTAAGAAGTATAGTAATTTAATACCTAACTTTAACCTACTTTAATCGACCGGCCTAACTAATATAATTATAACTAGACTAATTAAATATATAATAGCCGTAGTAGGTAATACGGTAAAGGGTATAATTAATAACTATAAGGTAAAGGTGGAGGTCCTTATAGAGGTTTATTTTAAAGT
>Ga0307515_10021715_pt1 | contig 11360 bp, 3 predicted proteins | sample 17_EM_MG_FD_194513 | JGI IMG/M metagenome (GOLD analysis project Ga0307515, IMG submission 194513) | Populus trichocarpa ectomycorrhiza microbial communities from riparian zone in the Pacific Northwest, United States - 17_EM | ecosystem: Host-associated > Plants > Roots > Unclassified | place... | reverse complement strand
ATCATATACAGCTCAAAACAACACGAATCTGCCAATAAACATCAAGAACATTACGAAGAGCCCTTCAAAGAGAATTAAGTAGATAAGGTTATTTGTTATTTTTCTAAGATAATAGAAATTAAGTCCCCATTATGGAGAGGTTGAAGTAGATGGGTGTCCTTTGCATGGAAAGTTTTTGCCACAATTACTAGTGCCCCTCTTCTATTATTGTGCGCCTTGAGATTTGTGACAAAGTAAGCATGCTATAAAAGATAGATGGGATGGGCCATTATCGGCCCAAGTACATACAAAAGTCATCCAATAGCTACAGTGACTTTGATTCTTCTGCCAAAATTTTAGAATCTAGCCGAGGAGCTGGCTAGATTACAGCTATCAAGGTCCACAAATGGTAGTCTTAGACCTGTAGCTCAAAAAACATAAATGGGCTAAGATGGTCCAAATCGATTATTTAATTTATTTAAGAACCCGGATGGGCCCGATAAAGGTTAATTCAGATCTAATTTAGGGTGAGTTTTGTTAAAAAAAAATAATAATTAATATAATATGATAGGAGAAAAAACTCGAGTTGACGTATTAAAACTCATGAAGTTTTTTCTCTCAAAATGATTTTAAAAAAATTAAATTAACTTTAATTAACCTACCCAACCAACCCGTAATTTGATTCTTGAATGGAATTGAGTCTTGATAGGCTTAATAACTAAGAAATCAGTTTCATCCATTTTTTCGGTCCACAATTTTGAATCTCATTTATATGTCATGAAAAGGAAGAAAATCATCAAGTCATGCTCTGGGAATTCAAAAGAAGAAAGTGAAGGTCCAACCAAACTAGATAGATGGCAATTAATGTGTTCCCTTACATGATCTATGATTCTTGATCCGTCTCTTACACTATTCTTAAATTGAAAGTGGAAATTGTACCATGTCCATGTCTTGATTATCTGTTCCTCTACAAGGAAAAGTCAGTTCTGCTACATGTCAAAGGCATCCACTAGACCCAGTGTGAAAGGAATAAGACTTCATAATCTCTCTCTGAAAATCAAAAATAAAGAAAATCTACCAAGTCATTGACATTATGTTTTTATTATCACAGCTTTTAGGGTTTTAAAAACTTCAAAAAGCAAGACATAATCATTCCCACCAAGATGGATTTAGTTTTTGCACTGTCTAGGTTAATTTGGTGCTGCTATCTTCAAGAACCAATCAATGGAACAAGGTTTAGTGGGAGAATATGATGGGAGCACCCATCTTCCAAACCCTAGAAATCATGGGTTTCCATTGGTTCCCTGGTCACTTTTCTTATTCTTTGGTTTTATACTTTCTATATATTACTTCGACTTTAGTGGTTTTTTTAATTCAACCATGAAATGAATGATACCTCTCAAATATCATATCATCTCTACCTTTGGTTCTACTCCACCACCTTATCCTTACCAAATCCATCTTCCTAAAGTAAACCAATGTCAGGAACCATCGAAGTTCCCGAAAACTGGATATGCAACAAGAAAAGTCATGATTTTTATACGTATTTGGCTCACAGGATGGATGGATGGATGGCTGGCTGGCTTTCTCTCCGCATCTCTTTATGTGACAACTTGTCATTCGACTGTGAGGGCCCATATCTTGGAGGGAAAGTATGTTGTGAGAGGACAAAGGAAGCAACGTCATTTCCAAGAGATGGACCAGCAGGGTTAAATTGTTCTTAATTGCGTCCATAATTCATGCTTGGCTTTCTCCGCTATCCATCGCCTTCAAACCCCACGCAGGTGCAGGGAGAAGGGATACATCTTGAAGAAGCGAGCTACTTTTATGACACTCCTTTCCATTTCTTTACACCAGTGGGACCCAAACCCTAATCAGAGATTCAAAGATTAAGAACACAGACATGGGCCTAGATACTGGGATCCTATTCCTGTGTCAGATGGGGCATACTGTGAAAAACTGACAAATAAAATAGGTGGGGTTGCGTTGTACCATGACAATTTTGAGAGTGCCAATTTTGATGGCAGGGAGTTGGCATGCCATGTGAGATGAGCTAATAGCTTGTCATGATAGCCTGTTAAGTCGTTGCCCTCTTGAGATTGACATGGCTATGTTTTGTCAAAAAATGAAACTACTCCCAACATTTGAGAATAGTTTTTTTTCAGAATAATTCCTCACCTTTTCTGAAGGTGAACAAAATGCCAATACATCCTCTTCTTCCGGCCCTATGGCTCCCAAATTATTCCCACTTGAAATCTCCCTGTCACATTGCTTGCCAACAGCAGAAGAAACCCTTTCCTTTCACTTTGATTTTCTTTACCTCGAAGAAATGGAATTTTAATTAGCTTAAAGATTTCTATCAAAAACACTTACCAGTAACCTGTTCAAGAATTTAAGTTAAATAATCTTGGCAAGGTCAAAGAACAGTAGCACAATAAAACCTCAACAAATTCCTGTGCATTGCACGTTACATCAGCAGATTAATTAATACATCAATGCTTATCAGGAGAGGTGAGACACAACTTTTCCTTCTATAAAAAGGACATGATGCGTGGTGTATGGAGGTTGAATCTAATATCTTACCATCTTGTTGTCATAATTGAACTTTGAAGGGAGGGGGAAGGATCCACACACATGACATAAGGATGTGATGATGACATTTCAAGTTGCCTTTTTCTTTTCATCTGGGTCAATTATGACTATAAAGAAAAGCAAAATCAAACTACTAGGGTTTATCTTATTCACATTACAACCTCTCTCGATTTTCAATCAGCTTGAAGGGGACATGGGGTGGTTGGGTTCCTAATTCTTTAATTAGATACAGATATAAATAGACATTGAAGTGATTTGAGATAACAAAAGGGATTAAAAATTGAAGATTAGTCTAATGGATCTCTCTCTCTCTCTCCCCTCTCTTACGTTGCACAAATCAAGCAAAACACTCCATGAGATAACATATCATGTTTTCGTTGACAGCAATGGCATGTTGACAATGACAAAAGATATGCATCGAGAGAAAATGTGATTATTCCTGTTTTTATTGAAGGAGTTTTGTCAACCAGAAAAACATTGAATTTGTAAGTTTTCATGGGGCCGGCAAGTGGTGTGTATTCAGTAGCTGCCAACAGTGACCATTATTATTGCTAGCCAACCCGTGTGAGTTTTGCCCAGTCGACACACGTCTCTCTTTCATGAAAGTTAAGAGATATATGGCCTTCAGTCCCCCACTATATTTGCCTATGTCTTCTAGTGCATAAAAATACTCGTCATTGCCAAAAACTCTCACACACCACTAAAGGTTGAATATCCTTTTTAAATACACACGCACTTGTATTTTCCTTTTATCTTTTCTTGTTTATTAATTTGTGTCATCCAACGGGTCAATTTATTAATATCATTTTAATTTTTTTAAAATCAAATTAAAAACCAAGTTAATTTGAATTGATTTTTTTTATATTCGATCGATCTAAATTAAAAATGAATTTATCACGTCTCTAAAATGATTAGGTTTAATATATCCCTTGCAGTTTGTAGCACAAACGGGCACGAAATATATATTATTACCAACCGTTAGAATACATTTAGTCATTGTAGGTAAGGATAGTGGTGAACCTTGCATAGCCTTCATTTGCTTTCCTTTTCATGCAAGAATTTGATGCTATGTGTCATGATCACAAATGGGGTGTGTGTGGGATTTGCTAGGAACCTATCAAAAGAAATGGCCTTTCGGTGTGGTGTGAAAATGGACCCTATGACACTTGATGGATCTCTTCATGTCCTTTGTTATATTAGGTATAAAATCACAAATGTTGATATGTCATGGTGGTTGTCCATATATTAAAGATGTCTATTAATGTTTGCCCTACGTTAAGTTGTTCATATTTGTCCTCTAGCCCCGACTTTCCCTTGTTTCCTTCTCTTTCCAATAGTGTGTTCCATGATGCACCATCGATTTCACATCACTTGATGTTGAAATGCCAGACAATTGATCTAAAAGTTTAATTAGCGTTGGAGATTATGATAGCTAAATAAAGAACAGTAAAGGTTGGTGTTAGAGAAATAATACCTAATCCCACATCTAATTAATAGTTGTTTTCTTTTTAATTAAGCAAGTTTTTGTCAAACACTCTAGTTTAGTTCGAAGTTAATATACAATACCGTGGCCTCTCCCACCCATGAAGTCTCACTAATATTATTTAGCAATTAATTGGTTAATATTTAAGTGATAGATTAACATCATTTCAGGAAATAAAACAAGCTCCCAATATTGTCTAATTCAAACTAGGATTGGTAGGGTTTTTTAATAAATCAAGAAAAGAGAGCACGTCGAAGAGGGAGATTGGTTTTGAAAGGGGGAATTCTATTAATCTGTGAATTGGACCATCATGCATGCTCATTCAAATTAATTGGGTCAGCAATCTCTTTAATCTTTATTTTTCTAGTGATTTCAACCTCTCTTGGCCTACAAAACATCACTGGCTTCACTTGCCGTGTGTAGAACGCATCAAATGGTCTAAGCCATCAATTAATCAAAGGATAAATTATTTTAAAGAATAATTTGAAGTTCTAACTAAACAAAGAAGAACCTCTCTTGGTTGGACTTGGACAAGACTAGAACAAAGAAGAAGTTTCCTTTTCTTAAAGCAAGATGTGTACTTGCCTTAGATACTAATCCTTAAGAAATATTTGGGATTAAATTGTTGTAAGATAATAATTTAATAAAAAAGACGGGAAAGGGTCAATATCAAAATGTGGTTGTGTTGAATCAATCATCCATTACATAATTGAAAACAAAACGTGCTTTTAAGATAAGAAAGGATAGCATTCTCTCTTGGGTTTTCAAGATAAAAGGCTGGAAGAAGATTGGGCAAAACTAAAAATAGATTATAGATGCATGTACTTCTAGCCCGAAATGGATAGGACACTCTCTTAATATTAAAATTATTCTATGCCGGTCGTAGAGGGACACAAGGTCTTAATTTGGTAGGGTCCCATGAGCCATTTAAAGATCCAGCAAGAAATCTCCATCATCAGATGTTGCTTTCATGTGGCCCCATAAATCAATATTTGGCGAATTTTATACTCTTTTATCTCAGCTTGGACTCGAAGTATACATGGATGAAACTGCTTCGATTGAAACAACAATGGCGGGTGTGGTGTCGTGAGAAAAAACCCATTATAAGAGGTGTTTGGAATAGTCCTTCATGTTTATAATAGTGTTCAATTCAGTCCACATAAAATCACTGCTTGCAGGGTGCCATCTATGATAAGAACAAATAAATAAAACACGGCTTCACTTGTATGCCAAAAGCTAGATGGCTTTACTTTTTTGCCGCTAACAATATTGTTAGTTTTATACCAATTAGGCCATTCACGGGATTGAAGGTAGTACGTAATTCCAAGTCACACGAAAGCTAGCTCTTCGCTGCAATGGTAGACTGAGTTAGGGTTTGGCGGCCTTTAGCTTCATACAATTAGCAAAGTTGACACGAGTCGTTAACAGATAATTAAAAGCATGGCTTTGGAATCTCATAAATGAAAGAAAATGACACAAAACAGACAAGAAGTATCTTTAAAAGTCTACTAATGATGTGATTATCTCGTCCACTGGGTTAGAATTCATCCATTGTTTTAGGTGAATGGCCGAACGTTGATCAATAATTAAAATAATTAGTTTTTGCATCGCTAATACGGAAGTTATATTAGGTGAAATTGCTTAGGAAAGTCTAATGAGAGATTTAATAAGTGGTTTAGGCCGCCAAGACGGCATCAAGTATGGTGGGTGACATTAATCCACAAGCTTATGACACCGTTGTCTCCATCACAACAATTTCTTGGTCAAATTTGTGCACACACAATATTAATTGGCAAGTTAGTATAAACTCATCACCTAATTTTAATTATTGCTTAGCATGTGATGATGGCTTTTGGATGCAACGAGGACCACTCCGACACTACAACCCAAGAGCTCTGCATAGTTAGCTAAATTATTAATAATATGAATAGGATGGCACCGCTGCCTCACTTTGGAAGCAATAATTTTGCTGAACAAAGCAGAGAGTAAAGCACTGCAGAAAAGCATCATGGAGAACCAACTTTTTGGGTGCCAAGAAAACAAAAGGATCAAATGTATTTTTATGCAAGAAAATAGCTTGATGGGTCAAGGATATGACAAGACTTGGACTAGGAAACAGGCATATTACACCATGATTGTGACTACACGTGTCAAATACACAATCCCATAAGGAGGCCCACAAGGGAGAAAGCAAGAGTTATCACTTGGACCCGCAAACTTTTGTCAATATTAAGAAGCTAATTAATAATAATAATAAACAATCCAAATATGAAGGAGGCATTTCCACAGTGTTATTAAATCTGATCTCGCTTCTTGAATCAATCCAGGTCATGAGCCAGCTGGTTCATCAGCTTTGACCCCTCTGCTGCCAAGAAACGAAGTGATCATGGCGTGTGTGCCATGATCTTTTGTGCATTGCGCAAAACCCAAGATTTGTCGGCTTTGAACCCTCCAACCTTGGCAGCATCTCCTTAGCCCATCATCATGCCTATCTCTCTCTCTACATATGCAAGAAAATTTTTAGCTTCGAGGAGGAAGCATAGGCAGTGACTGACTGATCTTTTCACTTGGTACTTTTATTTAACATTGTGCTGACAAACAGAACCAAACACACCCGCAAGGCGACCACACAGGCACCCCACTAACGTACGTTTTCAGCAAGTTCCCGGCGTATTTCTAGGGTTCTCTTTTGAGTTTCATGACCTGAACCACTCCACCACCTCTTCCCGTGTCCCCGATGTGTCCAGATTATGCTATAAAGTGGACAAATGTATATTGGAATGGGTTAGAATGTGAGCTCGCCAGGAAGGACGTCAGGCTTTTGCTTTACTGTTGATAACGTTGAGTTTTTCTATATTGATGCTTTTGTTTTTAAAATTCATGACTGGTGCTACTGTTCGTCTTGGAGCATGTGTTGTTGTGTACCGTTTGATATGGACCATAAAGTTGACCTCACTTGCATGTGACATGCTATGAATTTGGTTAAAGAAATTGGTGGAAAAGCTGAGGATCGAGCCTTTTTTAATCACCATAGTACAAGATTTTCACTAATTTCGCATTTGATTATGGACCATGTTATAAGAATTTGTCGGGCCAAGTTTAATATCACTACGGTTTAAACCCTTTAATATTCTAAATTGTTTAGTTAGAACTGATCATGTTCAGGAATATTGATAGTAAACTAACAAGATAGGCACGACGAACTTATACTTAAAATATATGTCTACGTACATGATATATTCCCTGGATCAAGATTATATGAAATGTTTCTTATTATTTGTTTTTTGATGAGAGCTTGCACGTATCTTTTTTATGAACTTATTTTAAATCAAGATGATGGGTTTTTTTAATCATATTTTGCACTTCAACATTAAATTAATTTCAATCAAAAGGCAAATTGTATAAATATTCGGTCGGAGATGGATCCATGTAGCTACTATATATATATATGGACAGCAACACCTAAGATTCATAATCATCCCTCAAGTTCAATGAATTTTTTTCTCAAGAAAGGAAATTAATTCTTTATGTTTATCAACCCTAACATGTAATTCCGAATTATGAAATATTCTAATATAGGCTACCAACTTAATTACTTCTGCCACAACATTTAATCCATGTGTCAAAGACCGATGTCATAAATAGCCTAATCTCGATCAGTCTACCAATACCCATTTAAAAAAAATTATTATTTTTATTTTTTGGGTAGATGAAGAAAAAAAACTCTCTTTCATGGAAGTCATTATCCTCATCAATTACTTTTTTTAAAAAAACAAATCAAGGGTTTACTCAATGGATAAAAAACTACAATTTATGCCTTACCTTTCTAGAGATTCAAACCTTGGAATCACTATCCAAGAAAATCTATTAAACTTCCATTGAATATCTCAAACAGATGTAAGTGATTCATCATTAAAATTGCCTAAGAAAAAATCTAGGGTTAATATCTGACACACTTTCCCACCTCAGAATATCTTTCTTTCTTTCTTTTAATAATAATCAAGTTGTTTTATTTGAAATACCTGTTCACCATTGAGACAATGACATCTCAGTTACAGTAAAGTTATGAAAAATACAAGTAAAAACATTCATCTGCAGAGATAAAAGAAAAAATATAGTGAAATAGTTGGAGTGGGAAAACAAGAAAGAAAGGAATAAAGGTGAATAGTTGAAGGATTGGATAAAATTTTGGAGAATGCACCTCACCTCACCTAACCCAAGCTATAGCTTAGCACCTAGCAGAAGAATTGTAGTATATGCAAGGCAAGAGAGCACGCATGTCGACCAACGTACGGCCACAAGAGACATAAATATAGTACCTCTTTTCCTGTTTGGTTCCATTCGTCGTACCGTACATTGTTTTTATTTTTATTTTTTTTACACCTTGTATTTTACGCTGCTTCTATTCTTTTCAATAATAATAGTATTTATTGTTGTTGTTGTTATTATTATTTGTACTGCCTGTGCACACGTGGTGGGCCTGTTCTGTTACCAAAGTGTGTTAATATCTGATGTGTCATGTCTTCTATGCCACTTGGCACATGCTAAAGCTAAATGCCAACACTTCCCCCACAAGCTAGATCTTGGGTGAAAGTGAAAAATGGCTGGTGCATGCTTCGTCTTTTTAATTTCTTTCCTTTACAAAAGAGAGAAAGAAAATTGTTCGCATTTCCTCCTCCTCGTTGGTCAATGGAAGATCGAACTTCTTTTTTAGTAAAATGTTTTTTTATATATTAAATATTTTTTTAATAATAATAATAAAGAAGAAGAATACAACAATTAAAATAGTTGAATGATATTATAAATAAATTATTATTTGTAAGATATTTTATAAAATAATAAAATTATTTTAATTTATGAGAATCAATTTCGTATAATATTCCTTTACTCAGTTGTCATGGTGTTAGATTCATCCTTCGTATAATATATTTTATTTTATTTTATGAGTAAGTTCGTCGTCCCAAAATGAATAACAAGTCTTGTTCTATATCAAATAAATCATTAAATATTCGAAGTTAAGATTGGTTCCTATTACGTTAATGATTGTTTTGCAAGCAAAAGATACTTCCTGCTTAATAAGAAATCCCCCCATTACTCTTAATTGACTAATTATTATTTTCCAACATGATTATTATGATCATGAATTTCCCCAACATAATTATGTGCTATCCTAATTAAATTGTCGGCTGGACCGAGTAAAAAATAATAATAAAAAAAGTGAAAGGGTTTAAGAGGACCATGCCTATTCATTTCAATTGAGAAGTACAACTAAAATCACACTTTCCCAATTTTTTTATGACAAATTATACCGTTCAAGAATTAATGATTGCCTGGTCAGAAAATATCAACGAAAACAAAGCAGGAAAAGAGGACAATGGACCCATCATCTCATATGTCGACCACCAATAGTTGGAAAATATTTTAATAAAAATCTCAATTTCTTTTATTTTAAATTAATTTTTAGTGTTTTTATATTAACATCAAATTAATTTTTTTCAAAAAAAAAATACTACGAAACCAAAATAACAAATATGCTTTAGTTTTTTTCCATGTATAATAACACCTTAATGGAAAAATCAGGCTAAATAAACTAATTAAGGGTGGAGAAATTAAGCCTAAAGGGAATATTATATATTATTCAAGGAAGAAAATTGAAAAAGAAAGAAGTAATGGATCATCGTCCCCACTCTTTTGCAAAACGAATAATGCTAATTTGACATCAACGCTAGAACCATGATGGCATCCCAACACTGTTTTTAACCTAGCTTTGCTATTATTAGGGGAAGACGACTGTATAACAGGAGGCCTAGGCAATGGCTATGTGTGCAAAACTTGATAAGAACGCCCCCCCATATGCTTCCTGTTTCTTTGTTGAAAAGAAGAAAAAACCTTCAAATTTAAAGCTTGATGCTTTACCTAAGCTAAGAAAAGCAAAAGTTGAGACTTATAGGCCACTTATCATCTCACTTGTTAGACGAGAGATTATTGTGAAGACACAGGAAGATCAAATTGCTTGTTCGTGGCATAAAAGCTACCTCACTCGTCTTTTTCAAGGCACCTACTCTCTTGGGTCACATCCTTCAGGGCTCTACATCACAAAATCATAAATCAAATCTCCTAATCCCTAGTAACTATGCAATATTATATATATATATATAAAAGAATTTAGATAGCAAGAGGATGTTTGGAATAATATTGCTTTTACATGTATTTGGATGCCTCTCGACATTACAATTGTTTTGAAAAAACATATTATATTTTCATGTATTTTTAAATAAAAAATATTTTAAATTATAATATCAAACACATATAATATTTGTTTAAATTACAATATTAAACATATACAATATCCGTTTATAGTTTGGCGCGGCGGCGGATACTTCTGAAGATATTTTTAAATTATTTTTTATTTAAAAATCTATTAGAGTGATATTTTTTAATTTTTTTTATAATTTTGCTGTAAAAATATAAATGGTTTTTTTTAAAAAAATAACTGTATATTTTTAATAAATTATCATACTCCATGTTATCCGCCACACTTAATATTCATATACCAAGAAGTTAGCAACAATCACATAGCCTAAACTTCTGGAATCAATCACAAGATGATCATTGGATAAAGTCAAATAAACTCCTCCCTATTTAAATTTCGATATAGAAAAAAGTAATCTTGATTTACAAAAACACAGAAAAAATTCTTGACACAGAGAATTAGATGGGAGTAGAAGTGAAGGAATGAAAAAATTTATATTAATTATTTTTTCTTCTCTCTAGAGTTATCTTCATATTTTTACCAAAGAGTAACTAACAAGATTTATCATCAAGCCATGTTAACATGTACACTAGCATCCATGACAGAATCACATACTGGGCAAGTACCAATCAGATTGGACCCACATAATGTACACAGGCACAGATGCCTGCATGGCAGCAGCAACACACTTGATTCCCTCTCCCCACACTTTTTACACATCCGGTTGTGGTTAACATTTTTGCTGCTATTGTTATCCTTCACCACCACCAACTTATCCTTCACCGCGCCATCTTCTCCACCTGCTAACGGGCACCTCCCATGATCACTACTTCCACAACTGGATTCCGCGTTATCTGCCACCGTGGCACCACCACCATTTATGTAGCGGTCCTCGCTAACGTGAGCCAAAACTTGTTCTAAATTGCTGCGTAATGAATTTGCTGTAGCCTCATTGGCTTGAGCTAAGTCCCTCCAAATTTGAGTCTCTACGTATAAACTCTTCACTTTTTCTTGAAGAACCCAGTTCAATTTTCCCATCCTTTGAATCTCTTC
>Ga0307515_10021714_pt1 | contig 11360 bp, 4 predicted proteins | sample 17_EM_MG_FD_194513 | JGI IMG/M metagenome (GOLD analysis project Ga0307515, IMG submission 194513) | Populus trichocarpa ectomycorrhiza microbial communities from riparian zone in the Pacific Northwest, United States - 17_EM | ecosystem: Host-associated > Plants > Roots > Unclassified | place... | reverse complement strand
AATTAGAGTCACAGCTAGTTTATAGTATTATGCCACGTTGTAGGTTGAATTAAAAAAAATAAATGTAAAAAATAAATATACGGGCATTGATATTGTATTTCCTAGCATTGAAAAACTTTGATAAAATTAAAAATAAAGGTAAGATGATCAGGATAGAAAAACGTTGTAGGTTGAATTAAAAAAATAAATGTAAAAAATAAATATACGGGCATTGATAATGTATTTCCAAGCATTGAAAAACTTTGATAAAATTAAAAATAAAGGTAAGATGATCAGGATAGAAAAAATTAAAAGATAAAAAAAAAATTACTTTAAATTCCACAATTAGCTTATCTACGCTTTGCTATATGTCAGATAAAAAGCATGAGTCAGATTAAAAGTAAATCTTGATTGCAAAAAAAACATATTTGCGAGCAATGTTAATGTTTTGATCAATTTCAAATAAAACTGAAGACATGTTGGGTTGTGTCCTTTCTTGGTTTGAGTTTTGAATTATTGGGCATGACATGATCTAGCAAATCACATTATATATTAAATCAATTCGAGTTAATTTATTAAATAAATAATTTAAAATTATTTTTTATATAATTATACGAAAACAAAAGTACGCATGCGTAAGAAATCCATAGAATTTACTTGCCTATATTTATATCAAAAAAAGAAAAAGGGAACAGATATGCATAGAAAAAAGAAACCAACGTCTTTTGAATCTTTAGAAACCAACGTCTTTTGACCGCAATATTTCTTTTGTAATAAACTACATTGTTGTTGTCTATTAGTTTTGAACCACCACGCTCTTAACACGTGACCAGAACATTTATTTTGATACAAATACACATTATTCTATCAGATCTCTAGAAACCAACACTCCTTTACCACTTGATTGCAACAATTTATTCGAAACAAATACACATTAACAATATAGTATACAATTTAACACAAGTTGTCCTAAATATTTTAGATATACTAGGTAATGATCCATTGGTACGATAATGATTATTTTTGTATGGTGCTATAAACCTAAAAAAATCTCAATATTTTAATAAAGTCCATGCAAAATTACCCTCTAGTAATCCTGTTTTTTATGAATTAACCGCGTTCAAAACTTAAATCACATGACTATATACACACCAAAAAAAAATGAAAATGTTTTCGGTTGTTCAAAAGGTGTTCAAAGGGACTGGATTTATGTTTAAATAAATATATTTCGAAAATAATAATCTCCATTTTTGTTCCGTTAAAAAGAAGACGAGCAGCTGATTTTGAAACTGGGTGTCAGGAGGAACCCCACTAACCGCTGTGCAAAGACCGTATCGGCACGTACCCCTTTCGTATTGCGATTAATAAGTTTATTTATTAATTTATTAATTATTTTATCATTCCGTTGGCATCAAGAAAAGAAAGATTGACATGGAACACCTGGCAAAATTATCTTCTACGCCCGTGGGACCCACCTAGTATTCATTAAAATCCCAACACCGCCCTCTCCTTAATCTCGTATTACCGAAACTACCCTCATTAATAATTAAACTCCCCTTTCAACCCCAACATAACTACTGATCACATCTCACCCTTTCCTTAGTTTAAAATAAGCCGACACACAACAACTCCCAAACACCACGTAGCCCTAACATTATCTCCAAGGAACGTTGGGGGGCATTTTGAGTGGTCTTTCTTGCTTTCCGCGCAAGGAAATTAAAGACACGCGCAGCAGGGCGGTGAGTTGATTCAATGCATTAGAGCGAGAGAGAACCACAGAAAACAAAAAAGGACCGCCGACTTAAAATATTACCCCGTCAACGCCAAGGTTTCTCTCAGACTCATCAACGGTGTCGTATAATTGCACTGTTCCTCTTCTAGTGAGTTAGGGTTTTCTCTCTGTCTGATAGGCGCACCGATCTCTCTCTTATGTCCTTACAGAAATTTAGAAAATCAAACCTCGCTAGATCAAAGTAATTAGTCTCTAGGTATCGTTGACAGGTAATATTGTTTCTATTTTCTCTCTCGTCCTTTTCTCTTGTTATGATTCTTTGATATTGAGAGACAATTGATTAGATCGGGTTTGATTTTCACTTTTATCTGTTTTTTCTAGTTTGTTTTGTTGATTGATGTGAGTTTTATGCGTTGATTTTGAGGAATTTTGTTGTTACCTGTGGAATTTATTTTTCACCTTGGATTAGGGTTTTGATTGTTTCGAGGTTGAAAGTTTTATTTTGTGAAAAATTGTGTGATCGAGGTAAGATCAAGGTCAAGAGTCTTAAAAAAGGTCTATTATTTTTTTAAAAAAATTGAGATGATTTTGGGGTTATGATCTGTTTGTTTCTTTGGAGTTGAATTATTAATCCTTCAGATTTTTTTTTTGCCTTGCTTTGATTTAGTTTTTAATTCATAATACTCTAAAAATTAAGAGAACTTTTGACTAAAATATTGAAAGACATAGGGGCCGTGGCTGAAGTTTATGGACGATTTGGGTTCTGATTTGTTTGGTTACAAGAAGATGAATTGAATTTGTTTTCCTAAGAATTAATTTTGCTTTGTTTTGATTATGTATTCCAAATAACTGAAAAGTTGAATTTTGTTGGTTGAGCAAGCAAATATACTGAATTAAATTAAGACTCCAAATAGAAGAATACACTTGTGTGCGCATGTAAGTGCGTATGCCCCCCTGTTGAAAAGCAAATTAGTAATTGGAATTTGAAGCAAGGGTTTTGTGTTTTCCTAAGAATTAATTGTGCTTTGCTTTGATTATGTATTCCAAATAACTGAACAGTTGATTTTTTTGGTTGAGCAAGCAAATATACTGAATTAAATACGTGATTATCTACCTAAATTAAGACTCCAAATAGAAGAATACGAGTGTGCGCGCATGTAAGTGCATATGCCCCCGTGTTGAAAAGCAAATTAGTTATTGGAATTTGAATCAAGGGTTTTGTGTTTTCCTAAGAATTAATTGTGCTTTGCTCTGATTATGTATTCCAAATAACTGAAAAGTTGAATTTTTTGGGTTGAGCAAGCAAATATACTGAATTAAATACATGATTATCTACTTAAATTGAGAATCCAAATATAAGAATACGAGTGTGTGCGCATGCAATTGCGTATTCCCCCCTGTTGAAAAGAAAATTAGTTATTGGAATTTGAAGTAAGGGTTTTGTGCGCTGTTATTTCGATTGTATAGGAGCGGAGCTACTCAAGGCAGTAAAATAAATAACGAAGTGGCTACATCTGTAATTTCGATATGATTATGTTGAAGGGGAACATGTACAAAATGAACACTAACAGCAGTATTATTATTAGGTATGTCTTTCTTTTTGCTTATTATGTCTATCTAATTGTTCTCTTGATTCTTTGTCTACACTTTGTTATTGAAATCTGAAATCTCTTTTTTATGCAAGCATTTTTTTGGAATTATATTTCTTCTTGATGTGAGTAGTGGCAATATTTGCATTGAAACGTTTTCTGCTATAGGTCTCACAATGTTTACCTTGCATGTTTGTCAAAAATCTATTATGTAAGCATTTCTGCTGGCATTTTATGCTGTTTTCAGGGAACTTAGTGTTTTATACTTCTATGGCATATTCTTCATTCAGTATATTTCTTTATTAGAAACCCTTTGTGCCAGGCTTCTCTTATATAATTGAGAAACCATAATGAAGCCTGAAAAATCTGGAAGTTGTTCATTTATTGACCATGTGAATGGAGATATTCTGACAACGTTCAAAATAGCAGCCTCAAAAATACCAAGTTAAAAGAAAGTGTCATGGTCAATGGAAAGGTTTCCATGCAATTTTCTTACAGAAAGTTTTTAGCATGCTGTTCCTTGAACCAATGCATGTTAGAGAACAAATCTGCTGTAACATTTTCAGTCCTCTGCTCTACCAGCTGTGTGCAATCCCAAGCATTTGCGACACATCCGGCTCTTCATTTCTTTAAAACTCATTGGTTCATTTGCCTAAACCCTTTTGTTGGTGGATAGTCTTGACTCATATATGTTATTTAAGTTGTGATAAAGAAATAAGTAAAACTTGTTATGCTCAAAGCTATCAACATGTGTGGTTTGAGCTGTGAAAAAAATAAAAAAGGTGACTTTTTTTTTCCTCGTAGCTTTGCTTGCTTTTGTCTAATATTTTGGAGTACGAAAACCAAATATTTCTAGTCTTAAAAGTATCTGTTTGGTTGTTCAATTAGGCTTTCCAGTTCAGTGACTAGAACTTCTTCACTGCCTCTGAGTATACATCCAGTTCTAGGAAACACTATCTTCAGTTATCTTTGTGGTAAGAGCTATGACCTCTTGTGTTGTTGGCCAGAAGAATAAAGCTGCCTGAAGGCACTGATTCTTTATTGAATCAGTTGATCCTAATTATTCTTTTCTATCCTCCTGTAGTCATCTTGTTTTGTAACTTTGAAGTGTGATTGTTTAATGAATCGATAATTCATTTGTTATAGGTGTGGAGGCAAGTTACTAGCAGATTTCTATATATATTAGGGAACAGTTACTGCAACTTCCATGCGGTTAGTCTTTGAGTGAAAGTTGTTTTAGGGTAGAAGACTGCATGCGGAGCCTCTCATTTGCTATAGGCATCAAAGCAGGTTACTATTACTTCGACATGTATTAGGAGTGGCTTGTACAACTTCCCTTTGGTTATTCTTCAAATGAAAATTGTTTCTGGTTAGGAGACTACATGGGAAAATTGTTTCTGGTTAGGCTACATGTTGCTTGAATGAAGATCGTTGTCATATTTATAAATTGATTATTGCTCCTCAAAGCAGATTGTACCTTTTTAAGGTAGATAACATAACATGCTCTCCTCTCCATTTCATCAATCACCATGGTTGTCCATTTAGTTAGATTATGATGTTGAACTGTTTTAAGTGCTCTGGCTTCTGTTTTTCTGCTTCGAGATCCAAAACTATGTGCTTTTCCAGGTAAAGAAGACCACAGTGATTTGCTACATGCTTAACAATGTGGCATTTACTGGTATATGTATCACACTGGATTGATTGCATCCTTGTGCATGAATTGGTTTGTAGATCTGTATCTTTTGTGTATAACGTGGTGCTGTGTGGATTTTACACGTGATCAAATTTCCTAACAAATGTTTGTTATCCAGGATTTGCCAGTCATCTTCAATGGCATCGTGTCTTTGAAACTGGCTGGAGGCTAGTTTTGTTGCATCTTTTTAGCTTTGAACTTTTGGATTTAAAGTTCTTGATAAGGATTAATATAGTAGGTAGAAATGGAAGCCAGGATCGCAAAGGTGTTGGATAGTAGTCGTAGAGTTATGCTTGGGGTGAAGAGAAAACGAGCATCCCGCAATGCAGCATATTTTTCTGGTGCTTCTCATACGGTGTTGCCTGAGTGGCTCACTCTGAATTCAATCCATAAGCCAGGGAAACGCAAGAAATTGGACGGAAGCCAGAGCAAGCCTTGGAGCTGTGGGCATCCTTCTAGACGGTCTTTACTTCGGTGCTACTCAAACTTCACGAGGACTGGGGTGCCACAGCGTCTGATGTGTTATCAGAATGAGGAATGGACTGATTTCCCTAAGGATCTTGTTACTTTGGTTAGGAAAGATCTTCAAGGGAAGAAGGCAGTTGTTGAGGTTGAGTTGGAGGGCCGCCGCTATGTTATCGACTTCTTGCATATGTTGCGAATGGACATGAAGACAGGTATTCAGCAACCAATTGCCTGGATTGATGAGGCAGGTGGCTGCTTCTTTCCAGAAATCTATGCTGATGAAGATGAACCACATCTGTGCTGCCAGCATGATTGTGCAAAAGATCAAGGGTCCATTTTTAGGGAGCCTCCTGGGTCCCATGAGATCAAGCTGCAGCTTGAAATTGATATAAATGGAGGGGATCAGTCAAAGTTGGAGTGTAGTGGAGAGTCAAATGGTCTTGTCAAGCATATCCAAATTGCTCAAAAGCCTACGAGCGACCACCATCTTGTAGAAGTGGGGGATAGTTACAACAGGAAGACTGGTGAAAAAATTGTTGAATCTAATGAGGAAAACCAACAGATTAAAGCAAATTTAGTCACTGGGACCGAATCTTTTACGCAAATGTTGGATTCTGATACTGTGAAGAAGATCTTTGTTACAAGTATGAACCCTTTTGGTGGTGCAGACATAGTAGATATTTCTCGCTGCTCTAGTACTTTAATGCCAGTTCGATTTGAGCTTTTCCAGAAGCAGATTGAACTAACAGAGAAATATCGTGGAGATGCAAATGTTCGATATGCTTGGCTTGCTTCTTCCAAAGGAGCACTCTCCACTATCATGTTGTATGGGCTTGGACATTGTGTGCCATGCACAACAAAGTCCGAACATGGCATTGGCGTTCATCTCTCTGCAGCAAACTTTTGTCACACCAGGTTGGATGTTTTTTCTGTTTTATCATTTCATCTAATGTGGGAAAAGCCAGTTGTATTCTAACTATAACACCAGTAGATCATCATGTTAAACAGGGAATTAAGTTTTTTAAGGTAAAATGTTCACTTTCCTCTAGACAGTAGCTCTAGATTGGCTAGAAAATTGTCCTCTTCTTTTAAAAGAAGAGCTCCTTTTGCTTGTCAGTCTGATTTTGGAAAGTTAATTTGGAGATTGCTAAACTTTCCATGCTATTCACCAATGCTATAAAATTATGTGTTGCTCTGAAATCTTTTATTGTTCAATACAGTTATCTTATTAGATTTAGCCAAATTACTTATAATAGGGTTGTTATCAGGAGCTGCCTATTAATCCTCTCTTTTGAAGACTGTAACATGAACACTGATAAAGCTTCATTTTTGAGTCTTCTCATCTGCTAAGTATGAAGATGCAAATGATTTTTTTGTATATAACTTCATGCATTTCACATATCTTCCATCTATTATATTAGTGTGGAGTTTCCTGGTTTGTGTTTTTCTTGTTAAAAATTTCTGAAAGGGAAGAGTTTGAGTTATTTATTCCTTAAACAGTTTAATCCAGATCAATGCCATGTGTTAACTTGAAATGCTTCTTCAAACCTTTTGTAGTAAGAATTACTTAAAAGATATTTCCATGTTTTGCTGCCTTTACAATGTACCACCTGCCTTGAGAAGTGCATGTGATGCTTTTTTGTGATAGTTTTCTTATATGATTGGTTTTAACTTTGTTTTACTATTGAGGTTCCTTTTCTTTTTAATACTGTGCTATTGAGGTGGATTCAACTTTTGGTTTGTTTACAGTGCAAATTATTGTGATGTTGACGAAAATGGAGTGCGGCACTTGGTATTTTGTCGAGTAATAATGGGAAATATGGAGCTTCTTCAGCACGGGAGCCGACAGTTCCATCCCAGTAGTGAGGATTTTGATAGTGGAGTGGATGATCTTGAAAATCCAAGAGAGTATATAGTCTGGAATATGAATATGAACACCCACATTTATCCAGAGTTCGTTGTTAGTTTCAAGTTCACTCCCAACTCAGAAGGTGATATGCTACTTCTTCTAGAGGTGTCAGTTTTGGCACAAACAATTTCAACACACACACACATGCACGCATGTATGGCATATAAATATATAGATGTCTTCTAGGATTTGAATGAAATCCTTGCTCTTGTTGGATGTGTGCTCCTCAATCATTAGTGATTTGTTGGATGGAGCATGGCCAATGTATTCTGGTGGTTGGAAACAAGTGCCATTTCAACAGTCCAACCTCCTTTGATGCTGAAATTTAAAAGGATGCTAGTTTTAAGATGAGGTTTCATCCATGATGTGGAAATATCCTTTTGGCTGGGTTCTATTACGTTTATGAGATCAATCAACATGTCAAGCATTGATTCAATGACTTTGTCAGCAGCGTTATCTGCAGATGCTGTATGAATACCTCTGATTTTCTTTTTGCAACTTTTTTAGCACTTTTTTAGCACTGTGTTTTTTCTGCAGGGTTTCTGGTTGGGAGTGAGAGTAAGCATTCTGTTTCTGGCGTGACCACTTCTTCTAATGGAGGTCAGGGATGTTTACCAGTTGAGTCCCCTGCAGTTGATCTGAATGTACCTGTAGAGTCTTCTGCAGTTGATCTTAATAAGTCCCCTGCTGCTGATATGGTATGGGTACTGATATTGTTCTGGCACTATCCTTTTTTATGTATATTTGTTGGGTTTCTTTATCCATTGTTTTCTATGCAATACATAGCAGGTGAAAATTTGATGTTGGTTCTGCTTGTTCTATTTGGGGAGACACATGTTTCTTCATTTACCTGCAAAAGTATGGTCAATTTTAGACAAAAGACAACTGACCTTATGCAACAGAAAGCATAAAATATGAAATGAAAGTTGAATGGTTTAGAGTTAATACTTCTAAACTTGAGTCTAACATAGAGCTGCCTGTGCAATGAGAAGTTCTGGAAATAACGGCAACTGTTGCGGAGTAGTACATACCTTAAAAAGGAGTGTGACTGAGAAGGCTTTTACTATTGGTAATTATAAGGGGTAGATGGTATTTGAAGAACCAAAAGCATATCGACTATACTTTTGGTTTTGAACTGTGCAAGCTAGAATGATAGATGAACTGTTTAAATATTAAAAGGCAATCAAACAGTTCCTTACATTGAAACGTGCAAGCTAGAGTATATGGATATGGTTGCCTGGACATTGTATGTCTTATTTGACAAGATTACTAATTCAGTATTGTTGACTAGTTTCACCTGGAGCTTTTGGCTCCTTATGTATGTTTATAACTGTGCCTGAGCTACTTAACGGTCAACATTTGTCATCTTCAAGGGAAGCGAAATTCAACCAGTTTCGGGTTCTGGGAGATCTCTTGGAAAATCACCAAGTCTGAGTTCAAGCAATACAAGAACCCCTAAATCTCCATGGATGCCTTTCCCTATGTTGTTTGCTGTGATTTCAAATAAAGTTCCAAGCAAAGACATGGAACTCATAACTAACCATTATGAACTGTTCAGGGTATGTAAAATGGCATGCTCTGCTGTTATCTTCTGTTCTAATTCAAATGTTTATCATGATTAGGTGATCACCTTTTGTTTTCCTTTTCAGGAGAAGAAGATAAGCAGGGAGAATTTTGTCAAGAAGTTGAGGTTGATTGTTGGAGATGCTTTACTGAAGTCGACAATTACAAGTCTTCAAGGCAAGGTATGTTATAATTTGTGTTCATGTTTTGCCTTATTTTGGGACATCCAGTGCTAGTCTTCTGGTGGTATGATTATCAGGTGGACCTTAACTTGCTTAGCTGAAAATTCCTTAGTTTGTTCAGGGGCAGATTTGAAGAGAGCCCCAGCTAAACTATTGGCTACTAAAAATCTAGAACTTCTATTGATGCAGTTTATTCATTGATAGGTTCATTTCCATTTGATTTCAGTTAGAAGTGGAACTTTTGAAACTGATGAACATATGACAGACTTATTCTGCTGCTGCTTATTTATCTAGTTTGTCCCAATGCTACTGTCCTGTTTGTTATGGGAATGTCTTCTGCAACTGTCAGAATTTTAAGTTTAATGGTCTGAATGTGTTTTTGGTGTTGTGGAAACATATTCCATAATTCATGAACATAATCTTTTTAAAGCTATCCTTTCCTTGTATGTCTTTATGAAATGGACTGCTATGAGGAGTATAGCATTGCTCATTTACTTCATCTTCAATAATTTGGTTTTCTCTATGTGCTTTTTGTTTTGGGTTGGGGAACAGAATTGCTTTCATCTTCAATCAGTAACTTAAGCTGCCTTAGGTTGCATACCAAGTACATGAATACTGACCTGTGGCTACAGTAAATGTCTAAGTTAAGGTGTAAAAATTAAAAAACTACAGAAGAAGAATGGTGCTGATAAGCCATCCCTGTCATATAGTATTTATATTGGCAATTCATACAGAATATATATAGTATGGGAATATCTATTTTCAGGATTAATATTTCTCCATAAATCCGTGTGAGGGAATCTTGATTTTAATCACCTGACACAGCTTTTCTGGCTTTATGCAGTTGCCATCCGAGTGTGAAGTCCCTGTGGCCAAACCAGCTGCAGAAGGCTAAGTGGTGTTTTGAGCACAGCCAAAGCACCCTTAATGCCTGCTGTTTGTCGGAAATTGAGGTGAAGTTTGTTTGATGCTTGCTTGCTAGAATGCGTCGACATGAATTTGTGAATATCCTGTCAAAGGACTGTAGGTCTTAGTTTATCTAGAAACTGCTAGGTTATTTCGGTAGTCACCCTTTTGTTAGTGATGGATTACTTGACTTGCTTATGACTCTACTTATTTGTCTTGTTTTGCTGATCATGTCCCAGCTTGGTTAATAAACATTTGGATTGTTTTGGTGTGGTGGGGTTTTCCTTAATTGGTGGTCTGAAGCTACTTTTCAAAAGAAACCGCGCATATTATTCTTGAAGAAACTATCTAACAAATCTTGAACAGGTTTAACGCCGTTCATTGCTTGCTTGTTTGAATAACGAGTTTTGTCCACCTATAAGGGTCCCACGGGAAGAAGAGGGTTTCCTGAGGTTGGGGAGTGGTGATCAATAGTGTGCATCGATCTGGGTGGTGGTTGGTGAGAGGTCTGGGTAGCAGGATCAAAGCACAAGATGTGATCCTAAAAAATAGAGAAAAAAATAGCATGGTCCAAGAAAAAGCAAGCCTACACACGCTTAGACTTGGAGGTAGCTCGGAATCGAGTTACAAACAATGATTTACAAAATTTTTTATATTTAAATTAAATGTCTTCTATGTTTATAGATTAATTTTGATGGGTTGATATTAAAAATAATTTTTTTAATATATTTTTAAGTAAAAAATATTTTAAAAAATAATTAATATAATGTAGCTCCTTATCTTTCAATAATTTAAAAAATAATTAAGACATTGTTTTGGGTTATAATGCCTTTTTTTCAAGCATATAAAAATTTGCTATCAACATCATCAACCAACTCTGACACATGGATGACATGAATGCCCATGTCCAAGGATTTTCATTGATTTTTAATGAAGATAAAAAAAAAAAAAACTCGAGAAGAAAAATAGTTCTCATCTTTCTTATGCAGGAGTTATGAGATTATTGATGATTTTGAAACTGGTTTTTTTAATTAATTAAAATGTTTCCAGCCTCTATTCTTTCTTTATTTACCGTGATATTGTTTTATCGGTTTAAAAACCATATTAGATAATAATATTATTATTTATTTAGGCTTTGATTTTTAAATTATTTATTTTATTAAAAAAATAAATAAAATTAAGCTTTTGATGGGAGTCTTCCTTCTTTGCTCCCCCCTGAGCAATTTCATTGTGAAAAAGCAGCGACTCAAAGCGCATGCCTAGAAATGAAAGTGCCTATAGGCTATACTATTAAGGGTGATAAAACAACAGTGTATACCAATCATTAAAGCAACTCCTGTGA
>Ga0307515_10021713_pt1 | contig 11360 bp, 16 predicted proteins | sample 17_EM_MG_FD_194513 | JGI IMG/M metagenome (GOLD analysis project Ga0307515, IMG submission 194513) | Populus trichocarpa ectomycorrhiza microbial communities from riparian zone in the Pacific Northwest, United States - 17_EM | ecosystem: Host-associated > Plants > Roots > Unclassified | place... | reverse complement strand
TATAAAGAGAAAGAGCAAGAACATGATCTTGATCTGACAACCAAGATGCTTAAATGCATGGCAAATGCCTCCTTTTATAGGCCAAACTTTGAAACTATTAATTTGATGACTAATTATTGAGTGGGTGACCACCTCTTGACTTGGTCACAATTCTTATCTTCTTGTCTGCAGAAACCGTCATTGCTAACATCAGAATTTGAATAGATAGTCTTCATGAAAGTTCTGGGAAATTGTCTCAACTTTCCAACAAAACAAGAATCAGTGCATTTGGACTTCTAGAACTTGAGATATGGATTGAACACTGAACAGTGTCTGGGCTGCAGGACAGATTCTGACTTCTCCGTTGTTGCTACCAGACCTAATTTATGGACAGCTTTCCATACATATAAACCAGACCTAAATCCAAGTTCTACAGCTCCAGTTATGATCCAATAGCCGAATAGTGTTCCAGTTTGGACCAAACCAGCATCTCTTTTCTAAGCTTAGCCCTCTCTGTCTTCTTAATTTTAGTGGTTAAACTCATCAATCAATCCTTTGATTTATGTGATAGGCTTGCATTTAAGATGAACATTTACCATAAATTAAAGGTATCTTATATTATTAGACATGTTATTATAAAACATGCTCTAGTTAAGGAGTTATTGATACTTTAAATGCAAAATGATGATATAAAACCTTGATAAAAATGTACTTTTAAGTACTAATCAAAACTCCCACCTCTTCTCTGGAACTGTCCTGATGATTGCCCGCGCTTCCCTTTTTTGGGAGAGGAGGTCTCTCCGTCAAAAACTCAAAATCTCTCATCTTAGCTTCAATTGCCTGACTCTGCTCGACCACTGGTTTCGGGGTATCCCTTATTACCCTCTCCATACCCTGAGCAGCCCGTACCAATTCCCGCACAGACTGAAATTGCATGACTATCAATATCATCCTCAGTTCCTGCCTTAGTCCATCACGGAACCTCTCCACCCTGTGGCGATCTGTGGGAAGGTAAGTGGAGGCAAAAGCTGCTAAGTCCTGAAATCTCCTCTCATACTCCAAAACTGTCAAATCTCCCTGCCTCAAATCCAAAAATCATGTTCTTTCTCCCTCACATGCTCCCAAGAATAGTACCTCTCCTCAAACTCTTCGCGAAAGTCCCTCCATCTCAATACCTCCCCTAATCTCCTCTCTCTAATGGTCTCCCGCCAAGAGTGGGCACTTTCAACCAATACCTGAGTCACGCAATCCACCAGTAGCTCCTCTGTCACCTACATCTGATTTATATCTCTTTCCACTTTCCTCAGTCAATGCCCAGCATCCTCTTTGCCACGGTAAGTCATACAACCCATCTCTCTCATACCCTTCACTCATTACACTATGGTGACTACTCCCTTGATCTAGGAGGTGTACTGGAAGCTCCCGCTACCATTTCCTGCTGCTACAGCTCTCACTATATGTTCCATAAAAGCAGGATCCGAAAATGAGTTTGACCAGCTACCGGTGCCACTAGTGGGGGTATATTATCTCCCCCTATCTGTCTGATACCTCGGGCATTGATACATTTGCCTAACGGGACAACGAATAATCTCGAAGTCTCACTAACATACACTAAATGTATGTTAGTCCAAACATGGCGATCCCCTTACCCGGGATCCTAACATACACTAAATGTAAGTTAGTTCACGCCCCAAATCACACTTCTCATATTTCCTTTGTCAGCGATAATTTCATCACTTGGCAATTCACATAACAACCTTTCACCTTGAATACACATATATTCAGTAATTCACATTTCACATTGGTAATATATTAAATCATGGAATTTAACTAGAAAGTATAGGTGAGATTCACCTACCTGCAATAGAAGGTCTACTTGTGCTCCCCTGCTGCTGCTGTTGCACCACGCATGTGGTCCCTGTTGCAAATAATAGGTTTATCTCATAAATTTTCCTCACTCAAGGATATGTTTTACAATAACCATATCAATAGCCAATAAGTCTTTCTTTCAATCATTTCTTAATATTTTACATTTTTCTCATTACACCCATTAATATTTTCGTTCTTTGTCAAACCATAGTTACCATTCATTTCTTTATATTTGAAATGTTTCTGTTTAAATCTCGAACTATTACTGTCTAGATATTGAACTGTTAATGTCCGACCTCTCCTCATATGTTTTTAACTATATCTAGAGTTATAGAACTCCGTTTCAAACGAGATTGGTCTTGTTGGAAAGCTAAGACATGAGGCTACAAGTTCTCTAAAGGAAGAACCCATTTCTGCCTCCAAGACAATAAAAATTGCTCATTAACAAACATTTATACTGTTACTTTCCAACTGTTACTGTCTTATTTTTGAATTGTTACTGTCCGACCTTCCTTAGATTTTTAACTATATCTAGAGTTACAGAACTCCGTTTCAAGCTAGATTGGTCTCGTTAGAAAGCTAAAACATGAGGCTACAAGTTCTCTGAAGGAAGGAGAACCTAGTTCTGCCTCCAAGACAGTAAACATTGCTCATCAACAATCATTTGGATTGTTACTGTCCAACCGTTACTGTCTAGACATCGAACCATTATTGTCCAACCTCTCCTCATAGTTTTAACTATATCTAGAGTTACAGATCTCTATTTCAGGCGAGATTGGTCTCGTTGGAAAGCTAAGACATGAGGCTACAAGTTCTCTGAAGGAAGGAGAATCCAGTTCTGCCTCCAAGACAGTCACAACTGCTCATCAACGAACCAGACCTACTACCCTACAGGGTCTGTCATGACCCAGTCTCGGTTAGTGACCCATAGCTAGAGTTCTATAACTCCAAATTGAGCAAGATCACTTTCCTTAGTTAGTCAACATCCAAAACTACAATTTCTTTGGAGGAACCTGATCCTAATTCCTTCATCCTCCTACCCGAAATCCCTTTAAAAGTCAAGAGACGAAACTGTCCAGATTCATCAACCTTGAAATTTACACATAACACATGAAGTTATTTAATTTAGCAACTAATATTTTTTTCTCAATTCAAGTCTAAGAACTCTAATCTATAATTTACATCCAGGCATCAATTCATAATCCAATTTGAAATGACTCATACGACCATGTTTATAACACCTTACCCGGTACAAATCAAGGTTTCGATCTTCAACTCCCTCCTTTTCTTTCTAATGACAGTCGGCCCTCCCCTCTTCTCTTCTTGTTCAAATTTTCTTGTTAATTCCTTGCCCACCAGTGTTTATTCTACCTATAACCCTTAATCTTGGATGGGTTCTTGAAATTTTGGTGTTTCTCTCTTGATTTGTAAAAATAGATAGAAAAACTCCCTCTTTTCTTTCTTTACGATAGCTACAAATTTTTGGTGAGAAGATGAGTATTTATGCTCTATAATTATTCTTATTTGCATTTAGGCCTCATTTTCTTTTTAGTTTAGTTTATTTCCTTTAATTTAATCCAGCTTTGATTTTTCCCGGGATTTACAGCATGTATGTATTGTGTAAAAGACTATGCATGTCATACCATACTTAATGGGACTAGTAACATGTGGAGTCATCTAGGTGTATGCAAAAAATTTCCTTTTGTGATTGACCGAAAACAAAAAACTTTAGTTTTAGAACCTAGGCCTATAATAAAGGGGGGTAATAATGGAGAGGAAAGTCTGTTGACTATCAAGGCAGTGGGTTATAGTTATGAAGAGTGTAGGAAAACCCTAGGAAAAATGATTATACTTGATGAGCTACCTTTTAACTTTGTTGAAAACCAAAGATTTAAATCATTTTGTAAAGTAATGCAACCTAGATTTGATGTTCCTTCTCGTTTGACGATTTGGAAAGATTGTTTGAAAATTTACGTAGATGAGAAGGAAAAATTAAAGAAAGCTCTTAAGGATCAACGTTTATGTTTAACAAGTGATACTTGGACATCAATCCAAAATATTAATTATATGTGTTTGACTGCCCATTGGATTGATGAAGGTTGGAACTTGAATAAAAGAATTCTAAACTTTTGTCAAGTTTCTAATCATAAAGGTGAAACAATTGGCCAAGCAATTGAGAGTTGTTTGGTGGAATGGGGAATTGATAACATTTTAATAGTTACAATAGACAATACAAGTTCAAATAATTTGACAATAAAATATCTAAAGAGAGTAATAAGTAATTGGGCAACTAATATATTGTCAAATGACTTCATGCATGTTAGATGTTGTGCACATATTGTTAATCTTATTGTATGTGCGAGATTGAAAAATATTGATAATTCAGTGGTTAAGATTAGGAATGCAATGAGGTTTGTTCCTTCTAGACAACTTGTTTTTAATCAATGTGTGGAGATGTTGAAAATTGGGAGTAAAAAAAATGTTTGCTTGGATGTTGCAACTAGATGGAGCTCTACATATATGATGTTAGATGTTGCTGCTAAATTTGATGTGGTTTTTATAAGGTTAGAAGAAACCGATCCTAGGTATTTGAGTTACTTTGAGGTTGATTCAAAAGAGAAACAAAAAAACTTAGGTCCTTTTATTTTAGAAGATTGGGAAAAGGCTATATCTTTTGTCAAGTTCTTGAAACTATTTTACATGGTTACATTGAAATTTTCTGACTTGTTGTATGTAATATCTAATTCTTTCTTCCATGAATTGATTACCATGCACACAAGTATATCTCAACTTTGTAGAAGTGAAGATGTTTATGTAAGTAAAATGGCCAAGAATATGATGGCAAAGTATATAAAACAATTAGGGGGATCAAGATACACAAAAATTTTTGTTGTATATGACTGTTGTGTTAGATCCACGTTTCAAATTGAAGTATGTGAGATTTTGTTTTGGAAGATTGTATGATGTTGAAGAGGCTGAAAATCTTACAATTAAGGTTAAAGACTTTGCTAAGGTTGTTTGAGCATTATATGAATGTTGATGAGAATGTTGAGGTTGTTCATAGTGTTGGAACTAGTATAAATGAAGATGTTAATATTTGATTTAATGGTGGTAAATGATTATATGTTAGATGACTTAGCTTCTCAATTCAAAAAACATTTAGAGGAAGAAGGCGGTGTCAAAAAAAAAAAAGAGGCTGAGAGGTATTTGGGTGATGATTGTGAAGATTCTAATGATTTTAAATTAGATATGTTGGGTTGGTGGAGGCGTAATGCTACAAAATAATTCTTTCTAAGGTAGCACAACACGTGTTAGCTATCCCGGTATCTGCAGTTGTTTCTGAAACAACTTTCAGTATTGACGGTCGTATATTAGATCCATTTCGAAGCTCTTTATCTCCATCGACAGTGCAAGCACTTGTTTGTTGTCAGAATTGGTTGAGTTTAGCACCAATTCCAATCAACATCAGAACCTTCATGGATTATATTGAAAATTCTGAGATTATTAAGTCAGGTAATTTTTTTTACAAATTAAAATGTAGTTATTTTTTAATATCATTTATTTACATATGTTTAATCTAACATTTTAATTTATGTTTTTGTAGAATTTTGTGAAAGTTTAAAAATCTCAACTTATTGTTTGTAAGTTGTATTAATGATGTTCGTGCAATCATGGAATATAATTGTTTTGGGTAATTAATTTACTTTACCTTGTTAATTCCTTTTAAAGTTTTGCATTGTTAATTTTTTTAATAGTTGAACTCTAATATGTTGCTAATTTGCTAATGTTTTTTTATAGCATTATCCTTGCTTGATGTTTTGGCTTTTATTGTTGCTGGAAGTTTTGGATGCAGCTGTAGTGCTGGTGATATGATTCAAGAAAGGTCAAATTCGGATTTTGACATAAAATGTGCAACTATCCAGTTTTACGACAATAGTCAAAATTCTCAATCAGACTGTTGAATCGAGCTGCAATTTCACGTGAAGTCTCCTGACATGTTGTGCTACCTTGGGTTAAAATTGCAGGACAATCAGAGTTCGAGAAGGCATCTCAATACGGGTCAACAGAGGCTGTACGAATTTTGTTATTTACTTCCTTTTGACTTGTGGACTTCCTATTTGGCTAGGATTCTTTTCCTAAAAGGATGTGGCAGCTTATTTTGGAAATCTACTAATTCTACAAAGATCTTTAATGGGCTGCATCATAGTTTCCAAGTGTGGCAAGGATTCATAATTATTTCAGAATCCTTTTCTTACAAGGATTCCTTATTCATCCTAGCTACAAAAAGGAAATAAGACTTCAGAATAAATTCTACCTTCAGATCAGATTTCCTAGTCTATTTGGGACTTCTTAATGGTGACAAATCTGATTCTAGCATATTTAGGATGATAATTTTTGGATTATTATTTTTTTTTTCTTAGTCTATGGGTTATTTTTACTTATTTGGGTCAATTGTAAGTGGGCTTAATATAAGTCCACCTAAGGGGGATCCATTACGATTTTTTTAAGTCTAGAGTTAGTATAAATAAAGGCATACCCAGACATGTAAGTTAGACAATTCAGATTAATAAAACTTCTTATTTGTCGCACTTTGTGTGTGTGTGTGTGTGTGTGTTGGTGAGATAATCTCCCTTCCATGGTTCTCTAAAGAACTGAAAAAATGACTTATCGAAGAACAACTATCTTCGCGGCGTCATCCTTATACTTCTCGTTCGCGAATCAATATTCGTTGGGCGAGGGTTTTCTGTTTCCAATAGTGCTGGTGCCTAGGTACAAGTTATCTTTGTGTCGCACTCCTATCAAACCTGATTTACTTGGCTTTCCAGGAATTGATGTCTTTGCATATGGGTTGCATGACCATGTGATCATGAGGTTCGCATCAGCTGGTGCTAGATTTGTTTCTTCAAATTATGTCGGATGTTTATGATAATTTATTACTGGTTGCTAATGTATTTGTTTGCTAATGCAAACTTTTTTAGTGTGAACACCTCTTTTAATTTGAGGTGCCCAAATTTGATCATGCATCTTGCATATTGCATTGATTTGAATTTTCATAGCTTGTTTCTTTGCATATTAAAGATAGCAAGATGTGAAGCATTTCAAATTAGAAAATTTTAAAGAGTTTTGATTAAAAAGCCTCTAAACTTAGCCCAACAAGAAAATTTAAAAGCTCAATTTAATGTAAGCCCATTTAAAAAAATTTAAAAAAGCCCATTAATTTGATGATTAGGTTTCCCGGTTTTAAAGCTAAAAAACTTATTTTAACCGAACCGAACCGGTTCGGTTTGAATTTTTAAAAATTTGAATTACTCGGTTCGGTTGGTTTTTGTGGTTCAAACTGGACCGAACCAAACCATGAACAGGCCTATGCACATTGAGAGATTTCCAGCCCATAGGAAATCAAAGCTAGAACCACGAGGAGATGGGCCATTTCACATCCTTGAGAGGATCAATGACAATGCTTATAAAGTTGATTTGCTAGGTGAGTATGGTGTTAGTGCTACCTTGAATGTTTCTGATCTTACTCTGTTTGATGGAGGTGATGATTCGAGGTTGAATCCTTCTGAAGAGATAAGGGATGATGAGGATCAGCCCAACACCAAGCGTAATCATGCCAACGACCCATTGGAGGTGCCAATTGGGCTAATTACAAGAGTTAGGGCCAAGAAGCTTAAAGAAGCATAGAATGGCTTGTTCAGAACATATGGAGCAAAATGGACCTAGAGGGGCTTGGGACATTTAAGGAGCATGAAGGAGAGCCTTTAATTCATCCAATTCAGGTCCAAGAAGAGCCCAATTCGTGTGGAACAAGGGGCTGATGTGTCTGGCCCAATACCAGCCTTGTTAGCCTTTTTTTTTTCCTAATGCTACAAGGATGAAAAGTCAACAATTTATTCTCCTAATTAACTAAAGAAGTTGGCCATATCTTATTCCTAAAGAGGAGAGGATTATTTAATAATTTTCCTAAATTAGGAAGGAAAGTAATTAAATCAGCAACAAAGGAGAATTTGTTTTCTTATTTGTCCAAGTTAAACAAGGAAATCCAAGAAAATCAAGGACATCAAAGGGGGCATCAACACAAATTTTCCAAATCAGATTTCTCCTTGTTTATTTGGGACTTCTTAAGAGTGAAAAATCTGATTCTAGCATATTTAGGATGATAATTTTCAGATTTTTATTATTTTTATTATTTTCTTCTTAGTCTTTGAGTTATTATTACTTATTTGGGTCAATTGTAAATGGGCTTCATACAAGTCCACCTAAGAGGGGTCTATTAGGGTTTTTTTAAGTCTAGACTCAGTATAAATAAATGCATAACCAAACATGTAAGGTTACGCAATATTGAGATTAATAAAACTTCTTTACTGCACTTTGTGTGTGTGTGTGTGTTGGTGAGATAATCTCCCTTCCTTGGTTCTCTAAAGAACTAAAAACGACTTATGTAAGAACAACTGACTTCGTGGCGTCATCCTTATACTTCTCGTTCGCGAATCAATATTCATTGGGTAGGGGTTTTTCCATTTCCAATAGTGTTGGTGCCTACGTACAAGTTATCTTTGTGTCACACTCTTATCAAACCTCATTTACTTGGCTTTATGGGAATTGATGTCTTTGCGTGTGGATTGCGTGACCACGTGATCACGAGATTCACATCACTTCTTCTATGAGGTTAGATAAAGAGTGTGAAGTTGAAAGAATTGCAAAGATTTATAAAGAAACAAATAAAGAACGTGAAGAAGGGAGAGCTTCGGTTCAGCACCAAAAGGATGAAAAACTAAAAAGGGCGGCAGTGGTTATCATTCAAAAATATATATACTCTCAAATACAGATGGTAAGACGTGCTTTTTGAAATTATTATCGATTTCTACTTTCATACAATGTTGTTGGAGGCAAGTTTGTGCTGGAAAAGAACTTCAAAGACTTCAACAAAAGGCTAAAGAATTGTCCATTAAACATATTGGTGATTTGAGGACAAATCTCTTGAGGAGAGAGGGAATGATATGATTCAAGGTTAGATTTGGATTTTGGCATCAAAATTTCCTACCGCCTGGTTTTACGCTATTGAGCATAACTCCAAATCAAATCGTTGAAACTTTGCTAGAAGATTCTAGAGATATCCATGTTGGGGTAAACTTTCACGTGAATCATAGTTCGGGAAATACTTTTTATAGATATCAGAAAAGGCTGTAGGAATTTTGTTATTTACTTCCTTTTAACTTATGGACTTTCTATCTAAAATAGACTTGTTTCGATCAGGGTTTGGGTTTACTAGTGTAGATTTTAAGTAAGTTTTATAAGTAGGTCAATTCAGCCTGTAAGGGTAGATCCATTAGGGTTAACACTTAAACTCTTATAAGTTAAATTTTGATAGCCATTGATGAATAACACTTCGCAGGGTCATTCGATTTCATTCTAATAGTGTTGGTGTCTTGGGAAGGTTTCCATTGCGTCACACTCCTATCAGACCTATTTCAACTTTTCGGGATTAGATCTCAATCTTTATTATGGGTTGCGTGACCACGAGGTTTCAATCAGTTTGTTTTCAATCAGTTATGGTCCAAACAAGAGTCAAATTTGCAAGTTCGAGTTTAAATCAATGTTCATCCTGTCATAAACTTATTATTGTTGTGTCATGTATTCAGCAAGGAAGAGGGAATGGTTGGATTCTAGCTCAAAGATACGAAAAACTATGTCATGGTTTGGGGGTTTTAGAACAAGAAGTTGATAAGTGTAGAAGATTATTCCATGAATTTCTAAGCCATGGATTCTAGCTCTGATACCATACCTCACTTTCCAATTTTGATATAGGCCAATTCTGGATGCCCTTAACTTTATCTTCATTCATGTCGATACCCTGTGCAATTATAACATAGCTAAGAAACACAATTTTCTTCATGCAAAAGGTACACTTTTTAAGATTAGCATATAATTTCTCACTACGCAATACATTAAGTACATTACGCAAATGATCAAGATGCTCAGTTAAGTTTCTGCTATAAATCAAAATGTCATCAAAATACACAACCACAAACTTACTCAAGAATGCATGCAACACATGATTCATTAACTGCATATACGTACTAGGTGCATTTGTAAGTTCAAACGACATTATTAACCGTTCATACCAATCATGCTTAGTTTTAAATGTTGTTTTCCACTCATCACCTTCTTTCATCCTAATCTGATGGTACCCAATTTTCAAGTCAATTTTAAAGAAAATACAAGATCCATGTAACTCATCTGACATGTCATCAAGCCTAGGAATGAGATGTCTATACTTTACCGTTATGTTGTTGATGGCTTAGCAATCCGCACACATCCTTCATTTTCCATCCTTCTTAGGCTCAAGTAGCACGAGTACAGTACACGGGCTCATATTCTCATGAATGTACTCTTTCATGAGCTCATCAACTGTCCTTTGAAGCTCTTTCATCTCCTTGAGATTGCTTTTATAGGTTGGTCGATTAGGAATTGAAGCTCCAGGTACGGAATCAATCTGATGCTCTATCCCTCTCATGGTGGTAATACGCTAGGAATATCATCGGAGAACACATCATCAAACTCCTGCAACAAAGAAATAGCAACACTAGGCACAATATGATCAAGATCATTAGTGTTAAAGTAAGCCTCTTTGTAGTACACAAGTAAAATCATTGGCTTGTTAGTGAAAAAATACAAATCTGACCTCACCCTCTATAGCATAAAAATTGATTTGTTTCTTTAGTTTTTCCACACAATTCTCATCACCCTTCCTGACTTTCTTCACTCCTCTTGTCTTACCTTCACTCTCGGCCAGATTTGGTTGTTTTTGAGTTGTGGCCGCATGGTTTGATTTGTTTGGAGTGTTGGTCGAATAGTTGTTTGTATTTGGATGGGTGGCCGAATAGGTTGTGATGCAAACATCGTGATCTCGTGGTCACGCAACCCATATGCAAAGACACCAATTCCCAGAAAGTCAAATAAATCAGGTTTGATAGGAGTGTGACACAAAGATAACTTGTACCTAGGCACCAACACTATTGGAAATGGAAACCCCCACCCAACGAATATTGATTCGCGAACGAGAAGTATAAGGATGATGCCACAAAGCCAGTTGTTCTTCGATAAGTTGTTTTTCAGTTCTTCAGAGAACCATCAAAGGGAGATTATCTCATCAACACACACACACACACAAAATGCGGAAAACAAGAAGTTTTATTAATCTAAATTTCTGAATTACATGTCTGGTTATGCCTTTATTTATACTAGGGTTTAGGGTTTAGGGTTTAGGGTTTAGGGTTGTGATCCTCATTGTTGCGGAGACAGAGTGAGCATCTATTGGGACCATGTATACCATACCGATGAAGTTTATCTTGAGTTGTGAGTTTCTGTTGGACGGCCATCCATAGAAGAAATGAATGTCTTGGAACAGCATTCTTGAACCACACAATGTCATGCCATTCAACCATCTGACGATGACGTCTTAGTTGTTCCCAAGCTACTTTGACCGAGAATCTGTGATTTGGCGAATC
>Ga0307515_10021712_pt1 | contig 11360 bp, 14 predicted proteins | sample 17_EM_MG_FD_194513 | JGI IMG/M metagenome (GOLD analysis project Ga0307515, IMG submission 194513) | Populus trichocarpa ectomycorrhiza microbial communities from riparian zone in the Pacific Northwest, United States - 17_EM | ecosystem: Host-associated > Plants > Roots > Unclassified | place... | reverse complement strand
GGTCACCAACCCGTGGCCGGTCGTGGGCCACGCCGCTTGCCGGCGCTACCGCTTATTTGCTAACGTCGAAACTCAAAGTCTGAATCGGTTCTTTCAGGATAAGAAAGCCCCTTTGGATCACCGCTACGAATGCGCTGTGGGAGAAGTCAGAATGTTCCCCACGAGAAGTCAACTCGAAATCATCACGCGCTCTGCGTAAGGGGCGTTGCCGGTCCCCGGGGAAAGGTTCCCTCACCCGTTCCATCCTTTGGATACCGACTCAAACTTCACAACAAACACAGTATTTTTTCAACTAAGTAAATACCTTGAAATCCAGAGGCAGTTCGGCAGAAGTTGGCTCAGGGTGATCGGCGGTTCCCGGCCCCTAAGTAACCTCCGCTCGTAGAGTACAAGAGGTCGAGCTCGACATTACCCCTCGAAACACCAGCCCACAATGTCGTTGGCGAAGACCCCCACATCTTCATTATCAGGTAGTTCTGTTCTTCACCGTGTGCTCGACGCTTGATTAAACGTCGACTGCAGCGATCGAGTTGCTCGTCATGCGAATTTGGTACAGGGGCCTAGCTGAAACCTGGAGGATGTATTTTGGCCGTGCTTCTCCGCAGGTTCTCGCGACGCACCCTTCCCCTGCCACCAGACTTCCCCAGGAGATCGTCGAAATTATCATCGCCCATCTCATCTACGATAGACGCGCTCTCCTTGCGTGCTCCCTGACCTGTTACTCCTGGTATATCGCAGCCGTTCCTCATCTCCATCACACCCTCCTTACTCTGACCTCCTCCCCGTGGGAGAGATTGAGTCTCGTGTGGCCCAAACCCCTGCTGTACAAGCATAGACTTGGTCTGCTTCCCTTGGTCAAGAAGCTCCGGATCTGCAGAGGCGCCGATTTTGATCCCGTTGGGTTTTCTCCAAGACGGCTCAACCTCTTTCTCCTACCTCGGTTTTACGCATTGAATAACGTCAAGGAACTCGAGATAGACCACCTGGACATCCCAGGGTTCAAACCATGGGTCCAACTATACTTCAGATGCTTGTTACCAACGGTCCGATCTCTCGCCCTTAGAGAACCCAGAGGATCCTACCGGCAGATCCTCTACTTTGTCGGACTTTTCCAACATCTGGAAGACCTCAAACTCCTCTTCGGGCCCAAGTCGAGTATTCCGGAGGAACAAGAAAACGACCTGACGCTCACCCCACCCTTTGCCCCTCCGTTGCGGGGGCAGCTGACGATGACGTTTATCAGGAGTGTTGTGTTCTTAAAGGACATGATTGACTTGCTCGGAGGGATCCAAGTTCGTCAGTTGGATCTTTTTTACGTGGACGGGATGTCACTCCTGCTAGACGCTTGTGCGGAAGCGTTGGAAACCTTGCGGTTTCATCCGGATGACCATCATGGTGAGTAGTGTCATCCAAAAGGTGTGGAAGTTGTAGCCGACGAGTTCACAGCTAGATCCACCCTCTGGAATGTTGGCTTATCGCGGAACAAGTCGCTTCGGGTACTCGAGTTCACAGCGTCATCCATTGACAATGCAATAAAGTATGACCTCTCACGCTTCCTCGAGCATGTGTTCTCAACCATCACATCCCCTGCGTCCCTCGAGGTCATGGTCCTTTACCAAGACTACGACTTCATCGGTGTGTGGCATGAACGCATGGGGGCCGAATTCTTTGGACCCTTTTGCAATTTCTCAGAAGACCGGAGCAGAAAGGAAGCCTTACGGTATCGTAAACAATTTGAAGTGTTCTGTGAGGTCCAAAAAGTGCAGGACTTTCATTTGGTGCTGTGTGCGGATGTCTGGCACCGTGTAGGGGAGTACTCGGTGCGAGTATTGAAAGAGGCTGTGGAGAGGGAAAAGGTAAAGGGGGTGTTTGATAATTTTGCCTCCGAACCGGTGGTGATTTATAGCCCAAGCGCGACCCACACTACAAAGCAAGAAGAACTTTATGCTGGGGGTTGCCAGATTTTACCAGCTGGGCGGGGGTCTAATCACCCATCCGTTATATGATTGCCCCCTGTAGCACAGGTTTTGCAAGTACCTACATATCTGGTAGACACGGAGGAGAGAACAACTGTACGTACTATTAGTTGATACGGCAAGAAACAAACCCACACCTATGTCAACCACAGGGATCAGGATACGACGACCGTTCCAGAGACACATAGCCACAAACCCCCAGAATGTGCCGCCGCCGATTCAACTTCGACCCTGCTGAGGACACGCCAAGTCACCTCGGAGACGCTCAACACTGGATTCTGTTCCTTCTGCTTGTCGCTGTGTCTAAACTCCAGCCGCGGCGGGGAATTCCCACGATCTCAGCATTTGATGGCGGGGGAGGGGCGCACCCGATCACCCCCCTGAGCCTGGTTCTCTGTTGCCGAATGAACCAGTTCGGTTTCTGTCAACGATGGTGAGTTGCCTCTCTCACTACCTCTCTCACTACGACCACCACTATGCTTACCGAACCTGCTTCCCCTGGCGGGACCATACCACCCCTCTTGTCCGTCGGAGTCGACATTCTCGCACTCATCGTCGGTGTGATCACACTCTCTTTGCGAGCTCGTTACTCCCTCAAGGACAAGTCTAGAGAGCTGGTGTTTACTCTCGGTTGGCTGATCATGGTGGCAACCCATGGCGTTCCTAAGATCCTGCAAAGCGCTCCAGGCCAGGAGACGCCGCTCCTACGGCGGTTAAGGAGGTAGACGAAAGTTTGAAAAAACTGAGGGGATGGATAGTCAGTCAGGTTAGTACGTCCGCATAGCAGGTTAGTCACACCAGATCTAATAGAGGATAGAATCCCGGACGAAATCCCCGCTCCACACTCAGCGACGGAGGTGGAGGCGGAGGCGGCGGTGGAGGCGGAGGCGGAGGCAACAGCAGAGGGGGAGGGGGAGGCGGCGGTGGAGGCGAAGGCGGCGGCGGAGGCAGGGGCCCAGGTTCCTCTGGACCGGGCGACGGCAACTGCAGGGGTTCAAGTCCCCACAACGAACCAGGCGGCGACGATCACAAAGGCTTTCATCCCAACCTGTACAACAGCGGCAGAGGCTATCTCTCCTCCGTCCCTCACCAAGATCAGCGCTGGCGTGCCGCTCGGGCCTGGCCCAAGGCTTTCTCACGCGCTGTGAGGGGCACCTACTCGAGGTCAAAGAGGTACCTTCGTAAGCGCCTTAGATCGAACGCCCCGCATGTGTCATGTTTTGTTCGGGATACCCGATAATATCATATCCTTCGTAGAAAGGTGCCACTAGCTGAGGTTTATTGCCCAGTATTTGAGAACTTCCACATCGTGTGGACCAACAAAATTGGGGAATTGGACGTCGAAGTGACTCCAGCATGTGGGGCTGCCGTCCTTCCCGCACCCCAGAAGGTTGGCCGAGCTTCGAGTGAAACGGTAGAGGCGCCGGATTCCAGATGCGCGGTCGGAGACGATGTCCACGTCCCGACGCAATGGTCGGGGTCCTGACAGTTCCCTCAAAAGGCTCTGGACATTCGTCTAGATGCAAGTGTACATGGTGTAGCCTTACGGATAGTCACCCACCAGACACACCCCGGTTTAGTTCTCAGGACATTTCTTCCTTCGATGTGTAGATACATAGGATAATACAGTGGTTTCAACTTAATTCAAGCGTTGAGTACAGATTCTACCTTGTGAGGGAAGTATTCTATATAACACGGTGTTCCACATGAACGTGAGGGCAGTGACATCGGACAATGTGAAAAACCCGTTGTGAGAGGTGAGATACGCGAGGAAAATGAAAGCTTGAGCAACACGCAACGTGGACAAGAAAAAAAAGACTATGTACAACATTGAGGACAGCACGAGAAGAAAGAATAGAAACACCTACTACCCGATTTAATCGGGATACATAGCGTACACTCTAAACAGGGTATCTTCGTCGAGGGCTTTCAACCTCAAACACCTTTGGAATAACTTCTTATCGATCGGGAATTGCAGCTTGCTCGCCAGATGCTGGCCCGTGACGAGACTTTTGATCACCCCGGCGATACGCCTCTGCTTCTGGATGTTGATAAGAGGCTCGAGCTGCATTGAAGGGGGGAGAGGAGCAAGAGCGGAGAAAACTTCTGGGTGTGCTGGTGGCTCGAACGTATTTGTTACAGGATCGATGTGGACGGGTTCGCTTGGTGCAGTAGGATCAATCAAATCCGGCAACTGACAGTGGCGGCACAGTTGAGAAAGGTATTGACCTGAGCCGGAAAATTTCAGGTTATGTGAAAGACCGATACAAGGTGATGCATACCTAGGAAAGGGATGCAGGCGGTGCGAGGCTGAATCTTTCCGTCTCCCTTCCCTTTGGCCATCGGCGAAGCATCTACACCAATTACAGAAGAATCGTGGGGATTGACACTTATCGGCTCTGCTTTGATCGCGGCTTCCACTTCTTGACGAAGATACCTGAAGTCTCCAGCCGAATCTGTGACAAGCCTGAGGTCTCGATACACCCGCGCCTCTGAAGAACCGAGCTTCTCCCAACGTTTCCCTACGGCTCGAGCAACCCACTCGCTCTGCAGGCCCGCGAGGAGGGATATCAAAGTATTGAATGCGCCGCGTTCGTACAATTTCTAAAGAACCTGCGTTAATCGAGGGAACGGTGACAAAAACCCGAAGCGTACCCATGCAACACGGATAAACTTGGACACGAGGTTCAGCCGTTCAGTCGGGGGAGTCAGCACGATCTCGGAAGCAACGAACTTCGCGAACAGGTTGAACCTTCCCCTAAACGCAACCAGGGCACTCGTCTTCGGGGTGACCCGACGCTCAGCCTTGTATCTTGCCCGATCTTTCAAATACTGCGCCCAATCAAGAATGTTCGACTCCTCGACAGAGTTTCTCCAATCGTCAACCACAAGCTCCTCAAACTTGAGTCCGATGAACAATTCTCGTTCAATGATCGCAAAGTGTTCCGCCAGTGGTGCAGCTCTGACCGTCAGGAAGAACGATCGATGGTGAGTTTTGGAGGAAGCAATGAAAGTGGACGGAGGGGGCGACCTAATCCTGCCGCTCGCCGGGCTTCCAACCCCAGAGTCAGCGGATGTGGATGGCCGAGTAAGGACGCGGCTCTGTAGGATCTCGAGAGGAACGACGTCTTCAATACCCGGCATCAGATCCGTGCCCATTATCGGTGATCCAGGACCAGATCGTGGGGTGCTCGAGGTAGCCTTCGACGCGTATGTCTGAGCCATAGGGGTCTCTACGTCCGGAGATAACCCATCGTTTGTGGGAGGGGACTGAGAAGCTCTTCTGGTGTCCACGAACATTGCTTGGGTCGGATTTTGCTCCGTAGCATCGATAGGTTGAGATGGTCTGACGAGTCCAAACTCGTCTACCTCGTTCTCGCCAGAGCCTTCGTCCTCGTCAGAATCGTCGACCGGGAATCTCGGTTTCTCATCTCCATATAACCCGTTGGCCATCCTCTCCCGGATGGACTTGACCCACGTGTCGACCTTGCTCTGTTTCACCGTCTGCTGCGTCTGATTAATTCTTCCCTCGAGCTTGTTCAACGCCGTCTCCACGTCACCCTCCCCTTCGTCGTCAGTCAGCGAGTCGACGATCGCGTTGACCTGCCACTGGTGGATACTGTGCCCCAACCGAGGGTGCCCGTCATCCCCCGCACCGGTGGCGGAGGAGTGTCTGTTATCCTCGGCGGCATCCGTAGCACTTGAAGAAGCGATAGAACTCGATGCGGCGGAGATAATGCTTGTATGGCCCCCTGCAGCGCCGAACGAAGAAACGCTTTCAGGCCGAATGAACTCGAAGTCCCTCCTCAGTGGTAGCTTCCTCGGGAGTCTCCTCAAACCAGGCGGGCACGCGGTGTCCGAAGCGCCTGTGTCCATCTTCCCAGCATCGCCCTCGCCATCCGAAGACATATCAGATAGGTCGAGCTCATCGATAGAAACCACGTCAATCTGCCAACCATCGTCGAGGACCTGTCCATTGTCGGGCGAATCGTAATAAGAGTCGTGCTGGAACCGGCGCTGGTACCCACCCCTCATAAGGCCACGACCACCCGAATGATTTGAGGTGCTAGGGGGCGGTGATGAAGCAGGAGGCTCAGCCAGTGGGCCGCTCATCATGGATTCATGGGCCTGTCTCCTCGATTTCTCCGAATCGTAGGATTCCGGAGAAGCAGGTCTGGAGTCCGGCCGGAGAGAGACTTCCTCATCCACATCACGATCTGGGGTGTTCTCCTCAGTGGGCACGCCTTCCTCTGCATCAACATCAGCAACAACGACGTCCTGGATCCCTGCTCCGACGCTATCCCCAGCATCCAGAGCGAGTAAAGAGCTATCCTGAGTACCATCCAAGGAAACGGGGTCCAATTCTTCATCCACATTAACGCGAGGGGGAAGTTCTGCGTCGTCCTGGTCCTCAGGCTCCTCAGAGACAGCGTCTAGTCTCTCGCCGCCGTCCCTATCTCCCGCACTCGACACGCTTGGTGAGACGGGAATCGTCGAAGAAACATTCGTCATCACCCCTCCGCCATGCAAATTCCCGGCGTCCTTTGCACTGATCCTAGGCGTTCCAGGTAACGAAATCGCGGGAGAGACCATATTGGGGCTCGATGGATGACTCGGGCTCCTGACTGAGTTGGAATGAATCGACGATGTGGTAGACGAGGCGAGCGATGAAGCCAGTGGAGGGTTGGTTGTCGACTGCTGATCGATCATCTTGAGATACTGTTCCACCCCTCCTCTGATTATTAATAGATCTCCGGTCGCATTTGACTCGAGGTTAAACGGAGAAATGTCGAGAGGATCTGCTCGAGTCACTTGCAATTGAGAATTCCCACCCGCACCCACGGTATTTCGGGGGTTCAGAACGCGCTTCCATCTTCCAAGCCTTCCGATCGTGTTCACGAACGCTCGAGAGAGTGGTTTGTGGTGAAACGGCAAGGTAGAAGGACTAGGAATGAAGACCGCGTTATGTGGCCGCAAGGTTGCTGACGAGGACGAACTGGTCAGCTCGGTTGACTGCGTGTGGGAGAGGATTGCTAGATGCAGTGGTTGTTGGAGAATGGCAGCATCCGCAGCTGGCGTTTGGGTCATCCCCGAGCCCTTCCCTGGAGTACCAAATTGTTGAGGGTGGGTGGCCGAAGCAACTCCGGAATCGGGAAGGAAGTCCAGGTCCACGTCCGAGTCTTCGTCAACACCGCCAGATGGGTCAGACCTACGGGACTGGTGGCCTGAAGTTCGCCGACTGGTTGAAGTCCGCGAATAAGGGAGTCCAGAGGCACGAGGTTTGGATGTCTGAAGATTGATGCAATCCTTGGCCACTTTCTTCAACTTCTTCACAATGTCCTAAAACGAAGAAGCAGTTTCGCTTTCGGTCGGTGGAAGTCACAAGGGAAACAATGACCCACCATAATGTCCTTCTTCCCATACAGCGTTGGATCCTTGGCGAGCGTATTTAGCCAATTCCCAAATAAGACCCTCAGCTCCCTGTTCGGCACGAAGTCGATCACGAAGAAGGTCAATAACCAGTACCTGATCGCGATGAAAGTCCTAACTCGAACGATGCGCTTGACCATATCATCGTTACTCAGGTTATTGACGGTGAGATTGCTTCTGAGTCCCTGCCCACTTCCCGTCTCCTGAATTGAGGAAAGACGATACGAACTCCGAACTGACCCAGGGGCAGAGGGAGGAGAGGAAGATGAAGATTCGAGAGCCCAATGGAACCTGCAGATCAGGAGGTGACATAGGTCCACAGCGCTAACGTAGGTCCGATACGTGAGGAAGAAAATGAGCAGTTCATCATAGTTGAGTTCTGAGGTCAACTGCGCAATCCATCGCTCGATTGTGGCTGCGATCAAAACCTTCCTCGGCGTCTCTCCGTTCAAAGAATGACCGGGATATGGGGGGGAAGGTTGCACCCGAGATCCAGGAAGCGAGGCCTCCGTCCGTGAAACCCCTGGCCGAACTGAAATACTATGGCTAGATGTCGCCAGACTTGCCGCGGATAGCGTCGCCATTGAAGCCGTGGTCGTAGTTGCCAGCGTGTGTTGAGTCCCCAGTCCGGTTACTTTCTTCCCCTTCTTCGAACCAAGGATCTGGTCAGTTGAGCTTTGTACGACCATCGGTCCGTGGTTCGGAACTGTCTCGGCACAAGCTGCGGAGCCTGTGAGCCTCGATGCCCTTCCAATGCTTGCATTGACGTCCAAACTAGCACCATCTTCCTCGCTCGGGCCAAATCCACTCCACACTTCACCCCACATCACAAACCTCGGGTCATCCTTTGGTGCCGCGTTCAGCTCGTTCCGGGAAGTCAACCGGATCACTGTGGTTTCCAGACACTCGGTATCTTCGGACAACTTGTCGAGTAGGGGGATACCACGGTATGACTGGAGCACGTCGAACACCTGCGTAGAGTATCTCGAATGCAACGAAGTCTCTAGGCTCGGGGACTGCGTCTCCTGGGAAACCGCCGAGGCCGGAGTATACATCGAGTTGTGCCGGGCGTGAGTCGGTAAGGTCTGTTTGGCCGGAACAGGAGTAGAGGGGGGGAAACCTGACCCAGGGCCAGAAGATCCAGAAGATTCGTACCCATCCACAGCAGCGCTCACGATGGCCGCATCCACTTCCGAATCCGATTCCGAGATTGGCTCCGGAGTCCTAATGGAGAACTTTTCCAGTCCCTTCCCCTTCGTACCTGTCGACTGTCGAGATACAGGGTCGGCCCTAGCCGTCAGACCGGATTCGAAGCTTTGCATCTCGCGGATGACATGTCCGTTGTCGATTTTGAGGTGATCAGTATATCTGTAACCCTTCACTTCGTCTGCATCCCATACTTCGCCGTTCCCTCCCTCCGTGTCCAATCCCAAGCTCCCTTGACCATCCACATCTACCTCCAGACCATTCCTGCCGCTTCGACTCCAGCTCCTCTCCCTGCATCTACCTCTCTCTCGTATCACTGGCGGATCAAAATATATACCCCTACCGAATGGGTTCTTCAGCCCAAAACCTTGATGCGATCTCGAGTAACCCTGGTTCTGCGAGCTTGAGCTCGTCCAGCTCCCGAGGGCGCTCACGTCGGGTCTCCAACCGAATCCGCCGTATCCACCACCGTATCCAGAGCCGTAATTGGACGAATCATCACAGGAGCCTGTTTCCGAGAACGTTTCTGTGTTCCATCCCATGACATCACCGAAAACGTCCCGTGTTGGTGGCAGAGGAAGGGGTTGTTGAATCCTTGAGGAAATCGAGCCCATGCTTGCCAAGCCGGTAGCCATCTTTGTAACAATGTCGGAACGTTGGGGAGTCGACCGATGGATATCTGCCCCCGTGACGCTGTGGGCATGAGGTCGCCCGGCAGCAAGATTTGGGATCGTCGGGCCCTGCACAATCTGGGGGGGAGGGTTGGACGGAGTGACTCCAATGTGCCCGTTTTGTGGATTAGCCATTCCGAACATATTGGACAATGACCGTGCTCTCCTCAGCCTACGGTTCGGGAGAGAGTTTGCGGGCTCATTCATCGATTGGGGGGAGGGTCCTGGGGCAGGGGGTACAATTCCTTGTTGGTGGGGTTGCGACGGAGGAAGGGGAGGTGGGATCGTATTGGGTGCTGGAATTTTTGGCAATGTGCTGACGCTGGTGTGAGAGTGCTTGAATATTGTTGGTGGCAGGAAGCTATGCATGCTCATGCGAGATCGACGCTTCGTAGGACCCGATGAGCCATTGGACTTGGTAGTGCCGGTGCTTTGGGACGGCCGGGATGGCATAAATGCTTGCCGATCGAGGTCCTCGCTCGAGAGTGCTGGAGGGGAGAGTTCCCGATGCCTGTACCCAAACAGTCAGGCCAAGAACGTTCGCAAACAGTTGCCAAGATGTGTGGGGCCATTAGAACAGGAGCTTACCCAACGCGATACATCTGCTTCCCATGCTGATTAACAAATGCGGTGATAGCGTACGGGGATATGGCATATGTCCCCTTCGCTGAGCTTCCCACCCTCATCCTTTCGTCGTACCGCTTCTTCAGCTCGCGTGCGGCGGCTCCCGATGAGGTTTCGACGAAGCTGCCGTCCCCTGTGGTGAAGGGTCACATTATTTCAGTAATTAGGCGCTCGGAGTCGGTAATTTGTGTCCGTTGGGAAAACATAATAGACGTCTGCCGGCTAGAAAGCCTCCGTGACCATGTGTCAAAGGAGTCTGAGCCCGTGTGTCCGGAACCGGAAGGGCTAGGATCCGTACACGTTGCAGGAATGATCTGGAGGACCGTGCAGACGGGCAAGCCGCCCATATGTGTAGCACACGTAGCCTTCCTCCGTCCGACAGGAAGACGCGCGCGTCGGTCGAGACTTTCTCAAACCCCTTCCAATGCGACACGTTGAGAAAAATAAAAAGAACGGCAACTCACTTGCAATGGATATATCGGCATTGGCTATCTCTGGGGGCAGTTCATCGTCAGAGAGAACGAAACTCGACCGGGATTTGTTCGTTGAGGGATTCGGAAGAGGCAAAAAGAGCGTGTTGGTGGATGGTTCAGCGGGATTGAAGGAGATGGAAGAGGCAATGGATTCTTCGCCGCCGGAGGGTTGGCGATCTTGGATGACAGGAGGAAGATCTTTCAACTTGCTTAGAGTCGCTGTGGGTTGTGTCGGGGATGTGGAAGTCGTGGCGGTGGTCGTCGCTGTCGTCGTCGTTGTCGTCGTCATCGTTGTCGGTGGCGGAGTAGAGGTTGGCCAAGTCATTTTCTTGTCGTCGTCGTCATCTTCTTTGGCCTTGGTGGTTGCGGCCATAGTGGTTGGGTCAATTGGGCCGCAATGATCGACTCCAAGGCTACCAAGTACGACCATGGACGGAGACTCACCGACGACCCTCGTCCCCACAAAAGCTGCTCCCTCCGCTTCAGTGTTGTCCACCGACTCCGTAACAGCAGCGACGACGAGTTTCAAGACCTCAACCCAAACGGTTCACAATCCGGAGGTACTCCTTCCACTCATTTATCTACCCTAGATCGCCGGCTAACCCGTCTCTTCAGATAGACATCTTCGTTGCCTCTCAGCGTGGAGAAGTAGACATTATACGAGATCTCATCGAGTCTGGTAGAGCCTCGGCGACCGACAGAGACCCTCAAAATATCACCCCCCTTCACTGGGCAGCGATCAATGCGCAGCTTGCGGCATGCCGGTACCTCCTCGAACAGGGCGCAGAAGTCGACGCCCTCGGTGGTGACCTCGTTGCTACTCCTATGCAATGGGCCGCTCGTAATGGATACATTTACATCATTCAACTCCTCATCGCACACGGCGCGGATCCCAATATCACGGATTCACAGGGATACAACACCCTACATCTCGTGACCCATTCCAGCAGCGTCATGCCTCTGTTATACATTCTTCACCA
>Ga0307515_10021711_pt1 | contig 11360 bp, 12 predicted proteins | sample 17_EM_MG_FD_194513 | JGI IMG/M metagenome (GOLD analysis project Ga0307515, IMG submission 194513) | Populus trichocarpa ectomycorrhiza microbial communities from riparian zone in the Pacific Northwest, United States - 17_EM | ecosystem: Host-associated > Plants > Roots > Unclassified | place... | reverse complement strand
GAGAGCTTCGCGGGTGGTTTCGAGTGCTCCTTGTAAAGGCTCGGAGGTGCGTTCGTACATAAGTGCCGAGCACTGGAGGAGAATCTTAGCAATATCGAGGTTGAAAATTAGAGTCTGGGTGTTGTGCAAGTGGCGAGAAGGCATCGGCTGGGAGAGGGCCTTGCGGCTGATTTGAATTTGCTCATCGGATAGTTGACGGAACATCTGCGGATATGCTGAGAGTATTTATTTGAGTATGGGTCGACAGAGGTCAGAGATGGATACATACCTGCATTCACGAGGGTTAATCCTCCTGCGTACCGGCGTGACCATCGTCGGAACAATGAGCGAACGAGAGGGATATTTGTTAAGATACACCAGAGTAGGAACCCGCTGAGGACCAAAGACGCCAAGAACGCAAAGACAAGCATCGAAATCTTATCGAGCAGGCCTGAAGGGGAAAAATGATATCAATATCAATAATATACCCTGATGTACACTGACTAGCTCAAGTACTTACTGCCAGGAAAAACCACTAATCCCCACCAACACCTCCACCAAGTCTTGCAAAGGAAATACACATACTGATAGGCCATCTTGCTGACCTACGACATAAATTTAGTCGAAGTAATATATTTCTCGTCTCCGGGAAACACGATGAGCACCAATACGCACCTTTGGGAAGAAAGCGTCGCCCGGCTTCACCACAGGCGGCTCGTGTTGGGCCAACCATGTGAGCTCATCAGCGTGTAAACGCCATAAACTGCCTAGACTATCTGTATCTTTGGGTGTTGTGGGTATGAAGGGGGAGCCAGAAGTCGGGCGAGTGCGTTGACGCTCGTTATCGGAGATGATGGTGGTCGAAGAGTGTCTCTCAGATGTCTCACGCGTCGATGAGGAGTCCATCTTCGAGGGGAGACGCGCGAGTTAGTGACGAAGATCAAAACCGCTGTCTACTACCAGTTATATATATACTAGAGCCACAAGAAATGCAAGAGCGAAATCACGAGCCACAAGAATGCAACGGAAGACAAATGAAATGCAAAGACAACGAAATGGAATGGAAGGCAACGGGATGGAATGGAAGGCAAGACCGATGCTCGGTTCGTATGTACGCACATAGCCGTGATGAATTGCTCAGGGACAGACGCGCGGCACTGCCACTATATTCAACTGAGCCCCACTGCGCCAGACCACTGACGGGAATTTACCCGACAGTTTGCGATACAAGGAAAGCGACCGACTGACCGACATTCTGATGAAGCTGGTACAACCTAATAGCTGCTGCTGGTACGTGTTACGGTCCCCGTGCTGGGAATCAGCGCTGTCTTGACTCATGGCGAGCTAGCGTTATCTTTCGTCCAGACCAAGACGGTCTTGTCCTACGATACATCCCAGGGTGTTGGAGATAGATACGCTGCGAACCGAGCATCGGTCTTGCCTTCCATTCCATTTCGTTTGTCTTTGCATTCCATTTGTCTTCCGTTGCATTCTTGTAGCTCGTGATATTGCTATATCGCTCTTACATTTCTTGTGGCTCTAGTATATAACTGGTAGTGGTCTGAGTGCTCAATGGACAGCAGTTTTGATCTTCGTCACAGGGATAATTTATACAGACCGGGATCAGTGCGCGGAATAATGTTGTGGATGTCAAGCCAGATAGGGTTAATGCGTTGGGCGAAGTTGGTGTCACTAGCACGCTTGGAAGCAACATCGTCATTGTTGTCCTTCTCACCACCCTCCTCCTTGTTGTGTGCATGCTTTTCGTTGGTCTCCGCATCGTCCTCCAACTCGTCCTCAATATAGTCAGTGATGGTGTCCAACAGCGTGCACTACTCGAAGTATGAGTATTTGAGGCATGGATAGCAATTACAACGCACCAGAGGTTTGTACATGTCACTTTCAAACTGAACGGTTTGAGAACAGACGGCAGTAAGGAAGTCCATGATAACTCGATTCTTTGATATGTAATATTTCAGGTCGCTAACTTCCTCGGCTTGATTAACACCTTGACGATGTTGGCTCGTTAAAGGAAACACACGTGGCCAGTATAGTCTTTAGATTTGTTTCAGCATCAGTGATGTTGGTAGAGGAGGAATAATGGGACGTCGAGTGCGGCGCTTCGCTTCAGTTTTGGTCCATCCCGCTGACTTCGGGCAACATGCAGATATCACACTCCAAGGAACCCAACATCAGGACTATGTGCTGAGGTTGTTCATAGGAAATCAGGAGCTAGGATTGCAGACGCAAGACAACCGAACCTGGACACCAGCCCAACGCCCGTATGTCCCTTATCTACCCACTACGCACACTTACTGATGGCCGCTCATGTACAGAGGTGTTTCCCCGACATCCGAGATGCGCGCTGAGATCGAAATGAGGAGCGGTCATTCATTTTGGGCCAAAATCCGACTGGCGAACGAGGCGATCGACCTACAAGCGCTTTTCAATGATTATCGGAGCACCATCAAGCACGTATTTACGGTACCGAGTCAGTCATGACCACCATCTGTCCGCTCGTATTTAATCGTGAAGCGCAGAAGACATTATTTTGGTTGGAAAACACCACCAGTATCGTTGGTCTCTAGAATTACGATTCTTTGCGATCACTATCGTTCGTCTCTTTGCAACTGCCCGTCCCGGCCAGGTATTAATCTTCGCATAGAGGGAATCTCTGCGCTTATCGCTCGATGACCTCGAAGAATGTTTAAAAGGTTACTCCCCGCTGATGAGCAGATCGACCGAGACAGCTGTGGAGAACGCTATTAAATATGGCGCTGTATTCGCAGAGGTCCGTTTTTCCACGTAGAGACTAGCAGAACATTGACACCTTGTAGTTGAATCCAATCACAAAGGCTGTCTTTGGTGTTGCCAAGGTTACATTTGAGGTTCGTGCTCGCTACTGGCGTAACAGCAGCAGAAGTAACTAGCTCTTGAAGGTACAAACCGAATACGACCAAATACCATCGGGCGTTCTGGACCGGTTGAAGCGCATTTTACCTTTCGCGAACCTTGTCGCGGACAAAATAGTTTGCGACGAGACCGATCTCTTGGAGGAGATCATCCCGCGAATGTATGAGGTGATGCACAGGGTCGCGAAAGTTTCGTACGACTACGTCACACATGGTAGGTCGTCACCCTGATGACTTTGGCAAGTACTAAGAATTGCAGCGAGAACGGCGGGCGGGCCGGCCTACCAGGAGAAGCTCAAAGCAGTAGAAACTGAGTTGACGGAGGTCGTTGAAGACTTCGACCGTGCAGTAAATGTTGAAGCTCTCCGCCGGACCAAGGAGACTGGTGAGTACTCATTCTCTCCATCTCTCGATGAATCATTCTCAACAGTTCCGTTTAGAGCAGCACCTTTTGCTTGGTCGTCTCAAAGATGTCAAGACCACCTATGCCTGGGATCTCTGCTGCATGGAAGGCACCCGCAAGTCCCTCCTCGAACGAATCATAACTTGGGCAACCAAAGGATTGGAGCAAACAGACGGGAGAAATACATACTGGATCTACGGCTTACCTGGCATTGGCAAAACGTCGTTAGCACATTCGATCTGCGCGGGGCTTCACGATAAAGAGCAGCTTGCCGGAGCGTTTTTCTGCCGAAGGGATGACCAGGAATTGAGAGACCCCAGAAATATCCTTCCGACTCTCATCCGCAAACTCGCGATACTCTTCCCCCCTTTTCGAAGTATTGTCGCAGAATGTCTTCGAAACGACCCAAATGTAGCACCAGAATCAATGCGACCCATTCTCTTCCTTGACTTCATCCGCAAACTTCCTCGCCTCCCAAAAAAGACTCTCGTCTTTGTCATTGACGCGCTTGATGAGTGCGGCAGCGCCGAGAGTCGTCCAGGCTGTTGAACGAGCACGACCAGACCTAACGCTGGAGAGTCGGGAGACAACCGTGAAGTATATATGGGCAAACATTGCGCTAAATATACAAACCACGAACGAAACACGAAACACCAAAAACATGGCGTGTGATGAGTCACACTCACTCAACACAGGCGTCCTGAAGGCACTGACAGACGCGACCGCATGCGCTCCGTGGCTCAAGGTTATCATCACCAGTAGACAAGAAGTCGATATCCAGCGTTTTTTTGATGGTCCCACTCAAACGTCGCATTTGCGATGTGATTTGACAGCAGATGAAGAGACCACTTCCGACCTACGAATCTTTGCCGAACACCGATTCAATAAGGTGGCTTCAACGCGGCACTTCCAATCTCCTTGGCCAGAACCATCGCTCTTGGATAGACTTATCGACCGGGCAGCGGGTCTGTTCATCTTCATCGAGACTCTTGCAAGTGCCCTTATACGTTGCCATAACGCCAATGAGCTGCTAGCAAGGACCTTGCATGACTCAGCCGGTCCTGGCTTGGCGTCTCTATACGACCTTTACGCCAGTATCGTCAAAGCACGGAGAGTGCGTAGCGGTGCCGAATTTAAGCGGGTGATTGGAGTGTTCCTTATAACGGCGCCGTACCGTCCACTATGCGAAGAGACGATTGCAGAGCTGGCGGGAGTGAACCTTGACCTGGTGAAAATGTGGGTAGAAGATCTCGGCTCTTTGTTCTATCGAGACGAAGGAGCCGGTGGAGGGATTCGTGTCCGGCATTTGTCGATTTCGGACTCGATGATTGTCAGGGCGACTGTCAGGTCAACCTTCGAGACGCAAATATGGAACTGGGTATCGCTTGCCTCGAGAAGATGGTTGAACGGCTCCGTTTCAACATCTGCGGGCTCGAAGATTCCCGGCTCGCGAAATGCCGATGTGAAAGGACTCGCATCGCGAATCAAAGAAAATATTTCCGACGCTCTGCAGTATAGTTCTCTGTATTGGTCCAATCATCTTTGCTTTACTCCCGACACTGGCGAGAAGCGTGTGTGGGACATGCTGAGGAAATTCTTTGAAGGGCAGTATCCACTCTTTTGGGTTGAGGTATTGAGCATTATGAGAATGTTGGGAATTGGGGTTCCAAGCCTTCGAGCACTGACATCGAAATTGGTCAAGGTGAGCACCGTTGTATCGGGGATTCCAGAAGCGATTCTAATATACGAATGAGAAACTTTTGGAAAGAATTCAAGATTTTTGTCGTTTCATGATCGCCTTCCGCACTCCCATCTCCATGAGCACTCCGCACACCTATCTTTCAACGGGACCATTCCTGCCCTCAGAGTCACCCTTATCAACGATATTTAGTACACATTTCACTAAAGGCATCCAGATGCAAAGAGGAAAATTGTTGTCATGGCCAGAGCCGCCATTAGAATGGATCGGACACTCTGGTCCTGTGACTTGCATGAGTTATTCTCCCAATGTGTACTACATTGATGACTGAGTAACCATGGACGTGGTAGAGGTAAATGTGGCATCGTCGAGTTGGAAAGCTATCGATGATGTAGAGAGCGGCGATGCTTCAGGACCATCGATGGAGTGAGCGAAGAACGTCTTGAAAGAAACCTGTTCAGTGCACTGTCGAGGCCGCTACTGGGAAGGGGCCGTGAGCGTAGACGGCCTGCGGTGCTGAGAGGTGGGACGCTCCCGATACCAATCGCAAAATACCAATTACTATTCACACAAACAAAGAGTGTTTTGGGCACGGCAAGACAGCTAAACAGACCACTATTAATATGTTCTTTAATTCCAAGTCGAACTAGGACTGTCTTTCCTTGAAATACAAACCTTGATCTGATAATGCAAATACAGTTGAAATTTCTATAATGCATACGCTCATAATGCATAAATCAGATAATGCATAGGTTTGGGCGTCGACGGAGTTCGTTCCTATCTAAATTGACCATTTTTGCATAACGAATACTGCATAGCCTTTTGGTGTATTTATGCGTTATCAGATTTTGAAACAAAGGAAAGTTGCGCTTATCGATCGGCTGAGATGAGGAAGATTTGCACCTAAATCACACAAAAGTGACCGATTGGGGAGACGGCACGAAAAAAACCTTACCCTCTTTGATTGGATGACTGTTTATACATATGTGGGTACTCTCCCTCAACCAATCAAGCAGGTGGATGTGGTAGAATACTTTGCCACAAGGCCCGAGGGTCCATTAATTTTCACTCAATCCACACTGTCAGGCAAACTACAACGCAGCTCAGAGATGGAAGCACGTGTACACTCAAATCCCAATGCATTGTCAAGCAAACGACCACGCATCGTCACAAGACCAGAGGTGGATCGAGCATTGTGGCTGTGGGCACTGATAAAAGGGTATGTGGTGTTTCTCACCTGCTGTGGTGTTTTTTGTGGTGTTTTTCGCCGGAAGTCTAAATCACCACAAATACTTGCGGTGATTTGTGTGGCGATTTCACCACAAGTCCAAATCACCACAAGTATTTGTGGTGATTTGTTCGAGTTTGGGTCAAAAGGTCGGGGGGCACTATGAGAACATCAAAAACATGTTCGATAGCATGTGTACATTGTATCTAGAGTGTTTTTACAAGGAATAGAGGAACATTGTCAGACCAAGAAAATGCAAACCAAAATTTTTCTCCAAGTTCGAATCACCACAAGTCACAACTTGGAACCAGCCAACCTTGACTGTCCACCGACAGACACTTTCCTTTCAAGTTTTCCCGAATCCTTACTCTCCACATATCTATCTCCTATATTTGTAAGTGTGGTGCTGTTTTCCTACTGCCAGGATGCGTGAGCCTGATTTGGGGATGCGTGACCCCAATTGGGACTGGCGGCCAGGGGCAGTTTTGGGGCTGGCTAACATGTTCTGTGCATTGAAATAGGTGCAACAGGTGTCATGATGCGCTCTGTCTCCCTGAGCTGCCCCCCATGGAGAGGGCAACTTCTCCTGATGGTTCCAACTCAGGGAGCGGCCACAGCAGCACTGACAGTGAGTCTTCAACTCTGCTTCACTTGTACGCATCAATAATCTCACTGATGGACATCAGCAACAAGGTCACAGGAGCAGAAACATACTCTGCAGATCAAATTGTCTGCACTCCACCTCCAGTGCAGATCAAGAAGGCTGCTCCTCCACCAAATGTAGGACACGTATGCACAGTATGAGTGTGAGTGAGCAATAGAGCCAGCCACTGATGCGGGGCATCACCACACAAACATCCCTAACCAGATTGATCGGACCACGGCTACACCACCCCTCTGTCTTCGTCCACAACCAATGTTATTATCAACGATAACACGGGCTGTCCAATGCTATGTTCATCACTTCGCACATGGCGCCCTGAACAGAACGAGTTGTCCGCAAAGGTGATGTTGACTTGTCACAAAAGCCAGGGCCTTGATCCATGGGAGTCGAGATGAGAGTTTACCTAGCACAAGCACAAAGGTAGGTACTTTGCACTGACTGATTCACCTATATACACGTTCTAGCACTAGGGCCTTTGTCTATGTGGGTCGCTCTTGACCTTCTGCCCTGTCACGGATGCGGCCACGTGCGTACCACGGTTCAGAGAATCAAAGTGCTTACTACTCAGGAGCAGGAGGTAGCCATACTCGTCAGCACTCTAGAACATGGATGGGCACTGCCTTCGTGAACCCAACCAACCGAGCAGCGGGAAGTCAGCCATGGCAGCATGGAAATGTACTACACTATTCCTCGTAAGTGCCTTCTCCCACTCTCTCTTAGGTATCTGTCCTCTCCGTTCATCAAAAGGTTGTTTCCCTTTTGTCTTCACTCTGACCTCACATATTCCTTTTGACGGTGCGTACTGTTCCCTATGTTCACACTCTGCCACTCTTTGTCAATTGCTGATGCCCCCCTAAGCGCAAGGACGACCCCCATCCCACTTTCAGTCCATATATGGTCACACTTCGTGGTATTGTGAACCGGGCTATCCATTCTATCGGCACAAAATACTTTTCCCTACCACGTACGAGACCCATCACTTTGGGACCCACTCGAACACCCATGGCAATCAGTCAACCTCTGCACTAGATACACCAATCGATACCCCCCACGCATTCTGTATGCAAGGAAAGGACTGAACATAGCACCCAAGGCACCCAAGGCACCCAAGGCCATTCGTTTCCCTCTCCAACCCCTCTTGTCTCGTTTTCTTATATTTTTAGTGATTTGTATCATAGAATTCACTATAAATATCACTATAAATATCACTACAAGTTGAAATTCACCACAAATCTAGGTCCGGCTAGCCCAAGAAAACACCACAAGTCGGACAAATCTCTTATTGGAAAACACCACAAATCGGTATGACTTTATATTAGAAAACACCATAAATCGGTATGACTTTATATTAGAAAACACCACAAATCGGACAAAACCACCACAAGTCATATATTGGAAAACACCACATAGAAAACACCATGACTTGTGGTGAAACCTGTGGTGTTTTGCATTGGTGAAATTCACCACACAATCACCACAAGTCCTTTCATCAGTGTGGGTTCAGCACACGGAGCAGAAGCAGGAGGTTGTCAATACAGGGATGCTTGTTGCGAAGTGAGCAGCATTCGAGGAGGTACTTAGTGTCCCAGAAGATGAAAGGCTCACTGGACCAGGGTGGCTTCAATCATTCTGTCGGGCGTGAGTGAACCTTAAACTGGCCAAATTGCGGCTCACATTTTATTAGGCATCAACTCAAGGAGATTAGAAGACATGGAGAAGCAGGATCGGTCAATACTGAGACCGTTGAAGAGGAACAAGCCCGTATAAGGGAACTCCTGGCCGGATTCCGGCCTGAAGACCGCTGGAACGTTGACGAATCAGCTCTCTTTGCATTTGCTCCACCTGATCGAGGACTGTGACAGAAGTTTTGGGCTTGTAGTCAACTTGAGACCATCAATTTCATGTAATACGTACCATATCTGATACTGCATAATTCTGATAATGCATAGGATTTGGCGTCGACGGACCGTATGCATTATAGAAATTTCAACTGTATGTAATAATGCATAGGATTGAGCGTTGACCGACCTTTTGCATTATTAGCATTTCAACTGTATCTCTGCGACCTCGTCTTTTCTCTCCTCGGTTTTTAGAAACCCGGTCTCAGAAAACCACCTCTAAGCACTACCAGCATGTCCTTTACACTCTCCGAAACGCGCGCAGCTACGCCACCTACGTCGGACCTCGACGTGCTGCTGCAGTTCTCCACTTAAAAACCGGTCAATCGTTCGCTGGGAGGTCATTCGGTGCACCAAAGAGTGTCTTTGGTGAAATAGTATTTCCCACTTCCATCACTTCCTGTAAGCACCCTTTTTGTTGCGTCATTGGAGACGCAAGGCGGCGATCAGCCCCGGAAGGGTTATACGGATATACCAACCCCCTACCGTTTGATATTCTCTCCCAGTAAATGTTCGTCTCATGATTACCGCCGCTACGCTATCCAAGACCCCCGCACCTAGCTCCAATTTGAGCGAGCACGCGGGTCCGTTCTGAGGCCATCACAGAACACCTACTGACGCATGACCACAGACACGGAGTCGATGACCGACCCGTCATATCGAGGTCAAATCCTCGTTTTTTACGACGCCAATGATCGGCAACTACGGGGTACCTGTCAACACTACACAGGTCACCTCCACCGATGTTGGAGTCGTACTTGAGTCCCTCCGAGTACAACCCACCATATGGCCACGTTCAACACCGGAGCACCGGCGCAAGCGCCTTGTCAGTTGAATTGTAACATTAACAGTATGCATTCCGGGTTTCATTTACCTGCTGCTTGGCCTGCCAGCCGTTGCCAGTTCCCGTGGCCGGCGTCATCCATATTGAGCTTGCTCTGGTCAGAGGCGAGTCCATATGATGCAGGCGTTACCTGTCCAGGCGCGCACAAGGGGACGCCGCCAACCGGCTTGGTCCTCGCCGGTGCTCTCCTGCTATAAAACCCAATCCGCCTCTCCTTAGGGATTCGCCCGCCACACAGTTCAGCTACTCGGTCTTTCCTTTGCACGATTCCTGCACCCCGATCCCCTCCGCTCAGCTATGAAGTCCTTTGCTGCTGCTGCCATCATTGCCCAGGCTTCCGTTAGCCTATTCGCCACCGCCGCTCCACTCAAGGTCGACCTCATCGGACGCGAGTTGCCCACGCCAGTGTCCACTACGACGGCGAAGACATATCTCGCTGCCTGTAAGCAGTCATTGATTTTCTACTCCACCCCGACACCCTACAGGGTGTCCTGCCTTCTGGCACTCATTTTCTGCAAGGCACCCGTTTGCTCGTCCATCAGAAGGCGTGATGGCCTTCAGCATCGAGCGAATCTACCAGACATGCAAGGCTTGTCAGGTACTGACGTTTCCCACTGTTTCCAGTGACCGTCACACCAGAAACCAATCAGAACAATTGTAGGTTACGCGCTTCGCGTGTTGTAACACTCATCTGACTACCGAATTAGATGATAGAAAATCATTCCCTCACTGGATCACAATCTCAGGTTAGACAACTTCTTGGGACGAGGAAATCGTCCTTTAATATTTCAAATGGAGCCCCGCTCTAACGTCACCTGACATCGGAAAATGTAACACTCGTGAGGTCGTACTTAAGCGTGATGGCACCGACGTGGTCCAAGGGTCCGATTGCTCGGCGTAGTCAGGCAGCTGGTACTCTGTGTATGACGATCTGACTTGGGATTCTGCTTCTGATGTGCAAATCGACCACGTTGTGCCTTTGAAGGAAGCATGGGTCTCTGGTGCTGCATCTTGGTCTGTGGTTTAAGGTCCTCCCCCAGATTTGCCCTTAACTGACCCCTTGAATGTTTAATAGGACCACTGCCCGCAGACAGGCTTTTGCCAATGATCTTACACGCCCGCAACTCATCGCAGTCACTGGCAGGGTCAACCAGGCGAAAGGTGACAATGATCCCGCGGAATGGATGCCTGACAGTTCCTACGCCTGCACTTATGTCCGTGCATGGGTTACCGTCAAGCACTATTATGATCTCTCAGTCGACGAAGCCGAATACGAGGCCCTAGAGGAGGTATTAAATTCCTGTGCTTAGGGCGATATCTGCGCCTGCTGCTATCTGCATCCTCTTCGAACACCTTGTGAACATAGCCACTAATTCGCGATGTACAACCTCTGGTATTTAACCACAATCTATTCGTTGTTGGCATCTTAGACATTACTCGCATCTTCCGTATAAATGGCCATAAACGAGAGTCAAAGCGTTCGGGTACATTGGTGCCGATTCGTAAACTGGACACCATCTCCAATCACTTCAATCGCTTTCCCCCGGCTCCGATCGACCCGCCAAAAAAACTGCCCAATGGCTTTCCCGTCCTGGCAGTTGGTAGGGCAAATGGAAATATCGAACTCTATGAATGGACTAGCAACCCTCCACCTCATCAAACCTATCATGGCTATGTCCTTCGACGAGTATGGTTTCAACCAATCTCTGATAACTTTTTTTCTCTGAGAATAA
>Ga0307515_10021710_pt1 | contig 11362 bp, 8 predicted proteins | sample 17_EM_MG_FD_194513 | JGI IMG/M metagenome (GOLD analysis project Ga0307515, IMG submission 194513) | Populus trichocarpa ectomycorrhiza microbial communities from riparian zone in the Pacific Northwest, United States - 17_EM | ecosystem: Host-associated > Plants > Roots > Unclassified | place... | reverse complement strand
CGGCCTGGTCACCGTATGGGACCTGAACAGCGGCACTCCGGTGATCCTGCGCGGGCACCGGGAGCGGGTCAACACCGTCGCGTTCAGCCCGGACGGTCTGCGGCTGGCCAGCGCCGGCGATGACGGTGACGTCCGGATCTGGGACCTCACGGCGCAGCAGCCTCCGGTGGTCCTGCCGGTCGACGGCCCGCCGCTGAGTCTCGCGTTCAGCCCGGACGGAGAACGGCTCGCCGTCGGCGGCATGGGCCCGATCCGCATCTGGGCGGCGACCGGGCGGGGCACACCGCAGGTGCTGGCCGGTCACGAGTACACGGTCAAGGATGTCGACTTCAGCCCGGACGGGCGGCGGCTGGCCAGTGCGGGCAGTGACGGCACGGTCCGCGTCTGGCCGGTCGGCGAGCCGGGGACGCCGGTCGTCCTGCACGCCAACGACTCGTACGTCGAGAGCGTCGCGTTCAGCCCGGACGGGCGCCGGGTGGCCAGCAGCCACAGCGGCAGCAACACCATCCGGGTGTGGAACGCGACCGGCGACCAGGACCCGGTGGTCCTGCGCGGACACGACGGAGCGGTGTGGAGTGTCGCCTTCAGCCCGGACGGGCGGCAACTGGCCAGCGCGAGCACCGACGGCACGGTCCGGCTCTGGGATCCCGGCCTCGCCGCGAACCCGCTCGTCCTGCGCGGCCACCGCGGGCAGGTGTGGGCCGTCGCCGCCGGAGCCGATGGGCGGCTGCTGGCCAGCGGCGGGCTCGACGCTGTCGTACGCGTCTGGCGATACCCGTGGCAGGCCGACCCGCTGCTGCTGCACGGCAACGAGGACGAGATCCTGGCGGTCGCGGTCAGCGCCGACGGCAGGTGGGTAGCGACCGGCGGGCGGGACAGGACCGTCCGCGTGTGGGACACGCGCACCGGCGGCGTACGGGCGACGCTGCGCGGTCACACCGGCCCCGTGCCGGCGGTGAGCTTCAGCCCGGACGGGCAGCGCGTGGCCAGCGGCAGCAAAGACGGCACCGTGCGCATCTGGCCGCTGGCCGGCGGCACACCGGTTCAGCTGCGCGCGCACGAGGGCGGTGTCCGGGGCGTCGCGTTCAGCCCGGACGGGCAGCGCGTGGCCAGCGCGGGCGCCGACGGAGCGGTGCGCCTGTGGCCGGCCGACGGCACCGGGACACCGACGCTGGTGCAGGACCAGCCGGCCGGCCGCCAGGTCTGGGCCGTCGACTTCAGCCCCGACGGGCAGCGCCTGGCCGTCAGCGGTCAGGACGGCGCCGTGCGGATCTGGCGCGCCGACGGTCAGGGCCCGCCGGTCTCCCTGCGCGGTCATCGCGACGCCGTCTGGAGCGTGGCCTTCAGCGCGGACGGCCGGCTGGTCGCCAGCAGCGGCCAGGACGGCGACGGCCTACGGATCTGGCAGGCGGCGACCGGCCGGGAAGTGGTCACCGTACGCGGCCACGACGCCTCGATCGAACAGGCCCGGTTCGCCCCGGACGGGCAGCTGATCACCGCACACGGCGACGGTACCGTCCGAATCTGGCGCTGCGCGGTCTGCGGTCCGATCGCCGAGGTCCGCGCCCTGGCGGGCGCCTCGGCCACCCGCAGCCTCACCGCCGAGGAACGCGACGCCTTCGTCACCCACTGACCGCGGTTGTTCACCACCGCACGGGCCACCGAACAATCCGGGTCCGCGTTGTTCGGCGTTTTCCGGGAGTGGTTGACAAACTTGCGCCTCTGCTGGGGTTGAAGCACGGCCAGAGACAGAAGGAGTCACCATGAGAATTCGCGCAATGGCCCTGCTACTGACCCTGTTCGCGACGATGGCAGCGGTGGTCGCGCCGGCCACCAGCGCCAACGCCGCGGGAACCAGACAGTGCGCGTCCAGCGCCAACCTCGGAAGGATCTGCGTCACCCCGCAGGGCAGCAACGGCCACTACAACGCGGAGTACTGGAACACCACCTCGAACAGCCGCTACGTCGATTTCAACCTGGAAGCGCGCGGAATCGGCACCTTCGGCTCCGGCGGTGTGTTCACCGTCGTCGCCGGCGGATACCGCAGCTACGTCTTCGCCATCGGCAGGCCGGATGCCTGCGTGCGGCTGTACCTCTACGACCGGACCGGGGTCTACGCACCAGTCGTGACCCCGTACACCTGCTAGCCCGCAACAGTATCCGCCTCGATGTGGAGTCCCTCCGCATCGAGGCGGCGCCGTACAGACCTTGGCGGATCCGCCCCTACGCGACTCCGGTGAGGAACAGCAGGCCCGCTGCGAGCAGGCCGGCCTCGACCAGCCGGACGAATACCCGGTCGCTGATCCGGGCGACGATCTTCCGGCCCGCCCACGCGCCGGCCAGCGTCGCCGGGGTCAGCGCCGCCCCGAGCATCAGCACCCGCGCGGTGAGCAGGTCGGCGGCTCCGTAGGCGCCGATCTTCGCGGCGTGCATGAGCAGGGCGCAGGCGGCTTCGGTGCCGATGAAGACGGCGCGGGTGAAGCCCTTCGCGAGGAAGAACGGGGCGGTCAGCGGGCCGACCGAACCGAGCAGGGCCGAGCCGAGCCCGGAGGCGGCGCCGACGCCGATGAACGCGTTGTCCGGCGGCGGTTTCGGGTGCGGCCGCCAGCGCCGCCACCCGACGACCACGATCAGGAACACGCCCAGCAGCCGTTTGAGCGGGGCCAGCGGGGCGTGCGCCAGCAGCAGCCCGCCGGCCACCGCGAACGGGACCGCGCCGAGACTGAACCGGGCGATGACCCGCCAGCGCAGGTGTTCGCGGTTGAACCAGATCCGGCCGCCGTTGCTGGCGATCTGGGTCAGCGTGAGCACCGGCACCGCGACGCGCAGGCCGAACAAGCCGGTGAAGACCGGCAGCAGCAACGCCCCGCCGCCGAAGCCGGCCACCGCCGACACGAGAGCCAGCACGAACGCCGCCACCGTCGAGACGGCGAGCGCCGGCAACAGGTTCGCCATCAGTCGGCGGTCGGTCGGCTCGGCAGCACGCATTCCTCCCGGGGAGCAGAGCCGCTCTGCTCCACACGAGGACACACTGCCACCATGAAGCCGGCACGCGCCAGACGTTGACACTGTCACGTTGACAGTGTCAGTATTGCCGGGTGTGGACGATGGATGAGTTGGTGGAGCGGGTGGCCGCGGCGTTGACCGCGGAATACTCCGGCGCGCCCAACGGCCGGGTCCGCGACCTGCCCGACCGGCGGGCCATCCGGTGGTACACGACGACCGGCCTGGTGGACCGCCCGCTCGGGATGCGCGGGCGCACGGCGCTCTACGGGCGACGGCACCTGCTGCAACTGGTCGCGGTGAAGCGGCGGCAGGCGCAGGGGCACACCCTGGCGGCGATCCAGGCTGAGCTGCACGGCGCCAGCGATGCTGTGCTGGCCGACGTCGCCCGCGTACCGGAAGAGGTGTTTGCCGGCGGCGGCCAGGCGGCCGATCCGGACGCGGCACCGGCCCGGCCCCGCTTCTGGGCGACACCACCCGCCGCGCCGCCCGCCGCGCCAGCCCCCAAAGCCGCCCGCCACGACCCCGCCCGCCACGACACCGCCCGCCGCGACACCGCCGTGCCCGACACCGCTCGGGCAGACGCCGCAGGACACGAAACCGCAGGGCACGAGACCGCAGGACACGAGACCGCAGGGGACGACACCGCTGGGGAGACCAACGCACGGGCAGACGCCCGAGACGACGCCGCACCCGACGAAGCCGCCCAGGACGACACCGGCGCAGCAGACGCCGCGCGGGACGGCGTCGCACCAGACGAGGTCGCGGCTGAGGCCGCGCCGATCGGGGCGGTGCGGTTGCGCGGCGGGGCCGTGCTGGTGCTGCCCGGACAACCCACCGCCGCCGACCGGGCCGCCATCGCCGCGGCCGCCGAGCCGTTGCTCGCATTGCTTGCCGACCGAGGTTTGCTGAAATTCGACGAGGAGAGCGCGTCATGACCATTTCCGTTACGCCCATGGGCGGCCCGGAGCTCAGCCGGATCCGGATCCTGCCCGACGCCGGCTTCGGCGCGCTGCACACCGACCGCGGCAACCTGCCGCTCGACCGCCTCGACGTGCAGACCAAGATCAGCGGCCTGGTCAGCCGGACCGTGGTGACCACCGAGTTCGTCAACGCGCACGACACCGCGCTCGAGGCGACCTACATCTTCCCGCTGCCCGACCGGGCCGCCGTCACCGGGATGACGATGACCGCCGACGGGCGCACCGTCGAGGCCGAGCTCGAGGAGCGGGCCGCGGCGCGGGAGACCTACGACCGAGCCGTCGCCGCCGGGCAGCGGGCGTCCATCGCCGAGCAGGAACGGCCCGACGTCTTCACGATGCGGGTCGGCAACATCCTGCCCGGCGAGCATGTCGTGCTCGAGCTGCGGCTGGTCGGCCCGCTGCCGTACGAGGACGGCGCCGCGACGTTCCGGTTCCCGCTGGTCGTGGCCCCACGCTACGTGCCGGGCACCCCGCTGGGCGGCCTGCCGGTTGGCGACGGGACGGCCTTGGACACCGACGCGGTCCCGGACGCCTCCCGGATCACTCCCCCGGTGCTGCTGCCCGGCTTCCCGAACCCGTTGCGGCTCTCGATCGGCGTGGACATCGACCCGGCCGGGCTGACCCTGGGCGCCGTACGCTCCAGCCTGCACGCCGTCACGGGCGAGGGCGGGCAGCTGCGGATCGGCACCGGCGAACGGGTCGACCGCGACTTCATCCTGCGGCTGGAGTACGCGTCCGCCACCGAGTCCGCCGTCGCCGTGCCGGACGAGTCGGCGGACGAGCCGGAGGGGACGTACCAACTGGTCGTCATGCCGCCGGACGACGCGCAGAGCCGGCCCAAGCCGAAGGACGTCGTGCTGCTGCTGGACCGCTCCGGCAGCATGGGCGGCTGGAAGATGGTCGCCGCCCGGCGCGCCGCCGCCCGGGTGGTCGACACGCTGACCGCCGGCGACCGGTTCGCCGTGCTGACCTTCGACCACCAGGTCGGCCGGCCCGACGACCTCGGCACAGGGCTGAGCGACGCGACCGACCGGCACCGGTTCCGGGCCGTCGAGCATCTCGCCCAGGCCACCGCCCGCGGTGGCACCGAGTTGCTGGCGCCGCTGCACGAGGGCCTGACCCTGCTGGCCGACTCGACGCGGGACCGCGTGCTGGTGCTGGTCACCGACGGCCAGGTCGGCAACGAGGGGCAGATCCTCAAGGACATCGCGCCGCTGGTCGGCGCCACCCGGATCCACACCATCGGGATCGACCGGGCCGTCAACGCCGGCTTCCTGGGCCGGCTGGCCGCGCTCGGCGCGGGCCGGTGCGAGCTGGTCGAGAGCGAGGACCGGCTGGACGACGCGATGGAGCAGATCCACCGGCGGATCGGCGCGCCCGTCGTCACCGACCTGAGCATCACGGCCCACGGCCTGACCCTGCTCGACGACACCCGCAGCCCGCACCGGCTGCCCGGCGTCTACCCGGGCGTCCCGCTCGTCGTCACCGGCCGCTACGCGGGCGCCGTCGCGGGCACGCTGACCGTCACCGGGCGCACCCGCGACGACCGCGAGTTCAGCACCACGGTGCCGGTGCAGCGGCGGGACGAGCCGGCCGTCACCGCGCAGTGGGCCCGGGCCCGGCTGCGCGATCTGGAGGACCGCTACGACGCCGGCGAGCACGACCTCGAGCAACAGATCGTCTCGACCTCGCTGCGCTTCGGGGTGCTCTGCCGGTTCACCGCGTACGTCGCGGTGGACAGCCGGGTCGTCAACGAGGGCGGCGAGACGCGCCGGGTGACCCAGCCCGTCGAGCTGCCGTCCGGCTGGGAGGGGCCCGGCGTCGCCGCGATTCAGGTGCACGCGTTCGGGTCGGGGGCGCCGCTGCCTCCGCCGGCCGCGGCACCGGCTTCGGCTCCGCACCCGCCCGCGTTCGCGCCGGTGCGCGCCCAGAGCGGGCTGGCCGCTCAGGATTCGCTGGGTTCGGCCGCCGGTCCGCAGCCGTTCGCGGCGATCCCGTCGTCGATCCGGCAGCGGAAGTCGGTGTCCGCCAATGAGGTGCCGGCCCGGGCGGTGCCGATGGCCGGGCTCGGCGAGCTGCTCGCGGTGGAGGCGCGGCGACTGGCCGAGGCCGAGGACCGGCCGGCGTACGAGCGCCGCGACCTGCTGGCCGACCTGGCCAGCCGGCTGCGGGTGCTGCTCGAGGGGCAGAGCGATCCGGCGTACGAGCCGCTGCGGGCACTGGTCGGCACGCTGACCGGCGACGGGGATCTCGAGGAGAAGTGGAAGGCGGCCCGCGCGGCGCTCGAGGGGTTCACCCCGGGCGAGCGCAAGCCGTTCTGGAAGAGGTGACCGTACGGTGCCCCGCCCCGCCGCTGGGGGGGCGGGGCACCGCCGGGTCAGCGGCCCGCGGCCACCGGCGGCAGCTGCTTGGGCGTGCCCGGGGCGGGCAGGCCGTACGCCGCGATCTGCGCCTTGCTGGCGGTGCGCAGTTCCAGGCCGACCGGCACGGACGTGGCCGACGCCTCCTCGAGGGTCTCGGTGAACGGCTGATCGTCACCCGTGCAGACCGCGCCCTTGGCCGGCAGGTCCTTGTAGAGCAGGTACTGGTCGATGTATTTGTCCGCGCAGGACGACGTGCCGTAGGCGGTGTGCCCCCAGTTGTCGCTGGAGAGCAGCCGGCTGTTCGGGAGCGACTTCGCGGACTTCACGGCGTCGGCGTAGTTCGTCGCCGGATCCCAGTAACTGCCGACGATCAAAACCGTGTTTCCGGTACGCCGGTTGAACGGCCCGCGGTAGGCGTCCTCGTCGCGCACCTGCCAGGCGTTCCCGGCGCACGGCACGCTCGCCCACGCCCAGGCCCGGCCGAAGTACGGTGCCCGCCGATCCGCCGCGGCAGCCGCCTTCCGCCAGCTCGACGCCTTCGCCGGGTGCAGTCCGTCGGTGCACATCACCGCGGCGTACGCCTCGATCGAGTTGTCGTACGGGAACGACCGGCCGAGCCGCTTGGCGTACGCGATCGCGGCTGTTGCCTTGGCCGTGGCCGACCCGGTCGAGGTCATGGTCCACAGCTCGGCCGCGATCGCCGCGATCTCGTCACCGCCGGTCGGGCTGTACAGCTCGCCGAGGACCAGGCCGATGAAGTCCGCGTAGGTGAACTTGAACGACAGGATCGTGACAGGTTCCTTCTTCAACCGGCCGGCGATGGTCCGGAACTTCTGCGCCACGTTGGTCCCGGCGAACGCGCACTTGGTCGGCCCGGCCGCCGAGCACCGCTTGAGGATCTCCATCAGGGCCCGGTACGCGCCGTCCGCCGAGCGCAGCCGGTCGTCCTGGACGACCTCCTGGGTCTTGCGGCTGCCGGCCCAGGCGCGCGGGTAGATGGTGCCGTCGACGGCGAGCGTCCGGAACCGGTCGGGGAACATGTTCGCGTAGTACTGCCCGAGCGCGGAGCCGTAGCTGAAGCCCAGGTAGTTCAGCTTCGAGTCGCCGACCGCGCGGCGCATCACGTCCATGTCCCGGGCCACCTCGGCGGTGGACATCGACCCGGCGAGGTCGCGCCCGGTCGTCGCGCAGGCCTTGCCCAGCTTCTTGGCGGCCTTGATGTACGCCTTCTCCTGCTTGCGGCCGACCGGGAAGTACGGGTCCATCCCCTTGAGCGCCTTGGCCTGCGCACCGGCCGAGCCGAAGCACTGCAGTTGGTCGCTGAAGCCGACGCCGCGCGGGTCCATCCCGACGATGTCGAAGCGGGTGAGCAGCGCGTCGCTGAGGAAGAACGGGGCGGCGAGCGCGAGCGTGGTGGCGGAGGCGCCGGGCCCGCCCGGGTTGACGAACAGGCTGCCGATCTTGTGTTTCTGGTCGGTCGCCTTGACCCGCAGCAGCGCGACGGTGGTCTGCTCGCCCCACGGCCGGTCGTAGTCCAGCGGGACCTGCGCCGTCGTGCACTGGGCCCAGCTGTAGCAGCTGTACCAGTGCAGCGCCGGGGTCGCTACCCGGTCGACCCGGCGGGACTCGCTGTCGCTGGTCGTCGCGCTGCGCGCCGCCGCGGTGGTGACCGTCGGGTCGGGGACCGGGGCGGTCGCGGTCGCGGGCACGCTGAACGCCCCGGCGAGCACGAGCCCGGCGACGCCCGCGGTGAACAGACGGCGGGGGGTGAACGGCATCCAGAAACCTTCCTGACGCGGCGGCCTCGTCGCGCCGGGACCCCAAGTGTGGGGATGTTCCGGATATTTCGGGTACGCCGTAAGGGTGCGGGTAGGATGCCCGTTCGGTCAGCTCGAATGCACAGCGTTTTCCCAGGTCCCGGCCGTCCCACGGGTCCCGCGCAGCGATCTCCGGCCCGGCTACCGGACCGCAACCGACCGGAGAAACCCGATCAGGCTTTCCCGGTACGGCCGCAGCGTGCCGAGATCCACGTACTCGTCCGGCCCGTGCTGCCCGTCGCCGCCGGGACCGAAGATGACCGCATCGATGCCGAGCGCGGAGTAGTACCGGCCGTCGGCCGCGCCGTGCTTGCGCAGCAGGGTCGCCGGGTGCCCGGCGCTGCGGATCGCCGACCGCAGCAGCGCCACCTCGGCGCCGTCCGGATCCGCCCGGTGCGGCGGCCCGAGCGCGTCCACCCGGGCCTCGACCCCGGTCAGCTCCCGCAGGTAGGCGGCCACCTCGGCGCTGCCGCGGCCGTTGAACGCGGTGTCCGACGGCGGGTATCGGATGTCGAGCCAGGCGGTCGCCTCGGCCGGGACCTGGTTGAACGCCGCGTTCGGGGTCTCGATCCGGGCGACGTTCACGGTGCTGGTCCAGGCCTCGGCGGCCGGCACCGGGTAGCGCCGAAGCAGCCGGTCCAGCCCGGCGGTCAGCGTCAGCAGGGCATTGCTACCCAGCCATGGGTACGCCGCGTGCGCCGCACTGCCGGTGGCGATCAGCCGAGCCTGGCAGATGCCCTTCGACTCGGTCACCACCCGCAGCCCGCTCTGCTCGCCGATGATCACGAAGTCGGCGCGGACGCCCTCGGCGAGCTGGTACGCGGTCCCGTCCGCGCCGCCCACCTCCTCGTCGGTGACCAGTTGCAGCGCGATCGGATACGGCAGCGAGGCGGCCGTTTCGCGGAACACGTCGGCCAGTACGAGGGCGGCGGTCTTCATGTCCTGCGCGCCCCGGCCATAGAGCCGGTCGCCGTCGCGACGGGCGGTGAACTGCGCGGGCGCGCCCGGCACGACGTCCAGATGGGCGTTGAGCACCACCCGGAAAGGACCGGGCCGCCCGGCCGGGTGGACCAGCGCGCTCGGCTTGCCGTTTTTCAGGAACCGCCGGACGGCGAGGCCGGGCACGAGATCGAGGACGAAGTCGAGCGCCAGCCGCAGGTCGTCAGGCCGGTCCGCGGTGGACCGGATCTCGATCAGCCGCGCGGCCCGCTCCGCGATGCTGTCGGTCCACGACGTCACGGCCCGTCGGGGCGGGTCCCCCGGCCCTCCAGCAGCGGCGTCGAGCGCCGCCACATCGGCCCGCCGGCGTCCTTGCGGCGGCGGGCCATCCCGGAGAGCGCCTCCAGGACCACCCGGTTGCCGAGCAGCGCGGTGATCTCCGCATGGTCGAACGGCGGCGACACCTCGACGAGATCCATCCCGACCACCGGCAGCTCCTGGCAGATCCGCGACACGCTGTCGAGCAGCTGCCGGGCGGTGAAGCCGCCGGGCTCCGGGGTGCCGGTGCCGGGCGCATGGCCGGGATCGCAGACGTCGATGTCGACCGAGAGGAAGACGCCGTCGCAGCCGTCCAGGGCGATCTCGAACGCGCGGTCCAGCACGGTGTCGAGCCCGCGCTCGACGATCTCGCTCATGTGGAACGAGTTCATCCCCTGGTCGGCCATCCAGTCCAGCACCTCCGGACCGGGCCAGTAGCCGCGCAGCCCGAGCTGCAGGAACCGGTCGCCACGCACCGCGCCGGACTCGATCAGCCGGCGCATCGGCTGCCCATGGCCGTAGAGCGAACCGAACTCGATGTCGCCGGTGTCGGCGTGCGCATCGAAATGGATCACCGAGATCCGCCCGGCCCCGTGGTGGCGGGCCACGCCGGCGACATCGGGCCAGGTGATGGTGTGATCGCCGCCGAGGATCACCGGAATCGCCCCGTTGGCGGCGATGGCGGCCACCGCGTCCTCGATCGTGGTGCAGCTGCGCTTGATCTCGCCGCTGTACACCTCAAGGTCGCCGGCGTCCCGCACGGTCAGGTCACCCGCGAGCGCATCCACCCGCATCGCCAGGTGCGGCCGCGACCCGTCATGCGGCAGGTAGTCGGTGCCGCGGATGACCTGCGGACCGAACCGGGCGCCAGGACGATGCGAGGTGCCACCATCGAACGGCGCACCGACAATGACAACATCGGCGTCCGCGTACGTCGCCGGGTCGGCCCAGTCACAGGCGGGCACGCCGAGGAACGTGTAGTCGGGGCCGTACATCGGCCCGTACCGGGTCATGCGACGAGCCTGCCACACCGCTCCCGGGTTCCGGTACGGTGCGCTGGAGCTCTCCGGAACCGGACCGCGAGGATGTTCCATGGCCCCTGGGCAGGTGCCGTTCCTGCTGCTGTTCCTGTCGTTCCTGCTCACCTTCGTGACGACCCGGACGATCACCCGGATGATCCGCGCCGGCGTCGGCCCGTTCCGCAACAACATCGCCGGCGGAGTGCACATCCACCACGCCGTGCCGGGCATCATCCTGACCCTGATCGGCGCCTATATGTCGGTCGCGGTGGACGGCCACCGACCCTGGGCCGAGGCGTCCGCCGTGCTGATCGGCGTCGGGTCATCCCTGATCCTGGACGAGTTCGCGCTGATCCTGCACCTGCAGGACGTGTACTGGTCGCCGGAAGGACAACTCTCGGTCCAACTGATCGCACTGACCCTCAGCACCATGGGCCTGATGCTGCTGGGTGTGAATCCGCTGACCTCCAACAGCGGCCTCGGCGCGGGTCACCTAGCCGTCGCCGCCTCGGCGGTGGTGAACCTCGCGGCAATCCTGATCTGCATACGCAAAGGCAAATACTCAACGGCGGCTCTCGGCGTGTTCCTGCCACCCGTGGCCTGGACCGGCGCGGTGCGCCTGGCCCGACCCGGATCGGCCTGGGCCCGCCACCGCTACGACGCGTCGCGAACTGCCCAGGCACAGACGAGGGCGAACGGCATCGACGCCCGATTCGACCGCTGGGGCCTGACCATCGCCGACCTCGTGGCGGGCCGCCCGTCATCACCCGACCCGGCGTCCCCCACCCGGAACCCTAATAAGTACTACCGGGTCGGCGACGAGTCAGACTCGGTACCGGTAGCCGCCGGCGGGTGAGCACTCCCTGACCCAGGACGCTTGCAGTCCTATGTCAAGACCGTGCCCCCGCTGGTGGTCGGGA
>Ga0307515_10021709_pt1 | contig 11362 bp, 9 predicted proteins | sample 17_EM_MG_FD_194513 | JGI IMG/M metagenome (GOLD analysis project Ga0307515, IMG submission 194513) | Populus trichocarpa ectomycorrhiza microbial communities from riparian zone in the Pacific Northwest, United States - 17_EM | ecosystem: Host-associated > Plants > Roots > Unclassified | place... | reverse complement strand
AACATGTTTTCTTCCTCTTTGTATTTCTATTATAATTTAAAACTTTATTTGATGGAATTAGATCACAAGAATTCAATAAAAAAAGACAAGGGATAATGATTAAAAAAACCAACCTTAGCTTTTTTTTTTTAGTATATTTAATAATAATAATAATAATAATAATAATAATAAATAAATAAATAACAGTTTGTTTATTATTTTTGTCTTTCTTTTAATTTTTAATCAATTTTTTTAATTGGAACCAATAAAAAAAAAAACTAACATGTGTCCCTTCGTATCTTTACATGTCAAGATTAACAAAAAACAAAGACTATAAATAGGCAGACCTCTACTGATCAAGTACCAAATTATAAGTATTCAATTATTTAAATTGAAAAACTGCTTTTAATTACTACGGATGTGCACTGGAGACTTTGATCAATGCTCTGCAACACCAGGAGACTCCTTGCTTTTTTTCTTCTGAGAACTCGTTACAAAGTTTTGCAGTCGGTAATACAAACTGTGGTCCTTTAACTGCTATACATGATTGTGCCAAAGTGCCTTGTGTCAGCCAAGATTTGACCAATCACAACATTTTATGTCTCCATTTAGAAATTGACCCCAGAGGTCATCTCCGTCCTTAGATGTCTTGAAAATTTGAAGCAACCAAATCACAATGAATGGCCTTCAGCCACCAGTGTCCGTGTGTCTTAAAAAGGGCCTGCAAGTTCAAGCATAAATCTTGAGGCACGCCATAAACTATGAGAAGACGGATTCGTTCATCACGAAAGACCAAGGGGCTAAGTTTGCGTCAGTCTCTCAGTACATTTAAGACTCTGGTAGCTTTCCTATGAACCATATTTCTCTGAGAAGGTGGTGAGCTCAAACATAGGAAACTACTAGAATATCAGTTCAGTATCCAAAACGATCATTTAGAGAGGTTCGTCCATCACCTGATTGCCCTGCATGAGGTATAGAAGTTATAAGACGAGGAGAATACCGCACTTTCAATGTATGTTAATTGTGAATCAAGGCACTGGTTTTACAACCAAATTCAAGGTTTTCAGAGAGAGCTTTTACCTTCAGGTGGCACCCAGGTTTCATAATCTGGGTTGCTATTGAGAAATGAGGGTTTCTCTGGGCCCAGCACTCTTTTCGGCCTTTTCTTTTCCTTGCCACGTTGATTTGTGCCTGATATCTCTTGGCTTTGATGATTTCCTTCTTCATCTTCTGCATGGTATCCTCTTTTATGTTTCAATAACAGTGCAACAGCATCTTCTGCCAAGAGCTCTGCTCCCACAGATGATGATGTCAACTGTTCAGGAGCTTCATTATCATTAGCTCCAGGTCCCTCAGCTCCCTTCCGTTTCCTTATTATCAGACCAGGAGCAGCACTTTCAATCTCTGAATCCACGTTAACCTCTGCACCATCAACACTACTCAGGATTTTCTGTCTATCTTTATAATCCACAAACTGATCAGACTCATCCATGACCAGCACCTCTTCTTGTTGGGTCTCCTTCATTTTCCTTTTGTCTATGGCACCTAGCCATTGGGGTTTTACAGCAGTATAAACAGTAGGCTTACCATCAGGTGCATCAATGACATTTTTGTCAGTTTCTGCTGCATCATTTGATACCATTTCAGCAACCACAGCATCATCAGCTTTCTGTTTCTGCATGGAGACATTGGTCGGTTTTCCCAATGCACTACTTTTCTTTGGTTCTGTGGGTGGTTGGCTTTTGGTGGCAGAAACAGGCACCTCTGCTTTGTCAGGTTTCATAACCTGCACTTTTGAATCCCTTTTCCGAGCAGCATCTCCTGATGGGTCAGCAATCTTTAATAGGAACAAGGTCCTGTCTAGTTCAGATTGCAGAGAGGATAGTTCCTTTTCGAGTTGCATGGTTTTATCCAGAACTGACAAGAAAATTAAGAAATAAGCAACTAATGCAGCAATGATGAAATGTTTGCAAAGCAATTGCCAATCACACACACACACACACACACACACAACACAGGACACAGCAGTAGCACTGACAGGTAAGGGAAACAAAACCACAAAGAGGCAAAAATGTTTCTCAAGCATATAATATGGCATAAATATAAGTAATTTATATCACACTACCTAGCTGAGACGATAACCCTGACATGTAGGTATCAAGTGCATCTCCAGCTCCGTTCTCAACTGCAGTTTCTGGTGCCATTTTATTCTTCTCGATCAAAAGCACTTCTTTTTTGTCTTCCATTTGTTTCATGATAGCATCTCTCTTGTCAAGAAGGGTATCGGCAGTTTCAACCGATAGATTTTCACCAGCTTTTTGCACTGATGGTTTCTTTGTACGGTCATAGAATTCATCATCATCACTAAATGAAGTAATAAGCATTAGTTATACAATTTGCATGATCATGATTTATATGAAAGAAAAAAAAAGGAAAAATAAAAGAAAAATAAAAAAGATGACTGGATGACCAATCATGCAAAATCATTACTCTAGTTTATAAAATATCAGGCCATGAGAATAACTCACAAACAATAACTCAGTAGTGTAAATAAATCATAGTATGACATTTTTATTTTCTTATTTGATGAAAGTTCCAAGTTTTTGGTTTGGAGAGAATTCTGCAAGATAATGTACCTTGAAAAATCCTCACCATCTTCTGCAGTTCCTTTTCCTTTACCACGAGATATCCTTCCAGAACGTGCCCCAATACTTTCCCGGATACTTTCATTAAGAGTCTCTTCCAAGTTTTCCAGTTCTTCCATTATCTGACAAAAGATATGAGAGAATATAATGTAAAGGTGGGGAGAAATTCAAAAGAGATTTTGCTTTCTATCATAAGAAAGTGTAATCACACAACATGTAGGGAGAAAAGACCAGCTTACATTTATCTTCATAGATTTTTTACCTGTGTCATTCTTTGTTCATTGCGTGCAATCTGAGTTTGCTGACCTTGTGTTAATCCACCTTGTGCAATGTCTTTAGCACGAATGGCATCTATTTCCTTCTTCATATGAGCAATCTACAGCCAGAATTCAGTTGAATAAGCAAAATGAGCACTAAAATTAACATGAGGAATGGGGGAGAGGCAGAGTTTCTACATATTCAAAAGAACGCAAGAAAAAGCAACAAAAACAGTTAAAATGCAAAAATGAAGTTTTCACTTCTCCAATCAATAAAGCATGCACCAATATAGCATATAAACCATTTAGATTTAGCACTTCTAATACCACAAAAATTGAATGGCAGGACAGTAAAAAGAAACAAAAAAAGGAAAGGGGTCATCTCAAAAATAGTACTTAAAGTGGTCTAAAGGTAACAAGATGAACATTTTAAAAGAAGCTGGAAATAAATCTGAAGGAGATTTAAAAAATGGTGGATACAGATTAGTCTCATGTTCAAGGTAAGCAAATCATCATTATATCAGACATTAAATATCTAGAATGAGGATCTCGGAGTGCAAAAATGAAAACCACTTACCTTTTCTGTTCGTTTTATCACTTTATCACGGGTTTTCTCCTGCTTCTCTGTAAGCTGTCCTTTGTAGGTTTGCCATGTTACTTCATCACAATCATCCTAGAAATCCAATAAGACAAACAGAGAAGATGATCGTCAGCTTTCAACTATAGAGCAAAAGAGTTATGGAAAAAAATTGGTAAACGAAGGTAAATTTGACAGGAGTACATATGTTAGTCTTCAAGTTCCTAGTTGAGACAGAAACAAGTTCATAATGAATTGTCCTTTTTCTTTTTCTTTTTTGGATTACTAAAAATGCAAGAATTCTGTATAAGCATGAAACAAGGAGGTAAGAATGACAGAGTGTAGACAGCTATAAACAAACACTACTGTTGTCCAGCACGCATACTTCATATTGAACAAATAATAGTTTAAGCAATCCTCCTCACATAAAAGGGCACACAAACATAATCTCATATTACTATATTTTTTGCAAAGCAGCTTATGGAAAAGTGTTGGCAGCAGAAAAGTTGTAAAAAGTCCACAACAATAATTCTCGCAAGATTACATCCAGAAAAATATTGAGTGACACTAACCTCAACTTCTTGAATAGCATCTTCTCCCATGCCCCATGAGATACCATCAGCAAGAGATGCTTCCAGCCTTGCTCGTTGAAGTGAGGCTTCCTGATCTTGCATCTCTTGCCGGATCTTAGCATTTCTACGAATTTTCCTGTCAGCTTCCTACAACACGTGATACATTAAAACAATTGATGCATCCCTGCTGTTTAAGCGAGATAACATAACTGGCTGAACAGGCTACTAACAAATCTATGCAAGAGATATAGAACTAAATCTACAACAGAGGTATACCTGTGACATAAAATTATATTCATTTAATCTTACAAACTAAAAAGTCTTAGCATTGTTTATTCTTTTAAACCTGGTGCACCAGCATACATGTCAACACCACGTGAACAATTTATAGAACACTTTGAACATAAGGTGATACGTGCATGTGTTAGGTGGTCCTTGAAAAGAGGAAAGAAACAAGAAGTAATGTCCAACACACAAAATCTCAGACATCAATCAAGCACTTATTATGTGTGTGTATATAGTGACAGCAATCTTACCGGTGGCATCAAGTCAGGTGGTCCTTGAAAAATATACAATCGAGATGAACTGTGCAAGGAAAGAACAGGTAAAAATCAGAAATATGCAAGGACAATAATGTAGAAACAGCAACATTCATTCCCAATTCATGCCTTTCTAAACATAACACTCTCATAATATAAGACCAAATGCAAGACAGATCGAAACAATCTCAGTATGTATAGGACAAGGAATATGTGAAACAAAGCTTGTTAAAGGCTTTGACCATGAATCTTACAGTCTTTGGCCAATGGCCCCTTATGCATTATGTATTGTGGCTTAACATCACAAGTTACAGTGATGTTAAGTTATGCAGGCAATGATGTCAGGTGATAACAATAAAAAAAAGAGTGTTGAACTAAACTAATGCTATAGGCATGAAAGATACGGAAGAATGGGATAAGTCAAGGAATCAAGTATGAAAGTTACTCACTGTCCAAATCGAATAACATCACCAACATGTAAGGCCACATAAACACCCTTCTCCACCTGATAAACAGAAAGGGAAAAGCAGTTAAGAATGCAACAAAAACCATCTCCCACTGTATGGGAAAACACACTTAAGAAAAAGAGGAAAAAACACTGACAAAAAAGACAAACCAGTAGCACATCATTAAAATACAAAGGTACTCTACAAAAACTTTTCAGTGGCAAATTTCAAACAAAGAAGCCACCATAACTCTGCCTCACCCCTTTACCACCTGAGAGCAAGGCTTTCTTCTACCAGATAATCAGCTAATAAATATTCATGTTACGGTCTCAACCCACAAAATGCTAAATTGAGGAAAGTTGAAAACCATAAATTTTGCTAGTTTGGTTGATGATAAACCAGAGCTACTTCTTTCATTTGTGTCAACAGCATGAATAGACTCAAAGCTGGCTTGGAATTAATTGCACATAGATATTTGATGACATGGTCGATCAGATGGATGATGGTGAGGCCAATTAGACTCAGATTTTCCTATCAAGGAAGGATTTTTTCCTCTGGAAGATTCTAGATCTGATCAGACATGACAAGAAAAAATTCTTCTGACTGCAAGACTGTGTTAACATGGAAAAAATGTTGTTTGGTTGCTATTAATGTTTGCTTAGTGTAGGAATCCGTCTCCAATAAGGCACTAGTGTTTAGGGTATCCAATGTAGTAGATCAATGCAGTGTATTTCATATTTATTAGGATTTCTTTTGTTTTAGTAATTAATGTAATCAGATTCCCAATTACAATATATTTTCTGCCTCTTGAAACTAGATTGTGATTGTACAAATTGGAGAGGCTAGCATTTATTTTGTACCCTATAACCTTTAGCAGCTATAAAATCAATTAATTCTTGGAAAGTTTCTCTAAACAATCATTTTAGTTCGCTTTTCTTTTAATTTCTTCCTCAGGATCCAGGACATTTGCTGTTGACATGAACCAGACCTCATGTCTGATTTAAAGTGCATTACATTTCCACCAAGTTGGTTAACTTGGATCTACCTGTCCTTTTTCTTTGTGCTTATATTTTAGTCCTTGATGATTTCCTTGGTATCAATAAGTTTACTTGGAATAGAACATGTCCCACGTACCCGACCAGATACTCCTTTAGTTCAGAAATATCATTCAAACACACCATAAATTGAAGGCGTCAGTGTAAAAAAATGACTTATATAGCTGGGTATATATTAGATTAACATGTAATGAACCACACACCACAAATTCCATTGACAATATCAATGTATCACTTACATCAGACCTTCAAGTAATGCATATATTTTAAATATAAGAAGCATAACATAAATAATGCTTACCTGACTCTTGTTAACAAAGGTGCCATGAGTGCTGCCAAGATCATAAAGATACGCATCTCCATTTCTTTTGAACTGGAGAACTAGCAAAGAGAAGCAACTTGTTATATAATGACCCCAGCATCTACAATTAAGGAAACTTTCGACAACTCTATGTTTGAAGTCCCAATGAATAAGAGTTTCTTAACCCATCTTTCGATGAACAGGTTCTATGACATGGAAAGCTGGAGATAATAACTGACATTACACCACTACAAACAAAAAGAAAATTAATATAATTCTCTGAGAAAATAAGCTTCACAAATGTTGTGCATGTTTTGGATGCAAAATAATCTGCGTACGTAATCTTCATGTCAAACAACAATGCACTTGGCCGGAAGGAAAAAAAAACTACTACTAGGAAGATATTTATCATACTTTTACCGATAGCAGTCTCCCAAGAGAAAGCATAACGACTACAATCACCGAGCAGCTTGCAGCTATTGGAATGGGAAATTAGCAGCAGGTTGTAAAAAAACAGCAAGTTACTAACTGCATTCAGCTAGGGTGATACACGAGTCTACATGCTAGAAAAGTGGAGGAGGTTAGCTAAATACCAACAGAAACAGAAAAGTTCCTGTCAGCAACCAAGTTCACGGCTTTTTTCTGTCTGATCTTGACATTTATGGGACAGTCAGATGTTTCAAAAGTACTAACCCCAAAAAAATAGCACATGCTACAATACACATAATCACAATTTTTAGCTCGATTTCAATTAATGCCTGGATCGAAACTGATTACAAAATTGAACTGAATCATTTACTTCGTTAACTAACTTAATTTCATCAAACAATTCTCAACATCCAGAATTAGAGAGAGATAGCACAGCAAGTACCGGCATGGAAGCGAGAGATGGTAGGGTGCTCGAGAATGAAATCGCAGAGCTCCACACGGCCAAACATGTAAGCCCCTTTCTCACAACTGAACAAACGAAGGCCATTAACACTGCCATTAGTTAATAACAATTAGAACCAAAAAAAGAAGACCAGAACAAGACTTACACTTCGAATTGGTCGATAATGGAGCCATCTTTGAGAATCTCGAGGGAGAATTTATGGCAAGGTGGCCCACTCCATTCAGGAATTGTGTACGGCACTGACGGATCCTTTGATTTTATTTTCTCTTGCTCTGTAGAAGTTTCTGGTGGGGTGGGAATAGGGTTTGTGGGAGGTGGCGGGGCCATGGAGGGTTTTGCAGCTGTTGTTGTTGAGGAGATTTTCTGTGGTTCGTCGACAACTGAAGTTTTAGATTCGGGTTCGGATTCGGGTTCTGTGATGGAGGCAGCTTCGGTTGAGGTGGTGGGATTGGGGTTTCTTGGAGGAGGAGGGCCCATGGTGGTGGATGTCATTGTTAGTGGCTACGGCAGTTCGGAGAGAGGAAATTGAGTGAAAGGTGAAAGGTGCCAGGAGGAGGAGTGTTTTTACTTTTTACGGGTTTTGGAAATGGAAACAGGAAGTTAAGCGGGGCGGGTCGGGTTTTGATTTTATCGACTTGGCGTGTTTGGGCTTCTCATTGAGTTTCTAGGGTAATAAGAATAAATAAGTTTTCTTTAAGCTATTTCAAAGTGTTTTATTTTTTAAAAAATATATTAAAATAATATTTTTTTTATTTTTAAAATTTAATTTTTATATCACCATATTATCCAAGAGTACTAAAAAATTTTAAAATTTTTCAAAAATATAGATGAGCTGCAATATCAAATAGGGCTTAAACGTGCTCGTGTTTCTTTGCTATTTTTTTTTTTGAAAAACAAAGTTAAATGTTGGTATACAAAATCTAATCTAGAAATGAAAAGTTGATGTGTGTATTTAATAAATGTTAAATTGAGAATTATATTTGTCAATAAATATAAAATTTTTTTAACATTAAATAAGAATTGAACCGGGAAGCTGAGAAGAGTATGCATATTAGAATAACTAATCTTATGAAATAAGGAGCTCTTTAATTTCTTTTTAATTATGCAACAATAAAATTATTTTTTTTTAAGAAAACTGATAATCTAAACTCAATTGCAAAAAGTAATTTTAAGGTATAATTTCTTGTTTCCTCAAAAATAAAAGAAAAAAGAAGACAACATGTATGATTGCTGGCCACCCTAGACGGCCAGAATGGAAGGCTTTGACCCTTGTGACTCAAGAAACTCATTTTTCAAACCTTTACTCACCTAAAATTACCTAAAAAAACCCCTTGTGTTAATAAATCTATCCATAACCTAAAATCCAACTCTAAGCTCTCCAAAAATGAAAATAACAGATAAGATTTTTCATTAAGACCAAGGGGAAAAAAACACTATAAAGAAACCCCTATTGTTAGAAGGAACGCATTGATAGCATGAAGAATCTTTTTTATCACCATATTATGGCTAAAAAACTTAAGGAATTGGGATAATAAAAAAATATAAAAAACATTTTAGACATTGATGGGTTAATCTAAGATTTGGTTGACCTAACCGTGTAAAATTTAAGGAATAAAAAAAAAAGATTTGCCTAAAACAATATTGGTTTGAAATTGACTAATGACCTAGGGTTAGCCCGACAACTTGGACACTCAATTAGATCTAATAACTATAGTTTTAAATAATTTAACAACATTAATTATATAGAAATTAAACTCATTTAATGTTTATTTTGGAATGAAAAAAGGTTGTTCATAAGCTTTTGTATTCAATGATATGTTGTTCTTTTTTTTTCCTTTTGAATAATAATCACACGCGATCGATGGAAGTTGAAGAGTTGGCCTGAATTGTTTTGATTTTTTTGTTTTACCAATTGAATTCCATGTGTTGCCCCTTTGGCATATTAATATGGTAAATGTAAAAAAAATTGTATTATTTAATGATTTCCTTGTAAATTCTCATTTGAGCATTGGCTACGGAGGGCATTTTGAAATCAAATGATTAAGAACATGTTGAATCTATAGCATCTTTCATTAAGAACCAACCAATTATTATAAAAACAATGAGAAATAACATATAAATATTTTTTTTGATTAAAATTGATTTGAGAAAACTAACATGTTCATTTCATATTTTAATTAGACCTGTAACAAAAGGTCTTTGCTAGCTCTCTCCCTCAAAATCCTAACAACCCTCGTAGGAAACAATAAAGGTACAAATTGATATACCCATTATTCTCAATTAATATCAGTAAGAAACTAGATTATGTTTGTACTATATAGTATCATATTTATAAGAGAGAAATAGTCAATGTAGAGAGAACAAAGAACATATACAAACTATAAAGAAAACATTAGTCAACATTTGAGCGTTTTATCAGCTCTTGTTTTGTATATCATTGTTATCGTCCTTTGTTATTGTTGTGGACATAAATATAGAATTGATTTTGTTGCGAACATAAAATTAAAACTATAGTGAGAATCAACCTAAAATCACTTTTATTTATGTTACTGATACAAAAACAACTACCCAAGCACTTATTTTATGAGTATCGAGAGTGGCTATCTATGAAGGTGGTTGTGAATGTGGTTTTGGTGGTGGTGGTGAAGGGTATAGTGGTAGAGGTTCTGATGCTTAACTTATTTAATTGAGTTAAATGTTTGGTAATATGTGTATTTTGTTTTGTTTCTAGGACCTGGGTAGCTAGGTTGGTGTTTGTGAATGTTTGTGACAATGTAACTTATTTATAGGTCTGGGGTTGTGACAACTCGTATGTCTTTTTATGGAACTTGAACTATTTTATTTAGAACATCCATTATCAAATAACCTTTCTTACACACACACATGTTGACTTCATATTGATAGTTAAAACATGATGATGATATTTTAACTAGGTTATTATGTCATTACTTATAGGTTTGATGGTATGGTGTTAGCTCTCTATTTATGAATTTGATAGATTTTATAAATGGAAGGTTTTATTAGATTTTTCACTATAATTTCATGGATTCAAACACCAATTATGTAATTTATAGATAAGTTGAATGCTAACTTGAAAGTATAAGAATAAATTAATGGATTTTCAATTAAATTTGGAATAGAAATTTTGAAGGTCATTAGTTTATGCAAAAGTTTTTTTCTAAAAAAAAATAGATATTTTTCTTAATTAATTTTATTTTTTTCTATTTTTATTTTCCTATTTAAATTGTCATGCATTTCTAGTTTTTCTTTCTTTCTTTTTTACTATTTGAAAGGAATAGTTTTTCTATTCTTTTTTATATTTAGTATTACTAAGGTTTTCTAGTTTTTTTTTTCTATATTAAGGTTTGTAATTGAATTTTATCAATTAAGTCTGAGATGAATAAAAATTAAGTATTTTTGGAGTTTTCATGTTATGATGTTATTGTTCTTTAAGGGTTTTAACTTGTAACAAAGCTCATTGTCCTTTACTTTTGTCTGAATCAATTGATATTAAAGTCTAACAATTTCTAGTGATTTTGGTTAGAGATCATAAAGTATGTATATCAAAGCCCAACAATTCTTAGTAATTAGTTGTTGTGTGTTGTTGAATAACTATGGTTGAAATATGTTACAGAACAGGACGTGCTTGTGTAAAAGGGGATTCATTCATCACCCCCTTATCGGGAAAAAAAAAATCCACGAACTAGTGTGTTATTTCCTTTTGCATCAATTTTTGTTATTAGAAATCTTGTTATGGAAGTGATGATGGGATATCCCACATAAAAGTGTTGTGTTAGAGATCCACGATGAGGTAACCCGTATAAATGTATTGTGTTAGGGATCAATGATGGGGCGACCCACACAAAGATATTATGTTATGAAGGTACACATAAAAAGATGTTCATGGTGGAGGATGATTTCTAATTGAGGTTTGAATTCGAGGATAAGTTCATTTCAACTCGAGAAGACTAGTGGATAAGTTTTTTTAAAAAAATAGATATTTTTCTTAGTTAATTTTATTTTTTCCTATTTTGTATTGTTATACATTTCTAGTTATTTTTTACTATTTGAATAAAATAGTTTTACTAATTTATTTTTT
>Ga0307515_10021708_pt1 | contig 11362 bp, 18 predicted proteins | sample 17_EM_MG_FD_194513 | JGI IMG/M metagenome (GOLD analysis project Ga0307515, IMG submission 194513) | Populus trichocarpa ectomycorrhiza microbial communities from riparian zone in the Pacific Northwest, United States - 17_EM | ecosystem: Host-associated > Plants > Roots > Unclassified | place... | reverse complement strand
AACTGCTTACCGACTAGCAGTACACGATGTGGTGGCTGGACCCGGGCAAGGAGCTGCTCCAGGCCGTATGTACGCAATCTCGGTGCTTCAACGCGCTGAACGCGCGGGATTAGATCTTCAACAGGGTAATGGCGCCCTACTTGGAGAATCTGGATATGAACCAAGTCAATTACGGTATCTCATCGGGTCAGTACGCGTGTCGGAGTCGCGGAGCGGGGTGGCTCATCGACGGTGACGAATAGGTTCATTAACGCTGAGAAACTTGAGGCTCAAGAGAGAGGCCCTTGACAAGTTCAGGCTACCTGTGGATGTCGTCGAAGGTAGGTAGCTTCCCTCCACCGACCCCAGACCGCCTCAGTTCGCTCAACTTTCGACTAGGCAATTTGGGCACCCTCAAGCTCATTATTCCGTGGAGAAATTTTAACAACCCGCTTGAGGCAACGATAGAGGATTTGTTTCTGCTGGTCAAGCCAGCAGCTGCGAGCAAGGTACGCACATTGACACTGGGGGACAGAGTTAGATCATTCGGATTGATTCGCACAACCATAGTACGACCCAGAAGACGAAGAGAAGCGCCTTCAGGCTTCGAAACAAGAACGATTGCGCGCGGCTGAGACTGTACAGACGGGTACAGAAACAGACGTCGGTTCCCAAGGTATGTCAGGAGTGAGTACACAACACCCCATTCTCAAGCTTCTCCTGTGAAGATGAAATGAAGAACCAAGGCTTCATTGATACCATACTAGCAAAGATCATCAACAACTTCCAAGTGACCGTCCGAAACATACACGTTCGATATGAGGACAGTCTTAGCTGCCCGGGGGTGAGTTCGGTCAGCTATAGTGGATCTTGGACCTCACTCATCTCTCTTCCTAGCACCCTTTTGCTGCCGGGTTAACCTTGTCTAACTTCAACATCATATCTGTTAACGGCGAATGGCAGCCCGCGTTTGTGCCAACCACAGCGGGGGCGATCAACAAGTTGGTCAACCTAGAGTCACTGGCAATCTACTTCAACACTGATTCAGAGAGTATCGGGAGCTTGCCGGTCAAGGACTCTGTCGCAAAATTCCGATCGCTGATCAGTACGACCCAACACCCAGTCTCTGGCCACCAATTCGTTCTCAAACCCATTTCTGGTGTTGGAAAGATCACCATGAACCGAGTGCTCGACGACAAGACGCCGAAGTTCGACGTTCAACTCTTGTTCGAGGAGATCGGGTTCATCCTAGACGACCATCAGTATCGAGATATCATATCCATGGTGGACATGTATCACTTCTTCCTACGGTACCGGCAATATCGGAGATTACGACCAAGCGATGAAGAAGTCGCCGCGAGCAAGGCGCGGGCGATGCTCAAATTTGCAGGAAAGGCCATCCTTGACCAGGTCCATGAGAGGCGAAAAAGGTGGACCTGGGAGCATTTCCGAGAACGACGAGACGACAGAAAGAGATACGTCGAGCTGTACAAGAAGAAGCTGCCAGCGACTCTCGTCGGACCTGAGCTGGGAGAGTTTGATGCACTGGAGAGCAAGCTATCGTACGAAGACCTCCGATTTTATCGCTCCATCGCTCGCTCGGAGCTACGGAAAGACTTGGCCAGCCGACGGAAGCTTGAAGAGGAGAAGAAAAAGAGTCAAGCTCAATCCGGTGGTGGTTGGCTTGGATGGGTGTGGGGATCTGGAGCTCAGGAGCAACAGGAGGAGATCCTCGGTGTGCAGATGAACGACCAGCGACGGAAGGAGCTGTACGACGCCTTAGATTACGATGAACGGGCGGCTGTTGCGGCGTCCTTCGAACCAGCCAAGGATTCTCTCAAGGTTCGAGCGACCGCGAAGCTCAACAAGGGCTCCCTCACGCTCCTCATGGAGCCACACGGATGCAAGAAAGAGGTGATTGGGATGGTTTTCGATAAATTGCGTGCGGATGTCATTCAGCGACCGACCAACTTCGAGGCTTGCGTTACTCTGGGTGACTTGCATGTGCACGATGGGATGACGGAGGGGACACTCTACCATGATATTGTCAGAATCAAGCGAGACCTAACTCAACCAGGCACCCCAGAGAATGATGGAACAATGGTGATCGCGACCGGTCCGGTGCTGACGGACGTAGATCACGCGTTCCTGATGGTTAAGTTTGAGCAAAACCCGTTGGACGAAAGGGCTGATAATGCTTTGACTGTCCGGCTGGGTTCGATGGAGGTCATCTATCATAAGGGATATGTCGAGGCTGTCTACAACTTCTTCAAGCCTCCTGACACCCAAATGGAGTCCATCAATGCGCTCATGGTTAGCGACTGGTCTTCGGTAATGCCACTGTACTGATTGAACTTACAGGATGTGGCGAGCGAGACGCTTGAAGGTTTCCGGAACCAGACCAGAGCCGGGCTTGAACACGCACTTCAAGCGCACAAGACCATCGATGTTAAGATGGACCTTCAAGCCCCAGTCGTTATCGTTCCCGAAGAGTGAGACACATCCGTTACGTCCATGTAGCGAAGTTGACTTACCCGGTGCAGTGTACGGTCGAAGAAAGGGATTCATCTCATCATCGATGCTGGTCATTTAGCAATCGAAAGCGACTTGGTTGAAAAGTCACAAGTCCAAGAGATCTACAGCAAAAGGAACCAGCAGTACACAGACGAAGACTATAAACGCCTCGAGAACCTGATGTACGATCGCTACTCGCTCAAATTGCACGCCGCACAATTCCTCATCGGTAATGATTTGGACTCGTGCATGGCTGCTCTCACCTCGGAGACGGAGCGAGGGTACCACCTTCTTGAACGGACAAGCATCGACTTTTCCATCCAGAACTCGATCCTTCCTAGCGCCCTACAACTTGCTCGCCTGCGGGTGTCCGGCAATCTTCCGGAGCTCAAGGTCAACTTGTCAAACGTCAAGTACAAGTCCCTTATGCGGCTCATTGATATTGCGATACCGAAGCTCGGGGAGCCAGAACCAGAACCAAAGAAAATCCCCAAACGTCCGGAATTGCAAGGTCTACGGCTTTCATCGAACGTTTTCTCCCAGTCTAGGCACGAGTATACGGTGGAGGAAGTAGATGATGGTGACAGCGAGACTGAGGACGGTGGTGGGGATGAATTTTATGATACGGCGGATGGCACGCCAATAGTGAGTGTGAAATTAATCTTCTAGAGGCCGCTATTCTGACCGGCCTGTTGCAGCGACTGGATCTGAAGCAGCACCAGTTTGAGCTCCACTTTGTCGTCGATCGTTTGCAAGCCTCACTGTTTAAAGCGGGCTCAGACGGAATTGAACGGCCTTTGGCCGAGGTTGTCCTGGAAGGGTTCAATCTCGACTTTGCACTGGCCAAGTTCGACATGCAAGTGGACGTGACCCTTCGGTAAGAGCTTGTCCTTGCGTATCAGGAACCCTGCTGAATGGCGCCACACAGTTCTATTGCGATGAATTATCTCGAATCAGGAAGAACCCCAACGGCATTCATTTCCTCAGAGGATTCAAAGGACAAGAACCTCCTCAAAGTCAAATACGTTCGGGCTCAGCAAGATTCGCCCGAGTTTATGACCGTCTTCGAGGGTATTGACCAGAGCGTCGACGTTGCGATGTCTACGCTCGTGCTACGGGCACAACCGGAGCCGGTGATCGCCATTTACGACTTTTTGATGACAACCTTCGTGCCCCAGAAAGGGCCGACCGTACCAACGCCGGCTTTGGAGAAAGACCTCAAAGTTAGCCCTCAACAGCAACAAGCAATGACTGAACAGATTCGAGTGCGAGTCAACTTGGAGAGCGTGCAAGGTGCGTCTCGATCTGCAGATGGTGTGGCCCTTCTGTTCATGAATTCCCAGTGATCCTTCTCGATGATAGCCGTGCAATTGCGACATTGGACCTTTCAACGGCCGACGTCGCGCTCCTTATTCGAGGCGAGGCCTTGCGTGTGGCCGGCCGTCTCGGCAATCTGACATTTGCGGACAATTCGAATGCACAGTTCAAGCATCCGGCCCTTAAGGAGATCCTATCGATTGAAGGCAGCAACTTCGCTGACTTTAGCTACGAGACGTTCGACCCTGCTGCGGAAACGTTCCCCGGGGTCAACTCGAAGGTCGTCTTACATGCGGGATCCGTCAAGCTCAACTTCTTGGAGCAACCGCTACATGATCTTTATGGGTTCCTCTTGAAACTCGCCAAACTCAAGGGACTATACGATGCGGCTGCTGAGGTCGCCGTCCAGAGCGCCTCCGGGATCCAACGCATGCAATTTGATATTTCTGTCAAGACGCCAATTGTGGTTTTCCCGAGGGAACCCTCGACCACTGAGGATGCGCTCGTTCTGAAGCTAGGAGAGATTATCGCGAAGAACCAATATCAGGGCGATGAATGCAAGACCCAAGCCAGCCTGCGTGGGATCCGCCTCACATCGCATACTTATCCCGAGGGGCAAATGAATAAGCTGAAGATTATCAATGATGTCGAGATCACCGCCAACGTCATCCAAACCTCGAATATCGATCATGTCGCACAACCAACCTTCCCAGAAACCCAGGTTTGTGATATCATACCTACTGTCACCATCACACACTTATCTCAGTTCCCCAGGTTTCCATCAACCTCTCCGACATCAGCCTATCGTTGACGCAAAACCAGTTTTGCGATCTCGTTGCTCTTTCTCTGGCCATAACTAGGATCTCGAGTGCTTCTGCAGATGTTGAGCTTCGTTCTCCACAAAGCCCGACTCCGACTCCGACTCCTCCGTCTCAACCCCGAGGTGCTCTCAATGCAGCGACTACACCCCTGCCATCTACGGACCTTGAACCAGAACTCAATGCTCATGGTGCATCAGCAACGACCATTTATCCAACCATCGACCTCGAGCTCAAAGTCAATATCGTAAAGCTGCAACTGTATGATGGAAAAGCAACCTCGAAGAGCAACCTCGAGTCTTGTGGAATTGCTCGATTTGCCCTGAACGACAGCGTAGTTCGCTTCAAAATGCTATCTTCTGGCGCTGGCGAGGCGGAGGTAGTCCTCAAGTCCTTCACCGTCAACAACACTCTTCCTGGCAATACAAAGTTCAGGGAAATTATTCCGGCGGCTAAGCATGATAGGAATCAGTTTATGGTTCTCTTTACTATGTCAGGCGGGGCTGATAATAGCTCACTTGCTGTCGTCACCATCGATTCTCCCAAGGTCATTTTCACTCTGGATCCCATCTTTGCCCTCCTCGACTTCTTCACGAGCGCATTCCCACCTCCCCCGCCCCCGAAAGAGGGTGAGGACGACCAAGGGACTCGTACAACGACAGTTGCAACCACCAAGTCTAAGTCACAAAGTGCACAGGACACCTCCCAGTCCTCAAGCTTTGCGTTCCGTGTAGACATGCATGATGTGGCCGTCACCGTGCTAGAGAGTGATGCTGATGCCAACTCACAAGCCATATCGTTAGGGATCCAGCAAATCCTCATGTCCCAGCAGGTATGCGCTGACTGGAGTGTATATCTCACTACTGAAGCCATCACAGGGGATCGTCGCTTTGACCATTACTCGTCTGGGCATGTCGCTTACGCAAATGGGCAATCTAGACGAGAGTGTACGATTCTTGGATGATGTCGACATGACACTTTCACTTGATAGTCGCCAGTCGGCAGCGCAGCAAATGACCAGCATTGATATTGCCTCGACTCCAATCGTTTTCCGGGCGTCCCAGCGTGACATCAATCTCATTATGGCGATTGTGGCAAAAGCTACACAAATGGCTGCAAAGGCGGCACCCCCGGAGCCCCGCCCAGCGGCCAAGCCTACAAAGTCGACTGGCAAGGTCACCTCTTCGAAATCAAAGTCTTCGGGGATCATGATGGAGCAGCCTCGACTCCTGATGTCCAAGGAGAGGGTGAGATTTTTATACGTATAATGGTTTGTTACTGAACCCCACCAGCTCAAGGCGGAGCTTGATGGCTTCCGGCTTGTATTGATTGGCGAGGCGCATGAGCAGCCCATGCTGCATTTGAAAACCAAGCCGTTCAGGGTCAATGTTCAGGATTGGTCTGCTGACGTAGGTTTATTGCACTTTAACAATGTGTTTCCTCACCTGCCGTCCAGATGCATGCATCCACCTCAATCGCTTTTGGAGTCAACTATTGGAACCTTACGAATTCTCATTGGGAACCAGTTATTGAACCCTGGACTGTGTCGGCCGAGGTACGTGTGCTCCCAGTGCTCGGGACAAGGCTCAAACACTGTACAGGTCACAAACACGCAAACCGGGGGACTTGTTGCCAATATCACCTCCCACGAAAGGCTTGAAGTAGACATCAGCACAACTTTCGTTGAGACAGCACTTGCTGCTGTTGCTGCATGGAATCAGGAGAACCTTCGACCAGCCAAACTTACTCGAGGAGGAGTAGCACCCTATCGTATCCGAAATGAAACCGGTGTGGATATGCAACTATGGTCCAGTCACAACGGAAAGCAAGTAGATGTGACTACCTTGAACAACAACCAAGAAACGGATTGGAGATTTGATGATTGGAAGTCCCTGCGAGAAGTATGTTACTCAGGTACACCGTTCCATTGTTTACCATACCCTTGCAGCACGTTTCAACCACTGGACACAACACCATTGGGGTCAAGTTCCAAGGCAGGCCATGGGAACAAATAGGCAATATCGCTGTCGACAAAGAAGGGCAATACACATACATTCTACGACCCCGCTTGGACAAGGTCCTCCACCGGATGCTATGCGACATTGTGGTCGAAAACAACGTGAAGATTGTCACTCTCCGTTCGACCTTTAACGTCTTCAATGATTGTTTATACCCCATGGAACTTATCCTCGTGGATTCAAATAACAAGCCAGCACAGGCCGTCCAGAAGATCGGTGTGTCATTATAGTTTTGCTTCCAACCTTCATACTGAGTGTCGTAGCTCCAAAGCAATCCTATTCCCTACCCATCGAGGCGGTGACCTCGACCAAGATCAAACTGAGACCTGATGGTGAGAACTGCTCTCATGATACAGTGCGAATCTGACACGCCACAGCTGGCTTTGGTTTCGGATGGTCCACGGAGAGTTTACGATGGGAGGATCTCTTTGCACGCCCAGACCGGACAATCTCTTGTCGTGCCACAGATGATGGCGGTGCACCTTTCCGTCTGAATGTTTGGGCGGACTACGACCGAAAAGACAATGGAGTACGGTTCGTGTCCGGCATCAGTCCTCGGAAGAACTCGTCACTCATGTACAGATCCCACAGGTCCTATCCAAAACTGACTGTTCGTATGCAGCCGCCGCTTGAACTGGAAAACCTGCTGCCGTTTGATATCAAGTACCGAGTCCATGACAAGAACACAAGCACCAGTGCAACCGAGTTCCTAAGGAAAGGCGGTTTGTTCCCCATACACACTGTGCAGTTGGATCATCTTCTTCTCCTGAACATTGCGCTGCAAGACACGGGTTGGTATCTCCCTCTAGGTTTCTGGATCGAGACACTGACTGGTCACCTTATAGTTTCATTCAAACCTAGTCATTTCATGATTATCAATACCGACAATCCTTCTGAGTTTCCGGCGGATGACAAGATTATAGTTCCTGATCAGCATGACCGTACCCTAGAACTCCGCCTCAACTATGTGTAAGCATAGACCACTTTGCCTCTTCCTTGTCTAATGCAGCTATACAGTCGAGACCGTAAAGGCAGCTCAGTCAAAGTGCAAATCTACAGTCCCTTCATCCTCATCAACAAGACTGGTCTACCTTTCTCCATCCGTTCTACTACGAGAATGTCAATTAGTCCACGGGATGTGGCCGGAGACACGAGACCAGGTACGATCGTTGAAGAAACCGCATTGCTACAACTAATACACCAAATAGAGGAACTTTCCAAGTCTACACCATTCCGTATGTGATCGCCTTTCTGGTCTGTTATTTATCTCTGATATAGAACAGTTCTCTCCCATGCGAGTGAGCGAGGTCACGAATTCGTCCTCAAAGTTGGAGACTCGGACTGGTCGGAGGTACGTCTCCATCGCATTAACCCTGACCAATGTTCACTACTAATCATTATGTGAAAGGTCCTTGATGTGGAAGCACCAACTGCTGAGACCGACTTGGTGATTCCTCGCCGAAATGCCGAACTGCACCTGGGTGTCTCTTGGACACCGGGCTCAGGAAACTACAAGCTGACCAAGATCATCACATTGGCCCCGAGGTTCATCATCAAGAATAACTCTGAGAATCCCATATGCTACAGGGAACTAGGCGGCCCGCTCCCAGAACAGCCGGAGATTTCCCCTGGCACAAATATCCCAATTCATTGGACACGACGTGGACCGGACAAGATGTTGAAATTCAAATATCCTGGTCTTAACGGAGAATGGTATTATTTTCTCCATTTGGCTACCATCGTCGAAGCTAACCCATCCCAGGTCTGCTCCCATCAACATGGAGGACATAGGTTCAGTGCACTTCAAAGTACAACCGATAGATGCACTACCCTCGGATGTTCACCTCTGGTGTGCAGATGTTGAGGTTGCAGGGGCGACCATCTTCATCATCCTCAATCGGGAGCGTGACAACTGGCCATATAGGCTCGTCAATGAGAGCGACTACGAATTTAATGTGTTCCAGACAGTTGGTACCTCTTCCTGATTTCGTTTTGATGTGCTCATCTTCCTGGGCAGCAAACCGAAGACTCGGATATGGGGACGCCAGACAAATTACCACGCTATAAACTGGGAGCACATACGATGATCAAATACGCTTGGGACAACCCTACTGCCAAGGATCGCCGTCTTATGTTGTACGTCAACAACCACTCCAGAAAAGTCAACATCAGTGAAGTTGGAACTCTTCAACCATTCAAGTTCCTGGTGAGTACGTATTTCTCCTTTCACAACATGTCCTGATACAGCCCCAGCTGTCCGACAAATCATCAAGAGCTGTCTCACTGGATATCAAAGCTGACGGCTCGACGCAAGTTTTGACCATCTCGAACTACCAAGAGCAGTACAGCATGTATAAGCCAGTTCGACGGCCCACCGGAAGACAGGATACATTAATGAGTCAAGAGGCCTTCGAAGCCATTGAGCAGGATGCTACACCCACTTTGACTGTCTCTCTATCACTGGAGGGTATCGGACTATCGCTCATCAATCGATCGATGATCGAGGTTGTCTATCTCTCGACCCGCGAGTTGAAAGTGGAATATATGAACAGCGACGTGTCACAGTCCATTGACCTTTCCATCGGGCACCTTCAAATTGACAATCAGCTTCCTGAAGCCACATTCAATGTCGTCTTCCAGCCAACGCCGATCAGTCGACAAGGAGCACCAAAACTGCCAACGGTTAATGCCTCAGTGATCATCCTCAATGATCGGTGTAAGCCTTTGGATGTTTATTGAACGTTCTCTAACTCGAAGCATAGCGTACGGTGTCTTGTTTATCAAATATGCCTCTGTGTTACTGCAGGCGTTGACAGTGCAACTGGACGAGGATTTCCTGATGGAGGTCATCGATCTCACGAAGATCAAGGGAGCGTGGGAGGAACACAGCGTCGAGTAAGCCCACCTGCAGTGATGGTTTTCTGCTGGACTCACCGTTGGTCGACAGCATATTGTTAAAGGACCCTGTCGCCATTCCAGAACCACGGGGCGACAGAAGTGCGGGGCAAGAGATCTACTTCGAGGGTTTGTTCCTTCAGCCAATTCGTCTTCACGTATCTTTTGTCAGAGCGGAGCGAACTACCCAAAGCAGGTACGCACCACTATCCATGAGTAATGTATGTGGCTAACTAGTCCAAAGTCGAACTGAAGATCGTAATCCACTGGCTACTTTCGTACACGCATTCACCATGGCCGTTGGCAACATCGATCATGCCCCTCTCGAATTCAAAGCATTGATCCTCCAGGACGTTCGGTTAATACAAACAGTATTGATCGATCGTATGTTCACCCACTATCGTCAAGCTGTTCTCTTGCAACTTTATCGCATCTTGGGATCAATCGACTTCGTAGGCCCTACAATGCTGCAAGGCTCACATGCTCACCATGCCTCTAGATTGGCAATCCAGTCGGATTGTTCACTAATGTCAGTTCGGGTGTTATGGATATCTTCTACGAACCGTACCAAGGCGTCGTAATGCACGGCAACCGAGAGTTGGGATCAGGCATTGCCAAGGTGCGGTTTCAGCTTTTTCTAGATGACCCGATTGAATATTGAATCTGAACCTGACCAGGGCGCCGCAAGTTTTATCAAGAAGACTACATTTGGGCTGACAGATAGTTTGACAAAGTTCACAAGCAGCGTCGGTAAAGGGCTCTCAAGCGCTACTTTCGATGCGGAGTATCAAGAACGTCGGAGATTGGCACAACGTCGAAACAAACCGAGACACGCATTTTACGGATTCACATCTGGCGCTGGTGCCCTTCTGGATTCGCTCGGAAGTGCTGGTCAAGGAGTGATTGTGGGTTCTTATCCTTGCCTTTCTGACTTTATTCTGATGGACCATAAGGCTCAACCGGTCGCGGGCTTCCGCGACGAAGGGGGTTTTGGGTTCCTCAAGGGTATTGGTAAAGGTCTCGCGGGGTAGGTCGAGTGCTGCTCGCACTCTCAACAATACTAAACACTTGGCAGTGTGGTCATTAAGCCCGCTGTAGGAGTTGCGGATTTTGCCTCAAACGTGACCGAAGGTCAGCCGGGTTACAAATATATCCACAATGCTCATTGAAAACTCAGGGTTCCGCAACACCACCACAATGTTCGACCCACCAACCCAGGACCGGGTCCGACAGGTATGTATTAAAGTCTCGACTGTTTGTCGCCCTAATAGGCCCCACCAGCCCCGACGTGTCCCATTCGATGGTGTGCTCGGTGCATACTCCGCGAGAGAAGCTATTGGCCAAACGTGGATGCGCGAAGTTGATAGAGGTCATTTCAAACGGGATCTCTATGTCGCGCACCTTGGTGAGTCAAGGCCCTATTCGGGTACCGCAGGTCACAGACAAGACACGTTTGTTCATACCGGAACAGAGATCCAAGGCGGCGATAACGTTGTGCTCCTTACAACTTCTCATATTATCTCGTTCTACTCGGTCAAGCTCCGCTTGGACTGGTCCCTCAAATTGTCTCAATTAGCGGGCGTCACTGCAGAGGATACGGGCATCGTCTTTTCTGATCGTGCGGGCTCGGATTATAACCGATTCATCTATATTCCGGAGAAAGAAACGCGTGTTTGGTTCTTTGGACAAATCGAGAAGTAAGTCCACGCTTCGTGTCACCCTTCCTCCTACCGATCCTTGTTTTATAGGGTCGTGAAAGCGTATAATGCCAACAAGCAGCTCGAGACGTAAACTGGTGTTCAGACTCTCGCAATTCGTGTA
>Ga0307515_10021707_pt1 | contig 11363 bp, 5 predicted proteins | sample 17_EM_MG_FD_194513 | JGI IMG/M metagenome (GOLD analysis project Ga0307515, IMG submission 194513) | Populus trichocarpa ectomycorrhiza microbial communities from riparian zone in the Pacific Northwest, United States - 17_EM | ecosystem: Host-associated > Plants > Roots > Unclassified | place... | reverse complement strand
CTCCGTTGGTGATTGCAACTAATTCACAAAACTAGCAACGGATTTATCCGTTGCTGATTTAGCAGCAACGGATAATCCGTTGCTAGTTTTGCAACGGAAAATCCGTTGCTAATTGTCAGCAACGGATTTTCCGTTGCTGTCAAATCAGCAACGGATAAGTCCGTTGCAAAAAAATCAGCAACGACAAATCTGCATCGGATTTTTGCCGTTACTGATTCCGTTGTTAAATTGTTTTAGAAACGGATTTTAGTATTATTTGCAACAGAATTGTCCGTTGCTAATTACTCTATTTTTTAGTAGTGTACGGCCAAATAAGTGGCAGCCAGGGTTGCCGGATTACAAGGGCGTTGGAGTCATGGGTAATGAGTCTAGTGACTTGTTGATTTCCCTTGAATGCGTCGAAGTTGATGTCTGTTCACCACTCTTGCCTTAATGCTTTCATAAAGGACAGATGTAGTAACTCTGTCATCCTTATATTTTTAATTTAATATGTATTTTGTAATATTTAATGTTACTTGTATTTTTATTTCAGTGTTTAAATGTGTTCTATGAATATCTTTGATTTTGATAAACAAAGGAACATGTAATCAATTACTTGTGTCACATTAAATTTTTATTAAAGGAATCAATAATTGAAAAAAGGAATAATAGACAAGGAAAAGGTGCTTGAGCAAGTTATATTGGAAAAGCGCTTAATTTTAATAATTGAGCCTATGGTTATTGATTAAAAAACCCTATTATTCTCTACTTTATAGTTAATTATTATTATTATTATTATTCACATTAATGTAATTATGAATATTATTTTTTAAGACATGTTGAAGAATTATGATAATGTTTAAAGCAAGACATAATCATACATGTTGAAGAATTATTATTATTAGTGTTGATATTTTTATTAAAAAAATATAGTTGCAAAATCAAATTAATTTCATTGATGAAACTATATATGCATCTTATCTCTTATCAAACTTCTATTATTGTCAAACAATTTTATAATTAATCATTATTTTTTATTGAGGTGGATCCCAAGTTGATCCTTTTAGTTTTTTTTTTTGTATAGATCCCAAGTTTGTCCTTTAATTTTCATTTGTGTGAATTCCAAGTTAATCATTTTAGTTTCATTTGTAAGAATCTCAAGTTGATTATTCATTTTTACTTGCTTGAATCCCAAATTAATCCTTTCATTTTTAGCTATGTGTAGATCCTAAGATGATCCATTTTTATTTTGATTTGTGAGGAATTAATCCAAGTTGATCCCTTTTATTTTCATTTGTGTGGATCCCAAAATGATCTATTTTCATTTTTTAGTGTAATTTTCTTTACAAATTTACTATACAAAGTTTTTTTTAAAACAAAATTAAAATATCTTTGTACAATAGAGAGAAACTATCATAATCCACTTTAACACTCCATTTTTTAAATATGTTTTTTGAAAAGGAAAAAACTCAAAAAATAAAATAATAATAATAAGAGAGTGAAATAGTGATTAAAAAAAGAGGGACATAGATAAATATAGGACTTTAATTTCTGATAAAGAAGAGATAAAATCTTTTATAAAAAAAGGAAAAGATATAGAAAAAAAAAGGTAAAGATAAAGAGAAATAAATTGAGATAAGAAGGTAAGCACAGTGAGTTATATATAAACTAGAGGAGAAAACAACTAAGAAATAGAGGAGAGTAGTCTGAGAGAAGCGAAAGATAAAATTAAAAAAAAAAAAACAAGAACAAAAACTTAGAAAGAAAACAGAGAGACTAGAAAAGACCTAAAACAAAGGCGAAAACAAAAGAAGCTGAGATCAGCCAAAGAAAAAAGAGGCCACCTCCATTCCTTCATGTCTAATCGTAGATCCCTCTCCCCTCATGTCAGAACCCAACAGCTAAACACCGCCCAGTCAGGAAAAACTAACAGCAGACCATTATTAATGTGTATGATTTTTTATATTAATTATATTTGTTTGTGTTGATATGGATATGTTGGGTAATTTGTAATACATGATCGATTTTAAATTACACTAGTCCATGCTATGCCACGAACTTGATATATTTTTTAAAATATAAAAATAAATATTAATAGCGTGAAGAATTCTTTAATTGTTTTATTTAAATTGACTTAATATATTAATTTTAAAATTTTGTTATTTAACTATTTATCTAACTCAAGTTTTAAATTAAATCGTATAGGAGTTAGCCCGAATTAAATTGATTGATTTCATGTATCCAAATGTAATCTTAATAATTGGTAAAAACATGACTTAACTTTTGACAAAATTTCAAGATGATAACTTTTTTAACAAAAAATATTGAAACAATGACATATTGTATCCATTTCAGTCCCCTAGTGAATTGTGTAATGGACTCTATTGAGTTTACTAGTTTATTTTTTATAAAATATTTTTTTAATTATATGATAAAAATATATGGTAACAAAATTGAGCATCAACCTAAAAATAAAAACTTATTTGAGACAATAATAACCCTATAAAAAGAAAAAAAATAAAATCATGCTGTTTATTCTCCAACCAATTCAATATTGAAAGATAAAATTGAGAAAAAACTATTAAAAATAATTAATGAATAAAACACCAACTTAATACCATAGTTATTAGACCTGACCCATTAACCCGATAAACCTGGAAAAATAAAAAAACAATCGGGGTTTTAGAGCAGAGTCCAGTGAAGGGGCTTCCAGCTTGGCATCGCAAAATTGGTGGACGACATTCTGGATGTAAATATGGGCAAAACCGAGAGGTTGTGTGTGTGGGACACGAATCTGTGAAAAGTGGTACAAACTTGGGGTAGAGGTGCTTCAAACTTTGGTGGGAGAGGTTTGTTACAGGCAGTGGCGAAGCCACAATGGGGATTAAGGGGGCAATTGCCCCCTTAATCTTTTTTTTAATACATTTTTATACTAGAATTTTAATATAATAACTTAACAAGTTTAGTTTTTTTTATTAACCACTAATTGATCCAAGTTTTTGTTTTTTTTTGAATTATTGTTCTTGCCTTTCTTCCTTCTACAAAATTTCTCTTCAAGTCCTAAACTATTAATTAATTAGTTAAGTAAATAACCTTTTATGCTTTATGCTTTATGTTTTAGGTGAGTTTCCTTCATTTGTTTTTTCATTGTCTAATTTTAGTTTTATTCCTTAATAATTAGTTATTAAAAATGTAACAGTTTATAATAATTTATGGATTTGTTAAATTAATATGTGTATGGATAATATTATATGCATATGAATATGAATTGAAATGGGTTTTGATGAATTGATATGTATTTTTTTATGAATTTCATATGAAAAATAATGGTGATCAACTTATTAGTGATTAAAAATGAAGTACTGAACAACTCAAAAAATTAGGGACACAATAAAAAAAATTAAAAAAAATATATTAATATTTATATTTAACCCACTTATATAAAACAACAAGTCAACAAACAATTGTTGCCAATAATTTCACTAGTCCCTGGAAGATTTAGAAATAGATGAATGAAAGTTTAATTGTATATATTGAGAAGCAGTTTCAAAATATAAAAACTCGAAAAAAATAATTATAATGTAAGTTTTTTCATTTTAAAAATATTTTTAAATTAATTGTGCTTGACATGAGTTAGTACATGCATTTCAAATTGATTTCTCTATATATAACACATGTCTATATAGTATATAATATCAAGCATTTGTTAGTAATTTGCTCCCTCATTTAAATTTTTTTGACTCCGCCACTGGTCACAGGGTTAAAATTCGTCAGGGAGTAGGCTGACAAAAGCATTATGGATAGTAGATATGGGGTGGCAACCCGCGTGACAATAGCGAAAATCAGCAACGTGTGTGTGCGCGGCAACACACAACATCTAGCGTAGCAGGGTGCTGACGAGAGTTGGGGGATTGGACGATAGATTGCCCAAGGCTTGACGAAACAGTGCTGGAATGACATAATGGGATAGTGGGGAATTTGGCAGCACTGATGAGATTGACAACGTCGATGAATTCGGCAGCGTCGATAGAATCGGCAGCAGGAGCTAATGATAAGTCTGGATAGTGATTTCCTCGGTATATATCAAGAGAATATTTTCGTTGGTAAAATCCGTCGACAATTTATCAATGAAAATATTCTCTTAATATTTATATTTGTATTTATTAATTTTCTAATATATAGTGATGTAAGAATTTAGTGAAAGTTGCATTTTCCATCAATTTAATAATTTACTGGAAACTTTTTCAAAAGCCCATAAAATGTCTTTATTCTAACGATAGGGGGAGAATTTCTTGCTCTAAAAAATTATCTTTCTCATAACAGGATTATTCACCTTGTTGAAACCGGTATAACTCTACTCCCTAAGGCCTCTCTTCCCATTCCTATTGGCCACATCCCTTTCAAACTACTATTTACCTCATTAACCACTTTCCCACATCTAATTCACAATCTCTCTCCTTTTGAGGCTTTGTTTGGGTGTCAACCAAATTATCATAAACTATAAAACTTTTGGTTGTCTATGTTTCCTACTTACCCAACCTTGCACCCCAATCAAGCTAGAGCCAAAATCTATCCCTTATATTTTTTTTAGGCTATTCCATGGCCTAAAATGCTTATGTTTATGATGAATCTTTCTCAAATCAACGTGTGTATGAATTTGTTTAGAGGCCCAGATGGAATCCTCCACTGGACAAACAAGTAAAAGGTTCTATTTCTTCCAGCCGTAATTTTGCTTTATATTTAAGTTTTGGAATTTACTCCTCTCTCTTCCTCTTTTCATCACCTTCGTTTTCCTTCACTTCAGTTTTCATTAGTTAGCTTTCCACTGTCTTAACGACAATCTAGTTGTATCAATAAAATCTCTCTCGATTGTTATAAAAAAGAAGAAGAAGAAGACTTGGGAAACATGAACTTTGAATTGGAAAACGAGACACACTAAGTAAGGTCACTGTTGAGTGTTGATAGATAGCAACAGATTACCTTCATTTCTTCCTAGTGGCCCACCATTTGTTAGAATCTCAGGATTTAAGGATGTCGTAAAGAAATGAAATTGATGATTTTTTATCGATGAAGAAGACCGACAGTTAACAAGGACTCATTGCTGTCCCAAGGCAACGAAATTTTGTTTATTGCACTCTTACTTTTCTTTGCATTCGTACAGGCTGGTGAAAATTCTATGAAACTTGGACAAAATTCGTAAGTTGCCGTATTACAAGGGCGATGGAATCATGGATAGTGAGTCTAGTGACTTGAACAAAAGTGTTCTTATGAATATTGATTTCCCTTAAATGCGTCAATGTGATTGTTATTTGTGTTTTCACCAGTCTTGCCTTAAATGCTCTCCTTTTCTGATAAGGAGAGAGTGAGGTGTGAAAACCAATGAAAAGAGAGAGGAAAATAATGAAAAGAATAAATGATTGTTGGCGCTACACCGGACCTCTCCTCAGTACACGCGTCGCCCTAATAGAAAGGCATCATTGAGAAGATTTCAACGGCACCCGTGAAGACCCCCTTCAGAGTCCGGTGAAAGGCCCACACGCCACCTAAACACGGTGACCTTCCATCACAATTTTTATATTTTTATTTATATTAGTCCTTGTTCTTTTAAATTTTTTTTCTAATCAATAAAAAGAAATAATTGACCATCAGTTTTGCAATCAAAGTGTTTAATGGCTGAAAAAAAATTGGGAACAAAAAAAAAATATTATTCCAATCCATAATAAATTGTAAAAGAGTGATGCACAATAATTTCATCTCACAACCTTTTTTGTTTAATGAAGAAGAATCACATACATTCATACGGTAAAATACAATAAAAACTGGAAGTTAATTGTTGGTGAATTGTGTTTTGGGTTTAGCTTTTTCTGTGGGCTTTATTTTCAGATTTCTATGAACAATAAAGCCCATGCTAAAAGAGTATTTAAAAGTGTAATTATGATTGTTTTTTAAATTATTTTTTTATTTTAAAATATTTTAAAATAATAATTTTTTTATTTTTAAAAATTATTTTTAATATTAACACATCAAAATAATATAAAAATAATAAAAAATATTAATTTAAAACAAAAAAAAATAAAAAATTTTCATTTAAAAAAAAACTCTTTTAAAATACAAAAACAAATAAAACCTAACAACATTACTGTCTCTCCATATAAAATTACTATCATCAAATTAAATCCTCCCTCGATACTTTTACATCATCAAAATTTCAAAACTAATGTTCAACACATTAATATTCAATATACAATTTTCCACACCTATATATCCATTTTACATTCTAACATACACACTTCCTCATATTTTCCATGTTCTCAACCTCTTTAATTATGCTCAAACATATCAAATTTATATTTTTTTTCATATTGACATATATTAACTAAATTCAATTCCAACTAAACTAATAACTTAGCCCAACAAAATTGATTTAACTGAACATAATTGTTTTTCAAACTTATACACTTAAACTTTTTGAATTTACATAATAACTCTCTCTTGTCTTATTTACAATTTCCCTCAAATATTCAAAACATTTAAGACAATACAATTTGACCATTTAACTATGGTTAACTTCTCAAATTTCAACAAAATTCTCAAAACTAACAATTTGGCCAATTTGTTTTAACAGAATTTCATAATTTTATCATAACTCTCTCAATCCTTTTCTTTTTTACTGAATTTTTCCATCGGTAAACACAGACGGAAATATATCATTGGTATATAACGAGGAAATTACAGTCAAAATAAAAGGAATAAAAAAAACCAAACAATGTGATGGCGTGTAAGTTTTTACAGACATGGTTACCAATGGAATTACAATTGGATTCAAACAGACAAATTGTACAGTGACATGGCATTGATACTAATAAAATGATCGACGGAGTCACCATCATAATAATTTCATTGGTAAACCTATCAGTAATATTTAATATATGATCTGACGCTCGACCCTCCTCTATCCCTCCCCCATTTCTACTTCTTTCCTATAAAACTTCTCTACAACAAAACAACCCCACCCTCATCCCCACCCCCTCAATCTCAACACAAATTAACCTCCAACAACTTTTTCGGTCAAAACAACACCTTGTTTATCAGCATTCGTGTTCTGATTGAAATTTTATTGAGGATTTTCCGCCTTAAGTAAGCAAATCTACCCTTTTTTAATTTGAACATAATTTTAAAATGTTAATTTTTTTTTTGCATATTTTTGTAGTATATGTATTTTGTTTGGGTGTTTACTTGTTTTATTGTTTTTTCTCAAATAAACTTATTGTATGGATTTATGATTTGTACATGTTATGCTTGTTTTAGATTTTGTAAAATTGTATTTATTTGTAAAGTATTGAAACTAATATCGAATTACCGACTTAGGTGTTTTGTGATGAAATAAATAATGACTTGTTTAACTAGTCCATTTTATATTTTATTAATTTTATTTTCGAGTTGTAATTTCCATAAATGTGTACAAATTTGTATTTACATAGATAATTAATAATGAATTAAGAGAAGTATTAAAATAGGTTGAATAATCTTGAGCTGAACTAATTTTTTTTTGCAAATTGATTTAGTTAACGAAGTTAATTAATAAATGTTGTCATCATTATTTGATATAGGTTGGATAGAAGTGATGAATGATTATTCATGGATATATCGAGACCCAAGGATTGTGGAGGATGGATTATTGTAATGGGGTTTAGGGTTTTATTAATTATGTAATATCTAATCCAAAAAATATTAGTGGAGGTGGTATTAGGTGCATGCAAGAGGTGTAAAAATAAAAAAGTTTCTCGATCCAGATGTTGTAACGATGCATCTTCTACAAAAAATGGTTCATGGAGGAATATTTGTGTTGTTATGCACATAGAGAACCATTTGTTTCTCACGAGACCATGGTAGAAAGGATGGTTTGGTAACCTTCTAGTGTTAGCAACGTGCATGGAGTTGTAGATGATAATAGTAATCCTTATAAGACTATGGTTATGGATGCAATGAGAATGAATAAGTGTCATATTGATCAATGTCTAATCGTAGATGAAGAACCTAATGCAAATGCGACAATGTTTTTTGATCTTTTCAAAGATTTTAACAAACCATTATAAGATGGTTGCATAAATCATAGGAAATTATCAGCCATTACACAGGTGCTCACCATCAAGTTAGATCATGGGTTGAGTGAGGTGGGTTATAACAGAATTATCGAATGAGCAAGAAGCATTTTACCTGAAGGGAATAAGCTGAAAGAGAACTTCTATGTTGTAAAGTCCATGATGAAACCCCTCGGTCTAGGATACCAGAAAATTGACATGAGTCCAAACTTCTGCATGTTGTATTACCTTGAAAATATTGAGCTAACCGAGTACAGAAGATGTGAGCATTCTCATTATAAACTCAGAACTGGCAGGGGAAGGACTCTTGTCGCATATAAAAAACTTAGATACTTCTCAATCACACTTGAACTGTAGAGGATTCATGTCACCAAAGACTATTGGGCACATGACATGACACCAATCACATGATGTGGTGGATAGAGTGATGGTGCACCCTTCTGATGGTGAAGCATAAAAACACTTTAACAGTGTGCATCTTTACTTTTGAGTTGAATCAAGGAACACGCGTCTTGGGTTATGTACAGACAGATTCAATCCATTCAGGTCACTTGTTGCTTCTTATTCTTGTTGGACGGTTATACTCCACCTAGAACATCTCTTCTTGGTCTTCCTTCTGTTATGACTAGTGCTGTCCAACACATCTCAAGGGAGGATATTGATGATCCCAAAGTTTTGGTCATTTTCTCCCTTCTTTTTTGGTTGTAGCAGCTATCTCTTCCTCATACACACACGACAACCTGTGATAACAAAGCAACCATAACAACCCTCTAAGGATCACACACACACACACACACACACACACACACACACACACATGACAACCTGTGATAACAAAGCAACCACAACAACCCTCTAAGGATTCAAATCACCATATCTTTAATATATTGATCGATGGCTATGGTTGCTGATGTTGATAGTGAAGGGTTCGTGAGGGAAGGTTATAGAGCTGTGTTGAAGGAGTTATTGGTTGCAATTCAGGAGGAAGTTATGACATAACCCAATCTTTTCTTTCAAAATTGGGTTGTGACACCATTGATTGAAAAGATTACCTTTATTGAGATAGGTAATTCTATAAATTTTGTTTCATCTTAAACTAATCAGTGATTGGTACTTCTATCATTCCATCAACAATGAATTTACCAATGGGCTCACGGATAAAAATGCTTCGTCAGTAAAACTCTTATTGGTAATTGTTGATTTGTCAGTGAGTCTGTCGGTAATAAAATTACCGATGGATTTACTAACAGGAAAAGCGCACCAACAAAGTTTTTTAACCACTTCATTTCATCGGTATTTTCCTCAAAATTAATTTAATTGAAATTGAAAAACAAAATCCAACTAAAATCCAATAAAATTGATCTCAAATAAAAAACAATCCTATAACAACATTCATACAACTATTAAGAACAAAAAAATTTAAAATTTAAAATAAAAATAAAAAAAACACAAAAAAAGAGAAGAAAAAATAAAAATCTTACCTTAATTTAATTGCAAATGAAGCTGAGAAGAGAAAAGAAAAAATAAATTTCATAAAGTATGTTAATTAAAAAAAAAACTAAGAAGAGAAAAGAAGAAGAGAGGAGAAGACATACCTACGCGTGGAGGAGAAGAGAAGAGAATAAAAAAGGAGTTACGAAGGGAAGAGAAAGAAAAAAAGAAACGATGTTTTTTACAGAAGGGGAAGAGAGAAGAAGAATGTTTGTTATGAAATGAGGGATTATGGTCTTTTTATTGGGGCATTTTACTGATGGATAATTAAATATTAATATTTTTAACCATTTCGTCAGTGATTCTATCAGTGTTACTTAATTTAAATTTTTGATTTAATAAATTTTTTTCAGAAACCCCAAAATATCACCAACAACTTTTCAATGTGTCGGTGATTCTGTCTATAAAGAACAGTAATTAACAGTGCAATTGAGAAGTGAACAGTTCTAGAACTCTCTGGAAAATACTAACATAATTGAGAAGGGAACAGTTTACCGATGGGCATACGAATGGATTTTGCCATCGATATTAATACCGTTGGTAATGCCGTCTATATAAATGACACATCATCATACTTTTTGTTTTTTTTAATTATTTTTTTTTCATTGTAATTCCCTTAATATATATTGAGGGAAGAGTTCCATAGGTGTTTGCCGACGGATATAGCAAGAGAATATTATGTTGATAAAATTCACTGCAATCTAACGACATAAACATTTCGTTGGTGTTTCCGTTTATATTTATCAATTTTCTAGTAGTGATAGTACTACTACGATTCATCTTAACATGTTTAAGATTTTTATTTTCGTACAACTTTTACTAATCAAATATGTAATTCATGTCATGAATCCATCTAATAATAATTTAAGATCAAGTTGTAAAAATTGAGGGCCGTTATTTTGATATGAGTTATGGCTAGCTCATCATGGTCATCATGGTTGTGGTGACCTAGGTTATGGTTATCTATGATGGTTATTGTTGGGATTTTCATTGTTATTATGTTGCCCTATTTTGGAAATCTCTATAGACTCAACTATTTAAAATATTGGTTATATAAGCTTGCATGAGCTATAGTTGCTCTTGAATGATTTTAAAGGCACTAAAAAATGTGTCCATGGTAGATATAGACTCAGGGTTGGACATTAGATGACCACTATATAAACCCTTGCAACACTAAATTAAAGATCGATGGAATTGAGATCAAAATAATTTTTGCAAGTAAAAACTAACATAAATTTAATTGTAATATTTTTTGATATTAATCAAGACTAGAATATACTAGTAAAAGTATAGATTTGCAATGCTTGAGGAGTTATGCTTAGGATCAGTAGAATTTAAGAGGAACGGATTTGAAGGAAGTTTTGAGAAGCATTAACATATCACATATGGAATAACTGAAGATAAGAGAAGTAATGGCAGTATATATTTTCTATAACTTACGACCAGTAGTAATGTCAAAAACACGATATAGAGCAGACCCATTCCAGCCACAAACCCAAACTAGAACTACTGCAGCTGACAATCCAGTATGGACAGTGATTGAAACATCGTTTAATACCAAGTCTAGAAGGAAAAATTACATAGTCACTACCGAGGTTCCAAGACTGAGGTTGAAATTTCATTGGTTGAAGATGATTCCACCTTGCTGGATGAAGAATATGCTTCAACAGGACCTCTATCCTTAAAGAAGCCTGGTTCTTTTGGCTTTGGCAATGTCCTCTCTCCACCTAACATCAAAACCACTGAGGCCATGCTTGGTCTATCCTCAGGGTATTGTTGAACACATAACAG
>Ga0307515_10021706_pt1 | contig 11364 bp, 8 predicted proteins | sample 17_EM_MG_FD_194513 | JGI IMG/M metagenome (GOLD analysis project Ga0307515, IMG submission 194513) | Populus trichocarpa ectomycorrhiza microbial communities from riparian zone in the Pacific Northwest, United States - 17_EM | ecosystem: Host-associated > Plants > Roots > Unclassified | place... | reverse complement strand
CTCTCCCTGCAGCGCGAACTCGCCAAGGCCCAGGCCCAACTTGCCTTCAAGCCAATCGTGAACGGAGGTGCTCGATGAAGCGCGCTCACGTCTTCGCGCTGTCGACGCTGGGTGCCGCTGTCCTGGTCGCAGGCAGCTTCTACGCCGGTCGGCACACCAGCGGTTCCAACGAGACGCCCATGGCCTCCGCACCAGCCGCGTCGGGGCCTGCGGACAAGAAGGTCCTCTACTGGCATGACCCCATGGTTCCGGGCCAACGCTTCGACAAACCTGGCAAGTCCCCGTTCATGGACATGCAGGTGGTGCCGGTCTACGCCGACAGCGACTCCGGCGATGGCGGCGTGAAAGTCAGCCCGACGGTGCAGCAAAACCTCGGCATCCGAACGGCAACCGTGCGGAAGGCAGATGTGTCGTCCTCATTCGATGCGGTCGGTGCGGTGCAGTTCGACGAGCGGCTGAGCGTTGCCGTACAGACGCGCGTGGCCGGCTACGTAGAACGACTGTTTGTCAGGGCGGCCATGGAACAGGTTCGCAAAGGTCAGGCACTGGCGACCATCTTTGCACCTGAATGGCTGGGGCCGCAGAACGAGCTGCTTGCCTTGAAGCGCGCCGGCGTATCGCAGGACCTCATCACCGCCTCGCGAGACCGCATGCGCGCGATGTCCATCCCGGACTCGCTCATTCGACAGACCGAGGAGAGCGGCACCGCACAGGCACGCTTCACGCTGACCGCGCCGGCCACAGGCGTGGTGGCGGAGCTTGGTGTGCGAGAGGGCGTTGCGGTCTCATCCGGTATGACGCTGTTTCGCATCGCCGGATTGGAAAAGGTCTGGGCTGTGGCCGAAGTGCCCGAAGCCCAGGCGGTGCGGTTGACTCGCGGTCAGAAGGTCAAGGCGGTGCTGCAGGCCGATTCCTCGCAGACGTTTGACGGCGAGCTGAAGGAAATCCTGCCGCAGGTCAGCGCCAGCACGCGCACGCTGCAGGCCCGGTTCGAAGTCGACAACAAGAGCGGCAAGCTGACGCCGGGAATGCTCTTGCGCCTGCAGGTGGCCGGTCCGAGCTCGTCGCGGCTCGTTGTGCCCTCGGAGGCCGTCATCCGCACGGGCAAGCGAGCCCTCGTCCTCATGCGCAAGGAGAACGGCTCGTTCGAAAGCCGCGACGTCGCCATCGGTCAGGAGGTCGGCAATGACATCGAGGTCACGCAGGGGCTCACCGAAGGCGAGCAGGTCGTGGCCAGCGGCCAGTTCCTCATCGACTCGGAAGCTCGACTTCGTTCCGTCACGGGAAGCATGAGCGCGCCACCCGCCCAGCCCGCATCGGCAGCGTCGATGCCGATGGCGCCGACTGCCGGGGTGTACGTCGGAGAGGGCAGGGTCGAGAGCGTCGAGGCGGACGGCATCACCATTTCGCACGGTCCCATTGCTGCCCTGAAGTGGCCGCCGATGACCATGGGCTTCGGCAAGCCCAATGCGAAGGCCTTCGCTGACATCAAGCCCGGTGACACCGTCCACTTCGAATTCAAGAAGGGTGGCGCGATGGACTACGAACTGGTGGCCGTGCAACGCGTCGGAGGCGCCAAGTGATTGCCGCGCTCATCCGATGGTCGGTTGGCAACCGGTTCCTGGTGCTGATGGCGACTGCCTTCCTCGTGGCGGCAGGGCTGTGGTCGGTCAAGAACACGCCGGTGGATTTTCTGCCGGACCTGTCGGACACACAGGTCATCGTGAGGACCACCTATCCAGGCAAGCCACCGCAAGTGGTCGAGGACTTGGTCACGTATCCGCTGACGACCACGATGCTGAGCGTGCCCGGGGCGAAGACAGTGCGCGGCTACTCATTCTTCGGGGACTCCTTCGTCTACATCCTGTTCGACGAGAAGACCGACGCCTATTGGGCCAGGTCACGCGTGGTCGAGTACCTCAACCAAGTCCAGAGCAAGCTCCCGCCCGGCGCGACCGCAGTCCTCGGACCGGACGCCAGTGGCGTGGGTTGGGTGTACGAGTACGCGCTGGTCGACCGCACCGGCAAGAACGACCTCGGACAGCTCCGTGCGCTGAACGACTGGTTCCTGAAGTTCGAATTGAGGACCGTGCCCGACGTGGCGGAGGTGGCCAGCATCGGGGGCATGGTCAAGCAGTACCAGGTCGTGCTGGACCCGGACCGTATGCGCGGGCTGGGGGTGACGCAGGCCATGGTGATGGAGGCACTGAAGAACGCCAACCAAGCCTCCGGCGGCTCGGTCGTCGAGATGGCGGAAGCCGAATACATGGTGCGCTCGCGCGGCTTCCTGAAGTCTCTCGATGACTTCCGCGCCATCCCGCTGTCGGTCTCGGCGGCGACGCCCGTCCTGCTGCGCGACGTGGCCACCATCCAACTTGGACCAGAGATGCGCCGGGGTATTGCCGAGCTCGACGGCGAAGGCGAAGTAGCGGGAGGAGTCGTCGTGATGCGCTCCGGCAAGAACGCTCGCACGACCATCGAAGCCGTGAAGGCGAAGCTCGTCGCGCTCAAGACCAGCCTTCCACCTGGCGTTGAGGTGGTGGAGACCTACGACCGGTCCAAGCTCATCGACCGTGCGGTCGACAACCTGCGCTCGAAGCTGGTCGAGGAGTTCATCGTCGTGGCCGTCGTTTGCGCCATCTTCCTCTTCCACCTTCGTTCAGCGCTCGTGGCTGTGGTGGCACTTCCGGTGGGCGTACTGGCTGCCTTCGTGGTCATGCACTGGCAAGGGGTCAGCGCGAACGCGCTCTCGCTCGGTGGTATTGCCGTCGCCATCGGGGCGATGACCGACGCGTCGGTGGTCATGGTTGAGAACATGGCCAAACACATCGAGACCTTCGAGGCCCGCCATGGCCGTGGCCCCTCGACCGCCGAGCGGTGGGCGCTGGTTGTCGAGTCGTGTGTCGAGGTGGGGCCGGCGCTCTTCTTCTCCCTGCTGGTCATCGCGCTCTCGTTCTTTCCGGTGTTCGCACTGGAAGCCCAGGAGGGACGGCTGTTCTCGCCGCTGGCATTCACAAAAACCTACGCGATGGCAGCGGCTGCGGGGCTGTCCGTCACGCTGGTTCCGGTGCTGATGGGCTACTTCATCCGCGGGCGCATCCCGCACGAAGCAGCCAACCCTGTGAACCGCGTGCTCATCGCCATCTATCGGCCTGCTCTGGATGCGGTCCTGCGCTTCCCCAAGGCGACGCTCGTGGTCTCTGCGGTGCTGCTCGCGCTGACCGCTCTTCCGGTCATGCGGCTGGGCGGCGAGTTCCTGCCGGCGCTGGACGAAGGAGACCTGCTGTACATGCCGTCGGCGCTGCCGGGACTGTCGTTGGCTAAGGCATCTCAGTTGCTGCAGCAGACCGACCGCCTCATCAAGACGGTGCCGGAGGTCGAACGCGTGTTCGGCAAGGCTGGACGAGCAGACACCGCCACAGACCCGGCGCCACTGGAGATGTTCGAGACCACCATCCAGTTCAAGCCGCGCGAGCAATGGCGAGCGGGGATGACGCCTGACAAGCTCGTCGAGGAACTGGACCGCGTCGTCAAAGTGCCCGGCCTTTCAAACATCTGGGTGCCGCCCATCCGCAACCGCATCGACATGCTGGCCACCGGCATCAAAAGTCCAGTCGGCATCAAGGTCGCCGGCACCGACCTCGTGACCATCGACAAGCTGACCACGCAGATTGAGGCGGCGGTCAAGAACGTGCCGGGCGTGACGTCGGCGCTGGCTGAACGCCTGACCGGCGGTCGGTACATCGACGTGGACGTGGACCGTTTGGCTGCCGCGCGATATGGCCTCTCAGTCGTGCATGTCCAAGCCGTCGTCACGACTGCCATCGGCGGCGACAACGTCGGAGAAGTCATCCAAGGCCGCGAGAGGTACCCGGTCAACGTGCGCTACCCGCGCGAGGTTCGCGATTCCCTCGAGAAGTTGCGCCAACTGCCGTTCGTCACCGAGAAGGGCGCAACCGTCCTGCTTCAGGATGTGGCGCGGGTGTCCATCGAAGACGGACCTCCCATGCTTCGCAGCGAGAACGCTCGGCTCTCGGGCTGGGTCTATGTCGATGTACGAGGACGCGACCTTCGTTCGGTCGTGACCGACATGCAGGCCGCAGTTGCCAAGCAGGTGGCCATGCCCGCCGGCTACGCCGTGTCCTGGTCCGGTCAGTTCGAGTACCTGGAGCGTGCGACCGAACGACTGAAGCTGGTCGTGCCAGTGACGCTGGCGGTCATCTTCGCGCTGCTCTATCTGCTGTTTCGCTCGTTCGGTGATGCCACGCTGGTGATGGCGGCCGTGCCGTTCTCGTTGGTTGGTGGCTTCTGGCTCATCTTGGCACTGGGGCACTCCATCTCCGTTGCGACCGCCGTCGGGTTCATCGCCCTTGCAGGTGTGGCCGCGGAGTTCGGCGTTGTCATGCTCATCTACTTGAAGAACGCGTTGTCGCGACGCATCGCAGCGGGCGAGCCGGACAACGAAGAGACGCTGCTGGCGGCCATTCGCGAGGGTGCGGTGCTGCGCGTCCGCCCGAAAGCGATGACTGTGGCCGTCGTGATGGCGGGCCTGCTGCCCATCATGTGGGGCACCGGCACGGGCTCCGAAGTCATGACTCGGATTGCTGCACCGATGGTCGGCGGCATGGTCACGGCACCGCTGCTTTCGATGCTGGTCATCCCTGCGGTCTGGTACCTCCTGCACCGCCGACGCAACAGGCAGCGCGCGGAGACCTTGGCACCAGTTGTTCTAGCCCTCTCCGACCCATCCAATCCCTGAAGGAGCTTCTATGAGAACACTCGCAACATTCACCGCCGCACTGCTCGTCAGCACTGCAAACCTTTCGATGGCTCAGTCGATGCAGATGCCGATGAAGGCTGCGGCTTCTGCCTCCGCCGCCGGCACCGTCGCGATGCCTCTCGTCAACGGCGAGGTACGCAAACTCGACCCGGCCACCGGGCTCATCGTCCTTCGACATGGTGACATTCCGAATCTGGCGATGCCAGCGATGACGATGGGCTTCGAGATTGCCGAGAAGAAGATGCTCGACGGTTTCAAGGTCGGCGACAAGGTCCGCTTTCAGGCGGAGTTGGTGAAGGGCAAAGCTACGGTTACGGAGCTGAAGCTGGTCAGGTGATGGACGAGCCCTCAATTGTGCCGAGCGGCGGTAACGGGTCGACTCGCGCCGACCACGATCACAAGGAGCTGTCATTCGATTTCGCTTGATGACGAATGACGGCAATGGAGCGTGCATGTCGCCGGCTCTTCGCGGCCATCTGCAGTCACTGGCCACAGGCTGCATTCGGGCATCTTCCCGAGCGGTCACTGCGCCGAAGTCGGCCGCAGAAGAGTCGAGAGCTGAGGCAAGCGCGAAGATTGCTGAGTGCACAAGATGACGCCAAAGGTGGGCAGAGCGCCGCGCGGGTGTTCAAGTTCTGGTGGCACTCCTGCGTCGGATGCAGGGAGTCTGCTATCTGACTTTCACAGCTGTTGCTGGCGCGGGCCACACCGGAGCGCGCAGCAGCGGGTGGTCCTGCAAGGCTTCTGCAATAAAGTCGACGAACGCCCGCACTGGCCCGGGCAGGTGCTTGCGGTCGCGGAAGCAGACGAAGTATTCCAAAGGCCCCGGGTCAGCGAGCGCCGACGCCGGTCCCTCGGCGGTCAAAAACAAGGGCTCCAGCAAGCCGGCGGCAATCAAAGGGTTGGCAATGAAGGTGCTGAGTCGGGTCACGCCTGCACCGGCCAGGACCAAGGCTGCCAGGGTGTCGATGTCGTTGCAAACGGTAGCGGTGCGGACTGTCGGCGCGAAACGCAGACCGTGGCGCAGAAACGGCCACTCCACCACGCGCCCGTCCAGCGGCCTGCGAAAGGTCAGGCAGGCATGCGCCGCCAGGTCTTCGGGGATGGTGGGGCGACCATGCTGCTGGAGATAGCGGGGTGCCGCGCATAGCAGGATCGGGGAAATTGCGATGCGCCGCGCCACCAGGCCGGGCTCCAGTGCATCGCCGTAACGGATGCTGGCGTCCACATCCTCTTTGACGTGGTCGACATTGCGGTCGACCATCAGCATCTCGAGGTTCACCTGCGGATAGCGCACCAGGAAGGCCGGTATCAAGGGTGCCACCACGTGGCGACCAAAAGCTACAGAGCAGGCGAGCTTGAGTCGGCCCTGCACGACGTCCTGCAGCGCCGAGAGTTCGGACTTGGCGTAGGCCAGCCCATCGAGCAAAGGGCTGACTTGGGCGAAGTACACCTCGCCCGCCGCCGTCAGTGCCTGAGAGCGGGTCGTGCGCGTCAGCAACCGCGTGCCGAGTTCCTTTTCCAGCCGCCCCAGGTTCTGGCTGGCGGCCGCAGCGCTGATGCCCAAATGACGCGCCGCAGCGGCGATGCTGCCGCCTTCCACCGCCCGGACAAAGGTTTCGATGCCACGCAGATTGGACATGCCTTCCTTTAGCTGTGGGCCCTGGAATTCATAAGCTTAGCTTAGTAGTGAAAGTGCCTGTGGCGGGCTAGTGCGCAGGCGCTTCGGCATTCAAAGTTGCGACCTGTTATCCCCGGAGGAATCACATGTCAACAGAACTTGAAGTACGCCTCGATGCCATCGAAAGTCGCATCGCTATCGAGACCCTGATTGCGAACTACGCCGAGGCGTTCGACACCATGAATGAAGGGCTGCTGACCACCTTGTGGCATCCCGACTCGCGACTCCTCCTTGGGGCAAACGGAAACGCCGAAGGGCTTGATGCCATCCTGGCGCAAGCGCGCGTCAACATGAAGCGCATGCCACACATGCACCATTGGATGGCAAACGCGCTGATCACGGTAAATGGTGATGAAGGTAGCGGGCTTGTCGCGGCGGATTGCCTCTTCTACGACGTCGAACAGGGCGTTTTGCAGGTGAGCGGCCAGTATCGAGATATCTATCAGCGCAGAAGCGGTCGCTGGGCGTTTCAGCAGCGCACATTTGAAATGCATTTCGCCACACCGCTTCAGAACTGGACGCCTACTGCGGGAACGGAACGCTTCGGCCTTCCTGCATAACGAGAGCCAGCGCGAGCGAACCTCATGCAAGCAATGACATCAGACACACGTCGGTGGGTCGCGTTCGCGGTGCTGCTGGTGGGGGCATTTCTGCCTCCACTGGACTTCTTCATCGTCAATGTTGCCCTGCCGTCCATTCAAGGCAGCCTGAACACGAGCGCTGGAGAACTCCAGCTCGTGATTTCCGGGTATGCCGCGGCCTATGCGGTCTTCCTCATCACTGGAGGGCGCCTCGGCGACCTGTTTGGCCGAAGGCGGATCTTCCTGATTGGTATCAGCGGCTTTGGGCTGGCGTCGGTGGTGTGCGGCCTCGCAACTTCGCCCGCGATGCTGATCGTTGGGCGTGTGCTTCAAGGCCTGAGCGCTGCCGCCATGGCGCCGCAGGGTCTGGCATCCATCCACGCCCTGTTTCCAATGCATGAGCGTTCGCGCGCCCTGGGCATCTACGGCGCGACGGTCGGGCTGGCAGCGGTGATCGCGCAATCAATAGGCGGTGCATTGATCTCTGCAGACATCTTTCACCTTGGATGGCGCGTCATCTTCCTCATCAACCTGCCCGTGATCGCCGCCGTTTTGATTGCCGGCTTGCCATTGCTGCCTGACGCACGTGGCGACAGTGCGTCGACTATCGATTGGGTCGGCGTACTGCTGTGCGCTTTCACGCTCGGCCTGCTGATCGTGCCCCTTGTTGAAGGGCGCGAGCTGGGTTGGCCTTGGTGGGCATACGCGATGCTGATCGCGTCGCCTGGCGCCGGGTACTGCTTCTGGCGATATGAGATGGCCTACGCTCGCCGAGGCGGCGCCCCACTCATCAGCTCGGAGCTGGTCCGCATGCCCGGAATGATGAGCGGCCTCACGGGAGTCCTCTTCTTCTACGTCGTATCAGCGTTCTTTCTGGTGTTCTCCGTCTATCTTCAATCCGCGCTCGGAGTGGATCCCTTGGCGACAGGGCTGGTGTTCTTGCCGTGTGGCATTGGCTTCCTGATCGGGCCGTTGACCACACCGCTGGCTATCCGTGTCTTTGGCAGCTGGGTTCCCGCCGTCGGAATGCTGCTCGAAGTTGCTGGTTGCCTGTACCTCGCCGCGCTGGTTGCGGACGCGCCCGCACAAATGCCCGCCCAACTTCCGCTGATGGTTGCGGTAGGTCTCGTGGGCTTTGGTCAAGGTTGGGCGCTGCCAACCCTCGTACGTTCTGTCATCGATCGCGCTCCGACGACCGGTTCCGGGATGATTGCTGGCATCACGAATTCGGCCCTGCAGATCAGTGCCGCACTCGGCGTGGCTGTCATCGGTGGCGTCTTCTTCAGTGTCGCAGGCAGTGCCCCCACTCCGACGTCCATGGCCAAGGCGTTGGTTGCCGCAATGCTGTGCATCGCGGCCAGTCTGGCCATCGCGGCAATCTTCTCGATCGTCGCTTCACGATCGAGCATTCGCATTGTTCCGAGACCACTGCCCAATTGACGTTCGCCAGCTGCAACGGGACTTGAAAGTGCGTCCTTGTCTCCACCATGGATGCACCGTAAGTTTCATTGATTGAGACCACACGCGAGAGGATTTGCACGATGGATTTGAAACTGGACGGTAAGACAGCACTCGTCACGGGAAGCAGCAAGGGAATCGGTGAGGCCATTGCGAGTGCGCTGGCCGCGGAACGGGCGACTGTCGTCGTTCACGGCCGTGATCGAGCGCTCGCCGACAGGGTGGCGAGCAACATCGTCGCCAATGGCGGTCGAGCACACGTGGTCATTGGGGATCTGACGAGCGACGCCGAGGTTCATCGCCTCATCCACGAAGCTGAGCAAGTTGCTGGCCGGATCGATATCGTGATCAACAACGCTGGCGGCTCGGGGGGGATCAAAGAAAGCTGGAATGACACAACTCCCTCATCCTGGGCCTCGGCGTACGACAGAAACGTATTGGCGGCGCTGCGAGTGACGACTCGCCTGTTGCCGAAGATGCAGCAAGCCGGGTGGGGACGGGTCGTGAATATCTCTAGCTTGGCAGCGGCAATGCCACCCGCGTCGGCGCCCGACTACTCCGCGAGCAAGGCGGCCATGAATGCAATGACTTCATCGATGGCCAAGGCTGTCGCAGCGTATGGCGTGACCGTCAACGCAGTCTCACCTGGAACGATCCACAGCGCGGCTCTTGACAGCCGTTTCCGGGAAGTTGCTCGAGAACACGCCTTGGCGGATTCGGACGCGCCGTGGGCGGATGTCGAGCGCCTCGCGCTCCCCATGTTTGCGCAGGTTCCAGTGGCGCGGGTCGGAAGCCTCGAAGAAATTGCAAGCGCTGTCGCCTTCCTTGTCAGCCCTGTTGCCGGATACATCACCGGCGTCAATCTGCGGGTCGATGGTGGTCTTTGGCCCGGTCTATAGACGACCGACTTGCATCGGCAAATTTTTCGATCGAGTGGGCCAACTTGCCGCAGGCTGGCCCCCAATCGCGCTGTACAGGTTTTCGGAACCAGCTCAATCCTTTGATCGTTCAGCGCGTAGGCCAGGATGTTTTTACGGGTCCCAGGCGTCGATGAGATCGATGCTTTCGCAGTGTCGCCCACTGCCGTCGCGAGTCTGTTCGATTTCACGGGCTCCCCCACAACTGCGGGTCTCGTTGGACGGAATCCGAAATCCGGAATTCATAAGGTTGGCTTGGTAGTGAAAGTGCCTGTGACGGGCTAGTGCTCAGGCGCTTAGGAATTCAAGATTCCGACCTTGGAAGCGATGGCCGCGGTGGCCACGGTCCACCCTTTTCCAAAGCATTGCGGCGCAGCTTTTGGCGACTTTCGACCCGACGCGCCCTTAACTCGCGACCCCGTGTTGCACAGGAGAACTTCATGCATCTACCCAAACTTTCCAAGCTGTTTGCCATAGGCGTCACCAGCGCGATGCTGACCATGAACACGCTGCCAGCAGCGGTTGCTGCTGGTCCAGGCGACCAAGTGCGTGTGCGCGGCACCGTCGTGGCGTTGAGTGGCGATCAGTTGCAAGTGAAATCGCGTGACGGCAAGGCCATCACCGTAACGCTCAAAGCCGGCTGGGCTGCATCGGCCGTCGCCAAGGCGAGCATCAGCGACATCAAGGCTGGCGACTACGTGGGCATCGCGTCCCTGCCCAGATCGGAAGGCGGCGATGGCGCGCTCGAGGTGCTCCTCCTGCCACCCCAGCTCAAAGGCATGGGAGAGGGCAGCTATGGGTGGGACTTGAAGCCCAACAGCACGATGACCAATGCAACGGTGGCTGACGCCGTCAAGTCGGTCAACGGCAGTACCGTCACGGTGAGCTATCACGGCCAGGAGAAGAAGATCTCGATCTCCAAAGACACCCCGATCGTCACCCTGGCGCCGGCCACGGCCGAGGATGTCAAGCCTGGAGCCGTCGTCTTTGTCTCCGCCGAACGAGGCGCCAATGGCGCGCTCTCGGCAGGGCAGATCGTCGTCGGCAAGAACGGCGTTGTGCCGCCGATGTAAGGAAGCTGAACTGGCTGGCTCGCGCCAGCCAGCGAGGTCTCTCGATGAACAATCCAGATACATCAAAAGGCGCTGTGGTACCTGCTGTGTCCACAAGTCGACAACTTATGCGACGGCACTCGGCTGCGGTGCGCATCACGCACTGGACTAACGTGCTGTGCCTGTCCTTCCTTCTCTTGAGCGGCTTGCAGATCTTCAATGCGCACCCACGCCTGTACTGGGGACGCTACGGCGCCGATGCAGACCAGGCGTTCGTGGCCATCGGGTCGGCACAGCGCGGTGGCGCGCTGCAGGGATTCCTTGAGATTGGCCCCTTGCGCATCGAGACCACCGGCGTTCTGGGCGTCTCCGAAGAAAATGGCGCAGCGACTGCCAGGGCGTTCCCAACCTGGCTCACCGTCCCGTCGTACCACGATCTTGGCGCTGGCCGGCGTTGGCACTTCTTCTTTGCGTGGCTGCTGGTCGTCAACGGCCTGGTTTACCTGGTGCACGGGGCTTGGCGAGGACATTTCCGCCGCGACCTCTTGCCGAGCGGCGGCCAGTTGGCGCCGCGGCACTTGTGGCAAGAGGTTCGCGACCATGCCCGCCTGCGCTTTGCAACGGGCGAGGCGTCACGTCGCTACAACGTGCTGCAGAAGCTCAGCTACCTGGCCGTGGTGTTCGGGCTGCTCCCGCTCATGGTGTTGACGGGCCTCACGATGTCCCCAGGACTCAACGCCGCGTTGCCCTTCGTGCCGGACTTGTTCGGGGGCCGGCCGTCGGCGCGCACCTTGCATTTCATCTGCGCCTCGTTGCTGGTCTTGTTCGTCGTCGTTCACGTGGCAATGGTCATCGCATCGGGGCTGTGGAACAACCTGCGCTCGATGCTCAGCGG
>Ga0307515_10021705_pt1 | contig 11364 bp, 9 predicted proteins | sample 17_EM_MG_FD_194513 | JGI IMG/M metagenome (GOLD analysis project Ga0307515, IMG submission 194513) | Populus trichocarpa ectomycorrhiza microbial communities from riparian zone in the Pacific Northwest, United States - 17_EM | ecosystem: Host-associated > Plants > Roots > Unclassified | place... | reverse complement strand
ATTGACGTGATTGGGGATCGTCGGCATCGGCAGCCGTACCCAGAACATGCCGGGCAGCAGGTCGGTCAATTCGCCGTAAGCCGGCGGGCGCTGGACCGTAAATTTCAGATCAGCGGACATTCGTTTCCCCTGGCGCGCAGCTTACGCGATTTCTTCGGGCCATCAACGCCGAAGGGATTTTCATGCCTCCCATGCGGGTCCAGACAGCGAAATCTTCTACTCGGGCCTTGAGGGGGAGTCGTTTTTCCTAGAGAAGGTGAGCTAGCAGCTTCGCATGCTCCGGCGACGCGCGGCGCCTCCCAAGGGCAGTTGGGCAAAGAATAATAATGGACGCGCTGAATCCACAATCCGGGCTCAAGCCTGAAGTTGACCCGGCGCAGGATCTCGACCGGCGCGCCCGTCGCAATCTCCTGCTGCTGGCGTGCTGCCAGGCGGTCGGTCAATCCTGCAACACCATGATGTTTGCAGCGACGGGGCTGTCCGTCATCACCTTCTATCACCGGCCTGATCTGGCCAATCTGCCGGTCACGATGCAGGCCGTCGGCGTGATGATCTGGGTGTTTCCAGCGGCGCTCTTGATGCAGCGGGTCGATCGCAGCATCGGCTTTCGCGTCGGCTCGCTGTTCGGCATGGCCGGCGCGATCATCATGTGCCGCGGATTGTACACCGCCAACTTTGCCGTCATGTGCGCCGGCGGTCTCGTCCTCGGCTATGCGGTGGCGTGCTTGCAGATGTACCGGTTTGCCGCGGCGGAGCTGGTGCCGATCCACTACCGCGCCAAGGCGATTTCGTGGGTCACAGCCGGCGGCGTCGCGGCGGCCGTGATCGGCCCGAGCCTGGTACGCGTGACGCACGATTTGACGATGCCGCTTTACCTTGCAACCTATGCCGCGATTCTCTGCCTGCACGTGATCGTGTTTGCGGTTATGTCCTTCATCACGTTTCCCGCGGTTGCGACGACGGCCCCAAGCGCGGGTACCGCCGAACTCCCCCCGCGTCCGCTATGGGTGATTGCCAGCCAACCGCGCTTCATCGCGTCCGTGATCGCAGGCATGCTGGCGTTCGGCACGATGTCGTTCATCATGAGCGCGTCGCCGCTGGCCATCGTCGGCTGCGGGTTCCCGCATGCGGAAGCCCATTGGGTCATCTTCATGCATGTGCTCGGCATGTTCGTGCCGTCGTTCTTCACCGGCAATCTGATCAACCGGTTCGGGGCCACCACAGTCATGGCCTGGGGCGTCGTGCTGATGCTGGCCGGCGTTGCCGCCGCGCTCAGCGGGCTCTCCGAATGGAATTTCCGGATCGCACTCACCGTCAACGGCGTCGGCTGGAATTTCCTGTTCGTCGGCGCGACCACGCTGGTGACGACATGCTACCGACCGAACGAGCGCGGCAAGACCCAGGCGCTCAACGATCTCCTGGTGTTCAGCACCACCGCGACGTCGAGCTTCATGGCGGGTGTTCTGCAGGATCGGTGGGGCTGGCATCCGCTCAACTGGTTTTCGGTGCTGCTGTTGCTGGCCGCCGCTGCGGCCGTCATATGGCTCCGCTACCAGCGCCCGAAATTGAGCCCGGCACACTAGACTCTATCTTTGCATGGGGTTGTTTTCGCGATTTTGTGTACAATCAGCATGATCTGAAGCGGTATCGCGCAGTTTGCTGCACTGCGGCTTCGCGAGCCGACGTACGACCGCAAAAATGCGGCATGACAACAAAAGAAAAATTTGGGGAGGGCACCGTCGTGATCAATCGGCTTTTGAGAAGCGCGTTGATGGGCTTCGGCCTCCTGCTTGCGCCACTCGTAACGCAGGCGCACGCGCAATCGCCTTCCAAGACCATCACGCTGGTGGTGCCCTATGCGGCCGGCGGCGGCACGGATACCGTCGCGCGCCTCATCGGCGAGCGGATGTCGCAAACGCTCGGCCAGAGCGTTATCATCGAGAACGTGGTCGGCGGCGGCAGCACGCTGGCCAATGATCGTGTGGCCCGATCGGCACCTGACGGCTCGACCATCCTGATCAATCACGTCGCGCTGCTGGCGGCGCCGAGCCTGTTCACCAATTTGCGTTACGACACGCCAACCGCCTTCGAGGCGGTCGGCCTCGTCAACAACGCGCCGATGGTTCTGATCGGCCGCAAGACGATCCCCGGCGCGGGACCGAAGGATTATGTCACCTGGATCAAGGCGCAGGGCGACAAGGCGAACTTTGCGCATGGGGGCATCGGCACCAACTCTCATTTGTGCGCGGTGATGATGGGCAACGTGCTCGGCTTCAAGCCGACGATCGTCGCCTATCGCGGCTCTGGTCCGGCCATCGGCGATATGCTGGCCGGGCAGATCGATCTGCTGTGGGATCAGGTCACCAACGCGCTGCCGCAGATCCAGGCTGGAACACTTCACGGCATCGCCATTACATCGCCAAAACGGCTTGAACAGTTGAAAGACGTGCCGACCACCGCCGAGCTCGGCATGCCCGAAGTAAGCTACACGATGTGGCATGGACTCTACGTGGCCAAGGGCACGCCCAAGGAGACCGTCGGCGCGTTGAATTCGGCGCTCCGCAAGGCGCTGGCTGACCCGGTGCTGCTGGAGAAGCTGACGCAGCTCGGAACCTTGCCATTCCCTGAAAGCGAGTTGACGCCGGAAGCACATGCACGCCTGTTCGCCGCCGACCTGCCACGGGTGGCAAAGCTCGTCGAAAGCTCGGGCATCAAGGCAAGCGAAGCCAAGTAAGGTCGCGCGGAGGGCGCTTTATCTTCCGGATTGACTTGTCCTCGCCGCGGGAACAAAATAGGAACAACATAAGCGAGGTTTGCGGGAAACAGGGCCTGAATTTCGCAGACTTGCCGACCAAAAGCTGAGGTGCCGAAGGCGCTTGCACCCCTTGCGGATTATTTTCAAAGCCTCATAAAGTGGACATTCATTGGGGTAGATAGTGATGAGATTTGCAATCGGAGCGGTCGTTGCAGCGTTGTGCCTGATTGCGTCCGCTTCGCCGTCCAGCGCGCGGGGCCCGTATGGCTCGATCAATGTCGGCAATTGGAAGGGCGGGGCCTACACCAACGACCAGAGCGGGGCGTTCACGCATTGCGCCGCCGGAGCGCAATACGCCAGCGGAATCTATTTTGCGGTCACGATCGACAACAAGGCGGCCTGGAATCTCGGGTTCGCCCACGAAAAATGGGCGCTTACGGTTGGGCAGGCATTTCCGATCGTCCTGACATTCGATGGTCAGACGCCATTCAACGTCCATGGTGTCCCGCTCGGCGATAAATTGATCCAGGTGCCGATGCCAGATAACTCGGCGCTCATTGCGCAATTCCGCAAGGCCAAGGCGATGACGGCCTATACGCAAGGGCAGCTCTTTCAGTTCAAGCTCGATCAGACCGCGCAATTGTTGCCGACCTTGGCGAACTGCGTGGCCAAGGTGAAGCAGTTCGGTGTTGCCGCTGCCGGGGATTTTGCGGTTGCGGTTGCGGCGACAAAGCCGACCGCTGCAGCGGGGCCCCCGGGTGCTGCGCCGGCCAAGCCGGAAAGGATCGGCAATCAAACCGGAACCGGTTTTCTGGTCAGCACCAGCGGACACCTCGTCACCAATCAGCACGTCGTCGATGGTTGTGTCGGGGATATCCAGGGCAGCCTGACCGGAGAAGCGCCGGCCAAGCTGCGTCTGGTTTCCAGCGATGAGACCAATGATCTCGCGCTGCTTCAGGCTCCCGGCACGTTCAAGGACATCGCCGTCATCAAGGACAAGGCGATACACTCCGGTGATAGCGTTGTGGCGATCGGCTATCCGTTTCACGGATTGCTGACATCCGACTTCACGGTGACGACCGGCATCGTGAGTTCGCTCAGCGGCATCCTGAACGACACCCGTTTTCTGCAGATCAGCGCCGCGGTCCAGCCGGGCAACAGCGGCGGGCCGCTATTGGCATCGAGCGGCGAGGTCGTCGGCGTGGTGGCGGCAAAATTGAACGCGCTGAAGTTCGTCAAGGCAACCGGCAACATCCCCGAAAACATCAACTTCGCGATCAAGACGGGCGCGCTGCGGGATTTCCTGGATAATAGCGTGGTGTCGTACCAGACGTCCGATTCCAAGACCGAGTTGAAGACCGCCGACATTGCCCGCAATGCAAGGGCCTTTACGCTGCTGATTTCCTGCAAGGCGAAAGCGCCAGCCGAGAGCGCGAAGAATTAGACGTGGATATTTGAGCCCGCGCTGCCGACGTCCCCTCAAAAATCCAGCGGCGCATTGTCGACGACTTCCTTCATGACGAAAAAAGTTCGCGTCTGGCGCACGCCGGGCAGCGCGATCAGCTGTTCGCCGTGGATACGGTTGAAGTCTTCCATGTCGCCGACGCGGATCTTGAGGAAGTAATCGAAATCGCCGGCCACCAGATGGCAGTCGAGCACGAATTTCAGCTTCGTGATCGCGCGCTCAAAGGACGCAAAACTCTCGGGCGTGGAGCGGTCGAGCACGACGCCGACCATGACCAGCGCACCCTTGCCGACCCTGCGCGGCGCCACCATCGCCCGGACCGTGCTGACAAAGCCGTCGTCGAACAGGCGCTGGGTGCGGCGATGACAGGTCGCTGGGCTGACGCCGACCGCTTCGGCCAGCTCGGCGTTGCTGAGCCGCCCGTTATTCTGCAGCAAACGCAACATCTTAAGGTCGGTTCGATCGAGTCGGCTGCTCACGGAAGATTCTTTCATTAATGGGCCAAATAGTGGATGGAAGCTAACATTTTTGTTCGCGTTGGCAATCAATCGGCCAGAATCGGGCGCCAACTTAGAGAGCACCTTTCCAGCGTCTGGTGATAGGCATTCCCCGAAATCAGACATCAACGAGGATGACGGCATGCTGGAAAAATTCGAACGCTATCCGCTGACCTTCGGGCCAACCCATATCGAGAAGCTGGAACGGCTGACGCAGCATCTCGGCGGCAAGGTCGAGCTCTACGCCAAGCGCGAGGATTGCAATTCGGGGCTGGCCTTCGGCGGCAACAAGCTGCGCAAGCTCGAATACATCGTGCCGGATGCAATCGCCTCCAATGCCGATACGCTGGTCTCGATCGGCGGCGTGCAATCCAATCATACCCGCATGGTTGCGGCGGTCGCCGCCAAGATCGGTATGAAATGCCGCCTGGTGCAGGAAAGCTGGGTGCCGCACGAAGACGCCGTCTACGACCGCGTTGGCAACATCCTGCTCAGCCGCATCATGGGCGCCGACGTCCAGATGGTGGATGAAGGTTTCGACATCGGCATTCGCGAAAGTTGGGAAGAGGCGATCGCGGATGTGAAGGCCAAGGGCGGCAAGCCCTACGCGATCCCGGCCGGCGCGTCCGTGCACAAGTATGGCGGGCTCGGCTATGTCGCTTTCGCCGAAGAGGTCCGCGCCCAGGAAAAGGAACTCGGCTTCGCCTTCGATTACATCGTGGTTTGCACCGTCACCGGTTCGACCCATGCCGGCATGCTGGTTGGATTTGCCAAGGACGGCCGCGAACGCAAGGTGATCGGGATCGACGCTTCCTTTACGCCTGCTCAGACCAAGGCCCAGGTGCTGGACATCGCGCGCAACACCGCTGCCCTGGTTGAGCTCGGCAAGGAGATTGTCGCGGATGACGTCGTCCTGATCGAGGACTATGCCTATCCGGCCTATGGCGTTCCCTCCGAAGAGACCAAGGAGGCGATCCGGTTGTGTGGCCGCCTCGAAGGCATGATCACGGATCCGGTCTACGAGGGAAAATCCATGCAGGGCATGATCGACCTCGTGAACAAGGGCTATTTCCCCAAGGGGTCGAAGGTGCTCTACGCCCATCTCGGCGGCGCGCCCGCGATCAACGGATACGCTTATACGTTCCGCAATGGGTGAGGCACGAACATCTCACGATGTTTGGTGCCGCAGCGTATGCAGCGTTATTTCCGCCGGGCAATTCAGTCGGACCGGCAACACGCTGGTGCCGGCGCCCACCGACGTGTAGCCGGCCATCCCGGCGTAACGCCAGGCGCCGGCGCTCATCGATCTCGGCAGTATGGCTTCCAGCTTGATCGGAAACCCTCCAGGCAGGCAGAGCTGGCCGCCATGCGTATGCCCGCTCAGCATGACATCGAAATGTTCGTTCGCAGCCTGCTGGTAGACTTCTGGCGTATGCGAGAGCAAAATCGAAAAAGCGTCTTTGGGAATTTGGGCCGCGACCTTCCCGATATCGTCGGCCCGGTAGAAATGCGCGTCGTCGACCCCGGCGAGATAGATGGTCTGATCGCGCCGCACGATCGCTTCGCGCTCGTTGAACAGCATCCGGATCCCCATCGCTTCCAGGGCCGGCGTCATGCGAATGCTGTCATGATTGCCGAGCACGGCATAGATTGGCGCCGTCAGCCGTGCGCGCAATTCGTCGATATATTCCAGGCTTTTGTCGAACGGCCCGTATGTCTTGCCGCGATAGTCGCCGGTGAGGACGCAGATATCGTAGTTGATGTCACCGACAAGGCCGAGCAAATGCTGCATGGCGCCGACGCTCATATCAGCGTGCAGGTCGCTGATGTGGAGGATGGTAAAACCATCGAACTCTGTCGGTAAGGCGGCCGAAGCCAGCGTGTTTTGCCGAATCAGAACGCGTTCCGCGTTCCGGCGCGCGCGGCTGTACAGGCCGGTCAGCTTCAGGGCGATCTCGATGACGAGTGGCGCGGCGTACCAGTTTTCGAGATTGAAGATGATCGTGCCCTGGCCAAAGAGCTGCGCCTCATGTTCCGTTTCAACCTTCAGGCGCCGCTCGACGTGCTCGTTCCCGATCCGGTTTATCAAGTCCTGCAAGCTGGCATCTATCATGGGTCTTATTGAGCACGCCCGTGCCGAAAACGGAAGTCGCAGCGTTGTCAACGCCAATGGGTTATCGCGCCCTCGGATTGTCCTCGCGCTGGGAGGCGCCGGCGCAGGTTACGACCCCACGCCGTGCGCCTTCACCAGCGCGATCAGCTCATCGCCGTAATGCTCGAGCTTCTTGTCGCCGATACCGGGAATGTTGCGCAGTTGGTTGAGCGTCGCGGGGCGGGAGGCGGCAATGCCGTCGATCGTTGAATCGTGCAGCACGACATAGGCCGGCACGCCGCGCTTGCGCGCGATCTCGGAGCGCCATGCGCGAAGCGCGGCTTGCAGGCCGGCATCGGCGGGTTCACCGGATCCCGCGGGTCTCGGCGCCAGATCGCCGCGCCTTGATTTTGTTCGGCTGGCGCGGACGCGGGTCCCTTCCGGTGCTTCGCGCAACATCACGTCGGTTTCGCCTTTCAGGACGCCGCGTGCGCTCTCCGTCAGCTTCAAGGCGCCGAAGGCCTCGCTGTCGGCCGCAAGGTGGCCCATGGCGACGACCTGCCGGATCGCGGAGCGCCACTGCTTCTCGTTGAGTTCGGCGCCGATACCGAACACGGAGATCTTGTCGTGCCCGAACTGCGTGACACGCTCGGTCATGCGACCGACCAGCACGTCGATCAGGTGCATGGCGCCGAAGCGCTGCCCGGTGCGATAGGCGCAGGACAATATTTTCTGCGCTGCCACCTTGCCGTCGCGGAGTTGCGGCGGCGAGATACAGTTGTCGCAATTTCCGCAATTTCCGCCGTCGACCGCTTCGCCGAAATAGCCGAGCAGGCGTTTGCGCCGGCAGCTCGCGGTTTCGGCAAGACCGACCAGTGCATCGAGCTTGCCGATCGACACGCGCTTGAAGGCGTCCGAACCGGTGGATTCGTCGATCATGCGGCGCTGCTGCACGATGTCGGAGAGGCCATAGGCCATCCAGGCGCTGGAGGGCTTGCCGTCGCGCCCCGCGCGCCCGGTTTCCTGATAGTAAGCCTCGATACTCTTGGGTAAATCGAGATGCGCCACGAAGCGCACGTCGGGCTTGTCGATGCCCATGCCGAACGCGATGGTGGCGACGATCACGACGCCATCCTCGTTGATGAAGCGGTCCTGGTTGCGCGAGCGCAGGCCGGCGTCGAGGCCGGCGTGATAGGGCAGGGCCGGCACACCGGCCTTGTTCAAGGCGGCGGCGGTATCCTCGACCTTGGCGCGCGACAGGCAATAGACGATCCCGGCATCGCCGGTGTGGCGTTCGCTGATGAAGGCCTTGAGTTGCGCGGGTGCGTTCTGCTTGTCGACGATTTCATAGCGGATATTGGGCCGGTCGAAGCTCGCGACAAAACGCGGCGCATCGGTAAGCCTGAGCCGTTCGGCGATTTCCTGGCGCGTGAGATCATCGGCGGTGGCGGTCAGCGCGATGCGCGGTACATCGGGGAAACGCTCGGCGATCACGGACAGGCCGATATATTCGGGGCGGAAATCATGCCCCCATTGCGACACGCAATGCGCTTCATCGATTGCAAACAGCGCGATCTTCGCGCGGGCAAGCAAGCCGAGGCACCGCGGCGTCAACAGCCGTTCAGGCGCAACGTAAAGCACGTCGAGATCGCCGGCGAGCAACCGCTGTTCGACATGGTTGGCTTCCTCAAACGACAGGCTGGAATTCAGCGCCGCCGCCTTGACGCCGGCCTCGAGCAGGCCCGCGACCTGATCGCGCATCAGCGCGATCAACGGCGAGACGACGATGCCGCAGCCTTCACGCAACAATGACGGCAGCTGATAGCACAGCGACTTGCCGCCGCCGGTCGGCATCAGCACCAGGCAGTTGCCGCCTTCCGTGACGTGGCGAACGATCTTTTCCTGCTCACCGCGGAAGGCCGGCAGGCCAAACACGGAATTCAGCACCGACAGCGCGTCAGGAGCTTTGTCGGGATGACGGGCTGCGGAGGCAGGCATGGGGTGAGGCGATCCGGTTGGGCTTTTGATGTGGCCGGCCAATTGGGCCGCTGGCCGGTTCCTGATTCGGGCGATTGCCCATCTTCGCTGTCAAATGTGGCGCGGGCAAACGTTCGTCAGGGATTTTCCGCGTATTACTGATAACTCGCCACGATATCTGACACCGCGCGTTCCAGCTGCTGCGCGGTGGCGCATTGCCGGACGACGGTGCAGAAGGTCGAATAACGCGGCATTTCGGAATCGCCCCAGCCCCAGGCCATGCGTCCCTCGGGATTGAGCCAGACCAGCCGCTTTGAACGTTCGCCGATACGGCGCAGGATATCCGCGCGGGGATCGAGATTGTTGCTGCGGGCATCGCCGAGGATGATCACGGTGGTCTGCGGCGTGATCGCGTTCATCCACTCATGTTCGAAATCGGCAAAGGAATTGCCGTAATCCGACGAGCCGAAGCCGACCTTGGACATGATCTCGGCCATCGCCTCTTCCGGCGATTTGGCTTCCAGGATGTCGCTGACCTCGATCAGGTGGCCGGAGAAAGCGAAGGAGCGGACGTCGGAGACGACTTCATGCAGGCTGTGGATCAGCAGCAGGAAGAAATCGGACACCCGCGCCACCGAACCGGAGACGTCGCACAGCGCGATGATTTTGGGTTTATCGCGGTGGCGTCTTTTCCAGGCGGTGAGAAACGGTACCCCGCCCCAGGCAGCGTTGCGCCGGATGGTCCGGCGCACGTCGAGATGGCCGCGGCGCTGGCGCTTGCGCGGCTTGCTGTAACGTTCGCGCAGGCGGCGCGCGATCTGGCGGATCAAGAGCCGCATCTGTTCGACTTGCCGCGGCTCGATCCGCGACAGCGGCGCGTTGCGCAAGATCTCGTTGCGCAAATTCTCGGCCTCTTCGCGGCCATACAGCATCAACGCTTGCGACACGGTTTCGCGCACGGTGTCGCGCAGGCCGTCCAGCGCGGCCTGCAGCCGCTCTGCAAGTGCGGGATTGGTCGCCGTCTGCGCGTCGAGATCGTCGCGCAGGCGCTGGATACCCATCTGGTCGAGAATGCGGCCGGAAAAGATGCCGCGCTGCGTGAAGTAGCGGATGTTGGACAGCGACGCCGCATTTGACGCGTTGGCGATGGCGGCGGCCATCGCGTTGCGGTCCTGCGACAGCAGCATCTGCGCGAGTTGGCCGAGATCCTGGGCCTGATCGCCGCTCTCGGCGTCGCCTTGCGTCTCGGATGCAGCGCCGGAGTCCGGCGTATCCGACTTGTCCGTTTCGCTTTCTTCCGGCGGTGGTTGCGACGGCTCGGGTTGATCGAAGAACAGGTCAAAACAGTCGCCGAGCGCCTTCTTCTCGTCCTGGGTCTTGGCGAGCGTCAGCAGGAACGTATCGCGAAGGACCGTGCGGTCGGTGAAGCCGACCTTGGAGACCGCGCGCATCGCATCGATGCTTTCGGCCGGCGAGAGCCTGACGCCTGCGCCCCGCGCCGCACGAAAGAAGCGATGCAGGTTCTCTCTCATCCCGCGCTATCCGAAGACGTTCTGACGCGAAGCCTTGGCGATGAAGCTGGAGACCTGAGGCAAGGTGGCCTCGATATCCGTCTCGTATTTCAACAGCACATTCAGCGTATCCTTGACGATCTCGTGGCCGAGTTCCGGCGCCTGCAGCAGCACCAGCACCCGGGCCCAATCGATCGTCTCGCTCACCGACGGCAGCTTCTTCAGATCGAGCGTGCGGACCTCGTGGATGAAGCTGACCATCTGCTTGCGCAGCGTCTGCGAAATGCCGGGCACGCGGCTTTCGACGATACGCTCTTCCAGCTTCTGCTCGGGGAAGCCGATGTGAAGGTGCAGACAACGCCGCTTCAGCGCGTCGCCGAGATCACGCTCGCTGTTCGACGTCAGGATCACGGTCGGCGCGGAGATGGCGGTAATGGTCCCTAGTTCGGGAAGGGTGACCTGGAAATCGCTGAGGATTTCCAGCAGCAGCGATTCGAACTCGGCGTCCGATTTGTCGATTTCATCGATCAGCAGCACGCAGCCGGCGGGTTGCTCCAGCGCCTGCAGCAGCGGCCGCGCTTCGACGAATTCCTTGGAGAAGAACACGTCGCCGAAATCGTGCAATTGCGCCAGCGCATCATGCAGCGTCTCGGCGCCGCCGAGCACTTCACCGAGTTTATCCTTCAGGATCTGCGTGTACAAAAGCTGCTTGGCGTATTTCCACTCATAGAGCGCCTTGGCTTCGTCGAGGCCCTCGTAGCATTGCAGGCGGATCATCTTCAGCCCGCGCCACGCGGCGATGGCCTTGGCAAGCTCGGTCTTGCCGACGCCGGCGGGACCTTCGACCAGGATCGGTTTTTCGATCTGCTGCGCGAGATAGACCGCGGTCGCGATCTGCCGGCTCGCAATATAGCCCTGCGCAGCAAGACCTTTTTCAACTTCCTCGATCGAGGCGGTCGGCCCTGTTTCAGCCACGGGTTTCAACTCCGAATTCACTGGATTTCAGAGTGTTCTGCCTGCGTTCCCGGCAAAGAACAAGCCTCGTTTGCTCATACGGCGGCGGCAAA
>Ga0307515_10021704_pt1 | contig 11364 bp, 6 predicted proteins | sample 17_EM_MG_FD_194513 | JGI IMG/M metagenome (GOLD analysis project Ga0307515, IMG submission 194513) | Populus trichocarpa ectomycorrhiza microbial communities from riparian zone in the Pacific Northwest, United States - 17_EM | ecosystem: Host-associated > Plants > Roots > Unclassified | place... | reverse complement strand
GGGGGGTGTACGCGTCTCATTTAGGGGGTGTATGATTATCGTTGACCTATATTTAAGTCGTGGTGCTTAAAATGAGACAAAAACGAAGAAAATTTAATTTTCAAAACAATGAGTTACCATCAAAACGCCCGGTGGAGAATTCGTTGGTTAATAAGGAGCAGTATGCCCGCCCCGTGCGCGTAGTGCACGTACCAATGGTCCACCGAGGGTCTGATTTATGAGATAAGCATGAGCTAGTTACCCACGATAAAAGGGGCAACCTGCAAGACCAATAACAGTAAAAACGCATGAAGTGATCATAGGAAAATAAAAGCGAGAAGTTCCCAGCAGCAACGAGACAGCAAGACAGACAGCAAGACAAACACAAGTAGATTATTTGGTTTCGCATTGGTATTAAATACAAGTCCCCAAGTTCATGCAACCAAAATGCAGAAAGGCAACACTAAAATCTAAGCATGGCCGACCATGAGATCCGTCATGCCGCTCTATCCCACACGCCACTCCATCCCACACGCCGTAGCCACAAGCGCCTCGAAGTCACAAACATAGAGAGAATTTTTGCAATTCAAAGCCATGATCCCCATAGCATAGCCACAACTCAATTACCTTCTTTGAATAACGGCATTGTGGTAGTAATCTAATCCTTTCCCTCACGAACGGAGGAGATATAACTCACTGGCATGCTCGGGTGAGGCGATGTCAAAGTATTCAAGGACAGGCCTTCATCATGCGATATATCCTGAGATTCCTGTGGAGATGATATAATCTACTCAACCTCTTGAAAGAACGGAGGCGTAATGGGTATCCCAGGTTCCTCCGCTCCGGATTCCTCCGAGTCAACATTCTTCCCACGTACGGGTTTACCAATGTATTCGTTCTCCTTGACGGTGTAGTAGTCTTTCACCAATGAGATTGGAAGCGTCTCTTCACCTTGCGACTGCTTAGACGTAGTAAAATGTTTGGATGCCGCATCTCCAGTCATCTTGTATCCCATAACCGCTTTCACCATTTCAGGATCAAGTCCACGTGATCGAGAGCTTACGTTGGCTTCCTGTCTAGCATCGATAGCTATCCTAAGAACCCGGACCTTCGCGATAGAATTCTTCCGTTCCGTTGACTCCGGATCAAAAAGATCTTGATGGGCGAGTTCGGCGGTTAATTCCTCGTAGAGTTTTGCGAGCTCGGCGGAACGGTCAACTTTGGAGGCTAGAGGTGATATATTTGCTTGTTCCTTAGCACTACAAGCCTTAGCCTTTCCTTTATCCGCCGATTGCGAAGCTTCCCTAGCCTTTGGTGATTTCTCCTCCAGATGCATCTTATCATAGTATGAGACAGATGACTTCCGTCCCTTGGTCATGCCATCAATCATCATTTTCTGTTCACCAAATTCGATACCGTCATCAATAGCGGAGGTGCTTTGAGTCTCTTCGGTTTGTTGTGTAGTTGGCTGTGGGGTTGGACTAGTATCAAGAGTACCACCTTCTGGAGTAGCCGCGGTCTTGTTCTTCTTCTTTTTGGGTTTCTTGGACTTAATCCGAGGCTGAGCTACGGGCTGCAAAGGATCTATTGGCTGGGCGGCAGTTTGACCAAGAGACGCAGTAATAGGCATGGTGGACAATGGAGTTTCGGCGGATAGTGAAACCACGTCATCCGGTTGAAGACTATCGTTGGAGCTAGTAGGAGGTATAGCGTCGCCGGCGTCTTGATTAATGCCGACTATCTCCATACCATCAACATCTTGTTCTGCCGACGTGTTGTACCTCGATGGTGGATCCTGGATTTGCTGCCGCGCTTCTGCTTTCATGGGTTCGGAAACAGAATTATCCGCAAAAGTGCTCTTATTATCTGTTAATGGAGAGGCTGTATCTTCGTTAGGAGTGACGTAGGTGATCTGTGTAAGTGGCGACCGAGCTTCAGCACTATCACTTTTTACCGTAGCAGTAGGCAGTCGGGTTGATCTTAGCTTGATACGTGGAATGGCAACCTTTGCAGCAATGGCTTTGCGCTTCTTCTCTTTCTCCCCCTCTTGCCTTGCAGCCTCTAGATTTTGGTTGATTCTAAGTCCCAGACCTTCCGCTAAGCTTTCATTCTGCTTTTTCGGCGCTAGGGTGACTGGTACATCCTGAAGATCAGGAGACGGAACAACGACTTGTACTTTCGTCTCCCCTAGCTGGTAAAATGAGCTACCTTTGCCATCTATCGGCTCCGATTCCTGCTTGCCTTTGCCGGGGGGAGCAGAGTCGTTACCGGAATTAAGAGCTGGCTCCAGAAGAGTTTCCTCTTCCATTACATCAGCCTTGCTATCTTGAGTACTCTGACCATGTTTTCCCTTGATGCTCCCTACCTCGCTTATCGAGGACGAATCTAAGTCAACTCTGGTTTCTGTGAACATTGTTGATTCAACGGTCTTTGGTTTAGTAAGCTCGGCCTCCTTAGAGGTGGAAGACTCAGCTATCTTGGGCTTCGGAAGTTCAACCTCCTTGCCCTTCTCCTTCTTGCTACCCTTCTTCTTCGATTGTGGCTGTTTCTGTTGCTTTGCTTTAGCGAAAGGATAGAGAGACTCGGTCTGTTTGACTCCAGAATTGGGCGGCAGCGCCGAGATTGCCAAAGCCTTATTAATATCCAAGGGAGGCTCAACAGATAGCTGGCTCTGAGGTATAACGATCTCGGTATCAGCAATACCGGACCTCAAAGTTTCATGCTCGTTGACCTGTTTCTTTTGTTTGGACTCTTCTTCGGCTTCGACATCACTTCCTTGAGCTGGAACAGCTTGATCTTCCCTAGAAATCATAATCGTCGCCTCCGTGAAGCTCTTAACATCACCCTTACCATCTGACTTGGGTGATTGAGACTCTTTCGCTGAGTGAAAGCTCGCATCTTGCTTTTGGTCATCTTCGGATGCTACCTCGACGTCAGGGGTGTGATATATGGCGGGATACTCACAAACAAGGGCATCTTTGATTGGAGTCTGTGGATGTGCCAACTTTTCTAATGATTTGGTTGTAGTGGACACTTCCTGATGCAGGACAGTTGTCTCAAGTACACGTACTGGCATGGCCTGCTCATCAGATTGGATACTTTGAGCGGGGCTCTCATGCGCTCGTTCCATGATGGTTTGCGATTCAGTGGATGTTGGTGTGGCATCGCTCAAAGGCTTTTCCTCCGCGGGATTTGGCGTCACGTCCGCGTCCTCCGTTAGTTTGGTAGGAGCATCAGTATTTATCTCCGATATTTCAGAAGTTTTCCCTTGATTCGTCATGTCAGATTTTTTGCTCGGCTGCGTGGGGCTAGCGACGGTTTCATCAATCTTTTCTCCCTTCACCGCCGGCTTCGACTTCTTTGGAGAAGACTTCGCAGATTTTCTCTTGGGCTTTTTCATTTCCGGGCTACCCTTCGTCGCAGGGCTTCTATGGATAGACGAACGTAGTAAGTCACTCCTGGCATCTTGTGGAGAATATAAAGGCAGAGTAGTCGCCACCCTGGCGCGTTCGAATGAGCTATTGTACTCCTCTTGCTGATTAATCTGCGGGACACTAGGTGCGCGTCGGCCAGCCGTATACTGCTTGGCATTTTGGAATTCTTGTGAAACAGTTTCTCGTATGGCCATCGGTATGTTGCTGTAATGGGAAGGACCCCCAGCCGAACCGCATCGAATGCCGTGAGAAAATGGGAGGCTCATTCGGCGATTTTTGGCATTATTTGATTGACGCTGATTCCACGACTTTTCAAATATTGGAGGTGTGTAGAACTTCTGTGGTACTTGCACAAAGAGAGGCCTGCCGTTGAATTCAATTCCATTCAGTTGCAAAGCCTTACGAGCTTCTGAAGCGGTGTTGAAACTGGAAAGGGTTAATATTACGGATATTAGGGGGGTGAAATAGTGCCAAACATACTGAACAAAGGCGTAGCGGTGCCTATTCTTATCTTCCTGAATTCCAGCCTCTATGATAGGAAAACCTGTGGATTGCTCGAAAAACTGCTTAAAGGTGGCCTCAGTGACGTCTTTGGAGATACCATGGACCCACAAGCAGCGGACTTTCTCGCAGCTTGGCCCTATCCAATCCTTGCCGCAACCGTGCTCTGGATCTAAGTTTTCGACCATATAGTCCCCACTGTCATTTAGTGGCATTGGGTTAAGCGCTCGTGGGCCAGTGGGGTGGGGTCCGAGAGCTTTGTAGCCGGGAGCTTGAAAATGCGTTGACTCGAGATCGAGTGGCTGCTGGGAAGCATCAAACGGCGGAAAAGGTTCGGTACCTTGATTATGAATCGCTGTAGTGTTGTGATGTTCCTGCTGATGAGGCACAGAGGAAAATGGCGAGCCTTGCTGACGAGGATCGTGATAGGACCCCTGATAAGGACTTCTGTCTCTAGTATGTTGTCCGTAGCCACCACGGCCGTACGAGCCCGATGAAAATTTTCGACCTCTTCCTGATTGAACTGAGAAACTAGGTTTGCTCCTTCCTCTACCTCGAAACAGGCCTTGTGAGAATCCAGTGTTGGCAGGGCCGTATGGGTTGTAAAGTCTACTCTCTCTGTCTGGACCAGATCCATGAGCATGACCTGAAATATTCACTAACACGTCCTGAGGTCCTACGCCCGTAACTTGTAACTGACGGATGACTGTATCTGGTGGAAATTGCTGGTAGTTTGTCACCTCCGAAATGGGTTGCATTATCGCATTAGAATTGCCATTGTACATATGGCGGGGGTCTGGAGGAGGACCAACCATTATGCTTGCATTTGGTATCATTGCTTGATAAGTCATGTGAGCTACGAACTGCTGAGCTTGCGTGAGTTGATTGGGGACGAATTGTTGACCCATTGGGTTTGGAAGCACACCCGTTACATTTCGGTAGTTCTGAGACGGCATGGGTACTACCATTTGATCCTGAGCTCTGGCTATCTCTACAGGAGCTGGATACAAGGGTGAGGGTGAGATAAATGAAGCTTGGCGTGCCATTGAGTCATTGCCAGGATGACGAGGTCCAACATTCTCGGCATATCCAGCAGAAGATTGACGAGATTTCCCTTGTGGTGATGCATTATAAGGAGCTGATGCCTGCCTCAAGCTTGGTTGTCTAGCATGCATGACAGGATGGATTACTGGAGTCTCCGGCACACTGGATATTCCAGGATGGGGACCGTTGCGAACCTTCTTATTCATTGAGCCTGTCTGCGCATTTCTTGGTGTAGCTGGCCCTGGGAGGTCAGGTTTTGCCTCAGCTGAGGCCGTTCTCCTAAGGTAGGGCTTCGGCAAGCTAGGTGGAACTGTTGGAACTTGGGCATTCTTTGCACTTCTTGAACGCTTGGTTACTGTAATTTCTGAAGGAATGAAGTTAGCACACCCGCTCAGTCCACACGGATAATATACTCGAGATGATTCTGCCAATGGACTTACGTAGTGGCGCGTTCGCAGTGGACGCAATCTGTGAAGCCTCCTCTGTGGGAGGGAGACTTAGTAGAGGGCTCTTAGGTGCTGGCTGAGTTTCTTGCGCTTTGTTCTCAACTATGTTTGAGGTTTCTTGTTTTGCTTCAACCGCCCGCTGCTGCTGTTGATAAAGTTTATCAAGAGACAGTTTCATTTGATTTAGCGCTTGCCATAGGAATGGCCGACCATGGGAGCCAATCTCAGCTGGTTTGAAAATTTGATCAACAACCTCTAGAGGAGCCGTCTCGGAGCTGTAGGTAAGCTTGCAAACATCTTTCAATCTGTGCTTGTTCCGTAAGCTCCAGTCAACCGCGAAACCAGTGACTGCATGAATGTTCATTGCTCCGATATGCTGTAACACAGATACGAGGAACGGCGCAGAATCTAGATGAATATCGTAACTGTCGAAGAAATCGTGTATCTGGGCTCCTGGGTAGATTTCCCGACACTGCGCCGGGAATTGTGCAATCAAGCGCTGTGCGAAGTCTTGCACACCCGCATTCTTGTTGCTCCGGACGATGACGGGCGGGTAAGGAGGAAGGTAAGGCTCAGAACCTAGCGATCGGGGCTCGCGCCGGCCTAGTCTCGTTGAGAATAGCGCCATCCTCAAGGAGGCTGGATTTTGTCTGGTAATGTGTACAACCGTACGTCGAGATACAAAAGACAGCTTCACGGGGTAACCTTAGTGCGTAAAGTAGAAGAGAGCACGGAGAGAACGAATGCGACAGATGCAGAGTAGTCCCTGACAGGTCGAGCAAGAGAAAGAAGGGAAGAAAGGAAGGAGGTAGCAGAAATGCAGAAAAGAAAGAGGGCGAGGTTTTGTTGTGGACGATGTTATGGTTGATGTGACACAGGCAGGTGAATGAAGAAGGCGGTCCAAACTAGTGACTTAGGTGAATTGATGTTTCCCACTTTTGGAAACTTGAGAGCATCTTCAAGCAGCGAATATGCATATAACGCAATTCCACACGTGGCAGCAGGAGACGGTAATGGATGGAATACTAGCTACAAAAGTCATACCAATCGCCATCAGCAGCACTGCTTCCGACTCAACCTAACTACAGCAGACCAATTTAAGTTTCTTTGCAGCATCCCGACCGCAGATGAAGTTGCTGGTTTACAAGAGGCAAAGGCGAAATGTGGGAAACTGCGTACTTTAATGAGCTGTGCTTCTGCAGAGAACCGTCCTACACTTTTTTTTCGTTTGCCACGAGCCGGTTCGCTGTCGCGAATAATCTAAAAACCCGTTTGCATCAAAACAAGCCAATGCATACGTCTTGGTGAATTTTGTGGTTATACAAAAATGCTCTTAATTGGTCTGCCACTATACAGAGCCCGTCTCCTTGGGTATTGATTTAAGCAGTGTTAGAATTTCAGACTGGCTCTCCCCAATAACTACCTAAAATCAGCTGTAGCATAAACAACAGCACGTAAGAATACTCACCTGCTTTACCTTGGTGCCAATCCACAACCTATTCGTAAAAGGGTCAGCTCTTGTAGTCTATCTCACTCAAGCTACACGAACCAATGGGCGTTGAAAGCTATCGGCGTTCTCCTTGAGCTTCCTTATAGCATCTGTTTCATCTCTAGCTCCCCTGATCACCCTTCCGGGAGCACCAGATCCTTGTCCACCCAAATATTCTAATATGCTTCTCAACTGGTCGCTTGTTGGCGGAGCTTCGGTAACGTCCAGCTCGAATTCGGTACGCTCAGCTTTGCTCTGTGTGCCATGGTGACTTGCTTGATCCTCTGTCGCATGGGCTGTGGAAGATGCGTTGGCTTGTTTGAGGAGTGTAAGGACGCGGGTTGAGGCGGGGACGGACGGCTTGTGGAAGAGGGTCACGACGTCCTTGGCGCCGGCCTAGATAGACAGTTAACAGTTCAATCGTCAATTAAAATGTATTGTTTTACCTCTTTGAACAGCTTTCTAAACATTATAGGTGTTATGGTTTGTGGTTTGTGTGGCTGGTCAATGCTATTCTCATTGGAAGATGAAGCTAAGCTTCAGTCCTGTTGAAGTTGCGAACGCCTGTGACGTCCTTCGCGTCGTGCCCAATTAAATTAGTCTTAGGTCTGATTGACGACCTTTCAGATAAAAACATTTTGAAGACAATAATTAAGTTAACTCATATGCTAGAATATTTTTATGTCTACTAAATTAGTAATATAACTTTGCTTCGTTCATTAAGCTCTTTGTATTAGAGGACAACTTCGGAAGTTTACTCTTTTTCATTCCTTGAGAGGGGCCATCTGAAGGCAATCCTCATCAACTTTGGTTAAAAATTGTCTAGCTCATGTATAGGTTCATGCGTTGATTATAAGTTATTCGTTTGAAGGTTTCCAGAGATATTGACATCTCGTGCTTGCACACGATATCATGCGGTTCTTCCATCATTGCAAAACTCAGAGTTGAGACAGGACGTAGGGCACGGCAAAATCGGAAGAAAATTGGAGCACAAAAAGCCTCAGTTGTTAGAAGATCCCATGCAAAGCCAAGTATACAACATGCGCCGAGTTATGCCCCTTTCCTCCCAAAGAGTGGGTCCCATCTTCAAGTGAACATCATGTTTCTACCTTGGCGACGCGATTCCCAGTGCCTCTGATCCAGAGCCATAGCCATTTCCGAGAGTCAAGAATTTATGAAAACCGCCCCAAGCTGATTGTGTTCCTTCCCATATCCTGCGTTGATTTACATTCTCTATGACGTGGGGTTGGGGTTCATCTATTTGCCGGTCAGCGATCTCTGAAAACACAAGAGAGTTTCTTATGGAGGCGAGATCCGTACCTTCCGCTTGCCTCCAGTCATCGTGACGTTGACAAATCGACGAGTGTATGTTATTCTCTTCTTGGCGCGGCCTTTGGGGGTCTTCTTCTTCTCTTGCGGCTCAACCTAACAGGATCAGGAGATTAGCTAGTCTTTCTTATTGGGCATTGTCCGAAAAGAGTCCATTTTGCGATTTGAAGTCCGCCAGATGTGTTCCCAAAGTACATCCTGCATTCCCATCGACTCATCGGGCTCGGCGTACCTTTGGTGTTTGAGACTTGACCTTTCCAGCACGAGCGAGAGCTAAAATAGAGTATTAACAATAATTTTTATTAAAAACAAAAAATAAACATATTTTCTTACATCCGTGAACTTTACCCATGATTGCGGTTGGTGGGTGTGAAGTTTGTGATGAGCGTAGGTCGAGAGAAGAGGTCTGGTAGAAGTGGCGAATCGCAAGTCAGTCGGGGTTCTAGTTTGAGGAGTGCAGTTGTCGCAAAGATCGGGATGATGCCGTTAAAGACTTCGCAAGCAAATAAGTTAGAATCGATAGACTTACAGGTCAAGTGGAGCTGTAGGTGGCTGTAGGTGGCTGTAGACGCTGGTTGAGGTTCGAAATTCGCTGTGGTCGAGTCCGGTAACCGAGGATGAGTCAGCCACTGATGATCAGATAAGATAGATCTACAGATACAGATACGAGAGGCTGGATGCCATCCTTGAATATTGATCGTAAGCATGCTATCTTCGACTTTTATAGAGAGATACAATCGTTAATCACAGCATACATGGTGGCTATTCTCCCTAAAATTAATTGTCCCACCCTGAAGCATCCCGGTGGGTGTACGCTGAATATGTGCATGTGTGGCGTGTTATCTGAGCCCCTCGGCCAACCGCGGGTCTCTCCACGTCACGATACATCACTTCTGGTCATTTCCATAAGCTCGGTTCCTCTCATATCAACACAATCATTCTATTCACATTCCTATCTGTAAATAGTCAGCTTAGCCACTGCCCCAAGAACAACCTTCTCTCCCATTAGTACATTTCAAGCATCGGCTATTGCTGAAAACGCGCTGCGAAGATGCGCTTCTCAGTAGCTTCTCTACCACTTCTAACATCCCTAGTTTCAACCTCGCCACTGCCACAACCTCAATACATCTTCTCTAATCCCTCTCCTGATGTTCAAGCAACCTACCGCATACCCACAGTCCACGAGTCTGCCATCCAGGCCCGCCGTATCCTCCATCTCGAAACCATCGGTACGCTTTCGACCATCTTCCCGTCGGCAAGCTCCCCATCTATTACGGAGGACCGTCCTGCAGATGTTAGCGGTGCTCCAATTGGGCTGATGGATTACTTTGGCGACTGTGAGCCCAATACAGGCAATCCCACCATTCTAGCTATCAGCATTGGTACCAGTTTCAAGAACGTTGCGGCTGGAAGCAATATCACGCTCTCGCTACGCTGGCACCCACCTTTCTCGCACTTCAAGCCTCCCAGGCATATCAGTGCCGCCTCTCTCCCACGATTCTCGCTTGTTGGGCATTTGGAAGAGTTAAACCAGGCTGAGGTCGAGAGCCAGGGCGTGACTCAGTGCTTTGTGAAGTATCATCCTGATGCCGCGGCGTGGTTGCCCGGGAACAAAATCCATGAAAGCAAGTGGGTTCGGTTGGTCGTGGAGGAGGTGTACTGGATTGGAGGCTTTGGTGATCGCGCGTATATTGGATGGATCCCGTTAGAGGAATGGAAGGGTGTTACCAAGGACGAGGTTGAGAAGTGCAGACTCCCCGGGGAAACGAAGGGTTGGAATTCCTGGTGGTCAATTTTCGGGTCAATCGGAAGAGAACTCTGCTTGGGAATTGTAGAACTGCTTATTCGGTTAGATTCGACCGAATTGACTCTTGACGGCGACTCGGTGCATATCACGATCTCCTGATTTCATCTCGGCTTTTGGAAAGGTATATGACAGTTTACAGCGGCATCGTGGGGTCCACATGGTAGCGTACAAGCATATCCTTTACAACTCCAACTTCAATATCAAAAATTCTCCGACCGGGGACTGCCTGACCGTCTTCCATCGTTTCCATCACTAAAACATCCACAGCGTTCAACCCTGTAAATCTTCTAACCGATGTCGCACAGTACATCTCCAATCCTTATCAAACTTCCCACTCCTCCGCCCCGTCCCCTGCCCCTCACACAAGCTTTTCCAGAACACCCGAACGCAGCTGCGATCCGTAGCTCCGCCCCCTTTCTGTATGCCCGCTGAGTCGTTCCACGACTGCAACCCAAGCCAATGTCACCAGCAACCCATCATGCTACATTCGTGTAACCAGCCCATCCCAACTGCCAGCTGAAGTCGTATTCCCGAGAGGAAATGTCAAATGTCAAACCCCAAGTATGACCCCTGCACGAGCCTCTCTTCGCCCACGTTGCCGCGGGAGGCCTAAACCTCCCAAGCGCAAAGCAAATCTGCCCCAGGCACCGCGCCGTGTGACATGACGTGCTGCCGCCCTGCTCACGGCAATTACCTCACACTGCCATATGTGGAAGCGAGGCTGTGGGGGGCCTGAGCGGGAGCGGATGGGCGAGCTTCCGACAGAACGAGTAGCAGCATCACTGGGCGTCTTCTCTGTCTTGGAGAAGAGGCGCAACGGCTGCAGAAAATGGGAACAAGCAACACTGCATGGGAGCAAAGCGTGCGGGATGTGATGGGCGTGCGTGTGCACGCACAGCATCAGGTACGAAGCACACCCAGCGCATTTATCACAGGCTGCGGCGGCGGGCGGCGCGATACAGAAAACTCAATATGGGCATGTTATTGTTGTAGATAGAATCTCGTACAGATACACCAGAACATGTGTGCCGAAAGTTCCTTTTGCGACGGGCACAACAGGGGCTGCAGCGGTCCTCGTCAGCGATCGATGCACCGATCGGTCGCTTGCCTCTTCGTCTTTTTGTTTTTTTCCTTTCCTTTTCTTTTTCCAATGTTACCCTCGCGTTTCAAAAAGTGTGCGCGGGGTTTTCTGGCAAGCAAAGTCCTGCAGGATCCGCGCGGGATAATTTTCGCAACGTAAGAGTATGGTGCAAAAAAGGTGCATAGAGGGAACTTTCGATTTTCGCGATTTTCGCGAAGTCCTACTATGGCGGTACCTTGTGTACGCAGACGTGA
>Ga0307515_10021703_pt1 | contig 11364 bp, 10 predicted proteins | sample 17_EM_MG_FD_194513 | JGI IMG/M metagenome (GOLD analysis project Ga0307515, IMG submission 194513) | Populus trichocarpa ectomycorrhiza microbial communities from riparian zone in the Pacific Northwest, United States - 17_EM | ecosystem: Host-associated > Plants > Roots > Unclassified | place... | reverse complement strand
GGTGCCGATGGGGTGGCCGCCGGTGGTGGCGGTTTCGAGAAGGTGGCTGAGGTGTTCGGAGCCGACCATGGCTTGCCAGATGCGGGGCAGGGGGCCGGTGTCGCCGTTGGTGTCGACGGTGACGGTGACCGCGCCCCCGCCCGCGGTGGTGGCTGCGCGGGCGGGGGCGCTGAGGGGGCCGATTGTGGTGACGGTGGCTAGTGGTGCGACGGCGTACCAGTAGGTGGTGCCGGGGTTGATGGTGGTGTCGGCGTAGGGGCCGTGGGGGACGGCGAGGACGTCGCCGCCGCCGTGGTCGACGACGGTGTAGGGGCCGTCGGGTGTGGTGGCGCGGTGGATGGCGTAGCCGATGGCGCCGGGTACGGGGTTCCAGTGCAGGGTGATCTGGCCGCGGCCGCCGGTGGCGACCAGGCCGGCGGGTGGGTCGAGGTCGGCGGGCCGGGTTTCGCCGGGTGCGCGGTCCTGGGCTCCGCCGGCTCCCATCAGGGCGGCCCAGCCGGCCTGGGCGGATGCCGTCACGGGCGGTCCTTGAGTTGGGGCAGGTGCTGCCCGGCGGGCACGTTGAAGGTTTCGCGGGCCAGCAGTGGGCGGATGGCGTGTTCGAACTGGGGGGTGACGAAGGCGCGTTTGATGTCGTTGTCGGCGAGTTCGTTGCCGATGGCGCCCATGATCATGGCTTGGTCGAGGGCGAGGTAGCGGCGGGCGACGGTGTGGCTCTTGACGGCGATGGCGTCGTAGAAGCCGCCGGGGCCGTACCCGCCGAGTTGGGTTTTGATTTTGGCGAGGTTGTCCAGGACGGGGCCTTTGGCGTAGGGCAGGGCGAGGAACGAGGCGTGGGGGGTGATGACGCCGTCGCCGTAGACGGCGGGTGGTCCGGCGGGGCGGCAGGTGCCGAAGCCGGCGTCGTAGCTGCCGCTTTGTACGTCGGAGGGGTAGCCGTTGGTGTCCATGCCCATGGCGTCGACGCCCCAGACGGAGTATCCGCCGAAGGGGTTGGATGCGGGGGAGAAGCCCCAGTACCCGTACTTGGCGTCGTTGAGGCCGTGTTCGATCTGGGCGGCGACGGTGGCCGGGTGGTTGCGTCCCCAGCTGGTGGGTCCCCATTGTTCTTCGGGTACGAACAGGTCGGGCATGAGGGCTTCGAACATGTCGCCGCCCCAGCTGGGGACGAAGGTGATGCCGCGGTAGCGGTAGGAGCCCTCGTACACGGTGATGCCGTTGATCGTGGTGGTGGGGCCTTGGGGTTGCATTTCCTGCCAGCTGTAGTCGCAGTTGTCGGGCAGGGTGCGCATGGTGGTGTAGTAGGCGCTGGCGGGGATCTGGCCGGCGCCGATGCCGAGGTAGGTGGCGATGCGGGGTTCGGTGACGGTGATGTCGTAGTGGTTGCAGGTGAACCAGACACCGGCGCGGGGCAGTGAGCAGCCGGCTGGTGGGGTGTCCCAGAAGCCGCCGGCGATCAGTCCTTTGTTGCCGGCGGCGGTGGTGGCGTCGGGGTTGTAGTAGAAGCCGAAGTTCATCGCGGCCAGGATCCGGTCGGCTTTGGCGCGTAGTTGCGGGATGGCGCCTTCGACGACGCGCAGGGCGGCGGCGAGCCAGCCGTTGTCGACGCTGGACAGGAACGGGGTGACGGCGCTGCCGTCGGGCAGTTGGGTGAGCACGGCGCCGTCGCGGGGGTCGTACCAGTTGTAGTACATGCCCGAGGCGCTGTGGTGGCGCATGGTGGCGAGGGTGTCGAGGGTTTGTCCGGCGCGGCGGCGGGCTTCGGCGTCGGTGATGATGCCGAGGTCGCGGGCGACGACGGCGGACCACAGGTAGCCGCCGATGTTGGTGGGTGAGGTGTAGGCGGAGGGGTTGTGCAGGTCGCCGGGGATGTTGTCGGCGACCAGGCCGGTGCGGGGGTCGGTCATCGCGACCATGGATTTCCAGGTGTCGCGGGCGTAGGTGGTCAGCGGCGAGGGTGCGGCGGTCACGGCCGTGCCGCTGGTCAGGATCAAGGTCAGGGCGATTATCGGTACGAACAGACGGCGCACGAGTTCTCCCTATTTGAGTCCGGTGGTGGCGATGCCGCGCATGAAGTGCCGTTGCAGCAGCAGGAACACGATGAGTACGGGCAGGACGACCACGACGGCGCCGGCGAGCAGCAGGCCGTAGTCGGTGCGGTTCTGGCCGACGCTGAACAGGGCGAGCGCGACCGGGAGGGTGTATTTGTCGGCGGTGGTGGCCACGACCAGGGGCCAGAGGAAGTTGTTCCAGGAGCTGAGGAAGGTGAGGATGCCGAGGGTGGCCAGGGCGGGCCGGCACAGGGGCAGCACGATGCGCCAGAAGATGCGCCATTCGCCGGCGCCGTCGACGCGGGCGGCTTCGAGCAGGTCGTCGGGGACGGAGAGCAGGAACTGCCGCATCAGGAACACGCCGAACGGGCCGGCCAAGAACGGCAGGACGAGGCCGGCGTACGAGTTGGCCAGGCCGAGGTTGCTGACCAGCACGAACTGGGGGACGAACAGGACCATGCCGGGGACCATCAGCATGGCCAGGACGGTGCGGAAGAGGGCTTTGCGGCCGGGGAAGTCGAGTTTGGCCAGGGCGTAGCCCAGCAGCGAGCAGAACATCAGGTTGCCGGCGGTGACCAGGGCGGCGACGATGACGGAGTTGGTGAAGTAGCGGGGGAAGTCGAGCCGGGAGAACAGGTCGCGGTAGTTGGTCAGGGTCCAGGTGTGCGGCCACCAGGTCGGTGGTGCGGCGCGGATCTCGGCTTCGGGTTTGAAGGAGCTCAGGGCCATCCAGATGAACGGTCCGACGACCACGAGCAGGCCGAGGATCAGGATCGCGTACAGGATGATCTTGGCGGTCCGGTCTCTGCGCCGTTCCGGTAGGGCGGTGGTGACCATCGTCAGTCCCTTTCCCGCAGCAGCCGGAACTGCAGCACCGACAGCGCCACGATCGCGACGAACAGCACGTAGCTGGCGGCGGACGCGTAGCCGTAGTTGCCGAAGCCGAACTGGTTGTAGATGTGGTAGCTGACCGACAGGGTCGACGACAGCGGTCCGCCCTGGGTCATCACGAACGGTTCCTCGAAGACCTGCAGGTAGCCGATGCCGGTGTAGACGGCGCCGAACAGCAGGGTGGGCCGCAGCAGGGGCAGGGTGACGTTGCGGAACTGCTGCCAGCGGCCGGCGCCGTCGAGGGTGGCCGCTTCGTAGAGGTCGGCGGGGATGCTCTGCAGGGCGGCCAGGAAGATGACCATCATGGTGCCGAAGTTGCGCCAGGCGGTCATCACGATCAGGGACGGCATCGCGGTGCTGGTGTCGGCCAGCCAGTTCGGGCCGTCGACGCCGATCAGGCGCAGCAGGTTGTCGACCAGGCCGACCTCGGGGTCGAGCAGGAATCGCCAGACCACGGCGACGGCCACGATGCTGGTGACCACGGGCAGGTAGAAGCCGACCCGGAACAGGGCGCGGAAGCGGATCAGGCCGGAGTTGAGGCCGTTCGCGGCGGCCAGCGCGATGACCATGGTCAGCGGGACGCCGACCACCACGAACACGACCGTGTTCAGCGCCGAGCGCAGGAACAGCTCGTCGGAGAACAGCCGGATGTAGTTGTCCAGGCCGGTGAAGTTGACCGCCAGCGGGTGGCGCAGGTCGGTCGAGCGCAGGTCGGTCACGCTCATCACCAGGGAGGCGAGCACCGGCAGGGCGGAGAACACCAGGAACAGCAGCACGAACGGGGCGGCGAACGCCCAGCCGGTCCATTTCCTGCGCCGGGCCCGCGGCGGGGTGCCCGCCGCGGACTTCGCCGGTGCTCGCACGGCGACCGTGGCCATGTCAGGCTCCGGTGCCGATCGACTGCGCCTGGGACTGGACGGTCTTGACCGCGGCCGCCGGGGTTTCCTTGCCGTTGACGACCTTCTCCACCTCGGTGTCGAGGCTGGCGGCGACCTGTTCCCAGGTCGGGAACGACGGCGGTGCCTTGGCCGTTTTGAGCTGCTCGCCGAAGGTGGTCAGGATGGGGTCGCTGGTCAGCGCCGGGTCCTGCCAGGCGCTCTGCACGGCGGGCAGGTCGGTGACGGTCTGGTACCACTTGACCTGCACGTCGGGTTTGCTGAGCCACTGGATGAACTTCCACGCGCCGTCGCGGTTCTTCGCGTCCTTGAACACCGCGACGTTGCTGCCGCCGATGAACGAGGTGGACGACTGCTTGGTCGGCAGCGGCGCGACCGCGTACTTACCTTTGGCGCCCTGTTCGTCGACGAGGCCGGCCTCCCAGGGCCCGGAGATGAACGCGCCGATGGCGCCCTTGCCGAAGTCCGGCTCCAACTGGCCGTTGGGCAGGTCGGTCGGGGAGACCTTCTGGGTGAAGAACGACTGGTAGTACTGCAGCGCCTCGGTCATCTGCGGGCTGTCGAAGGTGTAGCCCTTGTCGTCGGCGATCGACGCACCGTTCGACCAGGCGAACGGCAGCACCGTCTGCCAGCTGCCGGTCTTGCCGGGCTGCAGGTAGATGCCCCACTTGGCGCCGCCCTTGGCCTGCATCGCCTTGGTCATCGCGGTCAGCTCCTCCCAGGTTTTCGGGGGGCTGGTCACGCCGGCCTTGGCGGCGATGTCGGTGCGGTAGTAGAGGGCGCGGGTCTCCACGTACCAGGGGACGCCGAACGAGGTGCCGTTGACCTGGGTGGTGGCCCAGGCGCCGGGGAAGAACGCGGCGCTGTCGATCAGGTCCGGGGGTGTGGGGTCCAGCGCGCCGGTCTTGGCGAACTCGCCCTGCCAGGTGGTGCCGATCATGGACACGTCGGGGGTCTGTTTCGCGGCGATGGCGCTGGCGATCTTCTGGTGTGCGGCGTCCCACGGGACGGCCGTGACGTTGACCTTCGCGTCCGGGTTCTCGGCGGTGAAGTCCTTGGCGAAGGCGGCGAGCTTCTCGCCCTCGGTTCCCATGGCCCACACGGTGATGTCGCCGGTGGCTTTGCCCGCGTCGACGGCTTTGGCCTGCTCCTGGCCGCTGCCGGCGTCGCGTCCGCAGCCGGCGGTGAGGGTGAGCGCCGCTGCGACCGCGACGATCGCCACGGTCCTTCGCTTTCTCATGATTCTCGAGCCTCCGGGGGGTGGGTGCCGCAGCTGCGCCGGACGACGAGCTGGGTGGGCAGGACCCGGCGGCGGGCCGCCACGGGGCGGCTGTCCGGGTCGGCGGTGCGTTCGTGGATGCGGCCGTGCAGCCAGCGGGCGGCGGTGGCGCCGAGCTCGCGGATCGGCTGGCGCACGGTGCTCAGGCCGGCGAAGCGGGCGGCGAGCAGGTCGTCCCAGCCGGTGACGGCGAGGTCGCGGGGCACGTCGAGGCCGGCCTGTTCGGCGGCGAGCAGCACGCCGAGGGCGACCTCGTCGTTGGCGCAGACCAGCGCGTCGGGTGGGTCGCGCAGCAGGTCGTGGGCGGCCGCGGTGCCGGCTTCCAGCCGCAGCTCGCACGGCACGGCCGGGGCGTTCAGGCCGGCGGTGCGCAGCCCGGCGCGCAGGCCCGCGTACCGGCCGGCGACGTCGGGGGCGGCCTGCGGGTCGCCGAGGAAGACGAACCGGCGGTGTCCGTGGCCGAGCAGGTGGGTGGCGAGTTCGGTGGCGGTGCGTTCGTTGCGGGTGCGGATGGTGTCGACGCCGTCGACCGGCGGCCGGGCGACCAGCACCAGCGGCAGGTCGAGGCCGGCGACGACGTCGTCGCCGACGGTGTCGCTGATGATGGCCATGCCGTCGACGCGGCCGGCGAGGTCGCGCACGGCGGCGACGGTGTCGCGGCGGCCGTGGGTGGTCAGGATGAGCACGCTGGCGCCGAGCTCGGCGGCGGTCTCCTCATAGCCGAGCACGACCTCGGCGTAGTACGGGCCGACCAGGTCGGGGAAGACGATGCCGTTCGCGGCGTGCCGCCCCTCGGCCAGGGAACGCCCCAGCCGGCTGGGGGTGAAGTGCAGCTCGGCGGCGGCGGCGTGCACCCGGGCGCGGGTCTGCTCGGTGACCAGGCTGCTGTCGCGCAGGGCCCGGGAGACGGTGGCGATGGACACGCCGGCCCGCCGGGCGACCTCGTAGATGGTCGCCGCCTTCGTCTTTGAAAGCGCTTTCATCGCCACGGCCGCAGTTAACCATCGCGAAACATCGACCGACATCCGGGGCCCGGCCGCATCCACCATCCGTGAAAACCGGCAGCCGGGCGCCCCTGACGAATGTCATGTCCGGGAGGTGACGCGTGGGCCACCGGCCGGGCCGGGCGCTGCCGCAGGATGAACGCATGACGCTCACCGCACAGTTCATGGCCGAGACTCGGGGGTCCGGCCAGCTCGCCGTCGATCTGGACGGCGTGGTCAAACGCTTCGGCGCGGTCACCGCGGTCGACGGGATCAGCCTGCGGATCCGCCCCGGCGAGGTGGTCGCCCTGCTCGGCCCGAACGGCGCCGGCAAGACCAGCACCGTCGACATGCTGCTCGGGCTGTCGCAGCCCACCGCGGGCACGGTCGAGGTGTACGGCCGGGCGCCGCACGAGGCCGTCGCGCTCGGGCTGGTCTCCGCCGTCATGCAGACCGGGGGACTGCTGAAGGACTACACGGTCGAGGAGACCGTGAAGCTGACCGCCGTGCTGTTCGGCCGGCCGGCCAGTGCGGTCGGCGAGGCACTGGAACGGGCCGGAATCGCCGACATCGGCAAGCGGCTGGTCGGCAAATGCTCCGGCGGCCAGCAGCAGCGGCTGCGGTTCGCCATGGCGCTGCTGCCCGACCCGGAACTGCTGATCCTCGACGAGCCCACCACCGGCATGGACGTCGGCGGCCGGCACGACTTCTGGACCGCCATCCGCGAGGACGCCCGCGGCGGCCGCACGGTCATCTTCGCCACCCACTACCTGGAGGAAGCCGACGCGTACGCCGACCGGGTGGTCTTCGTGCGCCGCGGGCAGGTCGTGGCCGACGGCACGGCGGCCGAGGTCAAGGCCATGGCGTCGGGCCGCACCATCCGGGCCACCATGAGCGAGCCCAGCGAGGCGGCCCTGGCCGCCATCGCCGGCGTCGACTCCGTCGAGATCCGCGGCGACACCGTGTTCCTGCACGCCCGCGACACCGACGCGATCGGCCGGCACCTGCTCAACCACACCGACGCCCGCGACCTGGAGATCACGTCGCGCAACCTCGAACAGGCCTTCCTGACGCTGACCGCGGACGACACCACCGGGAGCACCCACTCATGAGCACCGCGACCACCACCATGCCGCCGGCGCGGACGCTGCCGAAGTTCGGCGGCTTCAGCCTCGGGATGATCAAACTCGAGCTGCGCCGGATGCTGCGCAACCGGCGCACCGTGATCTTCACGTTCATCATGCCGGCGGTGCTCTTCCTGCTCTTCGGCACCAACTCCGCCGCCCGCACCGAGCGCGCCGGCGGCGGCAACGTCACCGGCTACATCCTGGTCAGCATGGCCGTCTACGGCGCGATGCTCGCCACCACCAGCGGCGGCGCGATGGTCAGCGTGGAACGGGCCGCCGGCTGGAGCCGGCAGCTGCGGCTGACCCCGCTGCGGCCGCTGGCCTACATCGCGATCAAACTGGTGCTGGCCATGACCATCGGGCTGGTGTCGGTGGCGGTCGCGTTCGCCGTCGGGTCACTCGCCGGCGCCGAACTGCCCGCACACGCCTGGATCGAATGCGGCCTGCTGGCCTGGGCCTGCGCCCTGGTGTTCGCCGCGTTCGGGCTGTTCATGGGCTACCTGCTGCCGAGCGAGAACGTGATGCAGATCCTCGGCCCGGTGCTCGGCGTGCTGTCCTTCGCCGGTGGGCTGTTCGTCCCGGTCGACCAGCTCGGCCACACCTTCGCGACGATCGCGAAGTTCACCCCCGTGTACGGCGTCGGCGAGATCGCCCGATACCCGCTCACCCACGACGGCAACCTGTGGCTGGCCGCGCTCAACGTCATCGCCTGGACGACGATCTTCGCCGCCGGCGCGATGTGGCGCTTCCGCCGCGACACCGCCCGGGTCTGAGCCGCACCGGCCGGTAACGTCATGGTCATGGTGGCCGCCCAGACCCCGCCGCGGAGCCGGCCGGAGCCCGAAGCGGGCCAGCCCCCGCAGTTCCGGTTCGGCTGGATCTTCGCCGCGATCTGGCTGTTCTACCTGGGTGAGAACCTGACCAACCTGCTGCAGCACCCGGGCGGCTGGAAACGCGACGTCGGCCTGGTCGCGCTGGCCTGCTTCGCGGTGCTGTACATGGCAGTCGTCGCCCAGATGCGCGGGGGCATCGGCCGCCCGAAGCGCACCCGGCGGATCGTCCTGCGGGTCTGGGCCGGGCTGATCCTCCTGCTCGGCCTTGCCGTGGCGCAGGTCCCGGCGATCAGCTACCACGCGCTGACCGGCATGGTCTACATCGCGGCGGCCGCCATGATGGGCCTGCCGGTCACCCAGGGCGCCCCGTTCGCCGGCGTGCTGCTGCTCGGCACCGAACTGGCCGCCCGGCTGCTGCCCGGCTGGCAGGACAAGGGCTACGGCCTGGCCGTGCTGCTCGGCTCGCTGGCCACCTGGGGCATCCGGCTGGCCAGCGAACGACAAGGACGGCTGCAAGTGGCACAGTCCGCGATCGCCGCCCTGGCCGTACAGAACGAACGGGCCCGCATCGCCGCCGACCTGCACGACATCCTCGGCCACTCACTGACCGTGGTCACCGTCAAGGCCGAGCTCGCCCAGCGGCTGCTCGACGTCGACCTGGAACGCGCCCGCAAAGAACTGGCCGACCTGGAACGGCTGGCCCGCGACGCGCTGTCCGACGTGCGGGCCACCGCGATGGGCGTACGCGGCATCTCCCTGCCCGGCGAGATCGCCGCCGCCCGCGAAGCGCTGGCCGCCGCCCACGTGACCTGCGAACTGCCCGGCGCCGCCGACGACGTGCCCACCCGCAACCGGGAACTGTTCGCCTGGACCATCCGCGAAGCCGTCACCAACATCGTGCGGCACAGCCGGGCGTCACGCTGCGAAGTCCTGCTCGGCCCGCACAGCGTGGAGATCATCGACAACGGCCGGGGCGACGCCGACCCCGCCCCGGACGGGCAGGGACTGCAGGGCCTGCGCCGGCGCGCCGACGCGCTCGGCGCGAAACTCACCGTCGGCCGCCGCGGCGATCAGCCCGGCTTTCGCGTACGCGTAGAGGTGCCATCATGATCAAACTGTTGCTCGCCGACGACCAGGCCCTGGTCCGCGGCGCGATGGCCGCCCTGCTGGACATGGAGCCCGACCTCAAAGTGGTCGCCGAGGTCGGCCGCGGCGACGAAGTGCTCGCCGCAGTGCGCGACCACGAGGTCGACGTCGCCCTGCTGGACGTGGAGATGCCCGGCATGGACGGCGTCGCCGCCGCCCGCGAGCTGCACCGGGCGGTGCCCGCGTGCCGGGTGCTGATGGTGACGACCTTCGGGCGCGCGGGCTACCTGCGCCAGGCGATGGCCGCCGGGGCCAGCGGGTTCATCGTCAAGGACACCCCGGCCCGGCAACTGGCCGACGCGGTCCGCCGGGTGCACGAGGGCCTGCGGGTGGTCGACCCCGCCCTGGCCGCCCAGTCCCTGGCCCAGGGCGACTCGCCGCTGACCGAACGGGAGGCCGACGTGCTGCGCTCGGCCCGCGACGGCGGCACCGTCGCCGACATCGCCCGCGACCTGCACCTGTCCGAGGGCACCGTGCGCAACCACCTGTCCGCGGCGATCGGCAAGACCGGCGCCCGGACCCGCGCCGAGGCCGTCCGGCTGGCCCTCGACAACGGCTGGCTGCTGGCCTGAGCCCGCCGCCCGTGTAAGGCCGAGCCCACCCGCCGCGCAAACCTGAGAACCGGCTGAACGCCGACTTTAGCTTTTTTCGCAGCGCAACCGAGCAGCAACCGAACGTCACCGGTTCCTGCACCCGAGGCCCAGAAAAGTTCCCCCTTGTCAGCCGCACGGCGACAACCACGAGGGGGAACCAACGATGAGCGCAGCGACCAAGACTGTCACCCGCGAGCAGGAGACCCTGATCCGCGAGAACATGCCGCTGGTCGGTCACGTGGTCCGCGAGATGCTGTTCAAGGTGCCCGCCCACGTGCACCGCGACGACCTCGCCTCGGCAGGCTACGCCGCGCTCGTCACCGCCGCCCGCGCGTACGACGCGTCCCGGGGCATCCCGTTCGGCCGGTTCGCCGCCGTGCGGGTCCGCGGCGCCCTGCTCGACGAGCTGCGCGGCATGGACTGGGCCAGCCGCTCGGTGCGGGCCCGGGCGCGGCGCGCCGAGGTCGCCCGGCAGGAGCTGACCGCCCAGCTCGGCCGCACCCCCACCCCGCAGGAACTGGCCGAACTGCTCGGCGTCGCGGTCGGCGAACTGGCCACCATCGACGACGACGTGCAGCGCGCCGCCGTGCTGTCACTGCAGGGCTTCGCCGCCGGCACCGCCGAGGACATGGTCACCGAACAGACGATGAACCCCGAGGAGACCCTGCTGCACCGCGAACGCATGGGCTACCTGCACGACGCGGTCGCCGTGCTGCCCGAGCGGCTGCGCTTCGTCGTCGAGGCGTCGTTCCTGCAGGAACGCCCCCTGTCGCAGGTCGCCGCGGAACTCGGCGTCACCGAGTCACGGGTCTCGCAACTGCGCACCGAGGCGCTCGCCCTGCTGCGCGACGGCCTGAGCACCCACATGGAACAACAGGACACCGGCACCGGCAAGGACGGCTGCGTCGCCCGCCGCCGCGCCGCCTACGCCGCGCAGATCGCCGGCCGCAGCACCATGGCGACCCGGCTGGCCGCCACCGACGTCTCCGGGCAGAACCTGCGATACGCGGCCTGAGCTGCGTCTTTCGGCCGTGCTCGAATGACCCTGCCGGCGGCGGCGCCGATCGGGCACACTCGTCGCGACAGCGTGGGTCGAGAACCCGGCACTCACGGGGGAGCCGGGTTCTCGACCCCGGTCTGTCAGTCTTGTACGCATGGGAGTCCTGCGCATCCGGTTCACGTTCGACGACATCTGCAACACCCGTGTCGTCAGCGGCCCCGACCCGCTGTGGGAGATCGTCGGCAGCATGCACCGGCTGCAGACCACCCAGGGCCACGACCAGCACAGCGAATGGCACCGCCAACTGCGCCGCGACCTGGCCCGCGAACGGCTCGGCCCGGCCGTCCGCGAGACCCTGCTGCCGCTGATGCCCCGCGCCGCGTACTTCCCCGACTTCCTCACCCCACCGGCGGTCACCGACATCGGCGCCGGCGTCGAGCGGATCCTGCACACCCCCACCACCCGGATGCGCCACGAACTGAAACGCCTCGAACTGCCCCCGTCCGTGCAACCCTGGGCCGACGACCTGGCCGCCGGCCGCGCCGAGGCCGTCAAACGGCTCGGC
>Ga0307515_10021702_pt1 | contig 11364 bp, 7 predicted proteins | sample 17_EM_MG_FD_194513 | JGI IMG/M metagenome (GOLD analysis project Ga0307515, IMG submission 194513) | Populus trichocarpa ectomycorrhiza microbial communities from riparian zone in the Pacific Northwest, United States - 17_EM | ecosystem: Host-associated > Plants > Roots > Unclassified | place... | reverse complement strand
TTTTAATTTATAATTGAGATTTTTATATAAAAAAATCCAAAAAAATGCGGTTTTTTATTAGAAAAAACAAAAAATTATTCGATCCGCAGTGTTATAGCTAGTAAACTTCAATGGGATTATCCCATGACAGATTGCACGCTCTTGTCTCCTCGTTTTCACCATAGTCTACTCCGAAACCTCTCTCTCTGTCTCTTCATTTTGTTCTCCAACAACCAAACAACACAAAAGCCTCTTTCAAATTCAATCTCAATTCACCTCTCTCGTATCCCCATTTTCTAATTTTCACTCCATAATTTCATAATTAAACCCAAACCCAGATATGGTATCAGCAATGGCTGCCACGTGTTCTCCGACCTCTCTCCAGCTTCGATTAGCCTTCAACTCCCATAACTGTAGACGATCACCTGCAACACTCACACGGGCTTGTGTGAGGAAGAAGAAGAGTGATAGTAACCTTCGCTTTCTCTTGCTGTCTCAAAATGAACCGCGACGTAATGGGAGTTCGTGGGTCGTGTCGAGTTCGTGGACTGATTCGGATAATGGGAGTGATGAGTCTATTGAGAATCAGAGAAAGAAATGGTTTGGAGGTAAAGATGTGCAAAGTTTGATTTTTGGCCTTTTGTTTTGTTAATTTTGAGAAACAAATGATGGGTTTTATTTTTCTAAGCTTGTAATGCAAAATGTAGCTCTCTAGAGTGGGTTAAAGTTAGCCCATTTGGCAAAGTTCGTGTTTTTTTTCTTACTTAGAATATGCAATTGTCTATGTTTAACTGCAAATGAGAAAATTTGGCATAAAGGGAGGCAAAATGTTTCATTTTTGTTGTTGTTTTTGTGGTAGTTCTGGGTAATAAATTATGAACATGAGGGTTTTTTTTTATATTCAAATGTGAAATGTAGTAGCTCTTTCAAGGGTGTTAATTTCAGGGTGTGAGGAAAAGTTTCTTAATAGTAATCATATTAGTGAATGGTATTGTGTAAACGCAAACAAAGTTATTATCTTTGTTGCTGTTGATACTTGCTTTGTATATGAACTCTTTTGTTGGATTATTATTGCTGCATTTTCGTGTGAAAGTGAGAATGGTTTTAAAGGTTTCATTTGTGCCTTTTTAATGGACTAATTACACTTTGGAAGTAGTTTGCTTTCAGGCATGGTTGGAGCTGGAGTAGCTGGGGTCATCCTATTTGCGGGGCTTACCTTTGCAGCATTGTCTTTAAGCAAGCGGAGCACTTCCAGTAAGTGGCTGCCTGTATTCTTAGAAGAATTTAAATGACCAGTGCTGATTAAAAAAAATATGAAAACTTTATATCATCAGATGTTATTTTTCCTGCTAAAAAAATGAAATGAAAGAAAGAACAGATTTCCAATTGTATGCTATCACAATCTTCTGGCTACTGTTGCCTAATCTTTGATCTGAATGTCATGTGCTTAATAAACAAATGGGCTTCACTAGAATGTATGCATCTCTTGAATTTCTCTTCTCCTTGGTGTTCAACCAATCCAATGCTTAATTATAATGTTACATACAGGACCAAAACAAGAGATGGAACCATTCACAACTCAGCAGGAAGTTTCATTGGTCTCTGACAAGGAGGATGATAAAGTTGAGGAGAGTGAAAGCAAGGAAAGCAAGAAAGGTATAGAAACGGATCTTTCTTCATCTCCAGAACTTAATGAAGCACCCAGTGAAAATAAACTTGGTGACAATAAGGAGACCTCTGTAGACAGTGTTGATTATGCTACTAGGGTCAGTGATACTGTTGATAATGAGCCTGTTCAAGAAAATTTGCAATATGAATCAAATTTTGATGACAAATCTGTTACTCCTGAAACAACAACCAGCTCAGAGAATTTGCCCAGTTCTGATATTAGTGCAAGTTCCTCTATATCAACCTTTGAAATAGAACAAAACCCTGTTAATGTAGAACCTAGCAATGTGCCAGATATAACAAATCTTAACACGGACCACCAGAGTGAATCGCCTGCCTCAAAGATAGATGAGAATTATGACTCATCGTTGAATTCTTCTAATTCCATCATTTGTGAACCCAGTGATCCTGTGGGTGTGAAAATTTCAGAGAGTTCACCCATGGATACAAGTTCAGAACCTCAAATTGTCCCCCAAGATGATATGGAGACTGTAGCCTCATTTTTAACCAAAGAAAATCTTGATCTGAGCAATACAACCCAGGATTCAGCTGAGAGAAATAGTTCCCTGGAAGTGAATCACTTAGATGAAAGAGATTCCTCAGAAACAATTTCCGAGTCAGCTTCAGTCGACCCATTTGCAAACACAGACGTCATTATTGCTAATAATGAGATGAAGGAAAGCAAACCATTTTTTGAACCACCAACTCCTGAAATTTCCTTCTCAGCTGGTATACCTGCTCCATCTGCAGTTTCTGCAGCCTTGCAGGTGCTTCCTGGAAAGGTTCTAGTTCCTGCAGTTGTTGATCAGGTTCAGGGGCAGGTATTAGCTGCACTGCAAGTTTTGAAGGTACTTCCTTGCTATTGTTTTTGCTTCTCATTATTTTAGAGGATGGTGAGGCAATCAGCGTGTATAACCTGTATAGATAAATGAGGACAACCAGTTTGAAATTTCTTTTTTTTCTTTTTTTGCAATTACAGGTTATTGAGGCGGATATTCAATCCAGTGATCTATGTACCCGGCGTGAATTTGCTCGTTGGTTAGTGACTGCTAGCAGTGCTCTTTCAAGGTATGCATCTTTCTTGTTAGTATTGCTTGTCTAGCACTGAGCTTGAGGATGAGCACCCAACTAGCAGTGCAAAGTGTTTATCAGAAGCTCAGAATACATGTTTTGACTGCCTTCTAATTGCTTGAAGGAGCACGGTGTCAAAAGTATATCCTGCAATGTACATAGAGAATTTTACTGAACTTGCATTTGATGATATCACGCCTGATGACCCTGATTTTTCATCCATTCAAGGTTTAAACTTCATTTCTGATCTTCATTTGAAATTTTAGTAACAAGGCTTTATTCCACTGCATTATAGTTGTTAACCGAGTTGTATCTTTTTCAGGCTTAGCTGAAGCAGGACTTATCTCAAGCAAGCTTTCAAGTGGTGGTTTGCTTTCTTCTTCAGTTGAAAACCAAGGTCCATTTTACTTTGCTGCTGAAAGGTGATAGCAGTTTTACCCTGCAATATCAACTGTGTTGATTCTGATACCCTGTTAAATTGTTAATGAATAGAGTATTCTTTTCACAGTTAGAATGGTTTTTGTCCTTTGTAGAATTAGCGCACCTATGTGCTTACCCTCTTAAATTGTATTTTATTAGTATTGATGCAACGTATATGAAGATGCTACCTATCCCTGGCATTATGGTGTTGTGCAAGAGACCGCAGTGCAAAATTTTTCCTCTGGCTACCTTGTCATGCATTATGTACCATATCATTCTGATAATTTACCATGGAAAATCTTTCTCTATATTCTTCTTTTGGGATCTTTCTGTCTTCTATTTAAATATGTGGTTCAATATTACCATTTACAATATTATGATTTCTCATTGTTGTTGTAATCATCAAGTTTTACCATTGCAGCCCTTTGTCACGCCAGGATCTTGTCAGTTGGAAGATGGCCCTTGAGAAAAGACAATTTCCAGAAGCTGATAAAAAGGTTGGAACCTTTTTTTTCTTATTCTGTCTCTTTTGCTACTCTGTCAATACATAGTCAAAGTTTTAACGGTAAGTTTTGCGTTCATCTTCACTTTGCAATCATTTACAGATGCTGTACAAAGTTTCTGGGTTCAGAGATATTGACAAGTTAAACCCGGATGCATGGCCTGCTCTTGTGGCTGACTTGTCTGCAGGAGATCAAGGAATTATATCACTTGCATTTGGTGAGTCATGTTAGCCTCATGTTAGCCTATGATCATAGTTTATTAATTTTCTGTTAAGTTGGATAATTGAGATGCCTCAACGCACCAACCCTCACCTTTGTGTCTTCCAAAAGGTTGCACAAGATTGTTCCAGCCAGATAAACCTGTCACAAAGGCCCAAGCTGCTGTTGCTCTTGCAACTGGTGAGGCTTCTGACATAGTTAGTGAGGAGCTTGCACGTATTGAAGCAGAAGCTGTGGCAGAAAATGTCGTTTCTGCCCACAATGCTTTAGTAGCTCAAGTTGAACAGGATGTAAATGCAAGTTTTGAGAAGGAGCTTTCCATTGAGAGGGAAAAGATTAATGCTATAGAGAAAATGGCTGAAGAGGCAAGGTGCGAATTAGAAACATTAAGAGCTGAGAGAGAGAAGGATGATATTGCCTTGATGAAGGAGCGTGCTGCTATTGAATCTGAAATGGAAGTTCTTTCAAAGTTAAGGCGTGAATTGGAGGAGCAATTGCAAAGCCTTTTGAGCAACAAGGTGGAGATATCATATGAAAAGGAAAGGATTAGCAAACTTCAAAAAGAAGCAGAGAGTGAAAAGCAGGAGATCTCTAGATTACAGTATGACCTAGAGGTTGAGCGGAAAGCCTTGTCAATGGCCAGGTAAGAAAGTAATAATTGTCTTTGGCATGATTCACCGATATAAACCTGCAATGGAGTTATCATGTTGTCATCAACTTATGTAATGGATAGCTAAAACCATACTATAACTAATTACAGCCTTCATTTTTTTTATTTTTTATTTTTTATTATCATTCAGGGCATGGGCTGAAGACGAGGCAAAAAGAGCAAGAGAGCAGGCAAAAGCCCTTGAAGAGGCTAGATATCGGTGGGAGAAGCATGGCATCAAGGTGGTGGTTGACAGTGATCTTAATGAAGAGAGTTCTACTGGAGTTACATGGCTGACTGCTGGAAAGCAAGTCTCTTCTGTTGAAGGAACTGTTAACAGGGCTGAGAACTTGGTGGACAGGCTCAAGCTAATGGCAGATGACATTAGAGGGAAATCTCGAGTAGTACTTGATAAAATCATTCAGAAAATACTGGTCTTAATCTCAGTTCTGAAGGAGTGGATTGCAGAGGCATGTGCGAGGACCAAAGAACTTAAAGAAGCCACCATCTCAAAGACATGGGCATCAATACACGAGTTGCAGCAGAACACAACTGAATTTAGTTCTGCCATCAAGGAGAAGACGATAGGATCAATGCAAGAGTTGAAGCAGCACACTGCAGAATTTGGTTCAGCTGTCAAGGAAGGCACAAAGCGGGTGACAGAAGATTGCAGGGAAGGAGTGGAGAAACTGACGCAGAAGTTCAAATCCTGAATGCTCCCCCAGACTCCCTGTCCCTTCCCACTGTACCAGTAATAAATTTTGCAGGTAACTTTTACCGAGAAATTAGTGATGTAATAATATTCATTGTATCAACTTACATAATCTTCACCCTCATTTGGAAAATGTTTAATGGGTGTAGACACAAATTATCATCTCAACCCGTGAAATGGAAATGATTTCTGCTCCGTGAGATTTGTGTGGATATCCATTCTTTGAATTTGGAGAATTGCATGGGTATCAGTCTTCTGATTATACTGCTAACCATTACATGAACAGCGATGTGCCCATTTCCTTACTGCCAAGACTCCTTACCTATTCATGTTCAATCATGCAGGTTTCACTTCTAATCAAGAATTCCGCTATGACTTTTGCCAAGATTCTATGGTTCATCACTATTCTCGAACCCCAAAATGCAAGATTGATAGCTTAAACGCATGCATCTCTCAAATGTTTGTGCAGCTGGAAACCTACCCGTGCCAGGTCTAGATAGTGTTTGATATGCTTAGATAATTGTTTGATATGCTAGATAGTATTAATTAGATTGGACTTAACTAGAGTTGGACTAGACAAATAACTTTTTTGTCTTGTGTTTAGGATGCATTGGACTAATTTGGACTGGACAATCTTGTGTTTAGAATGCATTGTACTGGATTGAACAATTAAGTAAAAAACCAAAATGATTAGGTTTTCAACTATAGCATTGTTCATTCTCTTACATTTTACTATGGGTCTACAATTCAATTTTTTTAAAACAATTTGATTCTCAAATTTTTTTTTTTGCGATTGCATCCTCTTTAAGCCAAATTCAAGAGCAATTAAATCAAATTTGTTGACTAAGGATAAAATTAAAAGATTAGAAACCAAAGTAGAAAAAGCGCTACTAATGGGTGATGGTTTCAAAGTTCACATAAAAAGTTTAATATAGTCCTCATATTTTTAAAACTATAAATATTTGGTACCTCAATATTTTTTTCAATTCAATTTTGGTGTAAAAGTTCATTTTTATTATTATTTTTTAGTTCTTAGTTTAAGAGAGGAGAGAGAGAAATTGTTGAATTTTAATGTAGAGAGAGAAAGATGTTGATGCCGATTTTGGCCACCAAAATTGTTGATCTTTATGTCAAATGGTTTCATTTGATAAGAGAAATTCATATTAAGTGATTATTTACCTTAGAAGTTTCTAAAAAACAAATCTGAGCTCGGGAAGATTTTTTGTTTCGGGTTGATTTCAGGTTTTAGGGTGCTTTTTTTGGGTTTTTTAGGTTATAGACAGGTTTACCGTGGTTTCTACAATGTTTTCTAAGTGTTTTGGATCAAAATGATTTGAAAATTAAATTTTTAGGTCAAAAAACCACTGGCCCTAATTTTCTGGGCAATATCAAACGACATATTGTCTAATTTTTTTTTTCAAAAAAAAGACAGATAACAAATGCAAAGAAAAAGAAAAGGGCCCATGCCTGTCTTAGAAGGCTTGCGCGGGAGCCCTAATGAAATAGGCCAAGCAGGTTAGCATGGTTTGCCAAATCCAGCAAAGCCTGACCTTTTTCTAAAATAAATTTCAAGTTAATGATTTTTATATTTTTTTATATTTTTTTATTTATATTTCTATAAATACACATTCTTTTTTTGTTTTTGTTTATAGAGCCTTTTTTTAAATGAGTTATTGTTTTTATTCATCTATAAGTTTTTTTTTATCCTTTGTATAGCTTAACTTTATTTTTTAAAATAAAAAAATATTTATTTTCAAATAATATTTTTAATATATACAACCTTGCATAATGATTTTTTTCCCTTTTATTTTATTCAAGCAATTTAATGTGTATGTTTATTTCTATTATCATTTGATTGAATAAAAATATTATTTTAATTAAAAAATTTAGCAAGCGCAACCAGATAAATATCTTGCAAAATTAAATATATCTCTTTGTTTTTCTTGTTTTATTTTTAGTTGTCGTTTATAACTTTTTATTTATTTATTTATTGACACACATAGTTCTTAATTTATTTGATTACGTATATACATAAATTTTTTTATTTTCACTTACAATTTTTTTAACTACAAAAACATGTCAAAAAAACATGTGTAAATTGTTTTTGTTAGGATAAAAATATATTTATTTAAAATAATTTTTATAACTAATGCTATTGTTTCGTACCATCAGATAACAAAGAGACAAAATAGAAATCCAAATGCATTTTGGATATTTGTTAGTAAACTAAAAGCATCATACAATAATGGAGCCAATGAAGTGCAATATTGATTATAAAAATAAAGATATTAAGTTATGATTTCATTTAAAATACAAGGAATAAATTTATATCATACCCATTTAATAATTATTATTATTAACATATATTAAAAGACATTACATTTCACTATAGGTTTAGCCTGATTATCCCGGGTTATTTTGTCCTTTTATTTAATGTCATCCTTTAATATTAGGTTGATTGAGAATTATACTTTATAATTTATTTTGATTTGTTCTCTATGATGTTATGTCATCCTCATGACTTGAGTCACGAGTTTAGTTGGTTAACTCGAGTTAACTTAGATGTTTTTTTTGTTTTTTTTTTTAATTTATTTTATTTTCAATTTCATCATTTACCAATGGGTTGATTGAGAATTGATCTTTATAACTTGTTTTAATTTTCTTTCTATACGTTTATCCTAGACTCATGATCAAGTTTTCGCATGTTAACCCAGGTTGGCTCAACTTATTTTTCTAATTGAATTTTGTTTTAATTTTGTATCTTTAAATAATATTGGTTTTAAAATTTAATGAGAAATAAAGAAAGAAATAAAATGGAGATATGGTGTTTAGAGGGAAAGAAATTGGAAAAGGGAGAGAAAGAGAGACAGAGAGGGAAAGAGGTGAATTAGAAATTCCATATATTTTTTTTTAAAAAATAATCTTATTATTGCCTCCGTCTGGTTGGTTATATTTTATAAGAGGGGTAGTTTATTCATTTAATAAATAACAACATTGCATAGAGAATTGGATAAAATTGTCTCACCTTAAACAAAAATGAGCCTTTAGCAAGGTTTTAGTATTGCTAAAAAATGCACCAAACTTCACAAAAGAAATGTCTTGTCCAGTCCACCATAATAGGTTCCTTGGGTATTGTTTGGTATATTAGACAAATAATCATCTTATTTTATATTTGGTATGCTTTGAACTTTTTTATTTTGTATTTAGTAGATATTAGATGAGACCTAGTCGACCCGAAATATAAATCGGTCCAAATTTATAAAAAAAAAATAGAAAAAGGATTGATTTGACTTGACCTGGTTATAAACCTATGTCGACTTGCAACCTAGTCGAACTGGAATAAAACACAGGTAAAAAATCTAGATTTTTTTTTTATTAGGCCTTACCCCAGGCCGACCCTCGAGCAAGTTTCAAAATTATGATAATAATTACTTTTATTCATACGTTGACATAAGACAACCCGGGTTAATCCTCCTGAACTATGACCTAGGCCTTAACTGAAATCAAACCCTAAGTTAGATTTTAAAACCATAATAATAACTATTTTTATCATTACGTTGACCCAACTCAGTGGTCAACTTAACATGTGATTGGCTTCAAGTCGATCCTCAAGTTGAGTCTTAAAACTATGATAATAATTATTTGTATCCTTACGTTCACTCGTGTAAATAGTCAACCTAACCAATAAATCAGGTCTTACCCTAAATCTATTCTTAAATCGAGTTTTAAAATTATAATAATTATTATTTTTATTTTTATATTGACCAATATCAATGGTAAACTCAACTCATGGCCCGAGTCTTGTCCTAGGTTAACTCGAGTCGAGTTTTAAAATTATAATGATAATTATTTTTATCTTTTAGATTAACCCAAGTCATTAATCAAGTCAATTTATGACCCAAGTTTTTGACTCCCAATCAAGTTTCAGAATTGTAATAACCATTTATTGAATTCAATAAGCCTTACCTTTGTTAACCCTTAAACCAAGTTTTAAAATTATAATAAAATATTTTATTAGATTTACCCAAATCATAAATCAATTGTAAATCTAATCTATGACACAAACCTTGTCTCAATCAATATCAAGTATTTAAATTATAGTAATTATTTTTATTTTTATATTAATTCCAATGAGTTAACTCATTCATTGAATTAAGCAAGCCTGTTTAAACTTTTTTAATAGGACAAAAATTTCTATACTGATACAAAATTTGATTTTTATATCATCCAAAGATGTACCAAACAACTTCACATAAGAAATTATCATATCCAATCCATCATTTCCAACATAACAAAGTACTCTATAGAACAGAGATGGTCCAAGAACAGCATGAGATGCTATGAAATGCCTCAAGAAACCCTACCAATGTAAAAAAAATACACAAAAGGCACAGGCCAACATGCACTAGCAGAATCCATAGTGGTAAGAAAAGCTATTTGAGAATTTTTGAAAGCGCTAACTATTGATGCAAGCATTAACTTAATTCTTATAAGTGATACGCAAGGAACCAGAAACCAAATCAATGATCTATTCATATACTCTACCTCTCATTGTCCCCATTGAGATTCCGAAAAAAAACACAAGTTAATTTCCATAATCACCCATTCAAATAGCTGCAATTAATTTAAACACATACACATCATAAACGAGGTACATAACATTTAGTTCTGGATTAAAAAGCAACAAAATTTCCTGAAAATTAAAATAACAAGCTTCCGACCATTGTGTCTCTAAACAACACCGTTCCTCTAACTAGCATCTAATAGCCAGAGACTACAAAATCAAATCACTTTTTCTTCTCACCACCTCCAGCAGCCCTGCAAGAAACATTACCGCGAAAGGCAATAAAAAATCATTAGATAGAATAAAAGATTGGATTTCAAGTACATTTACAGATCTATTAAACACATTGGCTACAGCAACAAAAGGAAAATTGAATATCCAAGAAGCTTACCTCATCTTGCGAAGAACATTGGACATCTCCTCACGCTTCCTCTTAGCTCTCTTGTGTGTCCCAAGCTTTCTCTTAGCAACCTTCAAAGCACGCTTGTCCTTGCCAACCTTGAGGAGCTCAGTGATCCTCTTCTCATAAGGCGCAAAGCCAGCAACTTCCCTGATCAAACTCCTGACGAAGAGAACTCTTTTGCTAGATTTCTGCACTCAACACATGCATGGGGAAGAGACCATATCACAATATCAGCAATTTATTATACAAAAAAATAATAAAGTCGCATTGAGAAAATTGTTAATCTCAAATGGCCTAAAATGTCCAGAGATAAATCCAAGGAAGACCAGTTATATAATCCCTAACAACAAAAAAATCTTAACTTACAAATATGTATTACAAACAATTCAACATGGACAGTCTCCTTTCAAGAGTACAATGTAACTCCAAAACCAGATTAAACAAATTGAACAGTGAAACTTGCATGATATAACGTTACTTACCCCTTTGCGATCAGAAGGACGTGGAGCTAAATCCTTCTTCGTGACTACATGCCCCTTATTCAAACCCACAAAAAGACCCGTATTTGGCTGTTTTGGAGCCATTGCTGAAACAGCAAAGATTAATTCAGCACATAATCAAAACAACATCACAATGTTAAACGAATAAAATTCAAACCACTAAAAATCCAAGTACTGAAGTCACAACGTTAGCTCATTCTACTCCAACTACATTCCAACCTATACAACACAAAACAAAGAGCACCAAGCTTCATAGCACAAATCATAATAATGCATAAACGCGTTCTCAAAACTGTATCCAAAAGAGAGAGAGAAAAAAAAGGACTGACATGAATAACAATGTAACCAACAAACAAGAGATCACAAATATTTACAATCAAATTAGCAAACTAATGGGAAAAAAAATATCGGCTTTATATCAACAAAAAATATATATATATATAATAAATCATGGTGATACGCTTAAAAATGCTTGGAAAATTACAGCTCGAAAGCTACACAAACAGACTAAGCCCTGAGACATGAAAATGATCAGAATAAGGCTGCAGATTGGTGTAAAGATTCCATTTTTTTACAACCTAAAACAAGTTTAATGTCAAGAAAGAAAGGCAATTTACAGCTACATGAATAGATAAAGCACAAAAGGGCTCAACGAAAGAAGAGCATGGATTTGGCG
>Ga0307515_10021701_pt1 | contig 11364 bp, 14 predicted proteins | sample 17_EM_MG_FD_194513 | JGI IMG/M metagenome (GOLD analysis project Ga0307515, IMG submission 194513) | Populus trichocarpa ectomycorrhiza microbial communities from riparian zone in the Pacific Northwest, United States - 17_EM | ecosystem: Host-associated > Plants > Roots > Unclassified | place... | reverse complement strand
TCTCTGCATGCTTATTTATCCTGGGGTTCGCGACTACATGGGCTCCGTGAGTTCACCCTCGAGATAACGGTATCCTAAAAGAGTAGCTAATTGCTGTAGTGGCATCTGGATCCTCGTCGGGGAGACGTTCCCCACTCGCACCCGAGCGAAACAAGGGGCACTTGCGACTGCGAGTAACTGGCTCTGGAATTTCCTCCTTGCTTTCTTCACCCCGTTTATTGTATCTGCGATTGGGTTTTCGTACGGATTCATCTTTGCTGGTGGCTATCCTTTCAGAATCTTTGTCCATGCAATTCAATGACTCGTTTCCTAGGGTGCAACCTGCTCGGTGCAGCTGTTGTCTATTTTTTCCTTTATGAATCTTCTGGGCTATCCCTTGAGGCTGTTGACATGGTAGGATCCTCACGTTTACATGACTATTCCTCCGGGCTCACCTGCGGCGGTAGATGTACCAAGACCCGGCGTGTAAGCCGTGGAACTCTAGTGAATGGGCTCCAGACGGTTACTCCAGCCGTGAAGAGTTCGAGACAAAGACTAAGGAGGAGAGAACAAGCGACCACTTGTCTGCTGCAATAGGCCAGGGTGCAAAGAGGGTCTCTAATGAGAAGCACTCACGCCCTTCAGAACACCAAGATGAACACGCTCGAATGTAACTGTATATGTTATAGGATGAAACCCTCCCTTCCTATGTACCATTACATATTACAAGACTACCTTGCTTGCAAATTTTCTGACCCCTTCAATTATCCCACCTGAACGAGCATCGCAGCATCTCCCGATCTGTTTGGCATTGTTATCCCCCGGCTCTTGTCAATCAAGGTCAACATAAATTGATGCTTTTTGCGTTCAAAAAATGCAGAGCCCAAGGGTTCCATTCCAGGCTTGCGTCTGATTATTTTCGTGACCCATGCATGCATTTTACGCTTGCCATGAAGACAAGGAGAGGCTTTTCTCTGACGCAGTCGGCGCTTCTCTAGTCGTCCTTTCGATCGGTATTACCCGCTCACGTTTTTCCTCCCGTTGATCATGCTGCGAACAGTGTACGGCGCATACACCATGTGTTCGCAAGATAACTGACCTTCACTCTCCAAGAAAACCAAAAAATGCTCGGTCGAAGCGTGCTCTTGAAGCTCGGGAACCAAAAGAGGTCGAGGATCCTCGTACCGTGATATTCGTCAAGGGCACACACACCGGGGAGAGGCTGAATGCAGTCATGCAAGAATTAGTCCGTCGTGAACGTCCTTTGTGTCCCCCTTCTCGTCATTAACCGGTGATACAGATGGCATTAAAACGACCATACTCAATCTCATTCTCGAAGAAGAACCTCATCAGACCCTTCGAGGATCATTCCTCGTTAGAGTTCTGGGCTCTGAAGAATGATGCTTCAATGTTTGTCGTCGGCCAAAACTCCAAGAAGCGTCCGGACAATCTCATTTTTGCGAGGATTTTTGACAACCGATTATTGGACATGTGTGAGGTTGGGGTAGAGAACTTTGTCAGTATGAAGGAGTTGAAGGTACGACCGTCCATCTCAGCCACGCTGTACCTCTGATTATTGTCTGTTCGAAGACACCGAAATCGACACCGGGACACAAACCATTGATGCACTTCTCATCCGAACTTTTCGATTCCCATCCACGATATATACAGCTCAAGACAACATTGATGAACATGTTCAATGGGCAAGTAATCGACTCAGTATGCTTATCCGGGCTAGAGCACGTCATCAGCGTTGCTGTCGCCCCCACCCCATCGGACTTGAACTCAGCCTCCTCCACCTCTCTCCCGAGGGTTCATGTACGAACATACACGTTCAAGATGCTCTCTTCCGGCGTGAAAACGCCAAGAGCAGAACTTAACCCTATGGGACCCCACTTCGACCTCGTATTGAGGCGCAACCAAGAAGCGGATGAGGAGATGATGAAGGCTGCCCTGAAGAAGCCAAAGATTGCAAAGAAAGACGTGGAGAATGGCTTGGGCAAGAAGAGGAAGAACTTCGAGGTGGACGAGATGGGAGACTTGCGCGGACGTGTACACGTTGGGAGGCAGAATTTGGATAAGTTGCAGCGAAAGAAGGTCAAAGCCCTACGGGACGACGACAACGAACCTGTCCGTAAGAGAGTAAAAACCTAAGCAGGCAGACAATTCAAGCCATCCATTCTGTAACTGATACGACTAAAGCCACGAGTACAAACTAAAGTCTGGAGGAAGGTGTGCATAAATGGGGAAAGATCTTACATACATTTTGTATGCTGAAACACGGTCCGAGGGGAAGAGTGAGAGAATACCAGGCAAAGCAAGAAGCATCATAGCCACCCTTGTCTGTTTACTACTCGGCCCGGGCACGAAGGAGTGACGCGAAGTCACAGGTCTGAGGGTAGACCGCCAAAACAGCGTTCAAAAGGAGTTAGGGATCTCTGATTTCGACGCTCGAAGATGGAAACGTAATCCTTCTTCACTCATGGTGAAGGATGAAGATACTAGGCCGTGGTCGACTGGGATTGATGTCAGTGGCGTGTAAACAAGGAGGTTTGAGGAGATAAAAACACACAGGTTGTCAACATTACGTATCGGGCTCCAGCTTCTCACCACGAGCAAGGACTCGTACGACCCTACTCGGTTGAGAAACCACATCCATCATGGCTTTCACGGCGGGTGGGCGTTCCACAAGGCCTTTCCCACTACGAAGGACGGGAGGGGCTCCACCGTTCCTGTTTTTACCATGAATATGGTGAGGTATGTTTTTCCTGTTCCTGAACCCGCCATCTGGATCTTCGTGTCTCCTATTGCCATGCGTATCCTCAGGTAGAGGCCGGAGTTCCAACACATTCAATCCGGCTCGAGCAGCCCAATAGGCGGCGAGAGTACCCGTGGTACGGGGCTCAAACTTGTTGACATGAGGTGTAGGAAGAGGAACGGGTGATTCCACAAACGAAGGGTTTTTTGGAGCCAACGTCACCGGTTCAGAGTTCTGAGCTATGACGGCAAAAACGAGCCTCGAGTTCGCGTTCCGAGACTCGGTTCCAGTATCGGAAGAGGTTGCCTTGACTGGTGGGCGCTCCGCCTCCCAGCATGCGCAGCAGATGGTTCTACGGAGCCATTCGGGGGATCCCATCAATGGATTGGGCGTATTGGTGTTGAAGGCGATGCCTTCCCAAGAAACGAAGGCATCATCCTGTTGTACGCGGATACGGGAATTGGTCCCGACCTGTGCCTCAAGCACTCGAGATGCGGCACGGGCGCGCTGAGAAAGTGGACTGGTCCCCTTCTTGAGCAGATCGAGGGTGTTCAAAACTGAAGGGGGGTCAAACTTGAGAAATAAGAGGCGCGTTTGCTACACACCTTCGAGAGGGACAATTATGATTTCCTCACGACCATCCCGACTCCACTTCTTGAGTTGCCCCAAAGCGTGGATCAAGACACTAGCATCGAGGACGATGACGTCGGCATCCTTCGTATCTTTACCACGCTTCTGCTTCTTGTCCGAAGGGTCTCTGAGGGGCCTATCATCAATACGCTGCTTTGGAGGTGAGCCGGAGACCCGCCGGGAAGTAAGAGTGCCTGGCGAATTGTGATGTTGCTCAGTAGGGTTCCTCCCGCCTTGGTCGTTGCGAAGCACTCTGCGATCTCTCCAGTTTTCGGCTCCTGGGATGCGGTTATTTACCGACTTCTCGAGCTGCTCGACCTGGTGACTTAGGAAAGCAGCACCCAATGCTCTGGACATGGTTGCCTTATCGGCACCTGGGACCTGCGGGTAATGAGTGAGGGTGGGCAGGGAGAGATACAGGCAAATTAATTCACCTTTCCTTGCATGTTATGGAACAATTGTTTGCCGTGGCGGATACGGATGAGGAGGGAGAGGGAGAGAGCGTGGGCCATCCATCATTCCCTCATGTCCCCGCCGCCGTCACACACACCGTCACGTCACCTCTTTACTCACACAGGCGATATTGGAGAGAATGTCGAAAAAGATTGGCAGAATTGGAGATTGGAATAACAACTCTCAGTCGGGATCCGACAGGTTCGTGTCTCGGATTCCTCTGTTTAAAGCGACATCCAACACAGACGGTGACTCTAGACACGGCTCCAGCGGACGCAGAGTCGCAACCCTCCACGACGCCGGCCAGCCAGATCCACCAGCCAGACACCACGCAAGCGACGACGAGGACGAAGAGGAGTCTGGCAGGGATCAGGCCGAAAGCTGGTTTGCCGGTGGCGAGCGAAGGTCAGTCTTCATTATGTCCTCAGCCTCAATCACACATCTGATCCACCACCTTCAAGTGGGATATCGGTAGAGAACCCCGGTCGTCCCAACTTCCCAGGAGGATCCCTTGTGCAGGATCTCTTACGTAGGGCCGCAGAGTGAGTGACACATCCGCCAAGATTGCTCATTTCATAAACCGCAATTCCCAGAGCCGGCCCAGCTGCAAACAATACTCCTCACGGCATGTTTTCTGGTGGCGGATACACCCTTGGGAGCGATGATGCAGAGAGCACCTACATTCCCGACCCAGACGCACAAGGTCTGTCTTGACATCCCCGCTTCTGATCGCCTGTCCATTGACACACCAGCTAGACGCTCCCCCCGCAATTCGACACCTGACGTTCTGGCGGGACGGCTTCAGTGTTGAAGATGGTCCGTTAATGCGATATGACGATCCCAATAACGCGCAGGTTTTAGAAGAAATTAATTCAGGGTACAGCCGTCCGTTCCATCTCCGGTCTCACTTCTCACATTTTTCTGCAGCCGGGCCCCGCCCCAAATCTTGAACGTTCAGGTCGGACAACCCGTCGAGTTGCGTGTCGCTCGCCGAATCAACGAGGACTACGTTCCCCCGGCTACCGGTGCAACACAAGCGTTCTCCGGTACTGGTAATCGACTCGGAGCCCCTGTTCTCACCATCTCTGGAACTGAGCCCCCGGTACCTGGAAGGTTCGACGAAACGGCTGGCCCCAGTGAGCCGCAAAGAGCGTCAACGAGGTTTGAGGTGGATCAAAGTCAACCAACAACTAGTATTCAACTCCGGTTGGCTGATGGGACCAGGTGTGTATCATTCCTTTCCCGTCCCCCACGGTACCCTGGCTGATGATGTAAATAGGATGGTGTGCAGGATGAACCTCACGCACACCGTCGGTGACATAAGGAACTTCATCAATGCGTAGGTCCTGTGCACCCACCCCTGCTGCTGCTGACCAACCATGTCCTCAGATCTGACCCCGTTAACTTGACACGTCCCTACACGATTGGAACGATTTTTCCCAACAAGACGTTAGATGACGACGCACAGACGATCAAAGATGCAGGACTTGCAAACAGTGTAGTCTTACAAAAATGGGCTTAAGGACGGCAGATAATCTGGCAGATACGACATGACAATGTATTGTAACATCACGTGTTGGGAACACCCCTTTATCACATCGCGTCGCGTCGCGTCGATCTATTTAACGCTTTCATCAGTGCATCACTCGCTCTAATACTTTGGCGATGCCACTCAACACTCGCTCTTCGCAATCTACACAACCAACGCGGACTCAAAAGAAGAAGCATGGGAGACGCGGAGCTCGGGACTCGGAGGACGAGGCGGATGACGCTCCTACAAACACTCAGGGCATCGACGAAGATGATGATCTGGATCAGACCAAGGGGGTAAACAACGAGGTATGTCGTGGCCACATTCTTCATATCCTACATATAACCCCAAAGCTACCTAGGAAGCGGATAAGAAAGCTCGGGATTTAGTCCGTCTTGCGCTATTCACAGAAAACCGCAGAGTAGCTCTAAAACGCGAAGAAATCTCAAAGAAGGGTATGTCGTTGATTTCAAGCGAACGTCGGGAATATTTTTCACCTCTATGTTTGCAGTGCTTGGGAATACCCCCCGTGCATTTAAAGATGTGCTAGAACGGGCACAGGAGATCCTACGGGTCACCTTCGGAATGGAGCTGGTTGAGCTGCAGTCGCGAGCAGAGCTTGGTAAGGAGGACACATCTAAGGACAACGCGGAAGGGGATCGAAGAAAGGCCACCGGCGTGAAGAAAAAAGGTAAAGTGCGGCCCTTGAGTATGCTCTTACTAACCGTTAAAATAAATGTGATTGTATAGCCGCCGCTAGCGGAAGCAAGAGTTACATCCTGCGCTCAATGCTGGACCCCATCATTCTTGATTACGCTGCTCTCACAGATCAAGAAATTTACGAGCAGGAGATCGAGGACTTACCTGAGGGGGCTGATGATGCGGCACTTGTCACGTATGGGAGCATTATCTCCTGGAGCGATTCTGACCAGCTCGGTTCACTGGGTATTTTATATATTGTCCTCGCACTGATACTTGTTAGCGGACGGGCCATCGCTGACAGTACGCACATCGTCCGCATTCTCCCGCTTGCACTAACGGAGTCACTTCAGACGAGTTGCGAGCCATCCTCAAACAGTTACAGCTACAACCAACAGAATCCGTGTATTTCGACGATAAATCGACTCACCAGTCTCTCACGGTTAATGCGTATCTCGGTCAGCTGGTGAGGCATGGTTACCTCGACTACTCTAAGATCGGGGATGCCAAGTCCGGCGGGAAGCGGAGTAGGGTTCCGAATGCCAGTCAGGCTGGGGGAGAAGAGGCCAGCAATGGAGAGTGGAGATGGGGGCCCCGCGCACACAGTGAGGTGGGAGAACAAGGTGTTGCTCGGTTCGTGGCAGAGTTCATGGCAGAACGGGCGGCTGATCCGGAGGCCGGGGAGGAGACACAACAGAAACTCCTAGAGGCGGTGATGAAAGGTATCAAGGGCGTTACGGGCGAGTTGTCGGACATAAAGTGACCACTGCGACGCTCCTGTCTTCGTCTCTAGGGCTAAGCATAGTACGCATATGATCATCAACGCAGTTACCGTGACATCAGCACCACCTCGGTGCTACATCACACTTCATCTTAACCACGACAAGCAATGGGGTCTGTAGCAGATACAGCCGCACTGGCCAAAATTTACCGGCCAGACACCGCAATCAACCTCTCGCCACAAAATAATACTGCGGTGCACCTCGGTGACGGGATACAATGGTACATTACTAGTCAGCTGGGACTGGTAAGCCCATCGGGTCGAACGATAACCTCCTCTTGACATCATGAAAAAATTTCTACAGGACCCTCAAGCACTCCTGAAGCTCCCTGTTTTGAGCTCATCACCAGCAGATGGCTCTCACCCGATCATGGACTACTTCATTTCGTTTGTGTCCAAATAATCCATTCTTCAGTTGCCGACCGGTGGCCTGAGCACGATACTCTGATTTCAGGTCCTCGCACAACACGTATCTTATGGTTAGACAACTGCTTGGACGTTCCACCGCGGCCGCTTATACTCAGGTCCTGTCCCATGGCGCAAGATGCGTCGAGATCGATGTGTGGCCATCTGCCAAGGGACCAATCGTCACTCACGGGCACACCTTCAGCAAAAGCGTCCCACTCCTCGACGTTTGTAAGGCGATAGGAGATTCTCTTACTGAAAATGACTGGCCTATCTTTGTAAGCCTCGAGTGCCACGTTGGGGTAGAGGGTCAACCTGAGATGATTGGTCTCATGGACCGAACGTGGGGTGATAAACTTGTCAGGGAAGTCCTGGACGGAACGACCCCGGAGGGGGTATCTCCCCAAGAGCTGAAAGGGAAGATCCTGCTCATGGTATGTTGGTCGCTAATGTGACTTCATTTGCTGAATCCATTGGCCTAGGTGGAATACCACCACGCCCCGGGTCCAGGAAAGGAGCCCGTGGATGTATCCACCGACTCCTCCACAGATTCAGAATCATCGCAGGAATGGCACAGCCAAGTCCTCAGCAGGCTTGTGGGCAGAGAACGTTCGGCAAAGAATCGGCCAGCAAAAGCCAAAATATCTGACGCCCTCGCTGCTCTCGGACCCTACACAAGAAGCATGAAGCCTGGGAGAGACTGGCACATCGAAAGTATGTGCCTCCCAACAGCAGCAAAGTTCGATCTATAACCGGACCCCACAGGATCGGAATACCCCGTGCCGGTGATGGTAAACGTCTCTGAATCCGGGATGCTCTCCCTGTTGCCACATTCTCTGAAGCACTTGATATCGCATTCTCGAAGACACTTGAGGAGGGTGTACCCCAAAGGTCTTCGGGTCACGTCGGGTAACCAGAATCCTCTGACCCAGTGGCACAACGGTTCGCAGATCGTTTGTTTGAACTGGCAAAAGTATGACATGGGAATGCAACTCAATGAGGCACTGTTCGTCGGGACGCCGGGATGGGTACTGAAGCCAGCCCACATGCGTGGATTGCCTGAGGAGCGTCAAAAAAGAGTGAAGCTCCAAGGTCATGTTTATGGGGTTTCAGCCAGTACGTAGTATAACGTTCGTGTCGCTCAAACATTGCACTAACCCGAAGGTCTCCAGTGCCCTGCCCTGACGACACTACGAAATTCCATTCCTACGTCCGAGTGCAGCTAATGCACACAAAACGGACTCAAGAGTGGAAGACGAAATCGAGACAAGGAGAAGGCCTTCGTGGCAGCCCCGGTGTAGACCTCGTTTGGGATGAGAAATTCCAGTTCAGTTACGATAGTGACGAGCTGGCTTTCTTGCGGTGAGATCGCGAATGGGAGCGAGTCATGGGGGTTGGACTGACAAACTTTATCAAGGATTCTCCTCCAAGAGGACGAGTACGGAAGAGATGACGAACTCGCTGTGTTTTGTGCAAGGCTCTCGGACATACAGCAGGGATGGAGGCTGGTCAGATTACTCAACATGAAGGGAAATGACTCGGGTGCAACACTACTGATCAGTCTCTCACTCGAGGAGTAGTTCAATAATTATAACGCAGTTGTGAAGTTCGGAGATGACATCACTAAAGAACTTTTACACCTCACCAGAAGAAGTGATGGTCACTTTTGTTCGAGTGCGTCCACTCTCAGTTCCAACCGATTCTACCTTCTGCACGACGTCCATACCTTCTTCCACCTCCCCAAAGACGACGTGCTTGCCGTCCAGCCAAGGGGTGACAACGGTCGTGATGAAGAACTGACCACATGAGTTAGACCTATGGTGTGATTCTGAGGGGTGAACGAACCTGTGAGCCATTGGTGTTACGACCCGCGTTGGCCATAGACAAGAGCCCGGGTCGGCTGTGCTTGAGCTTGAAGTTCTCGTCTGTCGAAGTTTTTGAGAAATGCTCGAAAAGGAAGGTAGGATAGAAGGCGTACCGGGGAACATCTCTCCGAAGATGGACTTTCCACCGGTACCATCGTGATTAGTGAAATCTCCCCCCTGAAGCATGAACTAGGGGTGTGTGGGTCGGGGGTGAGTGGATAGATTGGTGGCCGGGGGTATGACACACCTTCGGGATTACCCTGTGGAATGTAGATCCTTGGTAACCAAAGCCGTGCTGGCCCGTGGCAAGCTCGCGGAAGTTCTGGGCAGTCTTCGGAACAGCTTCGTCATAGAGTTTGAAGACGATCCTCCCAGCAGGTTTTGAATCGATGGCAACATCAAACTACACGGAATAAAGTCAAGTTCGGGAACAGAGCAGCGCGCGCCGACCCACGAAGACGTTGCGTCTAGAGAGAGAGAATGAGGATTAACTAGCGAAAGACGGCGCGAGGTACTCACTTTGCGGCCGTTGAGGCAGATGCCGCGAATCGTCGAAGGAAGGTAGACATCACTGCTGGCGGTGGTGGAGGACCGTCAATGAGCTGGAGGTCGCGATCACGTGCACAGAGCGGATGGATGATCGTCGATCGGTGATGACATGCAGATGCATGATGATGTGGTGTCCCACCACAGATGAATTTGTTTCGAAATAGATGGGGCCATATAAATCGATGAGCCAGAGCGTCCCATGCTCCTGGACCCAGTCCCAAATACCACACAGGTCACCGGTTCAAGATTGAAGATATCCGCAACTATGGGTGCCGAGAAGACTCACGTCACCCTACCTCGGACGCTCGAGGTCGCCCTCCCCTATACAGATATCTCGTCATTCCAGCTTCTCACGAGCTTTCGGGGTGTGTCTCCTCAAATATTCCTATTCTTATCTACTGCTATCGCCGTTTACACCCTTATTTTAGATCCACTGAGCTCTCGCACCTGATGCCCCTCCGAAAACTCTTCCCTTCGCATCGTTTTATAGATTTCACATCCAATCGCACGCAGCGGCTCTTACAACAACCACCGGCATGTACAACCCTCACGTCTACTCGTCCGCCGTTGTCCCCGCGAAAATGGCACTAAGATGTTGACTTACAATTCGTTAATTCCGTCCTTCGTCGACTGTTCCAATTACCGTCGAGGGCACCCATGTTGGTTACTTTACATTCATATATAGGAGCAAAATATTCTCCACAAGCATTACTACCAGTCAGTATGTGAGATCTTTACCACGAAAGTCCACCGGTTGTTCTGTAGCCATAACCCCTGCGTTTTTCGTTCGATTGCCCGGATCGAGGATCTTGGACACTGGGGTAGGGGACTGCCCTAGGAAGAGCTGCATGTTGCAGGGCGTGCTACAATGCCCCCCTAGTGAATAGCTCTGCCATGCAGACAGGGTAGTGGAACGCTGGGAATGGGGCGTCAATTGCCATGTCTTGATCCTCGTTAGCTGTCATCTCTTGATCATCACCGTCCCAATCTTCACCCTCGTCAGTCCACTCTTCACCCTCATCAGCTAACTCTTCACCCTTGTCGGTCAACATCTCTTTCTCCCCATCCTTGTGACCTGATGTCTCCTGGTGCTCTCTACCCTGGAAATGCATCCTGGGTACTGTTATCTTTGGGTGAATACCCTCAGGGGCAACCACCACATAATACCTGCGGGTGCCTGAAGGGAGTTGTAAGTTATCAATTTTATGCAAACCCTTCTTATCCACACTGTGTTCTCTCCCATTCCATGTGATTTGGAACATGAAGAGGATGGGAAATGGCTCGCCAGGTGGATGGACAAGAAGTAGTGAGTCAACTGGGGGGGAGGTTTTGGATTTGGGGTGGTAATAGTGATTCATCTTGGGACATGAGACCTTGTCAAAGGGATATTTGGTTGATTTGGCCAACTGGAGGTTTTTTGGGTTCCATTGGTTCTTGGAGGCAGTATAGTTGTTATAGACAAGGTTTGCCCTTGCCTGGAAGCTGCCAATGGGGAACAGCTGAATTGTTTGTGCTTGCATGAGTACCTGGTGAATCCGAAGTTTGAAGATCCGCCCAGCAGCAGGAGCACTGATTGTGTCAGCCTGGAATAGATTATAGAAAAGCTCCATGAGGTCAATCTGATGGCAGATGTGTTTCTCCCAGAGCAAGTCAAGTACATGTGGTGAGGCAATCCTCATGTTGTAAATTGAACGGCTATCTGGCAAGGGGACTA
>Ga0307515_10021700_pt1 | contig 11365 bp, 7 predicted proteins | sample 17_EM_MG_FD_194513 | JGI IMG/M metagenome (GOLD analysis project Ga0307515, IMG submission 194513) | Populus trichocarpa ectomycorrhiza microbial communities from riparian zone in the Pacific Northwest, United States - 17_EM | ecosystem: Host-associated > Plants > Roots > Unclassified | place... | reverse complement strand
GGGCGGCCGCCAGCCGAGCCCAGACCGTGCTGATCAAACGCGGCGCCCCGCTGGGCGTCACCGGCAAGGCGGTCAAGCAGGCGGCCTATGACGTCCAGCACCAGGACTGGTCCAAGCGTCCGATCGCCGACAGCGCCGGGCGCCTGGCCAAGGTCAAGGCGATGTCGGCCGCCTTCTTCGCCCCCGGCGACGACGACGCCGGCCGGCTGATCCAGGCGGCGACCGCGCCGCGCGAAGAGGGCGGGGCCGGCGCCGAGGGCGGGGCGGCGTTCACCCCGGTGACCGTGCGGGCTGCCGCCCTGGCGGCCCTGGCGGTGCTGGGCGCGGCCGGCGACGAGGACGTCGCCAAGCTGGACAAGGTGATGCACGAGAAGAAGAGCGGCTTCTGCATGAAGATGGCCAAGCTGAACCTCTACCAGTGCCTGGCCGTGGCCGGTCCGCACTACGAGGACGTCTTCTGCCTGGGCCAGCACGCCCTGATCGACACCGCCCAGTGCGTCAATGACGCGGCCGGCGGGGCGCGCGTCCCGACGGCGTCGCCGGTTCCGACGCCGCGTCCGAACCCGGGCTTCCTGATCCCGGTGGCGAGCACGACGATGGCGGCGATGTCGCCGGTTCCGGGGAACTAGTCAGGCGCCTGACGCCCCCTCCGTCACGTCGCTGCTAGCGACGCGCCACCTCCCCCGTTTCACGGGTGAGGAGGGATGAGCGCGACCTTCTCCTCACCCGCATCGCGGGGGAGGTGGCGCGATGCGAATACGCATCGTGACGGAGGGGGCGTCCCGCGGCTCCAATGAAAAAGGCCTCCCGGTTCGCGCCGGGAGGCCTTCGCCATTCAACGCTCATGACGGGATCAGCGGATCCCCGCCACTTCCCGCGCGGCCTCGCGCTCGACCTTCTGCTGGTAGGCCAGATCCCCGAACTTGCCGTATTCCATCCGGGCGATCGTGCGCTGGTGGACCTCGTCGGGGCCGTCGGCCAGACGCAGGGTGCGGATGCCGGCATAGGCCTTGGCCAGGCCGAAGTCGGTGGTGACGCCGCCGCCGCCATGGGCCTGGATGGCGTCGTCGATGATCTTCAGGGCCAGGCGCGGGGCGGCGACCTTGATCATCGCGATCTCGAGACGGGCGGACTTGTTGCCGGCCTTGTCCATCATGTCGGCGGCCTTCAGGCACAGCAGGCGGCACATCTCGATATTGATGCGGGCGTCGGCGATGCGCTCTTCCCACACCGACTGGTCGGAGATGTACTTGCCGAAGGCCTTCCGGCTCATCAGGCGCTTGACCATCTTTTCCAGCGCCACCTCGGCCGTGCCGATGGTGCGCATGCAGTGGTGGATGCGGCCGGGGCCGAGGCGGCCCTGGGCGATCTCGAAGCCGCGGCCCTCGCCCAGCAGCAGGCCTTCTTCCACCGGCACGCGCACGTCCTTGAGGATCACCTCGGCGTGGCCGTGCGGGGCGTCGTCATAGCCGAACACCGGCAGCATGCGGACGATCTCGATGCCGGGGGCGTCCATCGGCACCAGAACCTGGCTCTGCTGCTGGTGGCGGCTGGCGTTGTCCGGATCGGTCTTGCCCATGACGATGGCGACCTTGCAGCGCGGATCGCCGACGCCCGAGGACCACCACTTGCGGCCGTTGATCACGTAGAAGTCGCCGTCGCGCTCGATGCGGGTCTCGATATTGGTGGCGTCCGAGCTGGCCACCGCCGGCTCGGTCATCAGGAAGGCGCTGCGGATGTCGCCGTTCATCAGCGGGCGCAGCCAGCGCTCCTTCTGCTCCAGCGTGCCGTAGCGCATCAGCACTTCCATGTTGCCGGTGTCGGGCGCCGAGCAGTTGAAGACCTCCGAAGCGAAGCCGATCTTGCCCAGTTGTTCGGCGATCAGGCTGTATTCCAGGTTGGTCCGCTGCACGCCTTCGAACTGGAAGGTGTCGTCGACATGGACCTGGCCGCTGTGGGGCGGCATGAAGAAGTTCCACAGGCCGGCGGCCTTGGCCTTGGCCTTCAGTTCCTCGACCACCTGGACGACCTTCCAGCGCTCGGCCCCGAGCACGTTCATCTCGGCCTCATAGACCGGGACGGCCGGAACGATGTGCTCGTTCATGAACGCCGTGACGCGGTCCAGGAAGCTGCGCTGGGTGGCGGAGATTTCGAAGTCCATGACGTTTCCCGTCCCGTTTTCTATCTGTCAAACGCTTGTTTGAAAGATTTCTAGCACCGAAGTGACGCGGACGGCAAGCGGCAGTGGACGAGGCGGGGACACACACTCATGGCAAGATCGATGCAAGCCTGGCGAAGGCGGCGGAGTGAGTGTGTGTCCCCATTTTCGCGCAGGCCCTACAGCACGTAGTTCACCGCGATCACCGGGGTTACCGAGGCGGTGGCGTTGCGGCCGGCCGGGATGATGCGGGCGCCGGCGATCACGCCCAGGGCGGGGCTGATATTGTACTCGATGGCCGGGGCCAGGATCAGGGCCTGGCTGACCGGCGAGCGGCGCGCATAGGCCGCGCCCGTCCCATCGACGCCGGTCACCCTGGTCGCGGCGTCGCGCTGCCAGGCCAGGTCCAGGGCCGCTACCCACCGGCGGGTGAGGCTGTACTCGAAGGCGAGATCGACATTGAAGGAGTCGCCCGGCTTGGCCTTGCCCGAAAAGCCCGCCTGTGTGCCGTAGACGCTCGTGTCCCGCACGTCGGCGTGGCCGGAGACGGTGTAGGCCAGGTTCAGGCGGGCGCGCAGGATCCGGCCGTTCGGCGTCCAGAAATAGGTCTGGGAATTGAGTCCGACCGTGGTGGCGTAGGCGCCGCTGCCGAAGCCGTCGTTGGGGCGGGTGTCGAGCCTGTCATGGCGACCGGTGGGCAGGGTCTCCTGCAGCATCAGCGAGATCGTCGGGGTGCGGCCGCCTTCCTTGTATTGGGTCAATCGGTACTGGCCCTGGACGGTCAGGTCGCCCAACTGCACGGCCGAGCTCGACCGCCCGCCGGCCCGGCGATAGCCGAAGCGCGGGATCAGGCCGGCGGTGAAGGTGTCGGTCACGCCGTACAGCAGATAGGTCTGCGAGCCGAAGGTGTCGGCGTCGGGCGCGGGGTGGCGCTTGCCCTTGTCGTCGATCAGTCCATAGGGCTTGGCGTCGTAGAGATAGGGCTCGATCAGGGCGCGGCCCTTGGGCAGGGTCGAGGCGCCGGTGGCCAGCAGCGGCCCGGTCCACCAGGCGTCGGACATGGTCTGGCGCGGCGGGGTGTCGGCCGCCGCCGCCGGGCTGGCCAACAGCGTGGTCAGCATCAGGCCAAGACCGGCCGTTCTCATTCTCGACGTCATCACATCCTCCCGCGGCGTCGCGACCATGATCGATCGCCGGGTCGTCCGTAGAACGCCCGCCTTCTCGCCGCCGCCCGGAACTTGCGCCGGCGGGGTGTCAGGATGTGTCAGCATGGTGAGTGGAACGGGGCGCACACTCGCGGCAGGCGCCGTGTCGTTCTGGCGAAGGCCGTGGGACGAGTGTGTGTCCCCGCCTTGCGCCCACCTACCTCGAAGAGTCATCCTCCCGGCCATGAACATCCAGATTCGCCCCCTCGAAGGCCGCTACGTCCGGCTGGAACCCATCACCGCGGACTTGCGCGCCGAGCTGAAGGGGGCGATCGACTGCGATCCCGAGAGCTGGGAGATCATGTCGACCAACGGCTGCGGCGAAGGCTTCGCCGACTGGTGGGGCGCGCTGAAGGGCGAGAGCGAGCGCGGCGAGCGGATCGGCTACGCCATCCGCCGGCTGAGCGACAACAAGGTGGTCGGCACCTCCAGTTTCCTGAACATCCGCAAGCTGCACAAGGGCCTGGAGGTCGGCTCGACCTTCCTTCACCCCGACGCCCGCTCGGGCCCGATCAATCCGGAGTCCAAGCGCCTGTTGCTGGGCCACGCCTTCGACGCCGGCGCGATCCGCGTGGAGTTCATGGTCGACGTGCGCAACGCCCGCAGCCAGGCGGCGGTCGAGAAACTGGGCGCCGACAAGGACGGCGTGCTGCGCAACCACAAGATCACCTGGACCGGCCATGTGCGCGACACCGCCGTGTTCTCGATCACCAACGCCGACTGGCCGGGGGTCAAGCAGCGCCTGGATTTCCGATTGCAGGAAGCGTTCGTCTAGGCGGCGTGAAGTTTCCTCGATTTAGCGAAAGCTGAAGAAAAACGGGCCTTAAGCGCTGCCTTGCTCCGCGCCTAATCGCCACAGTGCTGCGAAGAACGCTGATCTTCGAGGTAAAGATGGCGTTAGCTATCTCTACGTAAAGATTTCGCCAAGCTTTCGAGTCTAGTTTCCGGGCTCATGACGGCTATAGCTTGCTTGAGAATTCTGGTCGCCGGGGGGGGCTCCGAGGCGGGGCGGCCCGAAGCGGGGCGGAACGTGCCGGTCTCCCAGGTGGAAGCCGCGGCGGACCTGTATCTCAAGCATCGCTGGAAGGCTCCGCGCCGCTACGGCGCCGTCGCGCCCCTGGCCTTCGTGCTGGCCGACAGCCGCGCCCAGAGCCTGGATCCGGTCGAGATGCAGACCCTGGCCGTCGAGCTGGAAGCGGGCCTGTTTCCGGGGCGTGAAGCCGGCCAGGTCTGCCTGCTGACCTTCGAGGGCGACGAGAAGGCCGTCCTGCAGTTCGCGGCCTTGTCGCAAGCCTCGCTGGCCAGCCTGATCGCCGGCCGCGGCTATGCCGGACCGCCCGGCCACGTCCAGGTGATCACCGCCGAAGAGATCCGCGCCGTGCCCAGCGCGCCGAGCGAGGCCGTCGTCGAGGAGACGCTGCAGGCCGCCCTGGCCAAGACCACGGCTCCCGAGGTCGCGTCCGGCGCGGCCAGGCCGGCCGCCAAGCCGGCGCCCGCGCCCGAGAAGCCCAAGCCTCCGCCCCCGCCCGCCACCGGCTGGTGGGGCGTCTATCATCCGCCGTCGGAGTCGTTCGTCGGGGCCGTCATCGGCCTGCGCGCCGACCTGACCAGCCCGCGCCCCACCGAGGACGCCGCCCTGCTGACCCGCGACCTCAACTGCCTGAACGACGCCCAGGCGGCGTTCGCGCATCCTTCCTTCCAAAGGGGGGGCGGCGACGCGGGCATGCTGTTCGTGCCGTTCAGCTTCTGGAACCTGACGGGCTCGTCCTCGCAGGAGGCCTACAAGCGCCGCCTGTCGCGCTATCCGATGGCTCTGAAGGACCGGCTGGGGGCGACGATCTACGACACGCCGCGCGAGCCTTCGCTGGGCCTGCTGAGCCAGATTCGCACGTTCCTGGCGCCGCACTTCGCCTTCATCGACCTGAACATCACCGAGCCGAACTTCCCGGTCGCCACCCTGCCGGGCGAACTGGCCACCAGCATCACCTTGACCCTGCCGGACGACGACCTGCGCATGCGCGTCGAGGCCATCGCCAAGTTCGCCTCGGCCCAGGGCGCCTACCGCGCCAAGGGCGTCCGCCAGAGCGTCGCGGGCGTGCGCGACGTCAAGGAACTGGAGGCCTGCCGCGCGGCCGGCCTGCGCTTCGTGTCCGGCCCGGCGATCTCCGACCTGATGGCCAGCCCGATCGGCGCCGCCCCGGCCAGCGCCCTGCCGCTGAAGGTCGCCTAAGGTCAAGCTAGCCCTTGGGCTGCGTCGCTCAGCCGCACATCCTGTAGGCGACTCAATAACCCTTTCTCGCGCATTATGCCGGCATGACAGCGATCGCATGTTTGAAGGTGTTTGTCGGCGACGAGCTGAAGTTCGCCGACAATGAAACCATGGCGGCTCTGGTGGGCAAGGTGGCCGGAGCTTACCTGGAAACCACCTGGTTGTGGCCGCGCCGCTATGGCCTGGTCGCGTCGTTTTCCTTCGTGCTGGCCGACCCGCGCGCCACCCAGTTGGACGCTCGCGAGCTGCAGGCCCTGGCCCGCGATCTGCAATTCAAGCTGTTCGGCGACCAGGGCGACGGCGACATCGCCTTGCTGATGTTCGAGGGCGACCAGACCGACGTCATGCGTTTCGCCGGCATCCACGGCGCCCAGCTGAAGGCCCTGCTCAACGGCGAGGACGACGGCTCGATCGCCGGACGGGTCTGCCGCATCACTCCCACCGAGGTCAGCTCGGTGGTGCCGACGGGCGGACCCGTCTGCGGCGTGCCGCCCGAGGAGGAGCTGGCCGCCCAGCGGGCCATCGACGAGGATGCGGGTCCGCCGGCCCGGGTCGGTTATCGCGGCATCTATCACGGGCCGCGCGAGCTGTTCATCGGCAGCGTGGCGGTCTGGCGGCCGGCCGAGACGGCCTCGATCTTCGGCCTGGTCTCGTCGAGCCAGGAGGCCGCTCGGCCGGAGGACGACATCCCCACCCTGGGCGGCGTCGCCGACGCCCTGGCGGCCGTGGAGGTGGGCATGATGTCGTTTCCGATCTGCTTCTCGACGATCGTCAAGCCCGCCGGCCGCGCGCAACTTCTGCCCCATCTGGAGGCCCTGCCGCGCGGGGCCCGCCCGCGTCTGGCCGCCGCTGTCTACGACACGCCCCGGGCGCCGTCGTTCTCGGCCCTGTCGTTGGTCAAGCGCTTCCTGGACCCGTTCTTTTGCCGGCTGGACCTGCGGGTCACCGACCCGGCCTTCCAGATCGACGAACTTCCGCCCGGCCTGGCCAGCAGCGTCAGCCTGGTCCTGCCCCAGGTCGAGGAGGCGGCCCGGCTGGCCGCGATCAGCCGGTTCATGCGCGAAGCCCCGGTCTATCGCCGCAAGCAGGTCTGGCAGGGCGTCACCGATGTGCGCAACCGTCGCGAGCTCAACTACTGCCTGGACTTGGCCGTGCCGTTCGTGACCGGCAGCGCGGTCACCGACCTGCTGGAAAAGCCTCTCGGCGCCAGCCACCTGCCGTCGCTGCACTTGCCGATGCACGATTGGTCGGTGGCGCCCCAAAGCGCGTCGCTCTCCTCGGTCGCCTGATCTTCAGTCCACGGCCTTAAGGGCTGGATTTGCCAAGCGATGCAAATCACCTTGGGTAGGGTGTGCAGCGAGGCGGGGCGAGATGATGATTGGCGGATATCGACTGGCGGGAACGGTCACGAATGTCTTGGGTATCTTGGGCGCGCTGTTCCTGACGGCGGGCTCTGTCCAGGCCGCCGCCAAGCCCGCGCCATCGGCTCAGGCGCGGACAGTCGCCCGCTTCGACGCCGTGCTCAAGGACCGCGCCCAACTGCGGCTGTTCCTGCGGGCCATGCCCAAGGGCGGCGACCTGCACAATCACCTGGCCGGCGCGCCCTATGCCGAGGACTTCCTGGCCTGGGCCGACACTGACGGCCTGTGCGTCACCACCGGCGTCTTGCCCTCCATCGCCGAGCCGCCGTGCGACGCGCCGGGCAAGGTCTCGGCCAAGAATCTCGGCGTCGCCAATCCGGCGCTCTACAGCCGCACGATCAACGCCCTGTCGATGCGCAGCTATCACCCCGGCGCCGACGGGGCCCTGCCGTCCGGCCACGACCAGTTCTTCTCGACCTTCAGCCGCTTCGGGACCGTCACCGGCGCCAACCTGCCGGCCATGCTGGCGGTGGTCCGCGACTACGCGGCGGGCGACCATGTCAGCTATGTCGAGACCTCGGTGAACCCGGCCGCCATGTACGATCTGGTCGGGTCGGTGCGCGGAACGACCTGGGACGGCGATTTCGCCAAGGCGTACGCAGCCCTGGAGCCGAAGATCCCGGCCATGGTCGCCAAGGCCAGCCAGGAATTCGACGCCGCCGAAGCCGAGGCCGACCGTCGCCAGGGGTGCCTGGCGCAGAAGCCTCGGACGGGCCCCTGCGCGGTCGTGCTGGGCTATCAGGCGTTCGGGGTGCGGATCCTGCCGCCGCAGGTGGTCTTCGCCCAGCTGGTCGCCGCCTACGCCCTGGCCGACGCCGATCCGCGCTTCGTCGGCGTCAACATCGTCGCGCCGGAGGACGACTTCACCTCGCGCGGCGACTACGCCCTGCACATGCGGATGTTCCAGTTCCTGAACACCAAGTACCCGCACGCCAAGCTGTCGCTGCACGCCGGCGAGATGGCCCTGGGCCTGGCCCCGCCGCGCGACCTGCGCTTCCACATCCGCGAGGCGGTCGAGGTGGCGGGCGCCAAGCGCATCGGCCACGGTGTCGACATCGCCTACGAGGACGGCGCGCAGGAGCTTCTTGGCCGCATGGCGCGTGACCGGATCGCCGTCGAGATCAACCTGACCAGCAACGACGTCATCCTGGGGGTCAAGGGCGCCGACCACCCGCTGGCCCTCTACCGCAAGGCCGGGGTGCCGGTGGTGCTGTCGACCGACGACGAGGGCGTCTCGCGCATCGACATGACCAACGAATACCTGCGCGCCGTCACCGAACAGGGCCTGGGCTATGCCGACCTCAAGGCCCTGGCCCGCGACAGCCTGGACTACAGCTTCCTGCCCGGCGCCAGTCTGTGGACCTCGGGCCGTGTTCCGGTCGCCGCCTGCGCCAAGCCCGGCAAGGGCTGCGAGGCCTTCCTGGCGGGCAGCCGCAAGGCCGCCGCCCAATGGCGGCTGGAACGCGAGTTCGAGGCGTTCGAGGCGGGCGTACGCTAAGGCTTTCGACGTTCAGCGCCGCGTTTGGTCCTCGTCCTTCGGCAGGCTCGGGATGAGGACCCTTTTCAGGCCGGCGCCGTCGAAAACCTCATCCTGAGCTTGCCGAAGGACGAGGTTTTCGCGTCTCGAAGCGAAAGTCGATCCGTCCTGCGTTGACTCTTCCGGCCTCGGCCAAGGCCGCAGGACCGTTTTCATGGGGCCGCGTGGCCCAAAGCGGCGCATGGTGATCCCTCACGCCGCCGGCTAGAGCGCGCGGTCGGTTCAAAAGACATTGATGGGCGAGGCGACCTTGGATCTTCCGAGGGGCTTCGCGCGAGCGTTGGGCGCCGCGTCGGCGCGTGTAAGGGACTTGATGGCCGTCATTCTCGTTGTCGAAGATGAGATGTTCATCCGCCAGGCCGCGGAATGGACGATCGAGGACATGGGCCACACCCCGCTGATGGCCAAGGATCTGGCCGGCGCGCTGGTCCACCTTTCCAGCGGCCAGCCCATCGACGCCCTCTTCGTCGACATCCGCCTGAGCGCCCTGGCCCTGGGCGGCTACGACGTCGCCAACCAGGCCATCGGCATCCGGCCGGACCTGCCCGTGCTCTACACCTCCGGAACGCCGCTGGCGGCCGACATGTCCGACCAGTTCGTCGACGGCGGCCAGTTCCTTCAGAAGCCCTATTCGCCGGAACAGCTCACCGCCTCCATCGGCAAGCTGCTGCATTAAACCCGACTGGCGCTTTCACGTTCGAGACCGCCACGGCCCGCCTGCTTGAGTTAGGATCCTCCATCCCCAGTTCGAAGACGGCGGCTCGCGCGCACAACGTGCCCGGCCAAACCGAGGAATCGATCGTCAAGGCCGGCGCCCTGCAGAGCGCCATCCTCAACAGCGCCAACTTCTCCAGCATCGCCACCGACGCCAAGGGCGTGATCCAGATCTTCAATGTCGGCGCCGAGCGCATGCTGGGCTACACGGCCGCCGAAGTGATCAACACCATCACGCCGGCCGACATCTCCGACCCGCAAGGGCTGATCGCCCGGGCCCAGGCCCTGAGCGACGAGCTGTCCACTCACATCGCGCCGGGCTTCGAAGCCCTGGTCTTCAAGGCCTCGCGCGGGATCGAGGACATCTACGAGCTGACCTATGTCCGCAAGGACGGGACGCGGTTCCCGGCAGTGGTCTCGGTCACGGCCCTGCGCGACGCGGCGGACGGCATCATCGGCTATCTGCTGATCGGCACCGACAACACCGCCCGCAAGGAGGCCGAAGAGGCCCTGATCAAGGCCGGCGCGTTGCAGAGCGCGATCTTCAACAGCGCCAACTTCTCCAGCATCGCCACCGACGCCAACGGGGTGATCCAGATCTTCAATGTCGGGGCCGAGCGCATGCTGGGCTACACGGCGGGCGAGGTGATGAATACCATCACCCCGGCCGACATCTCCGATCCGCAGGAACTGGTGGCGCGCGCCCGGGCGCTCAGCGCCGAACTGGCCACCCCGATCGAGCCCGGTTTCGAGGCCCTGGTCTTCAAGGCCTCGCGCGGCATCGAGGACATCTACGAGCTGACCTATATCCGCAAGGACGGCACGCGGTTCCCGGCGGTGGTCTCGGTGACGGCGCTGCGCGACGCCCTGGGCGCGATCATCGGCTATCTGCTGATCGGCACAGACAACACCGCGCGCAAGCTGGTCGAGGAGGAGCAGAAGCGTTCGGACCAGCGTCTGCGCGACCAGCAATTCTACACCCGCTCGCTGATCGAATCCAACATCGACGCCCTGATCACCACCGATCCGGCCGGCATCATCACCGACGTCAACAAGCAGACCGAGGCGCTGACCGGCTCGACGCGCGACGAGCTGATCGGCGCGCCGTTCAAGGACTGCTTCACCGATCCCGAACGGGCCGAGGCCGGCATCAAGCGGGTGCTCGGTGAAAAATCGGTCACCGACTACGAACTGACGGTGCGCACCCGCGAGGGCAAACGGGTGGTCGTGTCCTACAACGCCACCACCTTCTATGACCGAAGCCGCAATTTGCAGGGCGTGTTCGCTTCGGCCCGCGACGTCACCGAGCGCAAGCGGGTGGAGGCCGAACTACAGCAGGCCAAGGCCGCCGCCGAGAGCGCCAGCCGCACCAAGTCCGACTTCCTGGCCAGCATGAGCCACGAGATCCGCACTCCGATGAACGCCATCATGGGCATCGCCGATCTGCTGGCCAAGACCAGGCTGACGCCCGAGCAGGACAAGTATGTCCAGATCTTCCGCCGCTCCGGCGACAACCTGCTCAACCTGATCAACGACATCCTGGACCTGTCCAAGGTCGAGGCCTCGCAGCTGGACCTCGAGCAGACCGGCTTTTCCCTGAGCGATCACCTGGAGAAGGCGCTGGAGATGGTCGGGCTCAAGGCCCAGGAAAAGGGCCTGGCCCTGGTCTGCGAGATCGCGCCGGACGTCGCCAACGACCTGGTCGGCGATCCGACCCGCCTGCGCCAGGTGCTGCTCAACCTGCTGGGCAACGCCATCAAGTTCACCGAGTCCGGCCAGGTGTCGCTGAAGGTCGAGCGTGATCCCGACAGCGTCGCGCCGACCGCCCTGCGGTTCTCGGTGTCCGACACCGGCATCGGCATCGCCGACGACAAGCTGGCGCGGATCTTCGAGCGGTTCACCCAGGCCGACTCCTCGACCACCCGGCGCTTCGGCGGTTCAGGCCTGGGCCTGACCATCTCCAAGCGCCTGGTCGAGCTGATGGGCGGGCGCATCTGGGTCAGCAGCGACCTGGGACGCGGCAGCACCTTCGCCTTCGCCGTGCCGTTCGAGGTGTGGGCG
>Ga0307515_10021699_pt1 | contig 11365 bp, 8 predicted proteins | sample 17_EM_MG_FD_194513 | JGI IMG/M metagenome (GOLD analysis project Ga0307515, IMG submission 194513) | Populus trichocarpa ectomycorrhiza microbial communities from riparian zone in the Pacific Northwest, United States - 17_EM | ecosystem: Host-associated > Plants > Roots > Unclassified | place... | reverse complement strand
CATTTTAGGCAAGAAAGTGATGAAATTTGAAATTCAACTCTACATGGAAATTATAGTTAGGGATGTTAACTTTCCAACAAAAATGATCTTGCATAAATTGGAGTTATAAAACTCTAAATATAGAATAAAAACCAAAGATAGGTCTAAACCAAGAGCAGCAAGACATTTTTCACATGTTGTAATTAATGATTTTAGATGTCTAGATGGAAGAAATAGGTCTAGTGTTTTTCATCAAAGTTTTAGAAAAATATTTTAGCTTTCCAAATAAATAAACTATGCATAAAACTGAGTTTTTGAAATTTAATTATAATTAAAACACTTAATAGTGTTCAGAGTTGATTATGACAAACCATATGAAATTAGTTAGTTTCATATTTGGAATTACTCTTGATTTAAAGTTCTAATGAAAAAGAGTGTAAGAAATGGTTGCATGTGCGAGATTATATGAGATTTTCTTTGTTAATGGAATTGGGAAAATATGGAATTGGATGAAAAATTTAATTTGAAATGAACTAAACAAAAGATGATAGTTTTGATTGAATAAGTCAAAGTGATTTACATTGGCTAGTTTAAATTGTTAGATAAACATTTGAAAATGAGATTTATATGGTGACAAATATAAGAAGGAAATTTGATATGCATGTTGATATAGATTATGTGAATGGTAATCGAATAAAACCTTATGATGAATTATGTTAAAACATGTTACTGTACTTATTTTAATTGTTTAAGTAAATTATTGTTACGTACTTAATTATTGCTCGTATATTAATTACAGGTACTTCTCAGTCTTAAGCAATATAATAGATATTTAGGGATTTTTGTTACTTTTGTAAAGGATTGTAATAATTACCCTTTTTGTAATTGCATGTTAATTTACCTTAAATAATGTAATTATAAATTCAAGTTAATTGTGCTAGTGTATGATGTTGTACTTATGCTTTTTGTTGTAGCTTATACTAATATTATCAGATAATTTATGGTTATAGATCTTGATTTGAATCCTGAATATTATAATTAAATGCATGATGTGACGTGAAAATGAATTATAATTATGAGTTGTGTTGCGAAATGATGAGTCTAGGATGGTTGGACAATAAATGGGCTTTATATGATAAGTATATTGAAGTATTACAGGTATTTATCGATAACTTGAGATCTCCTGGTATAGGAAAGACTCTGCCAAAATTTCAGTAGATTCCCATAAAGCTAAGTTTTATATATATATATATTACCCCAAAAATATTAACTTTTTACAGGAAATAAAACATTAAGTGCATGAAATTATAAGGGTGTTATAGTTGGTATCAGAGCTCTGGTTAGGGTTTAAGAAGTTTTATAAAAATTGATATATGTTAAACTATCGTAGGATGGTTCATACGAGAGATGGTACAAGTATAGATCTCTCTTTAATGAGAATGAGAGATCAAAATATAGACTTGGGTGAGAGTTAAATGAAGAATCCCCTAGTTGACATTACATCTTATGTGCCATCAACTTCTACTCAGAAGACATGAGATGAGGCAGCTAGACTTCATGACAATACTATTTTTATGTTGGGGTATCACAAGTAGAGGGGACAACTCGGCAGGAACGGACAGCTGCACCTCCACCAACGGCACCGATGGGAGCTCCTGCCCTGTATGCTGATCTTACTTTTATAGCACAGATAATAAGGGTAGTAATGGAGACCATACGTAGTGCCCCAGCAGTGCAACCATCTTCAGTGGTTACAACACCTACAGACAATGTAGTTATCTTGGTATGAATTGTGAAGAGTATAAGAGATATGGACTGTGAACTTTTTATAGGAGATCATGATATAGAAGTTGATAGTAGATGGATTAAGAAGATATAGAAGACCTTAATACATATAAAGGTACCAGATGAACTGAATGTAGACTCTACCTCTCAACTGCTAATCGATAGAGCCCAGTCATGGTAGGAAATAGTGCAATCAAGGAAAACCATGTGGTTATAAACGTGGGGAGATTTTAGAGTTGAATTTGAGATTCAGTTCTACTCATGGTATCACTGTAAAATGAAGGAACATAAGTTTTTAGCATTGAGACAGGGTGATATGTTTGTGTTGGAGTATGAGATGAGGTTCAATGACCTTTCAATATTTGCCTCGTATCATGTGTTTACTGAGAAGCACATGATAGAGAAATTCAAAGATAAACTTAGGTAGGATTTGAACTAGGGTTTGATAGCTCTGCAATTTGAGATAATGAGGGATCTAACCAAGGTAGCTCAAGCCTTAGAGGCATGCATTATTGAGGGTCAGGAAGACCAATCAAGTGGTGGTAAAAGAAAAAAGATGGAGTATTCGATGAGTAAGCCATTTAGGCCTCCCCTTTTTAAGAAGAGAAAAAGTGTACAATATGGCCAGATTTATAAGAAATAAGGGGAGGCCAATCAGAGTAAATTAGTTGTTGGGTCACATTAGATTAATTTGGTTCAGCCATGGATTTCTCATAAAAGACCATTAACTTTGTGCTTGGGTTTAATGGGGAGGCCATTCGGCCAAGATTGTGTTTTCCCTTGAAATTTAGATATTGTTTCATTCGTCCATGATGGTTTTTTGGCATGGGATAGTTTTAGCCAGCCTTGGTTTGTGCATGATGATGGGTTTAGTCCAATCTCTTTGATGGTTCATTCGGCCAAATCAGGTTAGCCCATGTATGGGTTTGATTTGGGCAGCAAAATAGGTTTGTTAGGAGCTTGTATCAGGTCTGATTTGAGTTATATTAATGAGTATAGGTTTGTACCACATGGGGTTCAAAGTTGGCTTGGGCTAATTAAGATATTGAAATACTTTTCTTACAAGGATTAGCAAAATATTCTCTAAAAATTAAAAGGGAAATTGTTCATTATTGTCCCTATTATTTAGAAGAATATTTAGCAACAAAGAAGGAAGTTTCCTAGTCGTGTAAGAAAACCAAAGATGGTTGTTAGATCTGAATCCTAGACTTGGAAGGATTATTTAATGCTAAAGATTTGATTCTGCTAATCAATGAAGGAAAATGATGGACGATTATAAAGGGAATTAATTTTTAAGAATGTTTTTCATTTTTTGAAGGGAAATCCTAGTCCTAAAGGAAAGAAAACTCCAGAATTAAATTCCTATTCAAATCAGATTTCTTAGCATTTAAAGGACTTTAAAAGTTGGTTAAACAATCTTGGAGTATCTAGGGAGGTGGATCTCGACCAAGAGTTATTTAATCTAGGGAATTAAGATATTTTATCTTGTTTTTCTTTCTATTATATGCGGGATCAACAAGCTATTGTCTAGACTTGTTGTTTTTAATATTATTTCTATGTTTGAGTTTAATTAATACTTTGATTTTCAGCTATGATCTAATGCTTGTTTAAATCAGGGTTTAAGCTTACTAATAAAGGTTTTAGGTAAGTTTTTGTAAGTAGGTCAATTTAGTCCACGAGGGTAAATCCATTAAGGTTAATTTCTCAAAACTATTTAAACACATATAAAGCCTAAATTTTGAAGAAAAAAACCTTTGACGAATAATACTTCTGAACTTTTTAATTTTAACGTGTGAAAGAGATTCTTGAACGAACCAAATCTAACTTATCAAAGATTAACTGGTTTCGAGGGATCATTTGACTTCATTCCAATAGTATCAGCGTCTTGCTATAGGTTTCCATTGTGTCACACTCTTATTAGAACTATTTCGGCTTTCTAGGATCAGATCTTAATCTTGATTATGGATTACGTGACCACATAATCATAAAGTTCGCATCAAGATTGTAGGTGGAGGTTAGTTGTGGGGTAGTCAAATATGAAGAAAAGTTTTGCCAAAAGAGCTTTAGAACAAAAGACCATTACTTATTTGTACTGTGTCAGGTGTGACAGCAACATCTTGAAAACTGTTCTGCTTCATTAGTGCGATACTACATTTATAGATAGAATGCATATAGATGGCAAGATTGTCCTTATTTGGGTCGGGGATGCTATTATTATAATGGTCAGGGACATTTCAAGAAAGAATGTCCTATGAGAGCTAAGTATGTGCAAGGACAAAGACAACAGACACAAAGCTACCAATAATTAGTCGCTGTAGATAGACCTGTCAGGCCATTGCAGTTAAGGACTAATGAGAATCATAGCCGATCTCGAGGTCAAGGGGAGAGGACTTAGGGCAGTGTGTTTCACATGACCTATGAGGATTGTAAAAAGCCGATTATATTCTAACCCGACCAAAATAATAATAATAATAATAATAATAATAATAATAATAATAATAATAGACAAATAAATAAGTAAGCAAGCATTCAAAGGGGAAAAATTAAACAAAAAAAATTTATAAGACATTAATTTTTTGAGAAAGAAAGGATGGGGACAAATTTGGAAAAGGCTAAACAAAAAGGGGTCAATGTGTAAATTTAAAAGATGGGACTATATAAATGCCCATCTTTTTTTCTTTTGGCTGATTGCTAGAAGCTACAAGAGAGGGAGATGATTTGTGTGATTTTCTAGTTGTTTTCTTACTAATTATATAAAAACAAAAAGAGGAAAAGTGTAATTAGAGTGATTAGAACTTAAATAAAGAATTAAGAGGGGTGATTTAGTGCTTGGAAACTGTTTTGAAGAAATAAATCTAAAGTTAGGGTTTACAAAGGGAGAAGAAGGAAACTTGAATTTTTCTTGCATCCATTCCTTGAATCTTTATCCAAGTAAGTTGAAGAACATGTTTAAAATAATTACTTGTTATAATTTTGTGTTTTGATGAAGAAATTAAATTGCTATAATTATGTGAATTTGGGGATTTATGGTGTTAATTATTGAAATGATGCAATTTATTATTGAACTATATTAGGAAGCATAAATTATTAATGGTTAAGTGTTTAATTTAGAAATGGAAGAAACAAACCCCCCCCCCCTTTTAGTTATTGGTCTCGACAAAAGGAGAAGATTTGGGAGATTGAAGAATTTAATGCAATTGTTTAGGAATTGTGGGAATTTATGGGCTTATTAATGTTAATAAATGGAATGGTGAAGGATTTTACAACAACAAAATGAAAAAGAGAAAAATTTCACCCTTTTCCTTGAAGGGATTTCAATCATGACATATAAAAAGGAGAAAAGGGATTTTGACTTGGATTTTGTTAATGTAAAAGAGTGATTTTAGACTAATCGGATGGATTGTTAGAGAATTAAGAAGTTAATTTTGATGAAGGGTTAAAAAGGAGAATTTTATTCTTCTTAACTTAAAATGAAATGAGATTTTTATCATTTGGTTATGAATAATAAATGACATGTTGATTTTTGTGTTGGTGTAGAAGAGGTTGCAGGACCTAATCAGTAACAGGGGACCAATTCACGCCCACAAACACTACGTAGGTGTTAAATAACCTATAATAAATTAATTCTTTAATTTAGTATTTTATAAGAAATTTCCTTTTATTGTAATTTTAGTATAGAAATTGCGAAATAAAATGAATGGAAATAATGCCCTGTTAAAGAAATGGGCGCGCTGAAAGATTATTTTCTGATTAATGAAAATAATGCCTTGTGAAATGGGTGTGTTGAAAGATTATTTCATGGCTAATGGGTTGAAAGATTATTTCCTGGTTAATGGAAATAATGCCATGTTGAAATGGGCACATTGGTTGAACTATTTTCTTTTCTTTCTTACCTAAACTTCAGATATAATGTACTAATTAATGGACGACTTGAGAAATTTATATCCTGGTTAATGAAGAAGATATCTAGTTAAGGATTGGCAAAAAATAAAATTTAAATTAAATTAATGTATTGATGATAAGTACTTCATTTAATGAGCTAGTGCGTATATTATTGTGTATGTTTCAAATAGTCCTTATTTAAATTATATATTATTAATAAGTGTAAATTTTCTAGTTTTTAGCAAATATTCATATGTTATATAAATATGTTGTTAGATACCTCACACCCTCGAGCTGGAAAGTAAATGCATACATGAAAATCCTTGTTTGAGTTAATGTTTGCATTGGAAATATTGATATTATGTTATTATATCGCTTGTATGTTAAGAAATTTTAAAATGTTTAAATTATTCTTTTGTCGGGTATGTAATTAAGGACAACACCCTTATTTTAATTATAATATAGTTTTGTTGTATTTATATTTGAATGTGTTTGTGTCCTAAGAAATTAATGCTTATTGTGAATAAATTAGTTTTAAATATTATATATGAAATCATACAATGTCAACTATTAAAAAAAAAAAACTACAGGGGATATGGAAATTGATGTGTTTAGTAGAGTTGTGATACTTAATTATATTGGGATGAGTTTGTGGTTATTATTTACAGGTTTTGAATTTTTAGTCAATAATTTGGTATTGAAAATACAAAGGAGACTCTACTGAAATTTAGAAAATACTTACTTGAAGAGAGACCAATTAACTCTTTTAAATATCTATTTATTTGGGCCTTGACAATGATCTTGGTGCTACACATTTTGTTATAGTAAGGAAAATTGAGAATAAACTGAAATGAAAATCATTAAGTTAGAAAAGAGATTTCTAATTAGTACATATTTGGGGGATGTGGTAACTATTGAACATATATATAAGGGAGTTAAAATCACTATTGGGAGATATGATACAAAAGTAGATGTGATGCCATTATAATTACATGATTTTGACATAATTCTAATGATGGTTTGGTTGAGCAATTATAGAGCTCAAATTGATTGTTTTACAAAAATGATGACTCTACGTGGATTAGATGGGAAATAAGTGACTTTAAGAGGGAGAGAAATGTCATACTGAATTATATAATTTCATCATGACGGCTAGTAAGCTTAAAAAAAAAGGTGTATGGCCTATCTAGCTTATGTAATAAATTCTGGAAAAGGTGATGTAAGGATAGAAAACCTTCCCATTGTAAGAGAGTCTCCGAATATGTTTTGAAGGAATTACCAGGGCTACCCCCTATAAAGAGAAGTAGAAGTCTTAATTGATGTATTGACTGGTATCTCTTCAATACCTCAAGCACCATACACGATGACACCAGCAGAACTAGTTGAGTTGAAGGTTTTGTTACAAGAATTGCTACAAAAAGTGTTCATACGCCCGAGTAATTGACCTTAGGAGCTCTAGTTCTATTTGTGAAAAAGAAGGATGGAACAAAACCTTTAGACTATGACTATAAACAATTGAATAGAGTAACGATGAAAATTAAGTATCCGCTACCACGGATGGATGACTTGTTTGATAAGTTTAAAGGGGCCAAGATGTTTTTAAAAATAGATATAAGATTGCAGTACTATCAGTTAAGGATTAACGAGTAGGATATACCAAAAACTACCTTCAAGACTTGTTATGGTCACTATGAGTTCTTGGTAATGCATTTTGGATTGACAAATGCACCTGTGGTGTTTATGGATTTGATAAATCGGGCCTTACTTAGATAAGTTTGTAGTGATGTTTATATATGATATTTTAGTTTATTCTAGCTCCTATTTGAAGTATGAACAATACTTGAGATAGGTGTTGCAGACCCTAAGAGATCACTAGTTGTATGTCAAATTAAGTAAATGTGAATTTTAGTTAAGGAGGTGGTTTTTTTATTGCGTATTATATTCACAGATGAGGTATTTATAGACCCAAGAAAGGTTGAAGCAGTATTGAAATGAGAAAAACCTACAAATATGATGGAAATTCGTCGTTTTATAGGGTTGGCATGGTATTATAGAACGTTTATAAAAGTTTTTTTTTTACTATAACTACCCCATTAACTCGGCTGACTATGAAGGAAACCAGATAGGAATAGATGAAAAGGTGCTAAGAAAGCTTCTAGAAGTTAAAGAAAAGGTTAACTACCGCCCTTGTGCTGACACTTCCCTCAAGAACTAAAGGGTTTGTGATGTATATTGATGCATCTAGAAAGGGGCTTAGTTGTGATCTAATGCAACATGGTAAAGTCATCGCCTATGCATCCAGACAATTGAAACCTCATGAAGTCAATTATCATATCCATGGTTTAGAGCTAGCAGTTGTGTTGTTTGCATTAAGGGTATGAAGACATTACTTGTATAGGTCCCATGTTCAAATCTTTACAGACCATAATTTGAGATATTTAATAACACAGAAGAAGTATAATATGCGACATAAAAGATCGATAAAGTTAATTAATGATTTTGATTGTGTAATAGATTATCTCTCAGTGAAGGCTAATGTGGTCACGGATGCCCTCAGTTGTAAGAATAAGGTAGTAATGGAGATTATAGAGGAGGAGGATAAAAAGGAATTGATATAGTTGAAAAATATTGATGCTAAGGATGAAATTGGGCCTGAGGTTCTTTGCTAGCTCAATTAAGAGATCATCTGTGTTACAAGATAGAGTTTTAGAAGTTCAACGAAGAGACACTAAAATAAACAAAGTGAGATAAAGTGAAATTAGGGGTTGAGAAACCTTTTCGAGTCTTGGATGATAAGGTGGTAATGATGGATAGATGAATGTATATGCCTAATGATAAAGCTTTGAAAGAGAAGGTACTAAAAGAAGCCCATGAATCGAGGTTCGTGGTACATCCAAGAAGTACTAAGATGCATAAGGACTTAAATGAATTCCATTGGTGGCCGAACATGAAAAACAAATTATTAAATTTGTGGTGAAATGTGGAGTTTGCCAACAAGTAAAGGTGTAGCATTAAAAACCATATTAACCTTTCCAACCACTATTGATACTAAAATGGAAAAGGGAAGACATCATTATGGATTTCATATCGGGTTTACCAAGAGGGAGAAAAGGAAGTGATGCAATTTGGATTATAATAGATTGGTTGACAAAGTCGACACTTTTCTTGCCTATGAAAATGACAGATTTGGTAGATAAGTTGGCCAAATTATATGTGGATGAAGTGGTGAGACTACATAGGGTACCGATATCAATTGTTTTTTATAGGGACCTTAGATCACTTCACGACTATGGCTAAATATTCAACATGCTCTAAGGATAAAAGTAAATTTTAACACGGTGTTTCATCCACAATTCGATGGGTAATCAGATAATACAATTCAGACTCTATAAGACTTATTGAGAGCCTATATACTGGAATTTGGGGGAAATTAGGAGGAATATTTTCCATTAATCAAATTCACCTACAATAATAGTTACTAGTCAACCATAAAGATGGCTCCCTATGAAGCTTTGTATGGTAGAAAATTCTGGACCCCTATTTGCTTGTAAAAAATTGTGGACATGAAAATGATGGGACTAGAATTAGTACATATCACTTCAGAAAAGGTGAAATTTATAAGAGATGAGATGAAGGCTACCTAGGACCATAGTTGTCAAACCCGACCCTGGGGTGGACCCAGTCAAGGAGTCGGGTCCTGGGTTACACATGTTGACCCGAGTCAACTTGAATTAACCCGAAAAATTACATTTTTTTTGAAGTTTTAATATTTTATATGAAAAAATTAAGAAACAATCCATGTGAATATAGACTATACATGTTATAAATAATGAAGTTTAAAAGATTATTTCAAAATGTTTTTTTTATCTTATATTGAAAAGATATTGTGTTATCCTTTTAAGTTGAAGTATTTAAACCAAAAAGGTTTTTTATTCCACATTGAAAAAACATATTTTTTTTCTTGTGAACATAAAATATATATACTAAAGGTTTTCAAATCCCACATTAAAAAAATAATTTTTTTCTTGTGAATATAGTATATGTACTAAAGAGTTTCAAATCCCACATTGAAAAAAATAAAACATTCTTCTAGTATTTATATAGTAAACTTTGAAAATGGTTAACAAGAACCAACTAAAAAATATAAAAAGAGGGGTCTTTGGTTAGGAGAAAAAACACATTTTAAAAAAACTATATCGGGTTTTGCTGAGTCGCCCGGGTTATGAGTCGACCCGGCGAGTCAACCGGGTTTGATTGTTTTTTTGTCCTTGCTAGTCTTTCACCTTACTAGGACCGGTCCAGCCACCGGGTTAATCGGGTCCCGGGTTGACCTGCTGGGCCGTCTGGGTTTAATAGCTATGCCTAAGATCAATATAAAAGTTAAGCAAATGTCAGAATAAGGCCACTTGAATTTAATGTTAGATATGATGCAATTGAAGGTTGCTTTTTGGAAGTATATGCTATGGTTTGTTCTGAAAGGAAAACTAACGCTAAGGTATATTGGACCATTTAAAGTGGTGAAGAGAATTGAACTTGTGACATATAAATTAGCCTTACCTCCATATTTAGCCAAGATACATGATGTATTTCATGTTTTGTTGTTATAGAAGGCAGATGTAGACCCTTATAGAGTATTACTGTAAATTTCATGGGAAATTAAAGAAGACTTGACTATAAAGGTTAAACCAATAAGAATTTTGAATCAAAGTGGGAAAAAAATTAAGAAATAAAAGGATTCCTATGGTGAAAGTATTATGAAAGAGTTCTCAAGTCAAAGAGAAAACTTGGGAAAGAGTGTTAGATATGAAAATAAAATACCCAGAATTATTTGAGAACCCAGGTATGAAAATTTAAAATTTTGAGGATGAAATTTTCTTAAAGGAGGGAAGAATATGAATTCACGACCAAAAAAATAGGTCAAATTAAGATTTAGAAAAATTAATTTTTTATATAAAAAGTGAAATTGGAAGAAAAAAAAACATAAAAGTGAAAATTCATATTATATTCAAGGAGGGGTAAAAATATAAATTACCTTAGAAAAGAGTATAAAAAGGTGGATTTTCTTCTCTTCAAGTCAATAGTTGCAAACAAAAGGAGAAGATAGGAAAATTTCAATTTTTCTCACCAAAAGTCTTAGAGAAACCAAGAGAAAATCAAGGGATTTAAGGAGGAATTGAGAGAAACACAGACATACACCTCTAAACACTTAATTAAGAAGGAAATATAAGCAAAATAATTAAGGAAAGGGGCTCCATAATACACTAGGAAGGAAGAAAAAAAGGATTTAGAAATTTTTTAACTAGTTAAGATTCGAAGACTTGAATAACATCTGGTAAGGGGTTTTAGACCTCCTCTAACAATTTCATGTAATTCAAATAAAATTTGAGATTAAAATCATGAATTTTAGATTGGGGTTGTCGCACCCTCGCGGCGACCATCGGTTGATTTTGGGGTCTTTTTTTTTTTGTTTTGTAAAAGGGAGTCGCCACCTAGTATTATGGTCACTAGGAAACCTAACTGGTCTTTCAGAGATTCTAAGGTAAGGGACTGGTTACGTAAAGGGAAGGTATTAACACCCCTAGTACGCCCTACCTAAGGTAAGCTGCTTGGTGTTTGGTTTGCTTTATAATCTGCTATGGTGTTGGTGTTTTCTAATCCCATCAGTTTTTCTAGGTTTGATTCAAACTAAATTTATTAAGATAGAAATCCAAGGAAGTTC
>Ga0307515_10021698_pt1 | contig 11365 bp, 2 predicted proteins | sample 17_EM_MG_FD_194513 | JGI IMG/M metagenome (GOLD analysis project Ga0307515, IMG submission 194513) | Populus trichocarpa ectomycorrhiza microbial communities from riparian zone in the Pacific Northwest, United States - 17_EM | ecosystem: Host-associated > Plants > Roots > Unclassified | place... | reverse complement strand
ATGTAATAATTAAAAAAAAAAAGTTACTGCGATAACTCAACTAAATTTTAAAAAAATTGATCACGATTACCTACTAAAAAAATGTTAATATTAAAAAATATTTTAATAATTTTATTTGATAAAAAAATAAAAATCAAATGAAATTTGATAAAATAATATTAAAAATATATTTTTAATTAATCTAAGAATAAAATGCATACAAAACAATAAAATGTTGATGGACGAAACTAAAAAAGATATTAATTTTTTAAAAAAATAACTCTACGAAACTCGCAACTCGAGTCATAAGATTAGGATAATTTCATCAAAAGTAAACTAAAAAAATTATGAAGTTTAATTCCTAACCAGCCAAATATCGAATGATGAAATTAAAACAAAAATGTTACTGAAAATAAAAACCAAAAGAATCAAGATCAAATCTCATAAAAAAAAATTCTTGGCAACCCATTTTGCCAATATATAGAGAATCATATGTGGAACTTAAGGAGGGAGAGAGAAAGGAAAAAAAAAAAAAGAATGGTTAGCCGAAGCCAAACCAAAGATCCTACATAAACAAGCACCATCGGTGAAGAGAACACTTACCCGAATGATTCTAACAATATCAAGGAAGGGTGCCTCCTGAGATTGGTGATCGTCGTACATGCCGCCCCAGTATAATGCCCTCCCTTACATGACGCACCAACAACTCTTCCACCTTTTCATTCAAACCAGTCATTGAATTGTTATGACAATGATGATTAGAATTAGATTACGTTACTTTACAAGAATTTAGTTGATTTTATTAGTATATTGTGAATTAGAGTATACGTGTGATATTGCAGGGGTGTTATTGATTTAGAATTCATGTATTTTGTTAGGTTATCTTGTTTTTAATGTAAATTCATGAACAATTGAAGATAGAATCATGATGATGCAATGGAGTATTTGGTTTTGGTAGAAATTGGATAGTTGGTAATAATTTTTATCAATTGTGATTAATCTTGTAGTATAGTGAAATGGTGATGACTGAAAAAGAATAATTGATTTTGTACATTAAGAAATTTGTGAGTTTACTTGTTAGAAATTATAAATGGAAGCTTTAAATATGATTTTGCATGGTTATGAGTTGTGAGATTTCATGAAGATGAGATTTGCGGATAAAATATATGATATTTGCGTGTTTAGTATATTGTCAAGAAAAAATAAAATTTGTTAGTAATAAATAGAAAGTAGTTTGTTTGATAAGTCGATTTGGAAGATGTATTCATTTGAGTTGTATTTCCTTTTTGAAATTAGGAAAAGCATCGAGAGTTGGTCAATAATATAATGGTTAAGTCTACCAGAAGAACAGGTAGACTTAGCACCTCATTCTATTTAGATTTTGTAATTTATTATGTATTTGTTGTTTTTCATAAATGTTGTATTACTTATGATTGAACTTAGAAATGGAAATTGAGGGAATTATGGTTTGAAAGGAAATTTATAAATGAATTGATTTGGAGTGAGAATTTATAAATTAGATTTGAAAGAGAGGTTTGAATTGAATTATGTAGAAATGTATACCCACTTGACAGACATGTAAAAATATTCTGAGATTTAGTTTACCGTGTTGACAGTTGCTACAGAAATAATATCAATATGTATTTACAGACATGTAAAGTGTTCTGAAACTTAGTTTACCGTATTGACGGTTGCTTAGGAAACGATATAAATATTAGACGATATATGTTAATAGACATGTAAAAATGTTCTAAAATTTAGTTTATCGAGTTGACGATAGCTAAGGAAATAATATCGATATAAATCGATATATATATTGATAGAATGTTCTGAAACTTACTTTACCATGTTGATGGTAGCTAAGTAAATGATATCAATATTAACTGATATATGTTGATAGACATGTAAAAATATTTTGAGACTTAGCCTACTGTGTTGACGGTAACTAAGAAAATAATACTAATATATATGGACAAACATGTAAAATGTTCTGAAACTTATTTTACCGTGTTGACGGTAGCTAAGGAAACGATATTAATATTAAGTGATATATTGACAAACATGTAAGATGTTCTGATACTTAGTTAACTATGTTGACTGACTAAAAAGATGAATTAGAATTATTTAATGAATAACGTAGATGATGATTATAATGGTGAATAAGATATTTAGTCATTTTTACTGATGGTGACCAAGGACACGAATTATAATCATAGTTTTTAGACTCGGCCCAGTCCAAGGCCCGGGTTCCGGGTTTTGACTGGGTCGCCCGGGTCAATTCTTTAAAAAAAATCAAAACGATGTCGTTTTAGTAAAAAAAAAAAAACAAAAGTCAACGGGTTGCAACCGGGTTTTTGACCGAGTCTTGTCGGGTCAACCCCCTAGGTCAGCCGGGTCACACCAGGTTTTTCTTTCCCCTGTTTTTTCTTCAACCAGACCCGGTTCCAGCCTCGGGTCGGCCGGGTCCCGGGTCGACCCACCAGGCCGGGCCAAGCTTTAAAACTATGATTATAATTATTTAGTGAATTATATAGACGATGATTATAATAGTGAATAAGATTTTTTGTCATTTTTATGTATAATAACGGAAGAGATAAATTATAACTATCCATTAAATTATGTAAATGATAGTTATAATGGTGAATAAGATATTTAGTCACTCTTATGGATGATGATTAAAGAAACTATACAAATTTTAGTTTGGATAATTTAACAATGATTGATTTGAAGTATATATATGAATAATAAATTTCTAATATGGTGGTGAAAATTTAGAATTATTACAGCTATTTAGTTGATTGTGTTAATTTTAAAAATACAGTTATGAAATAATAACTTGATATCTAATTTTATTTTTAAAATATTATATTATTTGCAGGCTGATCTCATTCCATGAAGCATGCTGATATTAGTCATTAGCTTTTATTTTGCTAGGTATATAAACTATGTAATTTAATTATTATGTCATTGTAATAATTTCCTTTTAGATATGCTTAATTATGTAACCTTAATTAAATATTGTAAATCAAACTCTTTTATGTTAAATTTCTCCATGCATTTATATAATAACAATAAAAAGACAAGTATCAACATAATTGACCATGAATAAATTGTGAGAAAGTTTAATGAATTAATAAATGAATTGATATTATGTATGAGATATCTATGTAGTGATTATGAGAATGTGTTTTTACAGACAAGATAAAATTTTGGACAGGATCTAGGGGAGAATCTGGTGAAACTTTGTCAAATCTTATAAATTTTATCCTTCAATATTAGGTTATCTAAAAAATTTAGCTTCATATTTTTGTTTTTTTTAGCAATTATTCTTTTTTATACATGTCATTGTTATCATTTTTTATCTTCAAATTTGGTACATTTATTGTTATTTTTTTTTATTATATAATTGAATTAAATATCTTATTGAATCCAATAAAGTCTATAACTTTAGCTGTATACTTTTTTTATTTTTTAGAACATGCTAATAGTGTTTGAACACCTTTCTTAAGTTAAAAAGATCGACGGGCCACTTATACTAATTTAGTAGATTCTATATAATATTAAGTGATATGGCATTGGATTCACCATTATGATCTGGGATTGTACCATTTAATTAATATGAGAATTAATATTAATGAATTATGTAATACCAATCAAAGATTGACACATCATGTAGCACAAACTTTAGTAAATTAAAAGGAAGAGTGAGTAATATCCCTAGTATTATTTAAAAGAATTCCTTCTGTCCTAATTTAAATGGGGTTAATTTTAGGTCAAATTATTTGTTCTTGTGCTATGGAACTACATAACATAAACTGTCTAAAAATCATATTTTTTTTTTTGGATTCGAGAAAATCCCACCTTCCAGAAAGCGCACTTTATGGGCCCAAGTGAACGAGTAAAACCCCGGCTGTCTCAAGCTCTTACAAGAAATACATGCTATGAGTCGAACTCGAGATCTGTTCCTTTGCCATCACGCCACACCCCTTGAAGACCTAAAAATCATACTGCTAAACCTTATAAATTAAGTTGAATTTAATTTGAAATTCTCTTTGCACAAATTAATATTTAAAGACATACATTTATACGTGCGATAAGAAATATGCATATGATGATAATGGAAAAGTATTATTTCCCTCTCAAATCTCAAGTCTCTTTCAAGAAAACTTTTCGAGACTTTGGACTCTTCAGGCTATATCAAAGGCAGCATGAACCCTTACGCAGCAGACAGGTTAATTGTGATAAACGGACTATTGCATGTTTTATACTCGTACAAAGATTCTCACCTGTCTATATCGAGAATATTGAACATTTTAATATTAAAGTATTAATATGGTGATTAAGGAAATAATTTCATTTCTTCTTCCTCTTTTTGAAAAAGTTCTTTTATTTACTTGTTGAGGGTAAATTTTGAGGTTGGTTTGGAAAAATTTTGAGTGTTAAAAAATTGTTTTTATAAAAAGTACTAGTTGAGGTTGGTTTAGAAAAATATATATTTAGTTAAAACTATGGTTGAAGTTGAGGTTGGACAAAAAGAAGTTTAATATGTTTGGTTAAGAATGCTTTTCAAATTGAGGTTATAAAATAACTAAAAAAAATATATATTAATATTGATGGTTTTTAATTGAAATATTATAGATTTAACTACTGTAATTTCATCATGAAATAAACAATAATTTATATAAAGTATTTTTTATTGTTCCATTAAACTATTCGCAATTCCATCACGTACGAAATCCATTCGACAAGAACTACAGTTTTCATGACTTCCTAAGCGTGCAACAACAGGTTAAATATCATCAGGAACAAAATTGGGATTGTGATCAAATTCTGCAAATACATCATCATGTGATATCCTTTTAATATAATTATGTAGTGTCATTGAATAATGTTAAACACTAGTTTTTCAAATAAAACACAATATCTGTGAAATTTTTTTGGATTTTTTTTATTTTACTAGGTCGGACCCGGTCCAATGCATTTAGATTAGGGTCGGACCCGGTCCGACCATGAACAGTGGAGATGCTCTCCACTATTCACATGCAACGTGAACAGTGAAAAATGCAGAAGACGAAGGAGAAGAGGAGTGGCTGGCGGTGGAAACAGCGAAGGCCGGTGGTGAGCTGCTCTCCATTGTTCACTTGCAGAACAAATGGAGAATGCAAAAGATGAAGGAGAAGGGGAAGGGGAAGAAAAAGAGCAGCGGCTGGCGGTGGAAACGGCGGAGGCTGATGGTGAGCTGCTCTCCACTGTTCACATGCAAAGTGAACAGTGGTGGAGAATGCAGAAGACGAAGGAGAAGGGGAAGGGGAAGAGGAAAAACAGTGGCTGGCGGTGGAGGCCGGTGGTTAAAGGGAGCTGCTCTCCACTGATGGACGACGGTCCTTCTTTTTTTCCTCTGTTTTTGCTCTTCTCCTTCTCTCTGTCTACAAAAATAAAACAAATGAAAAACGTAGCAAAAACAACTCGAAATAGCTTCTCAGAAACTGAGTTTTGAACTCATTTAATGGTGGGGCTCATGCATGAAAATTATGTTTTGTTTTGTAACCAAATAAAATGAAATCACGGTTAAATAAAAACGCTGCCGCAAACGCATAGCCGTAACGGGTGTGTTTGATATTGTGGTAGCTGTTGTGGTTGTGATTTGAAAAAAGTTGTTTTATAAAAAGTACTTTTAGTTAAGGTTGGTTTGGAAAAATATATGTTTGGTTAAAACTGTGGTTGAAATTGAGGTTGAACAAAAAGTAGTTTAATGTGTTTTGTTAAAAGAATACTTTTCAAATTGAGGTTATAAAATAATTAAATATATATATATATATATATAAATATTGATGGTTTTTAATTTAAATATTGTAGATTTAACTACTGTTATTACATCATGAAATAAATAATATTGATATCAAATATTTTTTATTATTCCATTAAACTATATACAATTTTATAACGTACGAAATCTATCCAACAAGGACTATATTTTCCATGGTTTCTTAAGCGCGCAACAACATCAGGTAAAAATATCATCAAGAACAAAATTGGGATTGCGATCAAGTTCTGCAAATGCTACGTCATCAAGCGACCTCCTTCTAATTTTTGGAATAAAACACAATTAAAAATAAAAATTAAAACTGAATTTTTTTTAACTGGGTCAGACCCGACAAGAACAAAATTAGGATTGCGATCAAATTCTGCAAATGCTACGTCATCAAGCGATTTCCTTCTAATTTTTTGAATAAAACACAATTAAAAAAAATAAAAATTGAATTTTTTTTTAACTGGGGTCGAACCCAGTTCAATGCATTTAGCTTTGAACTGGACTCGGTCCGGTCGGAGCAGTGGAGAATGCGTCCGTAGGTTTGCGGAAAGCAGCAGAGAGTTGCTTTCCGCAAACCTGCGGTTTTAACTAATTTTAAATGGTCCCACATGAATAGTATATTGTGGTTCTTCGTTACCAAACATTTAAAAGCTGCGGTTTGCTTTAAAAGCAACTGCAGCCTCATAAACAAACAATCACTTAATCTTCACCATATTAAAATAACTTTCAAATGTAAAGAAATTATTTGAGAGGAATCTCCATCTTTATAAATAATTTGAGATTCTTTTTGAAAATTATGCTTAACACTTCCTAAGGTCCCTTTAAGTGTTTTCTTCCAAGTACTTTAAATTCACAATTAATCTACATCAACAACAAATATATTATGAAGTCCGTTAGTGTTGATTTTTTTTATTAAAAATATTATACAGACAACATCTAGGTTTTGAGATTAAAAGGATGCTTGAGAGAGCGGTGCAACCGTGCTTTTTAAAAATTTTAGATTAATTTTTTTAATGTTTTTAGATTGTTTTGATGTGCTGATGTTAAAAATAAAATTTAAAAAATAAAAATATATATTATTTTAATATCTTCTTAAATAAAAATTATTTTAAAAAATAATATCTACCGCTATCCTAAACAGCATGTAAGTCTCATTTAGAAACGCAGGTTATGCAATCTAATTCCTAAATGAAGCATAACACTATGTTTAATTTGAGGGGGTATCAAGAGGAAATGAAGGGTGGGGGCAAAGTTGTAACCCCCAAACTTTATTTGATAAATATTTTTAAATAAGGGTAGGGGAAAAAAAGGAAGGGTTTTCTATGGAAACCCTAAAATCTCGTGACCCTAAAATCCTCAACACCGCATGTTAAGGAAGGAATGATAAACTTTTTTATATTTTATTAATTGATTTTTATTTTATTAAATTTTGTACTATTTTAAGAATATCATTTTCGTTTAACTAATACATCCATTACTAATTAATTACTTATTTATAGTTTCTTGTACTCATGAACTTTAGATGATGTGGAATTGTTTGGGATTATAGTTGTGGTTGTTTTTTAAAGTGTTTTTATATCGAAATATATTAAAATGATTTTTTTTTATTTTTTAAAAATTAATTTTAAGATCAGCGCATTAAAACGATCCAAAACATATAAAAAAATTAATATTTAATAAAAAAATTAATTTTTTTAAAAATACAAATACAAACGTGTTTCCAAATAATTAGGAAATAAATTTAGTTCACCAATTAGTCAGGCGTGCTTCTTTGTACTTTATTATTAATTCTTGATGGCCTTTTTATTATATTCATGCATGTAATCGAACGTCAGAAACAAAAATAAAATAATGTTTTCAATAAAAAAAAAAGAAGGTGTTTCGCGTGACACCTTGACATGCCTTGAAACAGCCTGCCTTGGAAATAGACTCGCATGCTTCGACTTTTTGTTTGTTTTCTTTCTTTTTTCTATTAGTTCCTAAGTTGACAAAAATAATAAAAAAATATTACTATTCTCACTCCATAACTATTTTTATTTTTCTGTGTTGACCAAAGTGTCCTCGGTCTATTCCATAGTATTAATATTTATTTTTATTAAAAAATATTTTTTAAGATTTATTTTTAATATTAAAACAGCTAAACGTAGTCTATTTAATATTATAGTAATAATTGTATTTTAAAATAAAATATTTTAAAATATATTAAAATAATATTTTTTAAAATTTATTTTTAATATTAGTACTATGATATAAAAATATAAAAATATTTAAAAATAAAAAATAAAATTTCTTTAAAAACCAGATAAAATGATGGCATTTCGTGTATTTCGAAAGCTATGGGGCCCCTGCTCTCTCTCAAGGATTTCTATTTTTCGCGCTAAATTTATTATACTTATTTTTCGTCCATGACTACATTGTAGCCTATTGATACGTTGCACCATATATGGGCACAGCAACTTATTAATTCGTCGTGATACATAGACGAACTTATCAGCTTCTAGATGCAAGAAGAAATCCTCCACCAAAAATTAAATCACACAGTAATCCTATCTGGGCCCCACAATTGAAAATACGTGCATAAACTTAACAACCTCAACTATTCATTCCCTGTGCTTTGACAAAATGAGTGGGCATGGCTCATTAGGTTGACGTTTATTTCTGATATGCAACTAAAAATTAAGCATAAAATATTTATTAATATAATTTTTATTTAAAATATTCTTATAAAAAAATAAAACAATTATTTGATTCTTTTCTTAGATTTATACGGTGATTTGATTTATTTATTAAACCTAGTTAAGATTTGTGCTTTGCAGAAGCATGAATTTAAACATGTATTGCAAATCGAGATTTTATTATTTGATGCTTTGAAGGGTAATTTTAACTTGTTTTCAAAGTGTTGTAGAATAAGTTGTATGGGACATTTAGATTTAATCAAATAAGATTTTATTTTTTATAGACTTAAGTGACTGTTTGGGAGTGTGGTTGCGGTTGCTTTTCAAAGTGTTTTTCACTAGGAAAAGCATCAAGATGATGTTTTTTTTATTTTTTAAAAATTATTTTTGATATCAGTGCATCAAAATGATCTGAAAATACTAAAAAAATATTAATTTGAAACAAAGAAAAAAATAAAAAAATTTAATTTTTTTCAAAAACGCTTTTGAAACGTAAAAACAAGCTTTCGAGAGATATTTTATTTTTTATGTTATTTATTTATATTTTATTTTTTCATTTTATGTAAAAAAAAATAAAAGTAACATTCGGTAAGATATAGTAAGATATGATTGATCAAAAATATTTGTTTATACAATGCCCACTTGGTTTTTTTTTTGTTTTTGTACTAGGAATATGCCATTTGAGGTGGCTTATCTTATCATGCATGCATTGAAAAGCATAATCAGTAGGGCGTACCGTGTGCTTCAAATTCAACACCTAATACTTTGGAAGAAGATTAAAAAAACAAAAACAGTTATAATTATGTACCCTCGAGCAAGTTACGGGTTGGGTTTTTCCATGACCATGAATGTCGGAATCTTCATTGGCTGTACAAAAGATATTGGACCACGTTGACATATGAGGATTGAGTACCGTCAAGGGAACCTTTTCATGTCACAGTTGGCTGCCTGTATTGAAACTATATTTATTTATTTATTTATTTATTTGTACTGTGATTCAGCATATTCCATTTGGGTTTTGAAGATGCTGCTAAAAGTCTTGCCGTTTTTCTTGTTGTGATGCACTTTCACCGCGAAACGAGCTCATCAAGGAAAGCGTGCAAAGCAAGGGAATGGACTCCCGCCACTCGGTGTCTTTTTTGGGATTGCGGAACTAGGAGAAATTGCTCAAATTTTAATTTTTTCGTTTAAAGCTTTTTTATTTTTTTTCATTTTAATATGCTTTGTAAAAAATAAATTTTAAAAAATAAAAAATTATTTTAATATATTTTAAAATAAAAAATACTTCAAAAAACTACTACTACTGGATTCTCAAAATAAAATAACCTTTTAAGGAAAAATGAAGTTGTTCATGTAAAAACTAACAACTGGACAACAGGTTTCCTTTGAAAGAAATTACAAGTTGTTCCTATGACATAGACTTGTCACGTCCATATTCATTGAATCTAATGAATTATTGCTTCAATCAAGTTGATGGCAAGGCATTTATACCTTATCCTCATGTTTTTTTTTTTATCCGGGTATCCTTATATCTTTTTAAAAGATAAGACTAGTTCCGTTAAGAGTTCATAGCTACCCCTCCCAATAAATACACTTTATGAGAATCGAACTTATGTTCTCACCCTTGCAAGGATATAACAGTACTTTAACCGCTAGACCAACACTTTATTGGTCTTTACCCTTGAGTTTGGTACAGCATTTGAGGTTTATTAAAATTTAAAATTAATTTTTTATATTTTTGAATATTAATTTTTTTTAAAAATAATATTTTAATATATTTTTAAATAAAAAACACTTTAAAAAATAATTACTACTATATTCTCAATTTTTTTAATTAAAACCGCTGAAGAAAGAAACATTTCTTTATAACAATACTGAAGCACTTGAATAAAAAGAAAATGACAATAAAAGAATAGCTCAATAAGCTCTTTTATTGGGCATTATTGATTGGCTTATCTGATAAGTTGATTCAATTATTGAGAGTCGATAGCTTATTTTAGTTGTCACTGTCAAGTTCTCATCCTTAAAAAGAACTCCTCGTTTATTTTCAATATAAAATTGATAAGCCTTCACTCAAGAAGCCAACTATGAGACTAGGAGGTGATAAACGGTAATGGATGAGATTGTTTTTTAAATTATTATTTTTTATTTTAAAATATATAAATTAATTTTTTTTTATTTTTTAAAATTTATTTTTAATATTAATATATTAAAATAATTTTAAAAAATTAAAAAATTGATTTGATTTTTTTTTTAAATTTTAACAAAAGCATGTTAAATTTCAATTCCAAATAGTCTTGTTTTATAAAATATTTTTTGTTTTAAAATATATTAAATTTTTTAAAATTTATTTTATTTTAATATTAATACATCAAAATAATATAAAAATATAAATAAAATAATAATTTTAAATAAAATAAATAAAATAAATAAAATAAAAACCACGATTGTACCGCAGTAGGCAACCTAATAAATTTAATAGTAAAGTTGTCTGTGCATGGAATCTGACATGAAATGACATCTGTTGAAGCATCACCATTAGTTTATTGGAATTGGTCTTTGTACCACAACCATGGTGTGAGGGGTTCGAGGCTGACGATTCGTAAAGACAGCATAATAATAATAATAATAATAATAATACGCTTTCTTGGGCCAACACGAGATAAGATTTAGGGGACTTATGGCATCCAAAGTTTTTACACCAGGCTGGTTGAAGATCTGGATTCCATATTTTAACCGGGTTATTCGGATTAATTTTTTTTTTAAATTAATATGTTGTTATTTTAGTAAAACAAAGAAGTAAAAGTCAATGAGTTGCAACCAGATTTTTGACTGGGTCTTGCCGGGTCACACCAAATTTTTTCTTTTCCTATTTTTTTTTCAACCCAACCCGGTTTCA
>Ga0307515_10021697_pt1 | contig 11366 bp, 1 predicted proteins | sample 17_EM_MG_FD_194513 | JGI IMG/M metagenome (GOLD analysis project Ga0307515, IMG submission 194513) | Populus trichocarpa ectomycorrhiza microbial communities from riparian zone in the Pacific Northwest, United States - 17_EM | ecosystem: Host-associated > Plants > Roots > Unclassified | place... | reverse complement strand
AACTAGCCCTAGAGGACCTCATTTTTGCTAGGTTTCTTTTTAGATTTTGGCTATGTTTTTCGGGAGACGATGGGGGGTGGCTTCTTTTTCTTTGGTTCCTTGTATAAGCTGGAGACGACTTATCTACTTCTTCTACTTCTTTATCTTTCCTAGATAGGCATGGGGAAGATAGAGAAGAACAAGTAAAAGAGGTAGATGAGAATTCGTCATCGCTTATCTCTATAGGAGGCTTTATTTTAGGCTTAGTAGCCTTTACCTTTAGCATTTCGTGTCTTATAGCTTATAGCTTATAGCTTATAGCTTATAGGGGGGGGGTTCCTAGTTTTTGCAGTAGATAATAACCTCCTTAGGTCTCTTATCTCCTAGTATAGAGGTGAAAAACTAGGTAAAAAGCCTTCCTATTTTTATATATAGACAAGAGTATAAGTAAACATCCTCTTCTATAATAATAGTTTTGGTATTAGTACTTTAAACTATATACTAGGAATATATATATATGCCCCTAGATTTACTATTATTGCGAATAAAGACCTAGATTAAGCGTTAGAGGTAGAAACTATATAGTTTTATAGTTTCTTTTCCCTTCTATGTCGCGATCTTATGGCTAAGGTGCCTCTAGAGTCTATTAAGGTGACGGGGCGAGAGCTATATAGAGTAATAGGGTGTAATCCTTCTATCTTAAATATAAGCTTTACAGCAATTAGGCAGGCTTATATTCTATAAACTATAAACTTTTATAGACTACTTTTACCTATGTTAATACCCCCTTTTGCTAGGTGGTTTATATTATAATATAGAAAATTATAACAAACTCCTTACTATTAAATGCTTAGGCTTCGCCTTAGAAAAAATCGAGAGGGTTTTGTAAATAATCTAACACATTTTTATTAACTAGTTTAATAGGTAGAGACTCGCCTAAGCTAGAAAGTATATTGAGTATAACCTATAGGATACTCCGTGTGAGTTGTAGTCGGATAATTTAGAAGGCATAGTTAAACTATATAGCTACTAATTTAGAAACATTGTCTATGCTAATCTTATTAGATATTTTTCACAATATAGGTAAAATAACTACTTACTCTTTCGGGCTAATAGGTTTTTAAAGCGCTTTATAGTTTAGGGATATTTTAGATAACTATAACTGGGGCTTAGTGTCCTTATTACCTAGGAATAGAAGAAGTAAACCAGGGTTTAGAAAGCTTGTTTTTTAAAGGACTTAAGTAATTTTACAGCCCTACTTAATGTACTTGTTGACTTTTTTGCGTATTTCCCTATCCTTATCCTTTACTGCGTGCCGCTTAACTATTATAGCCTTAATAATGTTTAATGCCTTCCTACCCATTTTATTAGGGTTGAGAAAACACCTATACTTAGCTTTAATAAGATTAATACTTAGAGTAGGAGGAAGTGAACTTAGACCTCTTTTGTACGTTGCTGTTTCTTTATAAGTAAGTTATTTTTATTTCTTAGTTTAACTTTACGCTTTTATTTTAGCTAGCTCGTATACTTCGCATTTAAAGCTTTAGTAATAATATAATTTTATATATCGGCTCCTAGTAGTTAAGAGGTAGCTTAAGGTCTCTTATCCTTCTAGGAAATTGTGTATAGAGGAAAATTTCTAAATATTGACTTATTTTAATAGAGTTGAACTAGGCTAACTGCCCTATAGAGAATGTTTAAGACGTTTTAATATATTTGAAGAACCTACTTCGTAAATACATTATAGGGCTTATAAATAAATTTTAAGGGAAAGGTTGTGCGGTCTATATATAAACACTTTAGAAATAACTTTACTATCTAAACTAGCGGCAAAAGTAGTAGATGTGACTGCCTATATATATAATAACTCTTTAGCAGTGTCTACGAATTTCGGCTGCTATAATAAGCTAATAGTAGTCTTGCTGCGTATGTTTCTCTAAGCATTGTTTATATATCTAGATAGGCGGGCCACTTTATACTAGCAATTATCCGCACTGTTATTCTTTATCCTTTTTTTAGGGCTAGAGAGGCAAATACCTATTTATTGTACTATAGCGTCTGTTTGTAGCATAACCTTATATTGCTTAACTAACGCTTTTAAATAACGCAATTGTAACTCTTAAGGCTATATGTTTTATAGTGGCGTCTTAATAATGAGATTCTTAGCGCGGAGAATGGCATATACACTATAATTAGTCTTATTTACTTTAATGCTATCTAGATGGAGCTTGATTTAATTAGCGGATCTATAGAGCTAGGGGTATAGCTACTTATAGAGATTCCGCTATAAGACCATTTTTTATGCAATTGTTGCAGGCCCTTATTAACTATATGTCTAAGATTATCTATTTAAATATTACTAATTAGGCGGCGTTTATTGCAGGTTGTTATATGCTTTTTATTAATATTAGTAATAATTATTATAAAATAATTTAGATCTCTTGCCCTTAATATATCCTAGTTAATGCAATAGGGGATTACTAGGAAGTTAGGCTTTGGTATATTAAATTATAGGGTTATATCCCGATAGCTATTTTCTATAAAATCTTCCTCGATTTTAAGGACTTAGATAGATTTAGGAAGTAACTTATAAAGAATTTTATAGATAAGCCTTCCTATAAGCCACGAATCTATACTAGATAATAGTAGTATAGGATTTAGTAAATCTTTAATATCTTTTAAAGTCTATATTCTAGCGGTAATAACGCTGGCAATTATAAAGGTTTTAAAGAGGACTGTAACCGTATATAGAAATGACTATTAGAAAATGGTATAGGATGCTCTTAAGGCTTATCTTCCGTATCTTACGGAACACTAATAACAAAGCCGTTTAATTTATTTGCGCCTAACTACGCTCTACTAACTCCACTAATAAATGGCCTATTTTTAGGGCAGCCCTAACTAACCTTTACGGCATAGCCAGGTCCTAATAATATAATATTTATATAGACTAACCTTAAACGGGCGACTATGGACTTTAAATACTATAGTACCTTTGGATTTGCCGACTAGTTTCTATTACCTATTAGCTAGTTTTTATTCCCTTTTGCTAATATTAACTAGGTGGTAATAAAGTGATAATTATAAATCGTCGTTAGTATCGTAAGCATCGTCGCTATTATATTAGCTAGTGTATTAGTATTTATATCTTACTATTGTTTTAAGGATTTTTTAGGAGTACTGGTGTAGCTATCATTCTTTTCCTATTCTTTAGATAAGTCCTAAATATATTCTTTTAGTTTGTTTAACACCTTCCCATATACTGCCCGTATATAATTAGTTATGTTTTGCGTTTTTGATCCTTATTGCTACAAACACCTATAAGGAGCGTTTTGATTATTTAGTACGGCGTAACGGCAAACAATTAAAGTATTTCTTTTTTAAAATGTCTGCGTGATAAGCGTATTATTTAAACTATAGTGAACTATAATTTTATAATCACGAGGACACAGAAACGTTAGCACTACAATTAATTGTATTAATAAAGAAATTCTAATTTTATTATGGTTTATAATCCTAATAAAGATAGTAAATTGTATTAAAGCTATTCCTAAAGGTATCCAACGATATAGAAAACTTCCTGTTGCCTAAATCTAGAAAATTTCTAGGGTTATTAGGGATACCCTAACTATTAGTGTTAATATCACCCTATAGGTTGCGAAGAACTATCTAACTAGTCTTATCTCCCGTTATAGAGCCTAAAAGAGAGTAAGAATGCTGGCTTACTATTCCCTTAGCGGGGTAGTTATTTAAGGTCGTAACTGCTGGAACGCCTAAGGCCACAAGTATTTGAGTTTATAGGTTGTCGTTATTTAATAAGCTGATGTTAATCTACTGTCCATTATCGCCACTATAGATTATCTTTATAGTATAATAGGCCTAGCCGCCTAACTTAACCTTAGTTTTATATTCAGCTATCTTTATAGCTTTTTCTATACAGGCCACCTAAGAATGTGCTTTTAATATACCAGTGCCGCTAGAAATAGAAAACTCGCTAGTATTTAAGAGGAAACTATTCTACAGATCCGCTTAGCTAGGTTTTAATACTATATAGGATTTTTAATCTTTTCTATCGGAATTATATAAAAGAATATTAGCTTTATTTTTATCCGTATTGTTTTTAATAATTGTTTTAATTAAGTCTTAGCCTTTAGAGGAATTAATTATAAAAGTAAGAGTAGTAAGTATCTAATAATCTCCTAGTCTATTCTGCTTAATATTAGTCTCTATAGGCCTAGTTAAGTCATTCTAAAGAAGATTAATAGGTGCGTGGAAATCCCTATTTAAGTTAAATGCGATAAGGGCGTTTTCTGGAAATAGTGTGGCCGCTATATAGTATATAAGCATGAAAATATATATACTAAGAATTTCCATTTTAGTTATTTTTAAAAGAATTAATAAACTAATATTGTTTAAATTCGCAGATCTAATATCTAAAAGTTAGATTAGATTGGAGTTTTATTCTTTATAGATAAAAGCTAAAGCATATAAGTATTTAAATGTCAATTATAGCAGCTTTTAAATTTAAGGGCATTGTGAAAGTGCGGGATGTGAGAAGAGGAGTAAGGGCTAGGCTATGAATTTTGTACGCGATTTGCACCATAACTAAGATAGTTAAGTAATTATTGCGGGACCTTAGGATAAAATAAATGTAGACTTTTATAAATGGGAAGTATAATATTAAATAGGGGTCGAAATTGGGAGGCGTATAAGGCGATCCCCTTGCTAATATAGCTCTGGGCACGACCAGTTCACCCCCCCCCCTTTAGCGAGCGCTATGAGATTTTAAATATTTAGTACGTACTTATAATGTATGGGGAGTAATTTAAATAAAGAGGGAGATAGCTTGGGTTTTTTTATATAGAAAAAAGTTTAACAGTCAGTTATGTATATATTAGGAGTTGAGAGTCGACTTAACCTTTTTATAAAAGACCTTGCGATTAGTGGCAGCCTTAGTGCACGGCAATTATCGCTGTAATTAGGCGTTAGAGAGCCCCGTAGTAAAACAACGGCTATCTTTTTAATTCCTTTTCTATTCCTTGCACTTAGTATACATTATATCCCTATAGTTTATATTAGCGACTTAGTTAATTAAGGCACAAGTATAGTAAAAAAGGGTCGCGTAAGCCTGTATAATTAGATTGTCTATAAACGAGGATCTAAAGCTAAAGAAAAGGAAAGGAAAAAGATAAGCAGCGTTACTTGAAGTTTTATACAATCTTCAAGTTACGTAACTATAGCTATTCTGCTAAGTTCTGCTAGGTCCTACCAAGTTCTACTAGTGCCGTAATAGTCTATGCACTAAGTCCTATTTTAGGACACCTTCTAGAGGTGTAAAATATACCTCTATATACTTATATTAGATATATTCTATACCTTCTAAAGGTGTCCTAAAATGGGACATGTAGAATATACCTAAATTAAATGTATTTTATAGTACTTTTAATGTTTTATAGCCCGTAGGGCATATAGATAGCGCTTTAAGGCAATTCTTTAGTAGGTTCTAGGAACTAGCAAAACCGCTAAATCCTTAGCAGATTTAAGTGCTAGGTACTAGTAAAACCGCTAAGAACTAGCCCTATACCTCCTAATTATACGCAGTAATCTATTTAGATTAGAGTGGAGCGGATTTAAAGCTAGATCTACTTTATCTACTAAATATTTAATTTGAAGCTAGGAGCGCCATGGAGCTCTAGTGTAGTTATATACTATTTATAGTAAGTCTTAGTATAAATCTGGTGTAGTATTCGAGAGGTAGGCGGCCTTTAAACGTACTAAAAAACGTCGTTAAATGGGCTTATTAGATTCCTTATTTTCTCTTATCTTCCTCTATAATATTATCGTCCTCAATAACCACTACCTTACTATTAGACGTAGCCTCACTCTTAGCTTCTACCTTAACGTATTAAACTCTTTACTAAAGCCGGAATACCAAGTATCCTTAGAAGTAGTAGGTAGTTAAGGCAGCTCTATAGCTTTACGAGCCGTAGAGGCTTGTGTAGGCGATATTATAGGAGCTATAGGCTCTCCTTCTATCTCTTTAACTTCCTAATTATTAAACGCGCCTTCTTTATAGAGGCCCGTACGAGTGCCAAAGACACTTATTTGCCTTAATTATATCCATTTATAATTAAGAGCGACAATTATTAAGAAGAATCTTGCAGCTGCTAAAGAGCCTCTTGCATTTATCCAAGCTGCTTAGTATTCTTCGGCTTCTTTATAAGCAATATACTGCCTATTATACGGCCAAAACTCGTTAAATTCTTAAGACTCGTCAGCTCCTAGGTTTATTGATTTTAGTGCGAGGATGACGTTATTAGTGGGCGCGGCTGCGCGTATAGGAAAGAATTGCACTATTGTAATTAAGAGAAGCAAATTAAACTACTAAGTAATTGAGAATATGGGAAAAAAAGTAGGGAAGTAAAATAAGTAGGCTTCCGAGATTGTATAGAAGATGCTTATATTTTAAAAAATTAAGTCATTGTATGGCTCTGCCGATTGGCTTAATACTACGCTTTAGCACCTTTTTAAGCCGTACTCTATAGCCTCCTTCTAATTGGATATACTACTAGCGCTCTTAGAGCTCTAAAGCCTTAAGATCCACTCTATACTATTAGTAAAATTAACGGATCTATAGCTAATATAGGTCGGCTTTAACTATCTACGTTAAAAAGGATCCGATCTAAATAGATTACTAATTATACAGTAAAAATTAATTATCCCCTTACGTGACTGCGATAGATAGATATATAATTAATAAGTTTTAAACCTGTTAATCGTTGCGCCTTTAATACTAAGAAGTCTTGGCAAGCGCCTAATTAGCTCGTTTAGGGTTAGCTTAAGTAGTAAACATATACTCTTTTATACTGCTTCTTACGTTAATCTCGATTTATTAGTGGTAGGTTTAGGAGGTAGATTAAAACAAGGTCACTATAAGGTGCTAAATTTTTATTTTAATGTTTTGAAGGCTATAAGGTTGTAACTATATTGCTTTAAAAATGTTTTATGCCTAGATTAAATACTAGTATAAATAGATAAGTAGTAGATGATTATAAAGGCTTAGTTAAAAGAATAGAATCTATTAGTAGCTAGTGAACTAGAATTTTAAGATAAGGATTAGAAGAAGGTTAAGGAAAGGATATGTCTATATATATAGCGCTAAGGCTTAGCCGAGCCCCTAATTAGGGTCTGTAATAGTGCCGTAACAATAATGCTTAAGGATAAAATATTGATAAAAGCTAGCGTTAGTAGCGAATCTATAGTCTAAGCTTAAACCTATTAGAGTATAACGATTTATAGTTACTTTTTAACAACCTATACTGCTACCTACTATTAATTCTAACTTTGTTTGGTAACTAAGGTCTTTTACTTCTAAGCGGACTATAACTCCTTAGGCAAGAATAAGCTCCGATTAAGTATAATAAATAGTACGGCATTTTCTAGCGTTTGCATTTTCCTTAAGTTATATTATTACTGCTAGTCCCTGCCGGTCGTAACGTAGTTAAAGTAGTGGCTAATACTTTTTCTATATAAGGCTAGATCTCTCTTATATTTAAAAATCTGTTTCTCCTTTTAACGACAAACTCCTACGCTTGCTTTATAGTTGGGATAAAATAAAACTAAATAAAATTATAGCGATTCTAAAATTTCCCCGTTATAGTTTTAAGCCTTATAGAAATCTACCCTCTTAAAAAAGGATGCTTTAAATAGCGTAACACTATACGGAAAGATTTAAGCAAGGGTAACTTTTTAGATTTAGTACAAAGTCACAAAATACTTATAGAAGAATATCTCGGTTTATTAAGCAGCCTAGAACCGGACCTAGCTTTTAAGGTAATTGTAAGAATGTAGATAAAAGGCATTAAACCTATTGTAGCTTTATTAGGAAAGCTACCTTAAGCTTCTAAGCACCTTATCTGCTTCCTTTATAAGTCTTACCACTCTATTAGCTGCTTATATAAGAAGTACTAACACTATAAGTTGGCTTTAAGAGAATGTCTTAGAGATTTTGCGGCTTACCTCGCTTATTATAATAAAGAATAATTAGAAGAATGGCGAAACATTACAAGCAATAAGTATAATAGCGTCGTCTATATAACTCTAGAAGTTAGAAGACTCTTTTATAGATTAGCCTTATTAGCTAAGGGCAACAAACTAGAGTAAATGTAATTTCTTTACCGATTGCTGGGCTTAAAGCAACCATTTAAAAAGCCCGTTGCTTTTTTTTTTTAAGGGATTTCCCACTATAGATGCGGAAAGCCAATAAATTAATGTGGTATTTGTGATTATGTATATTGATCTCTTTTAAGGGCGACTTGTAGATTTATATACTTTTTAACGTTGCTTCCTTAAACGGCTTTAAAATTATATTTAACGGGATAACTCTTTATGGAAGAACTTTGGGATATATTTAGCTATTATAAATGTTACGCCTTTATATCGCCTACTAACTAACTTTATAGGTTCTAGGAGCCTTGCGTTTAATCTAGTATTTTTAACCTTAAAAGTCGTCCTTTACTACGAAAGAAAAGAGAACGCACTCCCTTATATTTATATCCTCTTATCCTTTTTACTTTGCCTAACTATATTAGATGGGGGTGCAATTATCGCAGATAAGGCCCCTTGGAAGGACATTTATATATTTATTAATAGTCTAAGTTATAATCTTAATTCTTAAGTAGAGCCTAAGCTTAAGAGTGTTAAAGACCTTTTACCTAAAGATTATATTATGTATGGCCAGTTTTGGGCTTAGGAGTATCCTAATAAAAAATGGTTTAAAGCGAGCTATGAGTACGAGATAGTTACAGAGCGTTCCTTAATGGAGGTAAGCCGCATTAAACGAATAAGGTGGCTAATTAAAGAAATTGCATTGGTAAGTATGTAAGCTGCTAATGGAATTCTGCTAATATATTCAGCGTAAACGATAGATATATTACGATAGAATTAGCTAGTGGGTCCCTATAATATCTAGGGGGCGTAGTGCTAAAAAGCAGCATTTTATATAGCTTTATACTATATAAGACAACCTTATATTGTCCTAATAATTTATTATACGGCCTTATCCGTTATAACTTCCTTATTATCCTCCTCACTAACCTTATTTCCCAATCCTTGCGGTTAAAAGGTTTTGCCTCCCCTCTATTAATACTATTTTTTTAAAGTGTCTATACGTCCTTTAAAATATCCGAAACCCCTAAAGATTTTTCCCATTCCCATCCCCTTCTATTTTATTAAAAATGCTATAGATTTATCTCCAGAAGTCTTGTTAAGAATATATTCTATATAATAATCTCTTTCCAAATCGGATTTCTCTTCTTCTTTACTAGTAAATTTACTTTCCGCTGTATAATATTTATCTATTAATTTAGTAGATAAATAATATTAATTTTCTTATAATATTTAGGGTATTTAAACTTCTATCTATAGCCTTAAAGGTGCTTTAGTATATAATCTAGCTATTAAAGATTTACCCTTCTGTTTACGTATAGGGCACTTATAAGGTTTTTCCTGTTTATTACTATAAGTTACCTAATGATTTTAGCAGTTCTAATGTTTTGTAAAATATTTTTAATAATACAGATACCGAAAAGGTCTATTATAAGTTGTAAGTTTGGCTATAATTACTAGTAGGAATAGACAAGCCCTACTATACCGCAATTATATATTATAATAATGACGTGTAGGCTATCTCTAACAATTCCTATAGAGTCTAATAGGTTAGCCTTTATCCTTTATTCTTGGCTAAAAGTATGCTATAGGTAGGTTTTAAAGTCCACACTAAATACGAAATAGGTAAGTCTAGATAAACTATCTAGATAGAAAATAAATCCTAGAGGGTCCTATCCTAGTTAATTGGCGTCTTTATAAATGTCCTTTAGATAAATTATTTTTAAGCGACGCTCTTTAACGGCTCTATATGTTAGAGAATTTTTTATATCCCAAATTAAACAAATGGTATACTTAATGCCCTTTAAAGTGTTAGTAAATTTTAGATATATGCCAAAATCTAGATCTATAAAAATTAACTTATTACCTATTATAGCTTCCTGTCTAAGTCTATATATACCTTTAGGGCCTTTAAGTTAGCTATATAAGCTATAATAGTTAGGCTTAGGGGTTAGAGACTAGATGGTATTATAGGGTGGTAGAGTATTTAGAGGCTCTTCTAATAAAGAACATGGCGCTATTAAGTTGGTCTGTTCGCATTGGTCGGGATAATTATTGTTAATATTGCTATTAATCGCGCTGGTGTTATTAAGGTCGCTAGTGCCGTTAGTGTAATTAAAGTCTAGGTGTCCGAAAAAAGTAAAAAAAACAAGCATTTTGGCTGCGAAAGATGTGAGGGAGCGCTTGCGATCCTCATTCTTTGCATTACATAAAGTTGGTAAAAAGAGGTATCTGCTGTTAAAATCCTGTAAACTTTTAGAAGGCTTACCATATCTTAACTTAATTTATAAAGAGTTGGTAGTTAGTTCTGGGATAGGCTATAGGGTAATTAGCTTAGGTTAAAATATCTTTTTATTAGCCTCTTGCTCTCTTTATACTTTTTGTTTAAGTTTAGCATTATTAATATTAAATAGTTCCTTAGGTCTACGTTTATAAATACTAGCTTGAATTTTATTTAGTTTATCCTAATAGTGATAGATTTTATTGGTTTTGAATTTTAGCTTAAAAGTAAAACTAGTAAATTTAAATAAGCTAAAAGGTGGCGGTTTGCTTATCCTATACGCCTTAAGCTTTACTCCTCTATAGAACACTAAAGAATTTTTGCCCTTATTTAGCTTAGGGTAGTGGCGGATAATAGAAAGACAAAGCTATAGGTAACTCTATTCCTTACTTTAGGATTTAGTTATATATATATAGCGTTTATCCTATATCCCGAATTAAATGATATAATAACTAGTTTGTTACGCCTAGCCTATATAGTACTTTTTTATTACTATAATGGTTAAATCTTTAACCTTAGGTGGTAGAAGCGACCTTATCCTTTTTATAACTACGCCAATATAGTTAGTATCCTTAAAAAATGTATATAAGGTAAATATTATTTTATCTACTAACAAGACGTTTATAAGGAATTGTGAGCGCTAATATAGATTATCTAATTTAGGAACGACAGTTTTGGAACTAAAGAGAGATTAAACTACTTCCCTATCCCCATAGTACTAATTTGGCGTAAAAGACCCTAATAGCCGCACTGTAGTTTTATTAATAAATATACTAAGGGACTTATCCCCCCCTATTATATATTTCTATACTTAATAAATCTTATAAATATAGTTAGAGAATTTCTAGAAGTTTGTAAGTAAAGATATAATTAAAATTATATATAACTAATAAACTTCTCTATACTTCTAGCTTATAAAAGCGCGTATAGATTTAAGATG
>Ga0307515_10021696_pt1 | contig 11366 bp, 8 predicted proteins | sample 17_EM_MG_FD_194513 | JGI IMG/M metagenome (GOLD analysis project Ga0307515, IMG submission 194513) | Populus trichocarpa ectomycorrhiza microbial communities from riparian zone in the Pacific Northwest, United States - 17_EM | ecosystem: Host-associated > Plants > Roots > Unclassified | place... | reverse complement strand
CTGATCTCATGCGTGCCATGAATAGGTGTTATGCATGTCACGTGACTAGACCGAGAGTAACTCCGTAACATGTATTCATATAGCACTGCAAGTATCATTATCGCTGTTAGGGGAAAACCCCTAACATATATGGGGTCAAATATCATTTGCCCATGTGTATATAATCTCATACATTCTTTGTCCAATTTTTCCTGCTCCGAGGTGCACTTGAACATTGATGTTAGAATGTCTCGCTCTTTCAGGCCTCTGTTTCAGTGGAGGGAACCAACCAGCTCCTGGGAGTGTCTCACATCGGTATACGAGGCTTGGAGTTGTTTGGGTACTTATATGATATCCTTGCCATTTGACACCTAGGGAATCTTAACAATGGACTTTGTAATTGGCCACTCAGGGAGATAGCTTCTTGTCTTTTTGCCTGTGTGCATGCCCAAATCTGTTGCCAGTTGCTTGTCGACTCACCTTTGTTTGATCCTTGCCTCCCAGATTCCGCTTGAACATGTCTTCAAAAGAATCCCAACCCCCTGCCACCGAATCGATTCAGCATTATCAAAATTACCAATTGGCAGCCAGTACTCGAATGTCTCCAAAATTTGGCAATCACTGTCTCCCCGTGCCATGGACCATCTTGAAGCTATTTCAAACAGTTCTGCCCCTGGATAAAAGACCAATGCTTCTTCTCCCAAAACCCAGCGACCCATACTTTCTTTCATTCAATGAACACACTGCAGTTGGCCCGCCCAAACCTTTTGGCAAGTTGCAGTAAGGACAATTTAGTTTGCTTCAGGCTGATTGACAGTTTTCCTTCAACACTGCCCAAGTCCAACCAATCATCAGTCTCACACTCTGCATCCTAATCATCATAGGAAATCTCTGGCAATGGCGGCATGTCCGCAATCCCTGCGATGTCTGTTTGCCACAGTTCCTCCGGTGGCTGGAATTGTTTAATTGGGCGGCTATTTGGGGGTCTCGAAGGTGCCTCAGAAGAAGGTGCAGGTGGAACATTTGGGCTGGAAGAGGTTGGCCGATTGACTTGATGGTTTTGTGGCTGTCCTGGAGGAACTCTTGGTGAACCTGGAGAAGACAAACTTAGTCCTGGAATCTACGAAGAGGGGAACATTTGAGACCCACCATAACTGCTTTGGTGAAGGACATATCCTTGCCACAGTGGCTCATAACTTGGAAATCATTGGCTTGCGCTGGTGGTTGGTTGCGAACTGTGTGTCATGTTGAATGGACAATGCTCATAAAACTGTGGAGTACCTGGAGATGGCTGCTGTGAAGGCGGGTAACCACATCAGCAAAATGTATTTTAGTCACTGGAAGCCTCCAGGAGTGTCTGAGAGGATGTGGAGTGCAATCTTAGATGCGTCAATGTCAGGAGAGTCTAAGACCCTAAAAGGGCATTCCTGCCAGCCTTCAGAGTAACTGGGATCTCTGATGACAGGTACAGAAGTAGCATGGGGGTGATTGGGAGAGGTTTGGGAACACCTCAGAGCACCAGAGAGAACTTTGGGTGCACCTGGGAGCATCTGGGAGCACTGGCGACAAGCCTGGGAGTGCCGACAACAAGCCTGGGAGCGCCGACAACAAGCCTGGGAGCACCAGGGAGCACCAGAGACAAGTCTAGGAGCGCCGGTGACAAGTCTGGGAGTACCTCCAATCACAGTAGAGCAGTCTGGGAAAAACATCTTCTTTGGGAACGCTGCTGGTGGGTCTGGAAATCATAGCTATTACTTATCGTTCAACGATTATTAAAACTCATGTATTCAGTTTGTATTCTCATCTATGTATCCATATAGCTACCCATCTACACACAGTAAATCTGGACTGGCTGCAGGCGGTGCTTGAGAGCAATTCGAGGTGCACCTGAAAATGACGATCGACTGGACACAAGGATACACGCTGAGGACGTGATCGTGCGAGTTTGGAGATGCACTTGCAGGCCGTGATGTTGCGAACTTGGTGCCCGTAATCGAGCGTATTTCGAGATACACTTCGAGGCCATGATCGAGTGAACCTAGAGATGCACTCCAAGATCGTGATTGAGCGAGTTTGGAGATGCAGTCGGAGGCAATGATTGTGAGAACTTGGAGGACGTAATCGAGCCAGTTTGTAGGCCACAATCGTGCGAGTTTAGAAATACACTTGGAGGCTGCAATGGAGTGAGTCTGGAGATGCACTTGGAGGCCGTGATCGTGTGAGTTCGGAGATGGACTTGGAGGCCATGATTGTGCAAACTTGGAGGCCGTAATCGAGTGAGTTTGGACGAGTACATAGAGGCAGTCGATGGACGGCGCGCCAGGTGCTGAGACTCTCTTCATCAGTTAGTTAACTCGCAACCGTGAGAATGTGACAAGGTGACTTTACCTTTGATTCGTCATTGAGAGCAAGCTGATGGCGGTCGATCGTGTAGGGAGGCACGCCGGAAGCTGAAGCTACATTCCGGGGTCAACTCGTAATCATGAAAATGACTGGAAGACAAACAATCTTGGGTTGATGCTGTACTCGGTGTATGCTGTACTCGGTGTATTGTTGTACTCGGTGTATACTGTACTCGGTGTCAACTCATGATCATGACAAGGAGAGATAGAGAGGGATAACATATCTTTGTGTTCTGCAATGATGGTGGAGTTGTGGACGAGAAAGAGAGAGATGGGGGATGAAGATGAGAACGAGGTGGAGGATATGAGCGGATATGAGGAATCAGGGGTACCACTTACCTGATTAGGTTGGGAAGACCACGTATCGGTGTAATTGCTCGCCGGATAGGGACCCGTACCTGCTGCATCGGGGATTGTAAATTGACTCGGATACGAAATTCTTTTAAGCCCCAGTTTCTCGTGATGATTTCCCCCATCTCCTCTCATCTCTCTCTTTTTCGGCCTGAACTAGACCATCATCTAAGAACACGAAGTTAAGTCATCGCTCTCTATCTCTCCTAACCCTGATCATGAGTCAACACCGAGTACAGCATACACTGCTTACTGCATCATCCCAGTATTGACTGTCTCCCAGCCAGTCTCTCATCTCTCAGCTGACCATGTTGTACTCAATTCTCTCCATTCCCACAATTACTAGCTAACCAATGCATAGAGCCTCAGCTCCTGTCGCGCCTCCCTCCCAAACTGCCGCCTCCAGATTGACCGCCTCCCAGTACTTCTCCAATCTCTCTCGATCAAGGCCTCCAAGTGCATCTGCAAAGTTGCTCAATCACAGCCTCCAAGTGTATCTCCAAACTCGCACGATTACGGCCTCCAACTCGCTTGATCACAGCCTCCAAGTTCACACGATCATGGCCTCCAAGTGTATCTTCAAACTTGGTCAATCACAATCTCGGAGTGCATTGCTAAGTTCAGTTGATCATGGCTTCCAGGTGTATCTCCAAATAAGCTCGATTACATGCTCCAAGTTCACACCATGACGCCCTCCAAGTGCATCTCCAAACTCACACAATCACGGCCTCCAAGTGCATCTCTAAACTCGCTCGATCACAGCCTCCAAGTGAAACTCTAAACCCACACGATTGCGGTCTCCAAGTGCATCTTCAACCTTGCTCGATCGCAGCGTCGAAGTACATCACTAAGGCATGACGCCGTGTGTACGGAAATACAGGGGTAACAGAGGTGGATAGAGTATATTCGGCAGACCCCGGAGTAGATAGACATCATCTCATTTCCATCTCATCTTATCATACATTGAAAATACACATTCTTTCTTTCCCAACTTTTGGTCTCACTCGCACTGGCCGAGATGTCGTAGATCCACCCAATTGCGTGGATCCTCAATGGCAGGGAGTATCATATCTTCTCACCCGATTCCTACGCTCTTCAAACCAGAACCGCTCTTTCTGATGAATTCTGTGTGGATGTCGCAAGAAGTGTGGCAGAGTATTGATCGTGGGCTCTCTGCCTTCTACCTCCATCATTCCAGATCAACGGCCTCCAAGAGGTGTATCTCTAAGTTCTCTCAATGGGTGTGTCCAGGTGCTCCTCCGATTATGCTCGACTACTATCTGTGGCCAGATTGACCGTATGTATATATATGCAGGGACTTACATGATGTGTGCCATATTTTAATGTAGTGAATCTTTTAACTGTAACAAAGATAAATATGATAAGACGAAATGCCTTGTGGTTGTGTACGGACAACAGCTGTGAGAATACGGCACCAAGTCTCCCGCAGTGCTGTGCGGCTGTCTTGGCTGCTCTCGAACTCTCCCGCAGCACTGCGCAGCGGTCTCAGCAGCTCTTGATGTCTCCAGCAGATCTGCGCAGAGATCTCAGGAGTTCCAAAATTTGACTATTGTATAAGTCAAATCCCGTAGCATCCTGAATGCGCCTCCATTACTACAGGTGCTTTCAGGAGCACCTGAGAATGCTCTTGCAGAGTCTGAGAGCACATTGCGTAGCTCCAGGGCGGTCGGGGAGCATATAGATGTACTTGGAACCACTGGAGAGGTCGCCCGGAGTGTCTGGGAGGGTTGCATGTTGCCTCAGGACCGATTGACACTTTGCTGATGCATATCCCAGATGCAGATGATATTGATTGGTTTGGTATCCAAATTGACTCTCTTTGCCAGCGGCGGAGTGTGAAGTATTTTCTGATAATTCTGAATTTTCTTCACAATGTTGTTGTGTGCTAAATAGGCCACCTGGTGGAGTGTTAGGGGTCATCCTTAACAGCGATAATGATACTTGAATTATGATACAAGATGCATACATATTAGAAATATGCAAAACACCTATGCATGTGAACATTCAAGTGGTCAGCAACATGCTCTGAGGGGAGAGTACATGTTGGTCGCGCGAAGTGAGGGTGCTTCGTTCACACCTGGATACTATGCGTGGCATGTGTGGTAATCACACACGGCAGTTGATAGTCATATGCGATTGAGAGAGCTCTTCTCCCCACCCAATAAGCGGGATGGATACGGAGAGGCATGTTCCGGTCTGGAGATAAGTCTCGACCTTAGCATGACGTAACTGAGGGATTAATGACGTAGGCATTGTGCCTAGAGCGAGCACTACTAAGTTGACTCTGGTAGTCTGGATCGCAATGTGACCTCGTATAGGATATGAGCTTACGCGTCTTTAATCCACGTTGGTATAGCATTGGTTGGTCGCCGACTAAGTCTATGACGCAATTAAATAACTCATGTGCATGAGGGATTTAAGAGGCGCAAGCATTATCGCTAGGGCGATAGATGTTCCAACTACCGACCCATATGTTTCAAGGATGTCTGAGATAAGTGGGCTGATATCGCGCGATGGATGGCCTGATTGTTATCAGGAGCGTAACGCTTTCAAACCACATTGCATGAGCACAATTACCTGAGGGTGTTGAGGCGAGTTATTGCCGGGCGCTAAGGAGGGGTGGCTGAGATAACTCTATCACAGCTATGAGGAAGAACGGGCTATAAAGAGCCAGCGATGGTCGAAGAAATTGGGAATCATCAGCGAGCAAGTTAGCTTTCAGAACACCGAAGACGATCATAAAATATTATTAAGAATTCTATCTATCTATCTATACGAAAAAGAAATAGCCGACTATTTCTTCCTTAATCCATATACGCGATTATCCCTTATATGCCTGGACACAGGTATACACCAGCCGAATACACACTACAACAAGTTGTCGAGTTGTTCGGCAATCTTCTGTTCTATTTACACCAGCACCGTTTAACCCACACATACCGAGTGGTTTTTCGTTTCGTGCAACTCGAGAACATCGACTACCTGGTGTTACGATACTTGAACACCGGCTTATTACCGTTCGAGGAGTTTTCCGAGGACGACTTGTTCGACAAGGAAATTTGATTTATATCTACAGAGGAGAAGGTCTGTGGTATAGGTTTAGATTGGGAGTCCTCGGTGTTCAGGAACGAGAAGTTGAGTCTTAGAATAAGACGAGGAGAGAAAGAGATATTTAGATAGGCGGCCGTACTTAGTTCAATAAAGTGTTGTATTGATTATTGGGACTAAGAACCCCCGTAACATGGAGCCATATTTGCTGACTTCGGTGGAGATCAGTTTGTCGACATGTTCTTCGAACAAAGATGATGGTTACCTGATATAGATGCGATAGGCGATATAGAACAAAATGGAGGATGGTTGAGCATATTGCAGGTAGCAGTGACCTTCAGCGGAAGAAAGGTCATCGTATATATAGTGTTCGCAATGGTTCTGGACCATCGCAACGGGTCCGGATTCGGTTCGGATCCGAACCGGCGCGGAAATGCTGGTCGAGGTTGTCAATTAACCCGAACTGTCCATTCGGGTACAGTCCAATAGAAAACTCCCTACCCATGTGAATTGGGCGCGTACTCAGCGAGTTGTCCAGCAGGTCCATCTGTAAATACATATAATGCGCTTGGCTTTGCTGCTTGATAATAGTTCTCGATCAAAATCGATTATTTGACATCCAGGAATCGCATTTTGCATGTTTTGCAGGTTGCAATATCGACAATATTTGAATTGATGTTTTTCCATTAATATTTTGTATATTTGACCGTGGAGGGGGTCAATACTGCAATTATAAGCTTAAATATCCATACGATGCCTTCATTACCCTATATGCATCACCAGAAATTGATGACCCTCAGTTGATGTTAGGTTGACGGTCATTTTCAGAATGGGGCTGTGACCGTGTCACTTTCTCTATTGCCTACAATGACTGCCTATACCTTGGTTACGGATAACAGCGAGCAAATCACTTACCAATTACCTTATTTACAAGACCAAAACTCTTTGAGGCTCCATTGACGCTCATTTTCAGAATGGGGAAGTGAATGTGTCGCTTGCTCTTTTGCTAACAAAGGCTGCCAATATGTTGGTTACGCATAACAGCAAGCATATCCCTTTCCAATTACCATACTTACATTACCAAAAAGCATTGATGCTCTGTTGACAATTAGTTTAAGGCAGTAGTGACATTGACAGTAACCATATTGCAAATAATGGCGGCCAAACTTCAATTATGGGTAAATGCCGTAGCAAAACCCTTGGATCATACAAGATGCAACACCGAAAATTGTCGATGCTCTGTTGTGGCTCTGTTGATGCTCATATTTAGGTGTAGCGATATCGACTCTAACCATATTTCCCATAAAGGTGGCTAATACTTCGATTATGGTTCAATGCCAGTGCACATCCCTTGGATTACACATGATGCGACACTCAAAATCTTGACACTCTTTTGACACTCTGTTGACGCTGTGATGACACTCTGTTGACGCTCTGTTGACGGTCATTTTCAGGTGCACCGACATCGACGTTAACAATATTGCCTATACAGGCGGCCAATACTTCAATTACAGGTATATGCCGTAGCGCTGCCCTTAGATTATACAAGATTCAACACCCGAATTTGTTGACGCTCTGTTGACGCTCATTTTCAGACTGGGGCTGTGACCTTGTTGCTGTCTCTTCTGCGCATAAAGGCTGCCAAAATGACGATTATGGGTAAATGCCGTAGCATAGCCCTTGGATTACACATGATGCAACACCCAAGATTGTTGATGCTCTGTTGACGCTCTGTTGATGCTCTGTTGATGCTCTGTTGATGCTCTGTTGATGCTCTGTTGATGCTCTGTTGATGCTCTGTTGATGCTCTGTTGATGCTCTGTTGATGCTCTGTTGACGCTTATTTTCAGGTGATGCGACATCGACATTTCTGTTATTACCTATCAAGGCTGCCAAAACTTTGATTATGTGTAAAAGCCATAGCATAGCCCTTGGATTATACAAGATGCAACACCCAAGATTGTTGACACTCTGTTGATGCTCTGTTGACGCTCTGTTGACGCTCATTTTCAGGTGAAGCAACATCAACATTGACGATATTGCCTATAAAGGCGGCTAATACTTCGATTATTCATATAAGCTGTAGCACGGCCTTTGGATTATACAGTATTCAACACCCAAAATTGTTGATGCTCTGTTGATGCTCTCTTGACGCTCTGTTGACGCTCATTTTTTTGGTGTAGTGACAATCACATTAACTATATTGCCTATAAGGGCGGCCAATACTTCGATTATGGGTAAAAGCCGTAGTATAGCCCTAAGATAATACAAGATGCAACCCCTGAAATGGTTGATGCTCTATTGACGCTCATATTTAGGTGTAGCGCAATCGACATTAACCATATTGCCTATAAAGTAGGCTAATACTCTGATTATGCGTAAACGCCATAGCACATCCCTTGGATTATACAAGATGCAACACCCACAATTGTTGACGCTCTGTTGATGCTCATTTTCAGTATGGGGCTGTGACCATGTCGCTCTGTCTTTTGTCCATATAGGCTGCCAATACGTTGATTATGGATAGCAGTGAGCACATCGCTACCCAAACAACCTACAACCTCAACAATCATTGACTCTCCATTGATGCTCAATTTCAGAATGTGGCTGTTACTGTGTCGCTGCAACTTTTGCCTATAAAGGCTGCCAATACTTTGATTATGGATAACAGTGAGCAAATCGCTTCCCAAACAACTTACTTACAAGACCAAAAATCATTGATGCTCCATTGACGCTCATTTTCAGCATGGGGCTGTTACCGTGTCACTTTCTCTTTTGCCTATAAAGGCTGCCGATACATTGATTATGGATAACAGCGAGTAAATCGCATCCCAAACAACCAACTTACAAGCCCAAAAATCGTTGACGCTCAGTTGACAGTCATTTTCAGCATGGGGCTGTTACCGTGTCGCTTTCTCTTTTGCCTATCAAGCTGGCCGATAAGTCAGTTATGGATCACAGCGAGCAAATTGCTTCCCAATTAACTCACTTAGAAGATCAAAAATCGTTGACCCTCCATTGATACTCAATTTCAGAACCAGGCTGTTACCGTGTCGCTGTCTGTTTTGCCTATAAAGGCTGCCAATACATTGATTATAAATAACAGCGAGCAAATCGCTTCCCAATTAAGTTACATACAAGTCCAAAAATTGTTGACGCTCCGTTGACGCTAATTTTCAGAATGGGGCTGTTACCGTGCCACTTTCTCTTTCACCTATACAGGCTGCCAATACATTGGTGGTGCATAACAGCGAGCAAATCGCTTCCCAATGAACTTACTTACAAGACCAAAAATCATTGACACTCCGTTGACTCTCATTTTCAGCATGGGGCTGTAACTTCATCACTGGTTATTTTGCCTATCAAGGCAGCCAATACCTTTGTTATGAATAACAGCGAGCAAATCGCTTCCCAATTAACTTACTTACATGACCAAAAATCGTTGACGCTCCATTGACGCTCACTATCAAGATGTCCTAACTGTTGTTGTATGGTCAATAATTTTGTACAAATAATCATATAGTCATTATTGACAGCCAATGTATAATTTGTATGAATACTCAGTTGTATCCAAAAGCTTTGTGGCGTCTCAATTTCTGATCCACTGATGCACACGATCTCTGAGCGATGGATAATGTAGCACTGTCACATTCCAGCGCTTTCAGCTGGCAATTTACTGCATGTAGTTCCATACACTAATTTTTCATTCATATAGCCCAACTTCCTCACTTTGCCCTATGCAGTTCCTTCTCCTTGATTTTCATGACCTACAATAAGCAATGTTCAAAATGTTGACTATGTACACCAGGTCTGAACGCAGAGTGACATAGTTGGATGTATGGATGATTGCAACATGTTGGTGGTCATTTGTACAGATTCGCGTTGCGCATTGGCCGCTCCTTCTCTGACTGGTACGCCATCACTGACTCAAATTTCGTTAGTAAATTTTGTCTCCGATTTATATTGGGTGTTCTCTCTTATCTGTTACAGGCAGGATGATATCAAGTTGATCAATGGTCAATCAACTCGGTTTGGAGGCTAGAACTTTCGTATGGCCCGTATGACCCTTGCACATGCACAGCCGAATGATCATGTCTCACAACTTGGTCACTGAAATCCAAAAAATGCTGACAGGTAGCAAAATAGGTGCACCAATTACTTTTCGCGGAGATAAGTGGTCAATAATCACTAATTGTCCAGGTAGTGTACCGATGACAAACAAGCCATTACAATATGTTCATCTGAATCCAATACCTGAATGGTAATTAGCTAGGGAGGTTACATTCAGGGGTAAAAGCTTAAGGGTTTAACAGGCTTTGATTTGTTTACTGGTGACGAATTGAATACCTCGTTGGGCGTGAGAGCCGATATGCATATGTATGACCATGGTTCCCCGGATGCCAATCTCAGATGGCTTCTGTCTGTTTGTGAAGTTCAATGCGGCGTTTCGATTTTCCGCTTTCACTATCATGTGTCTCCATCAGCTCACCGAATGTTGTCTGTGCAGTAGCAGGTGTACACTGATCCATTTGGGGCTTAGTGACTGCCTTAACTGTCAATATGGCTGTTCGTTACCTCAAATCTTACTAATGATGCAAGACGAAAAATCGTTTACACTCAACTTCAGGATGAAGCCGGGAGCATGTCTCTGCTTGTTTTGATTATAATGGCAGCCAATAAAACGAACAAAGACAATGATGTACCTAAGTTAATACTTTGCACACGACTGTGGGATATCTGAATGCGACCATAAATAAAAAAAACCCGAAAACTAAAACCGGAGATTGGAACTGACAGGTCCTGCCAAACCCAGCAAAACCTGCGGGTCTACGGGTACGGGTCAGGGTTTGGCCCTCCAAGAAGCTGCGGGTCGGGATTTTGGACGGTTGGGGAACCGAACCGAACAGTTTTTCCGGTCCAAATCCGGACCAGTCGCTAACACTACTTATATACCATTCTGTTGTTCAGAACTGTGGTGTTTCACTACACCTTTCATCCATGAAACCAACCACTCTAAGAAACAGAAACCTTAATCACACACATCCCACCTTTCTTTGTTATATGCTGGACATCAGCAAAAAACATTTCCATCCGGGCGGAATGGCTCCGTCAGAGTGGACGCGCTCCGTCAGAGCCGTCAGAGACACCCCGGTTGGGGATTACTCCGCGCCCGGCGTCAAGACCACCTGTCGCGTCACATATTGCCCTCCGATCGCCGTTGCACCGTTTCTTCTCGCTCTGTTGGTCTCCTATTTTAAACAAACACTCTGGAGTTGTGGCCAACTGTGACCATACGTCGGATTGGGTTCATTGGGTACACGCTTGCATCGGGATTGCAATGCCATGGGTGACGCTGCGAAAATCTCTCCTCGCGTTCCTTCTACATTAAGCTCGAGGAGCGTAAGAAGGTGAGAAGATATGATACTACCCGGCCGTTGGGATCCACGAAATCTCGGACCGAGCGAGTGAGACCAAAAGTTGGGAAAGATAGAGTGTGAATTTTCATTGTATGATAAGAGGAGATGGAAATGAGATGATGTCTATCTACTCCGGGGTCTGCCGAAT
>Ga0307515_10021695_pt1 | contig 11367 bp, 12 predicted proteins | sample 17_EM_MG_FD_194513 | JGI IMG/M metagenome (GOLD analysis project Ga0307515, IMG submission 194513) | Populus trichocarpa ectomycorrhiza microbial communities from riparian zone in the Pacific Northwest, United States - 17_EM | ecosystem: Host-associated > Plants > Roots > Unclassified | place... | reverse complement strand
GAAGCGGCGCTCGAAGCCGAGCGGCTGCCAGTCGAACGACTTCTGCCAGGTCGTCGTGAACTCCGTCGCGGAGTCGAGCACGAACCGGCCGGTGCGGGCCGGGTACGCCTGCGCGTAGTGCGCGCCCATCCAGGTGCCCGCCGAGTAGCCGACCCAGTTGATCTTGTCGCGGCCGAGCAGCACGCGCAGCAGGTCGATGTCCTTGACCGTCTGGTCGGTGTTGATCAGCGGGCCGAGCTCGCCGGACTTCACCTGGCACGACTGCGCGGCGTACTTCGTCGCCTGCAGGATCGGGTTCAGGTTCGCCCGGTCGCGGTCACGCGGGTCCAGGTCCGAACCGGTGCCGATGGCGCCACCGCAGGTGATGTTGGTGCTCTTGCCGGTACCGCGCGGGTCGAACCCGACGATCTCCTGGTGCTCTCGCAGCTTCGGCTGGTTGCGCAGCCGGGCCGGGAAGTTCCGGCCGGGCGCGCCCGGGCCACCGGGGTTGGTGACGACGCTGGCCGTCGCGTCGCCGGTCGCCTTCAGGCGGCTGACGGCGATGGTCAGGTCGATCTGGGCGTTCGCCTGGTACCAGTTGCGCGGCGTCTTGTAGGTCGCGCACTCCATGTCCTCGGCGCCCGCGGGCGGGGCCGTCGGCAGCTCGGAGGGGACGGCGCACTTGTGCCAGTCCAGCTTTTGGTTCGCGTACTGCGCCGGGATGTTCGTGGAGTTCAGCGGCTGCTTGCCGGCCGCTGCCTCCTGACCTGCGAACGCAGGCGTGAACCCGGCCAGCAGGGTGCCGGCGATCGCCGGGATCACCACCGCGTAGCGGAGTCGTGTCATACGGTTGCCCCTTTTGGGTTTTCGCGTGCGGAGTCCGGCTATTGATATAGGCCGGGTGGGGGCAGGGCAACCGACGTTGGTCGGCAACGCGGTCCGTGGCGATCAAATCGATATCGGACAGACGTGACGTCCCGTCACCCAGGTTCTAAGGTCAGGCGGTCGGTTACGGGAGTGTTAGGTGAGGTCCGATGTCGACTGTGAAGCACGACGGGAAGGTGCCCGGGAAGTCCTTCAACCCGTGGTACCTGCTGCTGATCGTCCCGCTGCTGGTCCTGGTCACGCCACTGTTCAACATGGACGGTCCACGGCTGTTCGGGATGCCGTTCTTCTACTGGTTCCAGTTCCTCTTCGTCGCGATCGGGGTGCTCAGCACCTGGATCGTCTACATGATGACGCGGGACAAGCCGGCCGGTGACGCCCCGGACAAGCTGAGCGTCGACGACCTGGACGAGGGGGACGCTCGATGAGCAACCTGCAGTGGCCGGAACTGATCATCTTCACGATCCTGTTCCTGCTGGTCACCGTGCTCGGGTTCATGGCGGCGCGCTGGCAGCGCGGCGGTGGGCTGGACCACCTGGACGAATGGGGCCTCGGCGGCCGCAAGTTCGGCTCGTGGATCACCTGGTTCCTGCTCGGCGGTGACCTCTACACGGCGTACACGTTCGTCGCGGTCCCCGCGCTGGTGTTCAGCGCCGGCGCCCTCGGCCTCTACGCGCTGCCGTACACGATCGTCGTCTACCCGATCGTCCTGCTGCCGGCGCTGCGGATGTGGTCGGTGTCGCGGGTCCGCGGCTACGTCACCCCGGCCGACTTCGTGCGCGGCCGCTTCGGCTCGCCGATCCTCGCGCTGCTGGTCGCGATCACCGGCATCGTCGCGACGATGCCGTACATCGCGCTGCAGCTGGTCGGCCTCGAAGCCGTGCTGCGGACGATGGGCATCAACGGCTCCGGCCTCGTCGGGCACCTGCCGCTGCTGATCGCCTTCGTCATCCTGGCCTTCTACACGTACCAGTCCGGCCTGCGGGCGCCCGCGCTGATCGCGTTCGTCAAGGACATCCTGATCTACATCGTCATCCTCGTGGCGATCATCTACCTGCCCTCGAAGCTGGGCGGCTGGTCGCACATCTTCGACGTCGCGGCGAAGAAGTACGACGCCACGCCGGCGAAGACCGACGGCATCTTGCTGAACGCCAACAACCAACTGCAGTACGCGACGTGGGCGTTCGGTTCGGCGCTCGCGCTGTTCCTGTACCCGCACTCGCTGACAAGCGTGCTGGCCTCGCGCGGCCGCAGCGTCATCAAGCGGAACATGGTCGCGCTGCCGGCGTACTCGCTGGTGCTGGGCCTGCTGGCGCTGCTGGGGTATGTGGCGATCACGGCGGGCGTCAAGCCGCTGACGAACGCGGCGACCGGCAAACCGGACACCAACACGATCATTCCGGTGCTGTTCGACGGCCAGTTCTCGTCCTGGTTCGCCGGCATCGCGTTCGCCGCGATCGGCATCGGCGCCCTGGTGCCGGCCGCGATCATGTCGATCGCCGCGGCCAACCTGTGGACGCGCAACATCTACAAGGAGTACATCCGGAAGGACGCCACTCCAAAGCAGGAAGCGAAGCAGGCGAAGCTGGCTTCGCTGGTCGTGAAGCTCGGCGCGGTCGCGGCGATCATCCTGCTCGATCTGCAGTACGCCATCGACCTGCAGCTCATCGGCGGCGTGCTGATCCTGCAGACGCTGCCGGCGGTGGCGCTCGCGCTCTACACGCGCTGGTTCCACCGGTGGGGCCTGATCGCGGGCTGGGTCGTCGGCATCGGCTGGGGCCTGATCATGCTGTACGGAATTCCTGGGGCCAACGGCAAGCAGCATTTCGGTGGCTCGGCGCTGCCGCTGGGCGACCTGTCGATCCTCGGCTGGCACCCGTTCTCGGGTTCCCAGGTCCAGATCTACGTCGGGTTCGTGGCGCTGATCGGCAACCTGGTGGTCGCCGCGATCGTCACGGTGATCGCGCGGCAGATGAAGGTGTTCAACGGCACCGACGACACCAACCCCGGGGACTACCTGGCCGACGAGCACGACAAGGACCTTCGCCCGATCGGCGCCGCCCACTAGTCCACTATGGACGCTTTGCGCCGGATCATCGTCCGCGAGACGAGGTAGAGCACCAGCCCGTTGAGCAGGTGCCAGAGGAAGTGCGTGCCGACCGGGACGTAGTCGCACACGTCCCGGTCGAGCGTGCGCAGGGAAAGCGACAGCGCGAACACCGCGCCCGCGACGGCGAAGTGCGTCCAGTACGCGTCGCGTGAGAAGGCGAGAAGCGCGGCGAAGGCGAACAGGCCGATCAGCGCGGAGAGGTAGAGCCCGCCGCCCAGCAACGCCGTCACGACGGTGACCGCGAGGAACGCGGGCGCGGCGAGCCAGGACAGGCGCCAGTTGTAGAAGACGCGCGCGAACAACACGGCGTACACCAGCACGAACACGAGAATGCTCACCGAATCCGCGACGGCGGCCCAGCGCGTCGCAAGCAGGTGAAAGGCCGTGCTGGCAACGAAAATGAACCCGATCAGCACAGCGAGCAGCCGCCCGGCCCGATCTCCCGCGGCCAGCCGCCACACGAGCACGGCGGCGACGAGGAAGGCGAGATTGCTGAGACTGTTGAGCGGCTCTCCCCAGAGACCGGGCGCGACCCGCTCGCAGTACCCGTCGACGTAGTCGGTCACGGTGACAGCCAACCAGTGATCAGCCGCACCCGGCCAGGCGTTGTTCGAGAAAACGCCGTTGCGGTTCGGAACACGGCAGCCTCAGCGCCTCCCGGTAGTGCCGGGCGGCTTCGGCGGGATCGCCCGCGCGTAGGTGCAACGCCCCGAGCGCGGCAGGCAGCGGCAGGTGCCCGGCCAGCGACGGCTCACCGGACAGCCGGTCCAGCTCGGCGATGCCCGCCCGCGGCCCGTCGACGGCGGCCAGCGCGATCGCCCGGTTGAGCCGGACCACCGCCGAGGGCCGAACGACGAGCAGGTCGTCGTAGAGCGCCAGGATCCGCCGCCAGTCCGGCGGCGAAACGGTGTGGCACAGCGCTATCGCGGCCTCGACGTGGAACGCCGACAGTTCGGGTCCGGTGCAGGACCGTTCGAACACCGCAGTGCCTTCGCGCACGAGCGCGGTGTCCCACCTGCTCTGGTCCTGCTCGTCGATCAGCACGAGTTCGTCCCGTGCGGGCAGGCGGCTGGCCTGCAGAAGCTGCAACGCGAGCAGCGCCCGGACACGCGGCAGGTCGGTCCGCGAATCGGCGGCCAGCAACCGAGTGAGCCGGATCGCCTCCGCGCACAGCTCGCGCCGCACGACCAGCTCACCCGTCGTCGCCTGGTAACCCTCGTTGAACAGTAGGTAGAGCACGTCGAGCACGCCGTCCAGTCGCGACTCGAGCGCCGTCGGCACGACGATCGGCTCACCCGACTCGCGAAACCACTTCTTCGCCCGCACCAGCCGCTGCGCGACCGCGGACTCCTTGGCGAGCAAAGCGGTGGCGATCTCACGCACCCCGAGCCCACCGACGATCTTCAGCGTCAAGGCGACTTGCGACGTCCGCGGCAGCGCGGGATGGCAGCAAAGGAACACCAGGGCCAGCTCGCCGTCACCGGCCTCGTCCGTGGTTTCCGTCAGCAGCGGCAGCTTCTCGCGCTGCGAGCGTTCGCGGCGGACGACGTCGAGCGCCCGGTTGCGGGCGACCCGGAACAGCCAGCCGTGCGGGTTGGCCGGCACGCCGGACACCGGCCAGACCCGCAGGGCCTGCTCGATCGCGTCCGCCAAGCAGTCCTCGGCGAGGTCCAGCCGTGCCGGGCCGAGCACCCGCGTCAGCGTGGCGAGGATCCGTCCCGTGCTGTGCCGGAACAGCCGCTCGACCACGCCCCCCGTCGTCACCTGCCGGATCGCAGGTGTGCTTCGCGCGCGTCCTGGTCGGTCAGCGCGATTTGATGGACGACGAAGTGCCCGATCCCGTCTTCGGCGATCGGGTGCTTCAAGAACAACGCCGCTGCCTCGTCGAGGTCCGCGGCTTCGACCACGATGTAGCCCGCGATCACCTCGCTCGACTCCGTGAACGGCCCGTTCGTGACGCCGCCTGCGCGCACCACCCGCGAGTCCGGCGCCAGCCCGGCCGCGGTCACCAGCCGTCCGGCGGCGCGCAGCTCCTCCTGCCAGGCCAGGTACCGGTCGATCCCGCGGGCGGTCAGCTCGGGATCCGGCTCGGGGATCTCCGGCGGGAAGACCATGAACGCGGCGAATGTCGGCATGTCCGCTCCTTCGTCTGAAGACGACAATGGCCCCTAGACGAACAACGCGCCACGGAATCGACACGGCTAGCGTGAAGGGTATGAGCGACGCGGTGAGCCGGTTCCCGGTGACGGAACTCGAAGACCTGCCCGACGACCTGCGCGAGCGCGTCGGCGTGATCGCGGAGAAGTCCGGGTTCACGCCGAACATCTTCCGCGCGCTCGGCCACCGGCCGGCCGAGCTCCGCGCGTTCCTCGACTACCACGACGCGCTGATGGAACGGTCCGACGGACTCAGCAAGGCCGAACGCGAGCTGGTTGTCGTCGCGACGTCGGGCGCCAACCACTGCACCTACTGCGTCGTCGCGCACGGCGCGATCCTGCGCATCCGCGCCAAGGACCCGGAGCTCGCCGACCGGGTGTCGAGCAACCCGTGGCAGGTGGAGCTGGACGAGCGCGGCCGCGCGATCGTCGACCTGGCGCTCGCGCTGGCCCAGGACTCGGCGCTGTTCGGCGAGGGTGACCTCGAAGCCGCGCGCAACGCCGGCCTGACCGACGACGAGATCTGGGACGTCGGCGCGATCACGGCGTTGTTCGCGATGTCGAACCGGCTCGCGCACCTGACGGCGTTGCGGCCGAACCCGGAGTTCTACCTCCTCGGCCGCGTCTCGCGTTACTAATCCGACCAAAAGTAGGCCGACCCCCGAGCGGCACGTAACCGTTGCTACGAAGTCATTCGGCCGTGACTGTGGTCGGATTGGTAACGATCGGCACAGTAGAATGCCAGGCGCCAGATTTCCTCGGTCAGCTCCGGACCCCAGCCGTCGAAATCCGTTTCTTCGACGAGTTCGAACCCGGCGGCCCGGTAGAGCGCACGGGCGGCGTCGAGGATGGACACCGTCGACAGCTCCATCACGCGGTAGCCGTGTGCCCGGGCGAACTCGACGCACTCGGTGACCAGCCGCCTGCCCACGCCGTGGCCCCGGGCCGACGGCTCCAGCAGCAACAGCCGCAGCTTCGCGGTGTCCGGGTCCTGCCCGCGGGCGCACCCGATGCTTCCGACACGCTCACCGTCGAGCTCCGCGATCCAGAACGCCTGGCGCGAGTCGTCGTGACCGGCGAAGTCCGCGACGATGCGGGCGACGAGCCCTTCGAACCGGTTGTCGAAGCCGTACTCGCGGGCGTACAGGGCGCCGTGCCGTTGCACCACCCATCCGAGGTCGCCCGGTCGTGGCGGGCGGAGGACGAGCGCCGGGTCCCGACGGCGGTCGCCGACGACGTCGCCGATGGTGCGCATGGCGGTCAGGAGGCGCTGTTGGTCTTCGTCGGCGAAGCGCCGGAGCAGTCCGCCGATCTGATCGGTGGACCGGCGGTTGAGCAGGGCGAACGCGTCCCGGCCCGCCGGCGTCGGCCGCACGAGCTGGCGGCGAGCGTCCTCGTCGGACCGTTCGCGGGAGATCAGGCCGCGGGACTCGAGGCGGGCGAGCAGCCTGCTGGCGTACCCGGCGTCGAGGTCGAGGCGTTTCCGCAGGTCGGTGACGGCCAGTGGGTCCCGCTGGGCGAGTTCGAACAGCACCCGGGCTTCGGGGAGGGAGTACTCGGCGTCGGCCGGGCCTTCGTCGAGAACCCCGATGACTCCGGTGTAAAGCCGGTTGAAGGCGCGGACCGTGGCGACCCGTTCGGCCAGCTCAGCGTCGTTCATTGACCACCTCAACAAAGTTGTTGACGGAGTCAAGGATTGCGCGACGGGGCGGCCCGGGCAAGAAGTTTTCGGGGTATGGGAAACCCCGTGATGCTGCCAGGTCGGGGGTCCGCCAGCATCACGGGGTCGTAGGGGGTATCGACGCGGATTTGCGCGGCGTTACACCTTCACCACTTTGTGGCATAGGTCACTCGAATGGGCGACCGCCACTGGGTGAGTTGATCAGCGCATGTAGCCCTGGCGAGCCTGCGCGATCGCGATGAGTTCCTGACGAACCGTCGCGGTGGCGGCGGTGTCGATCGCCCGGTTCAGCGCCCGGCGAGTGCGAACCTCGGCGCGACGGGCACGGAGCTTGGCGGCGATGTTGTTCATCGGTGTCTGCATCCCCTTCAAGGGTCTTGGTGGCTTGTGCTTCTAGTATGCACCTTTTTTCACAAGGAAGCCAACGAATGTCCGGTGATGTGGCGCACTCGCCGATGAATCATCGGAAAATTTGGAAAAGATCCGGAGAGATCATGGTGTCGGCGGTCACGACCAGGCAACCCCTCTGTCGGTGTCTACGACTGTCTAGGAGTTTTCGAATATTCGGCTAGCGAGGCTCATAGACCGCGAGACGTCCAGGTCGGGACGGTCAGTCGCGGCCGAGCAGGTAGTGCCCGAAATGCGGGACGGTGAAGGCGATCTGGCCCCGCTCGGCGGAGTACACGAGGCCCTTCTTCATCAGGCTGTCGCGTGCCGGAGACAGGGACGACGGCTTCCGCCCCAGGAAGACGGCGACGTCGGCGGTGCCGGCGGCTTCGTCGCGCCCCTGGGTGAGCTCGGCCATCCCGAGCAGGTACTCCCGCTCGGCCGGCGTCGCGCGCTCGTACCGCGAGCCGAAGAACCCGACGGCCAGCTCCGACTCCGCCTCGGGCGCGGCGACCTGGACGTCCTTGAGCGTGATCGGGTCGGCCGGCGCCGCGTCCCAGGCCGCCTTGCCGTAGGCCTGGATGAAGTACGGGTAGCCGCCGGACGCGTCGAAGAGCGCGTCGAGGGCCTCCGGCTCGATGCTGGCGTCCTCGCGCTCGATCGGCGCCATCACGGCGAAGTCGGCGTCCCCGCGGCCAAGCCGGTCTATGCGCGCGTAGCGGAAGAGCCGCTCGGAGTACGACTTGGACGCCGACAGCACCGCGGGCACGTGCGGCAGCCCGGCGCCGACGACGACCAGCGGCGCCCCGGACTGCGAGAGCTCGTGGCAGGCGGCGCAGAGCGCGGAGACGTCGTCGGGCTGCAGGTCCTGGATCTCGTCGATGAGCAGCGCGACCCCGGTGCCGACGTCCGCGGCCAGCTCGGCGACGTCGGTGAACAGCTCGACGAGGTCGATCTCGATGTCCCCGGAGTCGGCGCGCCCCTGCGCGGCGGGCACGTCGATGCCCGGCTGCCACCGGTCGCGCAGCTTCGCGTCGGCTTTGTTGGCCCGCAGCGCAAACGCTTTCAGCACACCGAGCACCTCTTCGACCCGGTCGGGCGCCCGATGCCGCACAGCAAGATCCCGGATGGCCCGGTGCAGCGCGGCGGAAAGAGGCCGCCGCAGTTCGGCGTCCGGCCGCGCCTCGATCTTCCCGGCGCCCCACTTGTGCCGCACGGCCATCGCCCGCAGCTCGCCGAGCAGCACGGTCTTCCCGACCCCGCGCAGCCCGGTCAGCACCAGACTGCGTTCGGGTCTCCCCCGCGCAACGCGCTCCAGCACCACTTCGAAGGCCTTGAGCTCACGCTCACGACCGGCCAGCTCGGGAGGCCGTTGCCCGGCGCCCGGCGCGAAGGGGTTGCGGATGGGGTCCACTCTGCCAAGTTATCGACGTATCTAGCGCGAGCCCGATATTCCGCCATAGACGGCTAGCGCGTGTCGCCGATGTTCGACCGGATGGCCCATCGGACGTTCTGGGCCTGGCGCCGACCGACCAACTCCGCGGGCGGCACGGTTCACTGCGGCCGTCCGACGAGCCCACTCTGCCAAGTTGTCAACGTATCTAGCGCGAACCCGATACTCCGCCGTCAACGACCTCGTCGCAGCCCCCGCCCATCCCTGGCAGGGTTCCGGCAAAGTCGCGGTTTCGGCTAGCCGATTCCCGCCGATGCCACCAGACGAGGCACAACCCGCCCGCACCGCAACCGTCCTGAATGGCCCATTCAGGACCTCCGACGTCCCCAATGACCCATTCACGACAGTGAAACCCGAGCCGAACACAGTTTTCGCCCCTGCGACCTCGCCCCAGCGAGCAAGGAAACGGACTTGCCGCAGCCCCCGCCCATCCCTGGGGGGCGTCCCCAGGTCCAGCGTATCGACGCCCACTGACAAACCGGCCCGATCGCCGCGATTCCGGCGCCGTTGTCCACAACCACACCGACCTGTGGACAGGTGCCCCAGAACTCGTCGCGCAGGCATGTGCGCCATCCGCGGTGTGGCACGGTGGCGTCATGGTCGAAGAAGGGTGGCGCCGGTTCGAGGTGGGCTCCGTGGTGGCCGGCATCGTGTCAGTGATCCCGCGACCAGGCGCCATCGGCCTGTTCGTGGATCTCGGCGGTGAACCGCGGGGTTTCGTCGATGTCTTGAGCCTGCCGAGGCAGGTCGAGGCGTGGCCGGCGATCGGTACGAAGAGCACCTTCGAAGTGCTCACCCGTCGCCCGACGCAGATCCGGTTGTGGCCGCTCGAGCCGCGGCTCCGGTCGGGGCCGCTCGAAAACGGGGTGTCCGAAGACGAATGGCCGGCGCGGAAAGCGCGTTACCCGATCGGCGCGATCCTCACCGCGGAAGTGACCGGCGCCTACGCCGGCGACAGCACGTACTTCGTCCGGTTCGAAGGCGGTTGGTCCTTGCTCGAGGGCGAGGCGCAGGTCGGTAGCCGCACCGAATACGAGGTGATCCGCCACCTCGACACGACCAGGCGCACTCTCCTGCGCCCGGCGGGTACATAGAGCGGGTACATAGAGACGAACAGGTCTGCAGCCCTGCTCGTCCCTACCCCCAGCGCGCACTACGACGCAGCGCTAGTCGCTCAGGTTCCGCTCCGCGTAGATCTTCATCGCGTCCCGGACGAACTCCGCCGTCGCGCGTTCGACCCCGTAGCGCGGGTCGTCCACGTACAGCTGACCCAGGCCCGCGAAGTAGCCCGCGGACACCGACGACACCGCCGGTCGGAGCCACTCGTGCAGCCGGCGCGTAATCCCTTGGACCTCGGCGGAGTCCCGGGCATGCCCAGCCGCCATTGCCGCGCCGAACGCGGCGGAAATGTCCAGCTGCTCCTGCTGGTGCGCCTTCTTCTCCTCGGCCGACAGGGAACTCCACCACTGGTCGCCCCGGCGGTAAGCCTCCGCGCCCCAGCGCTCGGTGACCTCCTCGCGGTACTGCGTGTGGTCGAAGCCGTCGAAAACTTCCTCTGCCATCAGTCGTTCACCTCCCTTCAGTTTCCGTAGTGTCGTGCGGACCGAGGCGATCTGCCGCCCGATCCGCCGCTGCTCCTGTTCGAGCAGGTCCAGGTGGGTCTCGAGCGCGGCCGCGCTGTCGCGTTGCCCGTCGAGGACCTCGGCGATCGCCGGGAGCCCGAGGCCGAGCTCGCGCAGCAACAGGATCCGCTGCAGCCGGACGAGCGCCTGCTCGTCGTAGTAGCGGTAGCCGTTGCCGCCGATCCGGCTGGGTTCGAGCAGGCCGGCCGCGCCGTAGTGGCGCAGCGTCCGGCTCGTGGTCCCGGCCGAGCGGGCGATGTCCTGGATCGACCACTCCATGACTTCGACGATAGAAGTTGACGCAGCGTCAAGGTCAACCGCTAAGGCTTTCTAGGACTGTCTAGTGATAGTCAGATATTCGTCCAGACAGGGCTAGCAGGGTTCGGCGCCGAGCCGAGCGGGCACTCAAGTTGTAGGTTGACCAGGAAGAAGCCCGGATCAGGAAGGCAACGACCGTGATACTCCGTCGTGTGGCTCGCCCACTGCTCGCCGCGTCATTCGTGTACGGCGGGATCAACGTGCTCCGGAACACGCAGTCGCACGCGAAGACCGCCGAGCCGTTCCTCACGGATGCCTTCGACAAGCTCGAGGGCGTCATTCCCGAGCAGGTGCCGCGTGACCCGGCCACCCTCGTCCGGATCGACGCCGCCGTGAAGATCGGCGCGGGCCTGGCGCTCGCCGCCGGCAAGGCGCCACGGCTGACGTCGGCGCTGCTGCTCGGCAGCCTGGTCCCGACGACGTTGGCAGCGCACAGCTTCTGGACGTTCCAGGACCCGGCCGAGAAGAAGAAGCAGCAGATCCAGTTCATGAAGAACGCCGGCTTGGCCGGTGGCCTGATGCTGGCCGTCGCCGACACCGCGGGCAAGCCGTCGGTCGGCTGGCGGGCGCGTCGCGCGGCGAAGGACGCCGGTCACGGCGTCGAGAAGCTGGGCCGCAAGGCCGAAAAGCGCGCCAAGAAGCTCGCGAAGAAGGCCGAGAAGTCCCTCCCCAACTGACGTAGAAAGCCGTGAGGGGCACCTTCACGGACATGATGTCCGTGAAGGTGCCCCTCACGGCTTTGAGAGCTACTTCTCCAGGATCGCGGTGACGCCCTG